>Ga0182024_10003300_pt1 | contig 38656 bp, 30 predicted proteins | sample P32metaG_FD_120480 | JGI IMG/M metagenome (GOLD analysis project Ga0182024, IMG submission 120480) | Permafrost microbial communities from Stordalen Mire, Sweden - P3-2 metaG (Illumina Assembly) | ecosystem: Environmental > Terrestrial > Soil > Wetlands > Permafrost | place: Sweden: Stordalen...
CGTCGCGCCTACGGACTGCGCGATGAAGAATACCTTCGCTTGAAGGTCCTGACCTGCATGCTGCCTAAGCTTTGATCGAAAAATGATCACCTTTTACCCACACTAAGTCCGGAAGACCCAATAAAATGAACAAGTTCAAGCCTTTTTCAGCAGCCTGCTAGTGGGGATGTACTCGTCCGCCGCGCGTAGCTCCCTGCTGCGTGCCACATCTGCGCGTTGCTGGAAATTAAAATTCGCTCACGATCACCTGCAGTGCACTTCGTGCGGGAAAACACGCGCGCCTTCGGCGCCGGTGACGTCAACGTTCTGACGTTGGCGGAACGAGCGCGATGTCGATTAGCGGCGGGGGCCGGCGGTGTCGCGGGCCTCGGAGTCGGCGGTGCATTGGGACTTCTGGCGGGTGTTGGCGCACTGACCATACCGGGAACTGGTCCATTCTTGGCAGCCGGGCCCATTATGGCGGCGCTCAGCGGTGCGGCGGTCGGCGGCGCCACCGGCGGAATCATCGGCGGACTTGTCGGGCTCGGTATTCCTGAATACGAAGCGAAGCAGTACGAGGGCAAAGTGCGGGCCGGCAATATCCTCATCTCCGTGCATACCGAAGATGGCAGAGCCCGCTCGCGTGCCAAGGAAATTCTCGAGCAAGCGGGCGCTAAGGACATCAGCTCAAGCGGCGAGGCGAGCCCGCCGAATTGACGATTGATCTCTCTTTAAACTTATGACGCAGAGGTGATGGTTGGGGGGTGGACTCGACATTCACCTCTGCGTTAATGAGTCATACTGGAAACGTCCATTCATGGCAACCGCGTCGTGAGTAGGGTGCTAGAGCAGTTTTTGCCAACGCCGCCAAAATTGCTCGCGCAGCTTGGCGCCCACTGTACGCCGCTTCCAGCTGGCAAGGTCGATGCTGTGCGCGTGCTGCAGATCTTTTTGAAAAATGTTCTCCAGCTGCTCACCGGTGACTTTCCCGATGATCACGGCGTCCACTTCATCGTTGAAAAGCACGCTGCGCTGATCGAAATTGGATGACCCGATGATGGACCACACGGTATCGATGACCATGCTCTTTGAGTGCAGCACGCCTTCATCGCGCTCGTAGATTTTTACACCGGCTTCCAACAGATCGGTGTAGTGAGAGTGCTGCACGGCGAGAGCGGGTGGGGAGTCGCTATGCGAGGGCACGAGCAAGCGCACGTCGATGCCACGCCGTGCAGCCCGCATTAAATCCTGTTTCTCCTGATGCGTAGGCACAAAGTACGCGGCCGTGACCCAGAGAGTGCGTTCCGCATTGCGGATGGCAGACAGCACCGTCACGTAGTAGGAGGATGCCGAGCGACTCGGTGTGCTTCCGACGATGCGCACGACCTCTTGACCTCGCGACTCTACTTGGGCGGGCTCTTTGCCTTCAACCAACGATGGACCTTGCTGCTCGCTCCAGTGCTGCCTGTAGAGTTTCTCGAACTCGGGGACGACAGGGCCCGATATCTCGACGTCAATATCGCGCCACAGTTCCGGAAACTTTTCGGGGGAACGAGGCCTTTCCGCGGCTGTGCCATCAATATCGCGCTTCGAAGCTCGCGCTTGCGGCGCGCTCTCATACGTCGAGCTCAAGTTGACGCCGCCCAGGATCACGAGCTCGCCGTCCGCGATCAGCATCTTGCGATGGTCGCGGTCGTCGATCGAATAGTGCGCCTTCGATTTAAGCGGATTCAGCGGGTTGAATTGCACAAGCCGCACACCCGCTGCTTGCAGCCGGGAGAGAAAATCGGAAGATGTCGCGATCGAGCCGACAGCGTCGTAGATCACATTGATCTCAAGCCCCGCCTGCCGCCTGGCAATCAGCAGATCGCTCAGCAGGGTGCCGTCGCTGCTCACGTCCTCAAAGATGTAGTACTCGAGGTCGACATAATGGCGTGCGTTGCGAATCGCCTCGAATAGGGCCGGAAAAGTCTGCTGACCATCCTGCAGGATCCGCACGCGGTTGCCCGTGAACAAGGGACTCTCGGCGACGGCCTCTTCGACGGCGAGATGCCGCTCTAGGATGCCGGCGTTGGGCGCGGCAGCTGCCAGGCGGGCAAGGACAGCTTGGGCATCGCGCGGCGATAGCGGTCCGTGCACGCCCGAGATCTCGACCGGGACGGCGTTGCCGGGAGCGGCAGCCGTATGAACCTGGGGAACCGTCGCGCAACCGGCGTCGCCAAGCAGCACGGCCACGATCGCAACGCGGGTAGGCATTTCGCTGCAGCGCTGACAGCGCATATCGAGCCAGGCGATCGCAGTTGGGTTGGTTCTCGCCGCCGGGGGCAGCGACTCTGTGCCGCATGGGAACGGCATTTGCCTAAGCTCCGTTCACGAATTGCCCTGAATCGCGCGGTGAGCAGCTCGCTCGCATGCAGCCTCAGTCGCGCATTATTTGCGAACGGCGCGCCGCCGGCTGCTCGACGAGCGCGGTGTGGCAGCGCTCTTTGCACCAGCGCTGCGCGACTCGAGGCTTTTCTTTAATATGGCCATCAAATCGATAACCTGCGCGCTCTTTTGGCCTTCCTTCGGCGCCTTTTCTTTCGGTGTGAGGACGTGCGTTTGGCGTTTACGCACCTTCTCCTCGATGCGCCGCATCAGGTCCTCGCGGTAGGTGTCGTGATATTCATCGGGCTTCCATGGCGCGCTCATCTCTTCGAGGAGCTTTTCCGCCATCGCCACTTCTTTGGGTGAAACGTCCGCGGCCTTCGAGGTCGACGCCGCCACATCCAAGTCGCCGAGCGAGCGAATTTCTGCAGCAAAGCGCAGGGTATTGAACAGCAGCACGCGCTTATCCGCGCCAATCACGCCAAAGTGCTGCCTGCCGCGCATGACGATGCTTCCCACTGCCACCTTGCCGGTTCGCAGCAGGGTCTCGCGCAGTAGCGCGTAACCTTTCTCGCCCCCCTTCGTCGGGACGAGGTAATACGGGTTCTCGTAGTACTCGGGCGCGATGTCTGCGCTGCTCGTAAAGCTCGTGATCTCGATGGTCTGCGAGGCCTTCACGTTAGCTTGACGAAAATCCTCCTCAGAGAGAGCGACATATTCGCCTTTCTTGTATTCATAGCCCTTGACGATGTCGCCCCACTCGACCACCTTGCCAGTGCGTTTGTTGATACGCTGGTAGCCGACCGGAGCAAAATCGCGGCTGTCGAGGAGACTCAGGTCGAGCGTGCTGCTGCGCGCAGCGGAGTACATTTCCACGGGAATGTAAACTAACCCGAAGGAAACAGCGCCTTTCCACATAGCCCGTGCCATGCGCAAAAGAGTAGCACGCACCGTGCCTGCACATGCGCCCGCTCCGAAGCTTATTTGCGGCTCGTCAGGCGCCTGATGGCGTCCTCCAATGAACGCTCGGACTTGTCGTAGTCCTGCCAGCCGCTATTGCGGCTCAAGAACGCCGGCGCGGTTGTAACGGTAAAGCGCTTTGGATCAAGGCCGGCACGCACCTGTGTCCATGGCACAGGCATGGACACCGGCGCACCCTCGCGGGCGCGTGATGACAAGGGCGCGACTGCAGTCGCGGTACGGTCGTTGCGCAGATAATCTAGGAAGATGCGACCGGTCCTGGCGCTCTTGCTCATTTTTACGATGTAACGCGTTGGACTGTCGTCGTTCATCTGCACGCACACGGCCTGCGCAAACGCCTTCGCCTCCGCCCAGCCGAGCGCGCGGCGGCCAGGCTTCGCAAGCGGTGTCACGACGTGCAGGCCCTTGCCGCCGGTGGTCTTGCAGAAGGCAATGAGGCCGATGCCCTCGAGACGCTCGCGCAACTCGAGCGCCGCGGCGATGACCATGCCGAACTTCACATCGGGCGCCGGATCCAGATCGAACACCAGCCGCCCGGGTACTTCGGGTTGGTCGGGTCGGCAATTCCAAGGATGCAGCTCCAGCGCGGCGATCTGCGCCACGGCGATGAGCCCTTCCGGCTGATCGATCTGTAGATAGGGCTGACGGTCGCCGGCGACTTTAATCAGCTTAAGCAGGTGCGAAGTTCCGCGCATCGCGTGCCGCTGAAAGAATTTTTCGCCGTTGATGCCATCCGGCGCACGCACAATGGAGCATGGACGGCCTTTGAGGTGCCTAATCATCCACGAGCCCACAGCCTCGAGATATCGCGCAAGGTCGATCTTGGTCACCGCCGGCTGATTTGGTGTCTTGGGCCAGAGCACCTTGTCGGGATTGGAGATCGTGACGCCCATCACGACGCTTCCGGCGCCGCCACTCTTTACCGCGCGCGCGCGCTTCTCGACGCGCTCGGCGGGCTGCGGCGTCTCGGTGCGGACATCTTCCGCCGGCTTGTCCTCGCGCAGTCCCTTAAAGGCCGCTTGGCGAACATTTCCGCCGTCTGTCCAACCGGCGAACTGGATTTCCGCGACCAGCTCCGGCCGCGCCCAATGGATGTCGCGTTGCCTCGCCGGAGCACCCTCGCCGCTGAAGGGGCTGTCGCGGCTCTCGATGGCACGCAGCCGCGGCATCACCTGTTTCACAGTCTCCCGACCGAAACCCGTCCCGACTCGCCCGACATAGTGCAGGTCAGCGCCGCGGCGCACGCCGACGAGCAGCGAACGCAGATGACCGTCTTCCTGCACCCAGCCGCCGATCACGACTTCCTGGCCCGCTCGGCACTTGGTTTTGGTCCACGTATCCGTGCGCCCAGAGACATACGGCGCGTCTAGCTTCTTGGACACGATACCTTCAAGGTCCATCTGGCAGGCGGATTTGAGCACGGCATCCCCGTGGCTTTCGAAGTGATCGACGCAGCGAATGGCCGCCTTGGCGCCGCTGCCCTGATTCTTGAGGAGCTTTTTCAGTTGTTGCTTGCGAGCGGCCAACGGCTCCTCGCGCAGGTCCGAGCCCGCAGCGAAGAGAAGGTCGAACACATAGAAGATCACCTGGCTCGTATCGCCCTCAGAGATCGCGTTCTGCAATGCGCCGAAACTCATAGCGCCATGGCTGTTAAATGCCACGACCTCGCCATCGAGCACGCAATCCTGTAGCTGCTTGCCTTCAGCAATGAGCGTTCGAAACTTGCCGCTCCAGTCGAGTCCTTTGCGGGTCAACAGCGTGGCCTCGCCATTGGCAACGCGCAGCTGCATGCGGTAACCGTCAAACTTGATCTCATGAATCCATCCGGCGCCCGCGGGTGCCCGATCGACGAGCCGGCAGAGCTGCGGCGCGACGAACCGCGGAGGCGCGACCGAGCTTCTTGAGGCGCTGCCGCGCGGCTTCGATTGCCACACGGCAGCCGGCGACGCGGTGGTCTTTTTTGCGAGCATGAAAGGCTTAGGCGCCCGTCCCTTGCCGGCGGTGATCGTGGCCATGGGGCGTCCTGAGGAGACGGAACGGTCCTCTGCGAGGAGCGCGTCGTGGTCGCCGGGCCGAGCGTAAGCGTCTCGATGCTTGATGAGGAGCCAGTTCGTACGCTTGCCGCCGTAGCGATCGCCGCGCATGCGCACGAGCACCCAGCTGCCGTGCAGCCGTTCGCCGTCGAGTTCGAACTTGAGGTCGCCCGCGGCGAGTGCGCGCTGCGGTGCTGCGCCGATCGGCTGCCAATAACCGCGATCCCATAATTGCACGGTGCCGCCGCCGTACTGGCCTTGCGGAATAGTCCCTTCGAAGTCGCCATAGTCGAGGGGGTGATCTTCCACCTCCACTGCCAGACGTTTGTCGGCAGGATCGAGCGAAGGCCCCTTGGTCACAGCCCACGATTTGAATACGCCTCCCAGTTCGAGGCGCAGATCGTAATGTAGTCGCCGCGCCGCATGCTTCTGGATGACAAAGCGCAGACGCTCAGCGCGCGGGGTCGGCTTAGCTCCGCTCGGCTCCGCGCTTTGAGCAAAGTCGCGCTTGGCGCGATAACGGGACAATTTCCGGGATACTGCCACGCAAATTCTGCAATTTTCGTTCTCAGGATGAGGCTACCAATCTAAACGTAGATCGTCGGGCTGCGGTTCCCATGGTGATATAGCCAATCGTGAGGGTCCCCGCATTACGGACAGGGCGAATTCTTGATCGCGCCCGGGGCTCTCGCTAAAGTGGGTTTATCAAAGTTGCCGCAGACCAAGCGTCGGATGAAGTCACGAGAGTTGCATGTCCTCGCGCTCAACAGCGGCTCCTCCTCGCTCAAATTCGGTCTGTACCGCGTTGGTCCTTCACAGACCCAAATTCTGATCTCGGGCGAGGCTGGATCGATCGGCTCCCAGAATGGCAAGTTCGAAGTGGGGGACTCACGCAACAAGACCCTTCACTCTGAGAGGGTACCCATTCCCACGCAGACGGACGCAATCATTCGCATAGGAAAAATGCTCGCCGACCGCAAGATGCCGCCGCCCGACGCCGTCGGCCATCGCATCGTGCATGGGGGACCCAAGCTTCTGCGGCATTGCCTGATCGACGATGCGGTCCTAGGCGAACTCGAAGCTGCCGCTGTATTCGCGCCGCTGCATATTCCGCCGGCTCTCGCGGTCATCCGCTATGCGACCGAGCATTTTCCCGGACTTGTGCAGGTCGCGTGTTTTGACACGAGCTTTCATGCCGGATTGCCGCCGGCCGCGCGCATCCTCCCGCTACCTAAGGATTTGCAAAGGGAAGGCATCCGTCGCTACGGATTCCATGGCCTCTCATGCGAATCGATCATGCGTCAACTTGCAGGCGATCTTCCCGGTCGCCTGGTGATCGCTCATCTGGGCAACGGCGTGAGCATCACCGCCGTCAAAGCGGGTCAATCGATAGACACCAGTATGGGATTGACGCCCACGGGCGGCGTAATCATGGGCACTCGCACCGGCGATCTGGATCCGGGTGTGTTGATCTATCTTCTGCTGCAGAAGAAGCTCGACGCGGCCATGCTCGAGGAACTCGTCAACCGGCGCTCCGGGCTTTTCGGAATTTCAGGCGTCGACGGCGATATGCGGCGCTTGCATGCGGCAGCTGCGTCAAGCGCCGATGCACGACTTGCCATTCAAATGTTTTGCTATTCCGTGCGCAAGCAGATCGCCGCAATGGCCGCAGTGCTTGAAGGAGTTGACATGCTCGTCTTCACAGGCGGAATAGGAGAGAACGACGCCGAAGTTCGGGCGACGATCTGCAGCGGGTTGTCGTGGATGGGCGTCAACCTCGACGCCACGCGGAACCTGGATGTGAGAAATCCCATCAACGAATTGGCATCGCACTGCGCGGTTCGTGTCGTCCCGTCGCAGGAAGACGAGGAAATTGCACGCCACACCTGGGCGCTGCTGCCGCATTCTGCACCCTGAGTGAGAACGCAACGCGCTCCTCAGGTGATCCGCAGGCGCCGGAAAAGCGGGACTTTGATGAAATCCAGGAGCACCGCAAAGACAATGGCCGCGACCAGCGCGCCCGCCACGATCGCGGCCGGGAGTGCCGTCATTGCGATCCCCGCTATGGCCAAGACGGAGGCTATCAACAGATCGCCGATGGATGAAACGATGACCCAGATGCTTGGGCGCGAGGACCACAGTCGCCGGCGTTCGCGATTGGTGTAGGTTGTCGCCTGATTGCCGAATACGATGACGACAAAGGCGAGCGTTCTGAGCGCTGCAATGCCGAACCCCATCCAGTAGGCGCCGAAGAGGAGAACGGACGTACAAAACAGCAGCTCGCCAACACCCATAACAATGCCCGCGATCGTGAGATTGACGATTTGCCAGGTGTTGGGCTGCGCCGATGGGCGCACATTGTCCGTGGTCATGGACATTCCGAGAAAATCCCCTGTGACCATGATGAGCACCATCAGCAGGGGCGTCAGGATCGCATGGCCGGTCATGATCAGTCCGGCTGCCAGAAAGAGCACTTGCACGATTTTCTTGGTGATGGAGTTCAGCGTGTAGGTGAGGATGCGCTGATACGTGATTCTGCCTTCCTTCACGGCAGCAACGATGCCGGCGAGCCCGGGTTCGGTCAGCACCATGCCGGCGGCTGATTTGGCAACGTCGGTGGCCGTCGAGACGGCAATTCCTATCTGCGCCTGACGCAATGCCGGCGCATCGTTGGCGCCATCACCACACATCCCGACCACGTGACCCGCCTTCTGAAAGGCCTTGACGAGCTTGTATTTGTCCTCCGGTAGCACGCCGGCAAAGACTGCGAATGATTCAGCCTGTACGCCGTCCGGGACGCCTCCGGGCGGACAGACAGGACCGTTGAGTCCGACGGCCCGAGCGACGATGACGGCCGTCGCAGGCGCATCTCCGGTCGCCATCACGGTGCGCACGCCCAGGCCGTGCAATTCAGTCACGAGCGTCGCCGAGTCCTTGCGCGGTGGGTCGCTTAGGGCGATGAGCCCGGCGAGGTTCATCGCCCCTTGCGTTCCGATTGCGACCGCGAGTACTCGGAATCCCTGTCCCTCGAGCTCCGCCGCCGCCGCGGTCGGCGCCGGCTTGGCGAGTCCAGCCACCACGACATACGCGCCCTTGACGATGCGTTGTGTCCCGGCAGCTGCCCCTAATATCGTTGCCTCGCAGGTCTTGGTTGCAGGATCGAACGGCACGAACTTCACCAGCGTCGCATCGAGACGAGTCATGGCGCCCGCGGCCTTGCGAACGGCGGCATCGACCGAGTCCTGACCGCCATCGGAACTGGCAAGCGCCGCAAGCGCAAGAACGTGCGCGGCGTCAAAGCCAGGCATGGGACGGACGGTCGTCACCGCGAGCTCGTTCTCTGTGAGTGTGCCGGTCTTGTCGGCGCACAACGTGTCCATGCTTGCCGCCTCGTCCACGGCTGACAGTCGGGTTGGCAGAACGCCCACCTTGGCCAAGGCGCGCGCGCCCAGTGCGGATGCAAGGGTAAAAGTGGCCGGCAGCGCGACCGGTATCGATGCAAGGATCGCCGTCAGGACGAGGGGGATGATTTCGTTGACCGGCATCGCGAGAAAGTGGGCATAGCCCACCAGCAGCACGATGAGGGCGCCATTGCACACGGCGAGATTGCGCACGACGCGCAGTACCGCCTTCTGCTGAGAGCTGACGACGTGGGCGGTGCGAACGAGCTCCGCGGTGCGGCCAAATTGGGTGCGAGCGCCGGTCGCCGTAACTTCCGCCACTGCTTCCCCGCGCCTCACCAGTGCACCTGCATAGGTGTGCACTCCGGGGCCCGCCTCGATGGGTATCGATTCGCCCGTCAACATTGATTGGTCGAGCTGCACTTCCCCGTCAGTAAGTCGTACGTCGGCGGCAACGACGCCGCCGAGTGAAAGCTTCACCACGTCTCCCGGGACGAGCGCAGCCGCAGGGACGATTTTCCACGCGCCGTCACGGCGCACTGACACGTTCAGGGCGAGCCGCGATCTGAGCGCGGCTAGGGTGGCTTGGGCACGACTCTCCTGGATGAAGCCGAGCGCGGCATTGAACACCAACAGCGCACCGATGATCGCGGCTTCGGAGAACTTGCCGAGCATGAGCTGCAGCGCGATTGCGGCTTCGAGCATCCACGGCACGGGTGCCCAAAGCTTCCCGAGTGCGCTGCGCAATGGACGCGCAGTCGTATCAGGCGTGGCGTTCGGGCCAAAGGTCTGCGATCGGTGGCGTGCCTCATCGCTCGTGAGGCCGGAAGGCAGGCTGCGCGGCGGCGGGGTCGCCGCTCCTGCAGCTGCCGCGCTCTTCGGCGACGTGCCGTTGGACATGCCCGAGGCTGCACTTGGCGTGACACGTTCCTCTGCGGCGGCTGTCAAACGGGCGTTGCCGTGTCGAACGCATCGGCACTACCCCATTTCCAATTGCGAATTTCCGGCATGTCTTGGCCAAATTCGTCGATATAACGCTTATGCTCGATGAGTTTGTTAGCCAGCTGCTGCTTCAAATAGGCGCCTTTAGTGCCGGTGCGAGGCAGACGGTCGATGGCATCCATTACGAGGTGGAACCGATCCATATCGTTGAGCACCGTCATGTCGAAGGGCGTCGTAATGGTTCCTTCCTCCTTGTAGCCGCGCACGTGAAGATTGTCATGATTGGTGCGGCGGTAGGTGAGGCGATGGATCAACCAAGGATAGGCATGAAAGGCGAAGATGATGGGCTTGTTGGTAGTGAAAAGGGAATCGAAATCCGCATCGCTCAATCCGTGCGGATGCTCCGTCTTTGGCTGTAGCTTCATGAGATCGACGACGTTGACCACCCTGATTTTGAGTTCGGGCAGATGCTGGCGCAGGATCGAAACGGCGGCGAGCGTTTCGAGCGTCGGCACATCACCCGCACACGCCATTACAACGTCGGGCTCGGCGTCCTGATCGTTGCTCGCCCATTGCCAGATGCCGATGCCCTCGGTGCAATGCGTGACGGCGGCGTCCATCGCGAGCCACTGAGGAGCCGGGTGCTTGCCGGCGATGACGACGTTGACGTAATGGCGACTCCTTAAGCAGTGATCGATCACCGACAAGAGACAATTCGCATCCGGCGGCAGGTACACGCGTACGACTTCAGCCTTCTTGTTGACCACGTGATCGATGAATCCGGGGTCCTGATGCGTAAAGCCGTTGTGATCCTGCCGCCACACGTGTGAGGCCAAGAGGTAGTTGAGCGATGCGATCTTGCGCCGCCAGGGCAAGCCGGACGTGACTTTCAGCCATTTGGCGTGCTGGTTAAACATCGAATCGACGATGTGGATGAAAGCCTCATAGCAATTGAAGAGGCCGTGCCGGCCGGTGAGGAGATAGCCCTCGAGCCAGCCTTCGCATTGATGCTCGCTCAGCATTTCCATCACCCGCCCATTGGGGGCGAGGAATTCGTCGTTCGCAACGGTCGGGGCATTCCATTGGCGGTTGGTCGCTTCAAATACAGCCTCCAGGCCATTCGAAAGTGTCTCATCGGGTCCGAAGATTCGAAAGTTCCTTTGCGACTCGTTGAGCTTTGTAACGTCGCGCAGAAATCGGCCCAACACATGAGTGTCGCCGGGGCCGGCCGCTCCCGGAGTGGAGAGCGGGAACGCGTAATCGCGAAAATCGGGCATCCGCAGGTTGCGCAGCAGGATACCGCCGTTGGCGTGTGGGTTGGCGCCCATGCGCCGCGCGCCGCTGGGCGCGAGTTCCGCAAGCTCGTTCTTGAGGCGGCCGTTCGTATCGAAGAGCTCTTCAGGCCGGTAGCTCTTCAACCATTGTTCGAGTAGCGGCAAGTGTTGGGGTGTTTGCGCCGACACTGATAGGGGCACTTGATGAGCGCGGAATGTCCCCTCAATCTGCTGGCCATCGACGACTTTGGGTCCCGTCCAGCCCTTGGGAGAATTGAAGACGATCATCGGCCAGCGCGGTCTGGCGGGATTGCCGGGATCGCGCGCGTTCTGTTGGATGTGCCTGATCTGCCCTATGACGGCATCGAGGGTTGCAGCCATGCTCTTGTGCATCAGCTGCGGCTCGTGGCCCTCGACGAAGAACGGCGTCCAGCCGTAGCCGCGCAGCAATGCGTCCAATTCTTCGCGGCTGATGCGGGCGAGGAGGGTGGGGTTCGATATCTTATAGCCGTTGAGGTGCAGAATCGGCAGCACGACGCCGTCGGTAATCGGATTCAAAAACTTGTTTGAATGCCAAGCCGTCGCGAGCGGGCCCGTTTCCGCTTCGCCGTCGCCGACCACGCAGGCGACGACCAGAGTTGGATTGTCAAACACCGCGCCAAACGCATGGCTCAGTGAATATCCGAGCTCCCCGCCTTCGTGGATCGATCCTGGGCACTCGGGCGAAGCATGGCTCGGAATCCCACCGGGAAACGAGAATTGAGTAAAGAGCCTCTTGAGTCCGGCCTCATCCTGGCTAATGTCGGTATAGATCTCGCTGTACGTCCCTTCTAGGTAGGTATTGGCCACCACCGCCGGGCCGCCATGCCCCGGACCGCTGATGTATATCATGTCGAGGTCATACTTTTTGATGACCCGGTTTAAGTGCAGATAGATGAAATTCTGCCCGGGTGTCGTGCCCCAATGTCCGAGCAGCATGTGCTTCACATGCGCAAGCGCCAGCGGCTCCTTCAAGAGCGGGTTATCGTGCAGATAGATCTGCCCGACCGATAGATAGTTGGCAGCGCGCCAGTAGGCATCCATCTTGCGCAGCAGTTCGGGAGCGAGGACATCTTCAGTCATGAGACTCGTACCTTTGAAGTCGTGCCTTGGTAGACAGTGCATTGAAACCGGCAATTACATCAAAGAGCTCTTCATCGATCGAGCTTTGACGCAGGCGATAGAAGGTTTGCCGGAGCTCAGCGGAGAGGGCCTCGATATTCTTTTCAGCCCGCCGCATGGCCGCGAGACGGCTGCCATTCTCGCTCGCCAATGACTCGGCGCACGCCTTGTAGAGCGATATGAAGAGATATTCCCGCACCAGCGCCGTGAGCGTCGCTTCATGGCCGCTCAGAGTCTCGGGCAGCATTGCAGTGGGCCAGCGCAGTCTCGTAAGGTGCTCACGCCATTGCGCATCAAGCGGCAGCAGCCGCTGGCTGACCGGCTCGTAGAGCGCCGCAGACTCCCGAGCGCCACTCGACATCGCTCAATTGCGCTCCGCGATCGATGCTGTGGCCGAACACGTCGAACATGCGCGAGCGTATGGCCTTGCCAACGGGAGCCTTGAGCGGACCGCCCGTGTTCTCGACGGCCATGCCGCGCGCGAGACCTTGTGTGGCCGTCAACGCGATGCCGCGCACCCGCTGTGCGTCGAACTGCGCCCATACCTCGATGACGATTCGCCCTTCCTTGCCGACACGCAGCAGGGGAATTTATGGGTGGTAGATGCGACTCAAAGCGTACGTCGACAACGCTCCCACGCACCGACACGATGGTGCCGAGGCTCGCGGACGCGTTTTGATCGGTCATCGCCGTGGCTAACCGGCCGCTTGGGATCGACCTCGGCGGTTAACATACCGGCGCCAGTGCGCTTTCATCTGTGCGGTGCAGTACACAGCGAGAAGCCTCAAGGTAAAGCTTAAGTCCGGAGCCTATGGAGTGCGGAAGGCCCGTTAATCGCCCCGCTCATGCCCACGGATGCGTTCTCGCGGCGCGGCAATGTGCGACAGCGAACCGATAAGAGCGCGCATTTTATCTATCTTGCATGGGCCCATCGGCCTCACCAGCCGTTATTACATGTACGGTGACCGAGTTCATCCCAAGCTCGGATATTTAATTCCCTTCATATAGAGAGCCATCATGAAACTGAACGCTTTAGCCGCCGCAACCGGCGTTGCGATTCTCGCGCTTGTAGCGAGCGTCACCTCTTTCGCCCATAGTAAGGCTGAGCTCGATGCCAGCGCTGACAGGGCAGTGCACCACTTCTTCGCGCTGAACCCGGCGAACAAGGGCCTCGCCGACAAGGCAGCGGGCATACTGATCTTTTCGCACGTAGCCAAGGGCGGTGTCGGCGTCGCCGGCGAGTACGGGCAGGGCGTCCTGCGAGTCAGTCACGCGACCGCCGGTTATTACAGTATCGCGGCGGCGTCTGTCGGCCTCACGCTCGGCTTTGCCAAGCACAGCGAGGTCATCATGTTCATGACGCAAGACTCACTCGATAAATTCACGGCGAGCAAGGGCTGGGCAATCGGTGCGGACGCGCAGGTCGCCTTGGTATCGCAGGGCGCCGGAGGCCAATACGACAGCGATACGCTTGGCAAGCCAATCCTAGGCTTTGTCTTCGGCGAAAAAGGCCTGCTTGGAGATGTGTCTTTGGAGGGATCGAAAATCTCGAAGATCAAGACCGACGATTAAGCCTCACTCGCTGGTTCCTGGTACCGGACGCGAGCCACATCGCTCGGGAGGATGCCGGCTACCCGAATGGCTTCTCTTTGGCCTCGGGACCTAAAGCGGTGACCAGGACCAGCAATACTGCGACGCAGGCGATAAAAATGGCCATCGTTTGCGCGTAGTTACCGCCGTTGGCCTCCGACCATCGAGCGAGCAGTGTCGGCGTGAACGCCGAGATGAAATTGCCCGTCTGGTAGACGAGCCCCGGAAACATGGCGCGCACGGCGTTCGGCGACAGCTCATTCAAGTGCACCGGTATGATGCCCCAGGCTCCCTGCACCATGAACTGCATGAGAAATGCCCCGAGGGCGAGAGTTGCAACGGTGTTCGTGTAGGCCCACGGATAGATCATGAGCAGCGACAAGAGCGCTGCAGTCACGATACCTTTGCGGCGACCGATTCGCGAGGAGAGCGCGCCAAAGAACAAGCCACCGGCAACGGCGCCGCCGGCCATGATCGTAGTCACGATACCCGTCTGATGCGCGTCCAGGCCGCGTTGCACCTTTAGAAACGTCGGAAAGACATCCTGTGAGCCGTGGCTGAAGCAATTGAACAGTGTCATGAGTAGGACGAGATACAGTGCGCGCCCCCAAAAACCGCGCATTGCCGCCAAGACTTTCCGTTCTTGCGGCGGCGCGCGTCGTGCATTTTCCCATACGGTGGATTCGGGCACTTTGGCGCGAACGTAGATCACGAGCAGCGCCGGCAGCGCGCCGATCATGAAGAGGCCGCGCCAGCCGATATGATCAAAGAACAAGGCAAAGACGAGACCCGCGAGGAGCCCCCCGACGGCGTAGCCTTCCTGCAGCAGACCCGAGACGACTCCGCGCGCCTTGGCCGGAATCGACTCCAGCGCGAGCGACGCGCCGATGCCCCATTCGCCGCCCATGGCGAACCCGAACAAGAAGCGCAACAGGATGAGGGCCGCAAGGTTTGGTGAAAACGCGGTGGCAAATTCAAAAGCGCTGAAAAGTGCAATGTCGAGCATGAGAATCGGGCGCCTGCCGAATCGTTCCGCGAGTCGGCCGAAGAGGAATGCGCCGAGGGGTCTTGCCGCCAGAGTGAATGTCACGGCCACGAACACCTGTTCGCGTCCGACTTTGAATTCCGTGGCGATTGCGCTGACGGCAAAAGTCAGGAGAAAGAAGTCGAAGGCATCCAGCGTCCAGCCCAGAAAGCTTGCCAGTACGGTGTGACGCTGCTGATGGTTGAGCTCGCGCAGTTCTGACGGAAAGGTCATGGGCGAATCGCGTGATGAAACATTACGCGCAGATTAAGCACCCGGAATGCTCGCGCGCCGCCGGCTGATAGGCCGCTCTTTAATTTGCATAATAAATCAAACGCGTGGTCGAGCTCTCGTATTGGCTCCGACAGGCCCTGATGCTAAAGTGCTTATGGTTGTGCGCAAGCTATCTGCGTGTAGTGTATATCAGCGGCGTTTTTGGGCGTGTGACGTACGGGCGCTGCCGCTGCGGCTATGGGTTGCGCCGATTAGGCCGCCGGCCGTCAACGGATCAATTTGGTGGGGCGTTGTTGCAATAGGACCCATTCACTCAACCGGAGCTTTGGAATATGCGTGTACGAACAGGATTACTGAGTCTGCTTCTGATAGCCGCGGCCACTGTGGTGGCTCCTGCCACGAGCTACGGCGCGGTCGTCGTCGATGTCGAAGTTGCGCCGCCGCCATTGCAGGTCGAGGTCGTGCCGGCTGCGCGCGTCGGATATGTGTGGGGGCCCGGGTACTGGCGCTGGAACGGTGCCAGGCATGTCTGGGTCGGCGGCCACTGGATGCCTGAGCGTCGCGGATACCACTATGTGCCCGAAGCGTGGGTGCAAGTCGGTCCGCGTTGGCACTTCAAGCGCGGCCACTGGGACCGGGGCTAAACCGCTCGGCAGATGCTCGGCCGATGCGCAATTGTCGGCCGAGCATCTGCGCACGAATCTCTGCGAATTAGGTATGCGGTGCTAGACCGCCAAACGCGCGGCTGTATCCATCATCATCGCATCCACCTGCAACGACTCGCCCGCCTCGAGCTGCAAGTACTCGCGCAATTCGTGCGAGGCAGCCGCAAGCGGCTCGCGAACTGGAGCGCACACACGGCGCTTTTCAAAATGGTCGGCCCTCAACATCTATTAACGACCGGCCGCTCGAACTTTAGGATCCGGACAATCCGTCTTCCCGTAGGACCGTTGCATGTCCTGATAGCAGCGACATTGAGCGCCGGCTCTTGCGCTGCAATGGCCGCGACGCACGATATCGTGATCCGCAACGCCGAGATCTTCGATGGCTCCGGCAGCGCACCTTTTACAGGAGATGTGGCGATCGACGGTGACCACATCTCGTTCGTCGGACGCCGCGCCGGCCTGCACGCTCGCATGGAAATTGACGCCAAAGGGCAGGCGGTCGCCCCCGGGTTCATCAATATGCTGGCCCATCCCGAGGAGTCGCTGCTAGCCGACGGTCGGGCGCTCAGCGATCTGCGCCAGGGTGTGACGCTGGAGGTGATGGGCGAGGACTCGATGGGTCCGCTCACGCCGACAATGAAGGCGCGGATGCGCGAGCGTCAGGCGGACATTCACTATGATGTTGACTGGACGACGCTCGGCGAATATCTGCAGAAGCTTGAGTCGCGCGGGATCGCTCCCAATGTCGCCTCCTTTGTGGGCGCAGGCACCGTGCGCGTCAATGTTCTGGGCGAGCGGGATGTTCAGCCCACGCCCGCCGAACTCATCCAGATGCGCGCGCTCGTGCACCAGGCGATGGAGGAAGGCGCCCTCGGAGTGACGACCGCGCTGATTTACAGTCCGAACGGCTACGCCAAGACGCCTGAGCTCATGGCTCTTGCGAGCGAATCTGCGCGCTGCGGCGGCATGTATATCGCCCATATGCGCAGCGAGGGCACGACTCTGCTTGAAGCGGCGCAAGAGACGATTGATATCGCACGCGAGTCGGGTGCGCCGGCGGAGATCTATCACTTGAAGGCCGCAGGAAAGACGAACTGGGAGAAGCTTGGCCCGCTGATCTCAATGATTGACGCAGCGCGAGCATCCGGAACGCGCATCACGGCTGATATGTACACCTACACGGCGGGCGCGACCGGACTCGACGCAGCCATGCCTCCATGGGTACAGGACGGCGGCCTTGAGGCGTGGATCTCGCATCTTAAGGATCCGGCGGTGCGCGCCCGGGTGATCACCGACATGCGCGACCCGCACCCCAAGTGGGAAAATCTGTACGCTAGCGCGGGCGCTGGCGGCACACTCCTCCTCGCCTTCAAGAATCCAGCGCTCAAGCCCTTGACCGGCAAGACGCTCGCCGAGGTCGCGCGGGTGCGCGGGGTGAGCCCGGAGGACGCGGCGATTGATCTGGTCATCGAGGATGGCACACGCGTCGGCGTCGCCTATTTCCTCATGTCCGAAGACAACGTTCGCCGTCAGACGGCGCTGCCGTGGATCAGCTTCGGGTCGGATGAGGCCGCGCCTGCGCCCGAGGGCGTATTTTTGAAGTCCAATGCGCACCCGCGGGCCTATGGCAATTTCGCTCGGCTACTCGCCAAATATGTGCGCGACGAGCATGCACTTAGCCTGCCGGAGGCCATTCGCAAGTTGAGTGCTCAGCCGGCGCTCAATCTGTCCCTGGCCGATCGCGGCATGCTGAAGGCTGGCTACTTTGCCGACGTCGTGATATTTGATCCCAAGACGATTCAGGACCACGCGACCTACGCCCAGCCGCATCAGTTAGCGACCGGCGTGAGTTATGTCCTCGTGAACGGACGGATCGCACTCAAAGAGGGGATGGCCACGGGCGCGCCCACGGGACGCTTTCTGCGCGGCCGCGCCTGGACCGGGTCGGCGGGCGGCGGTTGCCGGGCAAAGAGTAGCGACTGGAAGTGGAGCGGCTAATCGACCGTTCGCCCTGGGGCTAGTGCTGCGGCTTTAGATTCCGCGCACCGTGAGAGTCAATCGCGGATTGCCGCGAGCGCGCGCCGCTGCTGCCCGGTCAGTTCAAAGTTCTCAGGATTCAGCCATGTTTCGAAAGCGGTGCGAATCCGCGGCCACTCCTCGTCAATGATCGAGAACCATGCCGTGTCCCGGCTGCGGCTCTTATAGACGATCGCCTTACGGAAGATGCCCTCGAAGTGAAAGCCATAGCGTCTAGCCGCCGCGCAGGATGGTTCATTGCGGCTATCGCACTTCCACTCGTAGCGACGGTAGCCGAGCTCATCGAATATGTATCGCATCATGAGATACATCGCTTCGGTGCTCGCGCGGGTCTTTTTGAGCCGTGGGGAATGGGTGATGCAGCCGACTTCAATTACGCCGTGGACGGGCTCGATCCGCATGAGTGCCGCCGTGCCAACGGCCAGTCCACTCGAAAGATCGACAATGGCGTAGTGTAGGGGATCACCACTCGCCGCAATCTTTGCAAGATACTCTCGATACGATGCCGCGCTGACCGGGCGTTCCTGCGGCAGATAAGTCCAGTCGCGGCCGTCCGCCGCCTGCATGTATGCATCAAAGAGCGCGGGCGCGTCACGCTCGACATCGATCGGGGCGACGCGACAATAGCGACCGGTGAGCACTATGCGCTTCGGCCGCTGGCATTCAGACCAGCCCTCGACGGGCGGGCCGATCGGTTGCCCATAGGCGCTTAGGTGCTCGCTCACGGGCGCGCTTGCGCCGCAACGATCGCCTGCCAATTGAGGAGCGCATTCCAGAGCATGCGTTGATCACCGCGATTCAGATCGCGGTGCAGTGGATTGAAATTAAATGTCACGATATGGCCCTGGCCGACGGCGGTGTCGAGAATTGCAGGGCGCCCGATCAGATTGGCCTCTCCCCAGACCTGGCCGCTGATCAGAAATGGCGCGCCGTCGCGGTCGCCCCATTCGAGCACGACGCTGCTGGCATCGAAAGGCCCATCGAGGCAGGTAGTGCAATAGGCCATGCGCAGCCAGCGGCGCGGCACGGAGTACAGCGGAAAATTCTGGCGGAAAACGTGAGTATGAGCTGCATAGCCATAGGCGATCGGGTGATCGGGCCGTGCAAAGCTGACACGTAGATGCGCGCCCGGCGTGCGCGTGACCGATTCCTGCGCAGCGGCGGCGGAAGCCGCGCCGCCTCCTTGCGAGCTGCGCGGCGGACCGCCGGAGTCGCGACGTACGCCGCGGATCAGGCCGCCCTCGATCGCCAGCATAGAAGCGCTGCCCAGCGTCACGAGCAGGCCGCCGCGCTCGACGAAGTGTTGAATCTGCGCGAGTCCTTCCCAACCGATGCCGCCGGTGATGTCGTCGGATTCGGCGGGCGTGCCATGACTGGGGGTTTGCGCAGTTTTCTTGAATGGCATCGGGCCCCAGGCCTTGGGAATGCCCTGGATCTGCTCGGCGAGCTCTAGATCCACGTGCCCGTAGAGGAGCACGTCGATCTTGTCCTGCAGATTGCCGGCTCGAATGTCCTCGTCGCGCAGATAGACGTACGGGACTTTGCGCTGATCGAGTGAGTAGCGCACCCAGCCGATGGAGTCGGTGTCCGCCCACGGCACCCAGATTCCCAGGCGCGGAGCCTTTGCGGAGTGATGCGGCACCTTGGGCGCGGAAGCTAGTGCGGTGAAATCAAGACCAAGATTCGCGGCGCAATCACGTAGCGTGTCGACCAAGCCCGTCTGTGCGGGGATGATCCAGGATCCGGCCGGATAGTCGATGCTCTTCTGGGAGAACTGGCGCTCGGCGATATCAATGTTGAATTGAGCCAGACGATAGCGCGCTTCGAGCAGGCCTTCTTGACCCGTGTCCCTCAGAACGTAATAACCGCCGCTGCCGATCACCCGGCCGCTCGCATGGGGCGCCTCGGTCAGATTGATGAGATCGCTCGAGCGCACGGCGGGATCGGCGCTGGCAAGCGCCTGCAGATGATAATGTGCCGGCAGTTCCCAAGACACATCGTCGTACGGCTCGCCGCCGTCCTTGGGGTAATGCTGGGGCGCAAGAAGATCGACGGCGTAGTTGCGATAGGGCTGGTCGAGGCGCACGACGTAGGTTCCGGCCGGGTATGAGCCTTCTTTGAGCTTAAGCGGTGTGCGCGCCCGGCTGACTTCGATGTGCTGCGACAGCAGCCGGCCGACGAGCTGAGCGACGCGGGTCGGATCTCCCTGATCTTCGGGAATGATAAAGGCGTACGGCGGTGATTCGACGCCCTTGCGCCAGGAGTGATAACCCTTCTCGTAGAAGTTGCGCAGCAGGGCGTGAGAATTCGCGGCGGTGTAGTCAAGAGCGGTGAGCGCCGCGGTCTCGTTGTAGTTGACATTATCGCGCGCTGACCAGCGGAAGGTCTCGGCCGGCGGCGGCAGGACCCGATACCATTGAGGAGAGACTTCCTCGGGGTCAAGCGTGCGCGCCATTGTTTCGGCGCTGCCGTTACCAAAGGTCTCGTAGCCGCGGCCGATCGCGTTGTGATTCATGGCGACCGAATCGAGGTAAAGATGGGCAAATGCCTCGCCGAAGTTCCATGTGGAAACGCCAGGCATGCCTAAAGCGGTAAGCGTCTCGACTTCATGGAAGCTTAAGGCCAGGAACTCGGCGTAGGTGATGGGATCGATGTTGGGGTTGTAGGGACCGGTGCCGTTCCATGTCATGAGCAGCGGCACCGCCTCATGCAGGTCGTGCACGATCGTCGGATGCCACTCGTGGAACATGCGGTGGACTGCTTTTGTGGTTTCGTGAGTTTGCTGATGCGTGTCGCGATTGATATCGACGAAGGCGTATTTGGACCAATAGGGGGGCGACTGGCGCGGCAATGTCGCGAAGTCCGTCTTGCCCTTGAGAAAGCGGTAGAACCACTCGACCTGCTTATCGCGTCCGTCGGGATTGGACACGGGATTGATGAGGACGACGAGGTTTTGGCGAATGCGCCGGATCATCGGTTGCTCGGAAGCCGCCAGGCGATAGGCAAGCTCAAGGACGGACTCGGTGGAACCGGTCTCGTCGGAGTGGATCGCGGCGTTGAAATAGTAGATGACGCGCGAGCTGGCAATCAGGCGATCGGCGGAGGCCGAATCGGTGGTGCGAGGGTCGGCGAGAGCGGCGGTTGCCGCCTTCAGGCTTTCAAGGTGCGCAATCCCCTCTTCGTCGGCGATCGCGAGCAGGACGATGTCGCGGCCTTCTTCGGAACGTCCGATGGTGAACATCCGTACTCGCGGCGAAGCGGCGGCCAGCGCGCGGCAGTACGCATAGGCCTTGGCGGAATCAACGAGCTCGCCCGGCGCGCCCGGGATGCGACCGAAAAACGCGCGCGGCGAGGGAACGCTGGCGGAGGCGGGCAGGTAGGAAACCCAGGGCGAACTGAAGCGCGGCTCGGTCGTGGCCTGGGCTATTTCTTCCGCAGACCCTGGCTCTGCGGTGTCAGGGGCGATAGGCGATTGAGCAAGGGCGCTTGTCGATAAAAGAGATAAAGAAAGAACGAGCGAGCGAAACTGGATAACCATGGGACTCCAAAATACCTTGCGATCGACCGCGCGCACGTGCGGGCCGCGCGGCGCGAGGCGAGTTTACTAGCGAGTGGGGGGGCCGGCAAAACCGGCGCACGAGAGACGCAAATCAGGAGCAGACTCCTGAGCGTCCCTCGCGGTGACCCTTGAGGGGGTCCGCTGGGATGAGCTCCTGCTCGACGCAGGCAGCAATTGTGTCCGGTGGGATGCGCGCTAACTTGGATACTTGGTAAAGATCGCAGCCACAGCCGCCCTAATCTTGTTATCCGCCGCAACTCCCGTCAGGCCCGCGACGTTTTGATTCACCGACGCATGCCAAAGCGGTTGCCGGCTCTTCGCGTCGTATAGATCCACGGCGATGATGCCCTCGCTGTACGCATAGGGACCGTCCCATCCCCAAGCGCCGTAGTACCCGCCGCGCTGGCCCCACCCCCAGCCCCAGTCCCAGCCATAGGGATAGCCGCCTTGCACCACCGTCTGCACGCCGATTCCGTACCCAACCAGGCAATCGGCGTCGCCGCTTGCCGGTTGAACACCCTTCGCTGCGAGATTTGCTGCAATAGCGCTGCGCAGGCGGCTCTCATTCAGCGGATTGGCGACGCTGCGCGCGGTGCCGTTGTCATGGAAGGAGCCGGCCCAGGCGTAGCTGTGGCACTGTGAGGCGCTCGCCCCGGATGCGACGTCGGACGTCACCCGCAAGGAGACGCAAGCGCTCATCGCGAAGACTGTCGCAAAGGCGACGATGCAGGTGCGAAATATCTGCTTGATCATGGGCTTGACCTCCGCTCAACCCCCCCTTCCCGTGGGCGAAAAACACCTGGCGAAATGCCCTGTTAACGCACGACCCTGAGTGGGGTTGACGCACCTAAGCTTGCGCAATCCGTTCTCCTGCAGGCGGGCGACGATCTTTGCCCGGGGACGCCTCGCCGCACCAGGAGAGATCTCGCAGAGCGCCCGCCATTGCCTGCCGACCGCACGCCGTCACACGGGTAGGCGCCTGCGCGAGGGTGGACCGCACGGGCCGAGCGAATCAGGCGCGCGTCCCGCTAGGCCGTCGTCAGCTGCCGCTGCGCAAACTCATAGTTCGCAAGCTTGTTGAGGAAGTTGTCGACGAAGTCCGGCCGCAGATTGCGAAAGTCGAGATAGTAGGCGTGCTCCCATACGTCAAGGGTCAGCAGCGCCTTACCTTCACCGGTTGCCAGAGGGTTTGAGGCATTGGACGTTTTTGTCACCTTCAGCTTGCCGTCGCTCGCCAGGACCAGCCACGCCCAGCCCGAGCCAAATTCGCCGACGGCGGCCTCCTTGAAGGTGTCTTTGAACTTCGCGACGCTGCCAAAGTCGGCAATGATTTTCTTCTCGAGCGTCCCAGGCATCGCGCCGCCGGCGGGCGACAGACACGGCCAGAAAAAACTATGGTTCCAATGCTGGCCGGCGTTGTTGAACACGGCGGTCAGGGTTTTGTCCCCATGGGAGAGCTTCACCAGTTCTTCCAAGGACTTGTTTTTTAAGGCGTGGTTCTTCTCGACGAGGCCGTTCAGCGCGGTCACGTAGGCCTGTTGATGCTTGTCGTGATGCAGCTCGAGAGTCTCCTGCGCCATGCCGCGGGGGGCGAGGGCGTTGGGGGCGTACGGCAAAGGAGGAAGGGTAAATTTCATTGCGAGCATCTCCATCACGGCAGTCAGCCGAGGGTCAGGGGTCAAGCAACCTCTCGCGCAGCAAGAATCGTGCGCGCAACTACAGCGCGCGGGAGCGTGGGTGCCGTTCCCGCGTAGAAAACAGCTGGGGCGTCGGTCGAGGCCGCGCGCAATTCTTGCAGTGCGCCACGGCCTTTACTGCGTTTTGCGTGCGCCTCGCAGCGACGCGGCCGCGAACCCTCAGCCGTCATATTGCGCTCTTGACCACTCCGCCATCCACCCGCAGCGCCGCTCCCGTCGTCGCCGCCGCGAGCGGGCTTGCCACGTATGCCACGAGCGAGGCGACCTCGTCGGGGGTTGCGAATCGCTTGATGAGCGAGGTAGGACGGGTATTCTTGAAAAAATCCCGCTCGACCTGCACAGGCGATATACCTTGCGTCTTGGCGAGAGCGTCGACGAAATCCACGACGCCGCGCGAGCGCGTCGGGCCGGGAAGAATGCTGTTCACCGTAATACCCGTGCCGGCGACGGCTTCAGCGAGGCCGCGCGCCACGGCAAGCTGCGCCATCTTGGTCATGCCGTAGTGGATCATCTCGATCGGGATCTGGATCGCGCTTTCGCTGGAAATGAATATGATCCGGCCCCAGTTGCGACGCTTCATGCCGGCAAGATAGAGGCGCGCCAGGCGCACGCCGCTGAGAACATTGACCTCGAACAGCCGCCGCCAGTCGGCGTCGGGAATTTCTTCGAAGGGCTTCGACTCGAAGATCCCGAGGTTATTGACGAGAATTTCAACGTCCGGAAATTCTCGCGCTACGGCCTGCGCCGCGCTGTCGGTACTCAAATCCCCGGCGAAACCACGCGCAGTTCCTGCTGCTGTCGCTGCAAGCTTTCCGAGCGCGGCATCGACTGCCCTTTGCGCGCGGCCGTTGACGATCACGCTAGCGCCTTCACGCGCGAGCGCGGCTGCGATTGCGTAGCCGATGCCCGCCGTGCTTCCCGTGACGAGGGCGACTTTGCCGGTCAGTTGAAGGTCCATGCGCGAACTATAGGCGATCGCGCCCGTCAGCTGTCGCATTCCCGTCGTCGCCGGCTTGCCCTTTTGCGGTGCACACTCCTCGCTTTGACTGGGTCACAAATTCCAGGAGGGTCTGCGCCGCCGCGCCGTTGAAGCTCGCACGCGCCTGCGTCAATGCTTCGCGCAGGTTTAAACTGCTCGCGAAGAGCGCATGGTAGAGACGCTTCAGCTCCATGCGCTCGTTCGCGGTGAACCCCGCGCGGCGCAGGCCGACGCTGTTCAGGCCGCCGAGCGCATTCTCGCCACGGCGCGCCACCGTGAACGGCGGCAGATCCTTGCTGATGGCGGCGCCGCCTTGCATGAAGGACAGCGTGCCGATGCGGCAGAACTGATGCACGACGCAGTTGCCGGAAATAAACGCGCGATCCTGCACCGTCACATGACCGGCCAAGAGCGCACCATTGGCAATCACAATGTGGTCGCTCAATCGACAGTTGTGCGCGACGTGGCAATGCGCCATGAGAAAATTGTGCGCGCCGATCACCGTGTCCTCATCGCTGCTATTTGAGCGATGTGCGGTGACGTGCTCGCGGAAAACATTGTGATCGCCGATGCGCAGCCGTGTGGGCGCGTTCCTGTACTTGAGGTCCTGGGGCGCGTCACCGACGACGCACCCCGCGTGAAACTCATTGTGCGCGCCGATCGTCGTCAGGCCCGTAAGATAGACGTGCGGTCCGACGATGCATTCAGGGCCTATTGTCACGCCCTCGCCGATGACCGCATAGGGCCCGACTTCGACGGTCGAATCCAACTGCGCTCGCGGATGAACGACGGCGGTGGCGTGGATCATGGCGCATGCATCCTCGCATGCCGTCGCCGTGTTGTCATTGCAGCGGCCAGCGCTTGCGCACGGATGTCGGTGCTTGCTGCGCGGCCAGTACCGTCGCCTAAAAAAGGATCAAAGCACAGGGCCGATACCGCAGCCATGCTAGGATTCGCCGTCTGCGGAAAAGTCAGGAAGCTATCTTCTATGCCGCCCGGATTTGAGCACATGTGGGGCTCGGTCGCGACGGCCGCACTCGTCCTATTCATCATCTATCGGCGTTTTCGCCGCAGTTTCGGCCGTCAGCCGCTGCGGCCACGAAGCATGATCGTGCGTATGACGATTCTCAGCATCATTGGTTTGTTGCTGCTGCCCGCTGCGCTGCGTTCGAGCGCAGGTGCGCTTGCCATCAGTGCGGGACTCGCACTCGGCGTGGGATTGGGCGTGTGGGGCGCGCAGCACACACGATTCGAGTGGCACGAGGGCAAACTGCATTACGTTCCGCACACCTATGCGGGCATGGTAGTTTCCGCGTTATTTCTCGGGCGCCTGCTCTATCGCTTCCTGGTGCTCCCGCACAGCGGGTATTCACCCGGCGCTGCAGAGTCCTTGGGGGCATCGCCGGCCGGCGCGCTAGGTTCGCTCTACCAGAACCCGCTGACGCTGAGCGTGTTCTTCGTGCTCATTGGCTACTATGTGTACTACTACAGCTATGTTCTGTGGAAGTTCAAACACGTCAAGCGCGAAGAGGCCGGCGCAGCGCCCACTGTCGTCAATTAGCGCGCCATGCCTGCGGGCGCGGGATGCAGCGTTCTGATTGAAGTCGCCGGATGTTAAGTTCTCACTGTCGAGCCGCCGCCGCCCCGTCCGCTCTCGAAACTGCTTCTCCCGGGGGGAGCGTCCCACGACGCCCCGGCACAGTCTCGCCGGCCAACCGGTGCACCCCACCGATGCATGGACGGCCGTGAGCAGCCGCACGTCGCCACCTCCCGCGGGCAACGCAGAAAGCGCGCGCCGGCACAGCAGGCCGAGGAACAAATGAAGCGCCAGCGCGTCCTAAGCTTAAGGGCGCAGCCCGACACTGCCGCGGAGGCACTCCATGCGTGTACTCATTCATCGACGGGTTCTTAGGTCGCTCGCTTCAGTGGTGACACTCGGTCTTCTTCTGTCTTCGGCGGCATGGGCGGACAGCACCGATGGCGGGCAGTCCGCTGTGTGGGCGCAGAAACAATTTAACTTTGTCTATCAGGGCTTTACGACGAAGTATTCATGTGATGGCTTGCGCGACAAGATGAGGAGCATTTTGCTCGAGTTGGGCGCACGCAGGCAGGACCTGAAGATTTCCGAGTGGGGTTGCTCCGCACGCAGCGGTGTGCCTGATGCCTTCCCCGGTGTTGCAGTCAAGATGAGCGTGCTGGTGCCCGCAGACGGCGCAGCCGCCCCCGGCGGCGCGCCGGCGCCGCCCAGTCATTGGAAGGCGGTAAAGCTGAAACTCGATAACTCGAGCCTTTCGGAGGCGGGCGAGTGCGAACTCGTCGAACAGGTGAAGCAGAAGGTCCTGCCGCTCTTCACCACCCGCAATGTCGACTTAAAGAGCACTTGCGTACCGCATCAGCTCACGCCGGGCGGAACGCAGCTTACTGCCGAGGTCCTGGCGCCCGATCAGGTGCCGGTCAGCGCTGCCGCCGCGCATTGACCGCGGTCGCCTGGATCGAGCGGCGCGGCGCGCGGCTGAACTACGAAGCGCAGCCCGTCTAGAATTCGGCCGGCGTGCCGGCCGTGGGTGCCGACGCGTTCGCTTGGCCATCGACGACTACGGCGTTGCCGTCGCGCTTGTAGACAACGCCGTCCTTCATTACGAAGCTCACGCGCTTCATCAGGCTGATGTCATCGAGAGGGTTGCCGGGCACCGCAATGACATCGGCGAACTTGCCGGCGGACAGGCTTCCCAGGTCCTTGTCGTGCTTGAGAAGCTGAGCCGCGTGCGTCGTGGCTGCCTGCAGAGCGAACATCGGCGGCATGCCGGCCTGCACCATCAACTCGAATTCGTGCGCGTTTTGGCCATGGGGATACACCGCCGCATCAGTGCCGAACGCTATCTTGACGCCCGCCTTGTAGGCACGGCCCGCCGTGCCGAGGATGAGGGGCCCGATCGCGGCGGCCTTGGCGGCCACCTGGGGCGGGTAATACCCGGGCACTTTGGCCTGCGTCGAGACAAAGTCACCGGCGATGATCGTCGGCACGTACCAGGTGCCATGCTCCTTCATGAGCTTCATGTCCTCGTCGTTCATGAACGTGCCGTGTTCAATGGAATCCACGCCGCCAATCACTGCGCGGCGGATGGCCTCCGCGCCGTGCGCGTGCGCGGCGACCGTGAATCCATAGTCATGCGCGGTTGAGACGATCGCGCGGATCTCATCGAGGGTGAGCTGCGGATTGTCACCGCTGGCGCTCTCATCGAGGACCCCTCCGGAGGGCATGATCTTGATGAGGTCATCGCCGTTTTTGTAATGCAGACGTACGGCTTTCACGGCGTCATCGGCGCTATTGATCATGCCTTGAACCACACCCGGATCACCCGCAAGTTCGCTGCGATAGCCATTCGTCCGATCTGCATGGCCGCCCGTGGAGCCGATTGGGATGCCGGCGGTGAAGATGCGTGGGCCTGCGAGAATGCCCGCGTTGATCGCATTGCGCAGCGCGACGGATTCGTTCGCGTGGTCGCCGACATTACGTACGGTGGTGAAACCGGCGAGCAGTGTGCGCCGCGCATATACCGTCGAGCGGACGGCATAGTCGGCAACATTCCAGCGGAACTGGTCGCTGTAGTAGGTCGGGCTGAATTCAAAGGTTAAATGCGTGTGACTGTCGGTGAGCCCAGGCAGGCAGGTCTGATTCGAGAGGTCAATTTCCGTACTGCCCGCGGGGGCTTGGCGGCCGCTTTCCACCGATTCGATCCGCTTTGCCTTGATGAGCACGGTCGTCTCGCCGAGGAGCTTGCCCGCCTGCGTGTCGATCAAGTGGCCGCAGTGTATGGCGGTAACTGGTGAGGAGTCTGCGTCGCCGGCACCGGCCGATGCCGCGCCCAAAAGAACAACAGATCCCCAGGCGGCTGCCATGAAATGAGACATAGATTAGCTCCGTGTGACCTGCGCGCCATGTTAGCCGAACGCGCGCGATTGATCAGCGTACCCGCGATCATTATGCGCCAAGAGTCTTGCGGGTGCGGGGGACCGTCAGCCGGTCGGCAGAATTGCCTTGTGTTGACTCACAGCGCTGCCGTCATTGCTGTGCAACTCGCGGAACACGATTGCGGAGAGAACGGTCAATGCGCCGAGTACCAGGAATGCCTCGTGGATGCCGTGAATCATCTCCGGGGCGCTGGTGTGAAAGCGGTCGGGAATGAATAAGGCGGTGACCAAAGAGGCCGACGCCACGCCAAAGCTGATCGACATCTGCTGCATCGTGCTCGCGATGGTGCTCGCATTGGCAGTCTGTGCTTCATTGACGTCGGCATAGACGAGCGTGTTCATGCTCGTGTACTGCAGCGAGGTGAAAAATCCAAAGCTGAACACCTGCGCCACGATCAGCCACACCGGAGTGCCCGCGCCGATGGTCGCAAACAGCAGCATGAGCAGACCCAGCATCACGGTGTTGAAAATCAATACGCCGCGGTAGCCGAAGCGCGCGAGAATCCCCGGCATGGTCATCTTCAGACTCATGGCGGCGAGAGCTTGCGGCATCATGAGGAGGCCGGATTGAATCGGAGTAAAACCGAGACCTATCTGGTAAAGCAGCGGAAAGAGGAACGGTATTCCGCCGATCCCGAGGCGCGTGAAGAAGCTGCCGCTGACCGCCGCGCGAAACGTGCGGATGCGAAACAGCGTCAGGCGCAGCAACGGGTGCGCGGTGCGCGTCGCATGCAGGCCGTACCCTGTGAGGAGCGCGCTGCTGATGGCGAGCAGTCCCAAGATCTCGCGGCCGCTTAACGTGTGTTCGCCGAACACCTCGAGCACGTACGACACGAGCGCGATGCCGGAGCTGAACAGGATGAGTCCGACAATATCCACAGGCGGGGTAGCCTTGTCGCGGTAGTCCGGCAGATGCCGGTACACCAGGTACAAGCCCATGAGCCCGATAGGAACGTTGACGAAGAAAATGACGCTCCAGTGAAAGTATCCGGTGATCAATCCTCCGGAGATCGGCCCCAGCATCGGACCGATGAGTCCCGGAATGACAACGAAGCTCATCGCGCGCACCAGCTCAGACTTGGCGAATGTGCGTACCATGGTCAGGCGTCCGACCGGCAGCATCATGGCGCCGCCCGCGCCTTGCAGGATGCGAAACGCGACCAGCCAGTGAATGTCGCGCGAGATGCCGCAGAGCACCGAGCCGATCGTGAAAATGCCAATCGCTGATGAGAACACCCGCCGTGTGCCGAATCGATTGGCCATCCAGCCGCTGATCGGGATAAAGACCGCGAGGCTCAATGTGTAGCTCGCCAGCACAGCCTTCATACTGAGAGGCGCTACTTTTAGTGCGTGCGCAATGGTGGGCACGGCAGTGTTCAGGATTGTCGTGTCGAGCGACTCCATGAAAAACGCCACGGCGACGAGCCAGGGCAGCAGCTGCTTGCGCGAATCATTCGGGGAGAGCGGCGCTGGCGCGGGCATTCGGCGATCAACCTTGACGTTCGTTAAGAAAAATAAAGCTGACCGCCCAGCGGCACTGCGCAGCGCACATGTGTCTTACGCTTTATGTAATGGCCGTGCGCCGCTGCGCACCGGCCACGAGCGTAGCGGGGGAGGCTTTCGGCCTGAATCGACTCGTGCGACAATCTGCCTGCACGCTCATGCGCTATTGATATTACGACAATGCAGGGGCGCGGATCGGTCGGGAGGCCAATGATCATGAACCCGAAAGGCTTCTTAGGCGCTGCTCTAATCGCCACGGCACTCGCTATTGGCACCGCGGCGGCCCAAACACCGCCTGCATGCCACAGGCATCTTTCGGTCGAGCTCACTCCGGACGTCCCCAATCCGCGCGACCTCGCATTCTTGAGTTCGCTTCTGACGCAGCCGGGGTTTCAGCTGTCTTGGACGGGTCAGAACGGGTCCGTGGTCGAACTTGATCTCATCGGCCCCGGGCCAGACGATCAGTGTAGGGCGGTGATCGCGGCCATGCGCAAAGACGGACGCGTTCAATCGATCACCGTGACGCGGAATTGACACCGTTCCACGGGCCCCCGGCGTCGCCCGGCCCGCTTAAGCGCCGGCAAAAGCTGCAACAGCGCGTGACATTTTAGCGCTGCTGCGCGAATACGGCTGCCGGCGCCGCCCTACTGCGCTGTAAGCGCCTTAATGTATCGGTAGTAGAATTCATTGCCGCGATAGAACGATTCGATGCCGATGCGCTCATCCCGGCCGTGTGCGCGCTGGTCGCCGTGCTCTACTGCGATGCCCGTCAAATTATAGGTCGCCAAGCCGGCACCGCTCGTGTATATGCCGTCGGACGCACCGGCGGACATGGTCGGCACGATTGGAATCCCGGGCCAAAGGCTTGCTACCAAGCTTTCAAGCGGACGCATGACGTCTGCACGAAGCGGCGCAGGCGGATAGCCGCGTTTGTCGGATGCGGTGTCGTGAATGGTCTTGCCGTCATCGTCGATGTACTGCACCTTGAGCAGCGGATCCGCGAGCACCTGGATGAGTACCTTGCGCACCTCCTCCGGGGAATGGCCGGGCAGGATCCGGCAGTTCACCGTCGCCTGTGCGCGCTGCGGCAGCGCGTTGTTGGCATGTCCTGCAGCGAGCCGCGTTGCGACGCAAGTCGTGTGCATGATGGAGCGGTCGTTGGCATCCTGCGATAGGCGCGCGATGGCCGTGGGATCCGCGGGCACCTTAAGCATCAACTGTAGGTCGCGCGCATGCTCGCCGGTCCCGATCTTGGCCAGCTGCTCGTAGTACGCACGCGTCACGCTATTGAGCTCAAATGGAAAGTCATACTTAGCGAGCCGCGCAAGGCTGTTCATGAGCTCGTAGATCGCATTATCCGGGCGCGGCAGGGAGCTATGGCCACCGCGATTGGTGGCCGTGACGAGGTAGTCGGCGTACACCTTTTCGGTCGCATCGAGCTCGTAGAACATAGGTTTGCCGTGCACGGTGTCGACCGAGTAGCCGTCATGGTTCAAGACAAACTCAGCATCGACGAGTTCGCGATGATTCTTCAGCAGCCATTCGACGCCGTTCGCGGAGCCGCTCTCTTCATCAGCGGTGAGCGCGAGAATGAGGTCGCGGCTCGGCCGAAAGCCCTCTTTTTTGAGGCGAAGCAGGGTTGTGACCATGATGGCATCGCCATCCTTCATGTCCTCCGTGCCGCGGCCGTAGAAGTAGCCGTCTTTCTCGACGAACTTGAAAGGATCGGTGCTCCAGTCCTCGCGGTTCGCCTCCACCACGTCAAGATGTCCGATCATGAGCACCGGCTTGTGCGCTCCGGTGCCCTTCAGCCGCACGACGAGATTATGTTTGCGCTCATTCGGGCCCAATAGCTGCATGTCAGCGGCGGCGAAGCCGCCCGCGCGCAGGCGCTTGGCCATGGCCTCTGCCGCAGTCGTGACATTGCCGACCGAATCGGTCGTGTTGATTTCAATGAGCTCCTTGAACACATCGTGCGCGAGAGCGTTCGCGGCTGCGTCAGTCTCGGCCGGCGCGGGGAAGGCCGTCGCCGAAAGCAATGCGGCGAATGCGAGAGCGAGCGAGCGAATGCGCATAGGCGTGTCTTTCCGAAAGAGGCGATGAGAGATGCGCGGCAGGCTACACACCGGAGGCGTCGGCCACAAGGCCGCGAGCCCCGGGCGATGAGTGCGCGGGCGAAACGCGCGCATTGTACCCAAGAGCGCCAACGCACCGATATTCGCTGGTGAGCGCTGCTCAGGCCTCAATGAGCGCCTCGCGGATCGCAATCAGGGTGAGCTCGGATTGATTGCTGACCCGCAGCTTTTGTTTGATGTTGTAGAGATGAGTACCGACGGTTGAAGGGGAGAGCTTGAGATCCTCGGCGATCCGCGGCACGCTCTCACCGCGCGCCAGGCGGATGAACACCTCGAACTCGCGCTCCGATAAACGCTCGATCACGGATTTGCCGGCGCCGTCGATTTCATCGAGCGCCAGTTTCTGCGCGAGGCTCGTGTCGATGTAGCGCTGGCCGGCAGCGACCGCGGTCACGGCATCGATCAGCGCTTCGGGCGCGCTGCGCTTGGAGAGAAATCCGAGCGCGCCCTCGCGCAGTGCGCGCCGCGCATGCATCGGGTCATCCTGCGCCGAGAGGGTGAGCACGCGCGCCTGCGGGTGGTGCGCGCGGATGCGGCGCAGAGCCTCAAGACCGCCCATGCCCGGCATCGCAAGGTCCATCACCACGATATCGGGTTGCAGTTCGAGATAGCGCTGGCAGGCGGCTTCACCCGATTCTGCCTCCGCGACCACTGACATTTCGGGTTGCGATTGCAGCAATAGGCGAAATCCCGTGCGCACCACGGCGTGATCGTCGACCAGGAGGACACGAATCATGCGCTCGGCGTCAACGGAATCTGCGCGATCAAGCGCACCCCGTGCGGCTCGCACGCGCTCACGGTGAAGACCCCACCCAAGTGCGCGACGCGCTCCGACAAGCCGCGCAGCCCGAAATGCCCCGGTTGCGAGCCCTGCGCTGACATACCGATACCGTCGTCGGAGACCGTCACCACAATGCGCTGCGTATCGGATTGCACATCGATTTCCACGCTCGAAGCCTGGGCGTGCCGCAGCGCATTGATCAAGCCTTCCTGCACCACGCGATAGATGGCGAGGGTCACGCTGGGACCGAGCGGCGCCGACAGATCCTGCTCAAGGGACAACGTGATCGCGGGATTGCGGCGCCGCCAATCTCTGACGAGATTCTCCAAAGTATCGGCAAGTCCCAAGCTGTCGAGCGACAGCGGCATCAGGCGGGGGATGAGTCCGTGCATCGCATCGTAAAGGCGCGCGGCCTCCTCCGAGATGAGCCGCGCCGCTTCGCCCGTGGGGGGATCGCGCACGCCACCTTGAGCCGCAATGGCCATCGCGAGACTGCGGATCGCCGTAACCGATTGGCCAAATTCGTCGTGCAGCTCGTGCGCGATGAGGCGCCGCTCCTCTTCCACACGTTGCTCAACCAGCAATGCCATCTCGCTTCGCTCATCGAGCCGCGTCTCCGCCTCGTGCGCTTTTTTCTCGGCCTGCACTTTGTCCTGCACCGCCTGCGCCATGCGATTGAAGGCGGCGCCAATCGCGCACGCTTCGAAGCCCCTCAAGGGCGGCAAGCGAAATGCAAGGTCGCCTTGCTGCACCCGCTGCAAACCGTCGGTGATGACGGGAAATGGGGCGAGCGCCCGCTGCACGGACCAGAAAGCGAGAGCGTTGAAGATGACGAGCATGGCCCCAGCGAGGATAAGAAGATGCGTCAGGTCGTCCCAGGCATCGAGCACGGCCCGCGAAGAATTGGCCTCGACGGTGAGTTCCACGCTTCCGGGAAGCGCGAACGTGTACTTGGCAGGCGAGGGGGACATCAGCCGTACGAACCAGGCCGGCGCCTCGCGGCCCGCCTTGTAGGTCGGGGGCGGCGAGCGGTACAGAACGTGTCCATCCGCGCTGCGCAGCAGCAGATCGTTGGCCCGGACGTGGCCCAGCTGCTGCAAAAACGGCAGAACCAGCTGCGGGCCGCCCTCGCTCGAATAAATGAGGGCCAAGCGTCCGAGAAGTTGCGAGGCGACGCGGTTTGCCGCTTCAATCTCCTCACGAATGGAGGAGCGAGTGGCTTCGATCTCAGCCGATATCAGCACGATCACGAAGGCGGCGGTCAGACCGGCCACCACGAGATTAAGTCGAGTGCGTAGCTTCATCGGTGGTTTCGATGTTAGCAGCGCCCACGGACTTTGAGTGCAGCTCCGCCGGACTCATGAAAATCATGAGGCAAGTTTCATGATGATCCCCTTGGCCTCTGCGGTGCCGCAGCACAGGATGTGTCGTGGCAGCAGATCTCTGGCCGCCGTTGTTTACTGAGCTTTAAGGATATTTGTATGAAATGGGAAACCCCGCAAGCCGTTGATTTCCGGTTCGGCATGGAAATCACGATGTACATTGCTAATCGTTGATCGTTCGCAGGGCGCCGGCCCGCGCAAGCGGGCTGCGCCCGATTCCATGTAAAGAGTCGACTGCGCGCCTGCGCCCCAGCAGATCGCGCGCGCCGTAGACATGAACACCATTGCCGCCACTGCCAAGCCCGCCATCGGCCGGGGCTTGCGGTTGCAGTGGGAGCCGGCGCAAAACGCGCACGTGCTCCTCTATCCCGAAGGCATGATCAAGCTCAACGGCAGTGCCGGTGAGATCATGAAGCGCTGCGACGGCGTGCGCACCCTAAGCGAAATCACCGCGGATCTCGAGCGCTCATTTGCCACCACCGGACTGGGCGATGATGTCGCGGCCTTCATCGCCATGGCGCTTCAAAAGAATTGGCTCGAGGTGCGCTCGTGACAGCGCCGCATGCGCGTCCCGGGCCGCCTCTTTGGCTCCTCTGCGAACTCACCTATCGGTGCCCGCTGCACTGCGTGTTCTGCTACAACCCCGTCGACTTCTCACGCACGGGTGCGGAACTCACAACCGACGAGTGGCTGCGCGTGCTGCGCGAGGCGCGCGCGCTCGGAGCGGTGCAGTTGGGCCTCTCCGGTGGCGAGCCGCTGGTGCGCGATGACGTGGAGACCCTCGTCGCGGCCGCGCATGACCTCGGTTTCTACATCAATCTCATCACCTCCGGAGTCGGCCTTAATGAGACGCGCCTTCAGGCTCTGAAGCGCGCCGGCCTTGACCACATCCAGCTCTCCTTCCAGGACAGCACGCGGCAGATGAACGATTTTCTGAGCAGCACGCGCACCTTTGAGCTCAAGTCGAAGGTCGCTGCGCTCATCAAGAAGTACGACTATCCGATGGTGCTCAATGTGGTCCTGCATCGGCTCAACATCGACCACGTCGAGGAAATCCTCGCCATGGCGAAGACAATGGAAGCGGACTACGTCGAACTTGCCAATACGCAGTATTACGGCTGGGCGTTCAAGAATCGCGAGCAGCTCTTGCCGAGCCGCGCGCAACTGGCGCGCGCGGAAGCCGTCACGCAGCGCTTTCGCGAAGAGAACGGCGAGCGCATGCGCATTTTCTTCGTGGTGCCCGACTACTTCGAACGCCGCCCCAAGCCGTGTATGAACGGCTTAGGCTCGCTCTTCCTCACGATCGCGCCCGACGGGTGCGCGCTGCCTTGTCAGGCCGCGCGCATGCTGCCGGGTCTGGAATTCCCCAATGTGCGCGCCGCGAGCGTCGGGTCGATCTGGTACGACTCGCCGGCCTTTAATCATTTTCGCGGGGATGCCTGGATGAAGGAGCCCTGCAGGAGTTGCCCCGAAAAGACCAAGGATTTCGGCGGCTGCCGTTGCCAGGCGTACCTGCTTACGGGCGATGCGGCCAATACCGACCCCGTGTGCGACCTCTCGCCGCATCATCATCTCGTGACCGAGGCGGTGGCGCGCGCGGAGCAGCCGTACGTGGCCGAGAAGCCGCTCGTTTTTCGCGACCATAGATAGCGCGCTGGGGTTGGCTACACCTGCACGGGCTGAAGGCCGGTGTTCTCGCGAATGTAGATCTCATCCCGCACGAGCTCCGCCTTGTGATCGCGGCGCCACGCAGTCGTGTTGCGGCTGTGTGGTAAAGCCCTGATCCCCCTACAGAGGCTCCGTCAACTCAGCACTTAAATTTCCAGAATGACCTTGCCGATGTGTGTGCCGTGCTCGAAGTACTCGTGTGCTTCCCTAACCTTTTCAAACGGTACCGTTTTATCAATGATCACCTTGACCTCGCCACTCTCAAGCAGCGGCCAGGCGCGCGCCTTGAGCTCTTGCGCGATCGTCGCCTTTTCTTCAATGCTGCGCGGGCGCAGCGTTGAGCCCGTGATGATCAGGCGCTTTTGCATGATCTTCGCAAGATTCACGGTGACATTTGCTCCCTGCTGGACGGCGATCTGCACCAGCCGGCCGCGCATGGCGAGGCTATTCACGTTCTCCTGTGCATAGTCGCCGGCCACCATATCGAGGATGACGTCGACGCCGCGGCCGTCGGTGATGCGCTTGATCTCCTCGGCAAAGGTCTGCGTCTTGTAGTTAAAGGCATGATCCGCCCCGAGCGCGACACAGGTCGCGCACTTCTCGTCCGTTCCGGCGGTGGTGAAAACCTGCGCACCGCTGGCATGCGCCAGCTGAATGGCGGTGGTGCCGATCCCGCCCGCGCCACCGTGCACGAGGAAGAGATCGCCGCGCTTCAGTCCCCCGATCTGAAAAACATTTGCCCACACCGTAAAGAAAGTCTCGGGAATGCCGCCGGCTTGCAGCATCGAAAGCCCGCGCGGAACACTTAGACAGTGAGCAGCCGGAGCCAGACAGTATTCGGCGTAACCCCCGCCCGGAACGAGCGCGCACACCGCATCACCCACTTTGAGCGCGGCGCCTTTGCCCACTGCCGCCACGACGCCCGCGACTTCGAGGCCGAGAACGGGCGATGCGCCGGGCGGCGGGGGATACTTGCCTTGCCGCTGCAATATGTCGGGTCGATTGATACCGGCGGCGGCAACTTTGATCACGACCTCGTGCTCGCGCGGCACCGGCGTCGGCATCGTGCGAATCTCGAGGACTTCGGGGCCGCCCGGACCCGTCAAGCCGACGAAGCGCATGTTTTCGGGAATCTCACCCGGCATTGGTAGTCCCCTTTTCAATTCCAGGCGCGCACTGCTTGCGTTCTCGCTGTGGCCTCGGCTTTGGCAGGCGGGGTGGCGGCTTTTCGTTGATCGATGTAGGTGCGTGTCTTGCCGGTCTTGCGATAACAGTCGATACGTTCCTCAAGCGCTGCGTTGTATAACTCGCGCTGTGACACTCGAGCGGCAGTAAACGATAGCGGTACGTCAGAATCACGGCCTATTCTCGCTCAAGGGAGTCAAGTATATAATTCCCATTAATAGCATACTGCGTCGGCCAGTGGGGTCTTGGCGAGCGGAGCAGCTGTTAGGATGAAATGGTTGGGAGTCTTTGCGATCGCCGCGTTGTCGGTGTCGGCCGCTGCCGCGCCGCAGCCGTATGATGAACATGCGGATGCCCGCGCCACTTTGCAGCAAGGCCTCGATGCTGCGCGGGCCTCGGGCAAAGATGTGCTGGTCGTCTTTGGAGCGAACTGGTGCAAGGATTGCCGCGAGCTCGACGCAGCCCTGCATGGGCGCACGGCGAGTTTGATTGATGCGCGCTTCGTCGTCGTCAAAATCGATGTCGGCAACTTCGATAAGAATCTGGACGTCGTGAAGCGCTATGGCTATCCGATCGGCAAGGGCATTCCAGCGGCGGTTGTCCTGAATGCTGACGACAAGGTGCTCTATGCCACGCGCGCCGGGGAGCTTGCCGATGCGCGCCATATGGGCGACGACGGCATCTACGATTTCTTCTCCAAGGTCGTGCCCGCGCGACGATAAGCGAACGAACAGACCGCCCGCACCCTGAAGGCGGGCCGCCGCTTTAGATATTGAGGATTGTTGCATGCCGTACGAGTACCGCCAGTTTTACATCGATGGGCGCTGGGTTGATCCCATTGAAGCGCGCGAGTTTCAGGTCATCAACCCGGCGACGGAGGAAGTGGCGGGCGTCATCTCCATGGGCAGCGCCGCGGATGTCGACCGCGCCGTCGCGGCGGCGCGGCGCGCATTTGAGAGTTTCTCGCACACAACTGCGCAGGAGCGGCGCGCGCTCCTCGAGAAGATTCTCGCCCGCTACAAATCGCACTACGACGAGATTGCGACCGCCATCAGCGATGAAATGGGAGCGCCGATGAAGCTGGCGCGCGAATCGCAGGCGGCGGTCGGCGTGGGGCACCTCACCGCCATGATCGATGTGCTGCAGCACTTCAAGTTCGAGGAAAAGCATGGCGTTGCGCGACTGATGCTCGAGCCCGTGGGAGTGTGCGCTCTCATCACCCCATGGAACTGGCCGATCAATCAGATTGCCGCGAAAGTCGTTCCGGCGCTCGCGGCCGGCTGCACCATGGTCTTGAAGCCTTCCGAGTTCTCGCCCTTCAGCGCCATTATTTGGGCCAAGGTGCTGGATGAGGCCGGTGTCCCACCAGGCGTATTCAACCTCATCAACGGCGACGGTCCGACGGTGGGCGCCGCGCTCGCCACGCACCCTGATGTGGACATGGTGTCTTTCACCGGCTCGACGCGCGCCGGTACCGAGGTGGCGAAGGGCGCCGCGGCGACGGTGAAACGCGTGCACCAGGAGCTCGGCGGCAAGTCCCCGAACGTGCTGCTGGACGACGTCGACTTCGAGCGCGCCGTGAAAGCGAGCGTGCTGCACGTATTTCAGAATTCCGGCCAGTCGTGCAACGCGCCGACCCGCATGCTCGTGCCCGCAGCCAAACTTGCAGCCGTAGAGGCGATCGCGAAGAGAGTTGCCGAATCCGTGGTCGTCGGCGATCCCAAGGCTGAAGGCACGGCCGTGGGGCCCGTGGTCTCAAAGATCCAATTTGATCGCGTCGAGGGCTTCATCGCGCAGGGCATTTCCGAGGGCGCGAAAGTCGTGGTTGGAGGATCCGGACGGCCAGCGGGGCTCGCGAAGGGCTATTTCGTCAAACCGACCATTTTCTCAAACGTCACGAACGACATGGTCATCGCTCGCGAGGAGATCTTCGGGCCGGTGCTCTGCATCCTGCCGTACGCGAGCGAAGAGGAAGCGATTCGAATCGCCAACGACACGCCCTACGGGCTCGCCGCGTACGTATGGTCCAAAGATCCCGCGCGCGCGCGGCAGATTGGCGCTCGCATTCGCGCCGGGCAGGTCATCCTGAACGGCGCTCGCGGCGATA
>Ga0182024_10003301_pt1 | contig 38656 bp, 34 predicted proteins | sample P32metaG_FD_120480 | JGI IMG/M metagenome (GOLD analysis project Ga0182024, IMG submission 120480) | Permafrost microbial communities from Stordalen Mire, Sweden - P3-2 metaG (Illumina Assembly) | ecosystem: Environmental > Terrestrial > Soil > Wetlands > Permafrost | place: Sweden: Stordalen...
TAACTCTCGGTGCGGCCGACAACATATCGTGGGGACCACCCGACCATGGTCTCCGGTTCGGCATCGCCTTTGGTCCCACGTCTCCCGAACCGCAAATGCGGCTGGTTTTTCAAAACGTCGACAGGCCGGAGTGTCTTTTGCCTCTGGGCAGCACATCCGCAAAGGGCCCGGTCTACGACGTCGAGTTCACCCTTAAGGCCCCCGACGGAAAGGAATCTCCGGTCTTCAATTTCAACGGACCGCCGGGCGTTCAACGGGCGGCCAAGCCCATCGTCATCGAGATTCCGAAGGGTCAAAAACACGAAATACTTCTGTCGATGAAGAAACTCATTTACCTCGATAACGGGAAAAACAGGCCACTCCCGGAGATGCTGGCGCTCCACTATTCCGTTCGCGCGAGTGTCGATACGAGCGGCGATGCGCGATGGACCCGGACGCGCGACCAATGGATGGGGAAAGTCGTGTCTGGCGATCTCCGGCAATAGTCACCCCCTCCATTTCCGAAATTAATCCAATCGGGCCCGCGCTATTTCCATCGCTTCCTCCGCAGTCGAAATCCGCCCTTCCAGTTGCGCGTCTTCAATTTCGCTCAGCACAGTTCCGAACATCGGCCCCGGCCGGTAACCGGCGGCGATGAGTTCCCGGCCAGTGAGCAGGGGTGCGGGCTTCAACTGCTCCGGAGGCACTTCCTGCTGTTTCCGCCGCACGAACTCGTAGTTATCCAAACCGCCGTGGCTCGACAGGCAATCGAGCCGGTGCAGTTCCATATGTTCCTCGAAGTCCGGCTGGCGCATGAAACGCTTCAGCGTGCTCTCGCGCATTCGCGGGACCTCCATGAACTTCATATGATTCGCGATCAGCGCTTCCACAGCATCAATCGCATGATGCGGAAAGCGCAGGCGCATCAGCACAGCGTGCGCGATTTCGATGCCCTTCTCGACATGGCCGTCAAAGCGGATTCGCTCGGCGACACGGAACGTCGCGGGCTTGCCGATATCGTGCAGCAGCACACCCAAAGCCAATTCGATAGACGGATTTCGCAGACCATCGAGCATGATCAGCGTATGCTTCCAGACATCTCCCTCGGGATGAAACTCCGGCGGCTGTTCGACGCCCTTCAATGCCGCGACCTCAGGCAGAACCTCCCCCAGCAAGCCGGTGGCATCGAGTAGTTCGAATCCTCTGCGCGGGCCGCCTTCCGTGAGAATCCGCGCGACCTCATCCCTCACACGTTCCGCCGATACACCATGGATCAGCGGCGCAAGACGTTGTATCGCCGCAAACGTCTCCGGCTCAATCTCGAATCCCAACCGCGCAGCGAAACGCACAGCGCGTAACAGCCGCAGATGATCTTCGCGGAACCGGCGCTCCGGCTCGCCAATCGCGCGAATGAGCTTCGCATTCAGGTCTGCCCGGCCGCCCACGAAGTCCAGAACCTCTCCGCCCACCGGATCGAGCAGCAGAGCATTGATCGTAAAATCCCGCCGCAGGGCGTCTTGCCGAGGATCCGATTCGAAATGCACGCCATCCGGATGACGTCCATCGCGATACTCGAGATCGCTGCGAAAGGTGGCAACCTCTACTTGAGTCCCTGATTGATGAACCAGCACCACCCCAAAGTGCGCGCCCACCTGGCCTGAGCCCGGGAACAACCGCAGCAACTCATCGGGTCGCGCGGAAGTCGCCACGTCGAAATCCTTCGCGGTGCGCCCCAGCAGCAAGTCGCGAACGCAACCGCCCGTGAGATAAGCCACATGGCCGCTTTCACGCAAGCGCCGGATGATGGAGACCGCCAAGTCGTTTGCCGTCAAACCGGTCGCGCCAGTATCAGTCACGCTTCCATGCTAATCTGATGGGGCTGAGTTCTCCGTCGAACTCTTTAGATAGCCAGCGGTGGAGCCCATTATTAGCGGGGAAATGCCCTATATTGAGCAGAGTTCGCATTTTCAATCATGTCGAAAGATAGGCAGAGGTAGTATCTTTTGAACAATTCCAATAGGCTGCTTTCCAAATCGACTACGACTACTAAAGTCGTGGTTGCGACGACGGTCATGCTGTCGTTCATCTCGTTCTGGCGCGCGGCCGCGATCGTTCTCAGTGACATGGCATCGTCGGCATACTATGTCGGCGGCATTGCGGAAACGGCCGTGGGCAAATCTGCGCCTTGGTTCATTTTCGCGATCATGTTGTTCTCGTACGCCGTGCGCTCGATTTACCTCGAGAGTTGCAGCCTGTTCGTGCGCGGCGGTGTGTATAAGGTCGTGCACGAGGCTATGGGCGGCACACTCGCCAAGTTTTCCGTCTCCGCCCTAATGTTCGATTACGTTCTGACCGGGCCGATCAGCGGTGTGAGCGCCGGGTTGTACCTGGCGGGCCTTCTCAATGAACTGAGCGTTTATCTCCACTGGGGTTGGCGGGTTGGGCCGCAGGGTTTTGCGGCCGGCTTCGCCGTTCTGGTCACGATCTACTTCTGGTGGAAGAATATCATCGGCATCCACGAATCGAGCGAAAAAGCCCTGCGCATCATGCAGATTACGACCGTAATGGTCGTGATGCTGATCGGCTGGTGTTTGCTGACGATTTTCATCAAGGGATATCAGCCCGTTCCTCTCCCTTACCGGGCCAATCTTCATTTCAGTAACGATGCACTCGGCTGGCTGCGCGGAACGGTTGCGCCGAGCATTACGTTCATTGCCATTCTGGTCGGGCTCGGCCATTCTCTGCTCGCCATGAGCGGATTCGAAACGCTCGCGCAGGTTTATCGCGAGGTGGCGCATCCCAAACTGCCGAACCTGAAAAAAGCGGCGTTCGTAATCATCCTCTACTCGCTCCTGTTCACGGCTCTGGTTTCGTTTTTTGCCGTCATGCTGATTCCGGATTCGGAGCGCGGCAAGTACCTCGACAACTTGATCGGCGGCTTGTCGATGTTCCTGATCGGGCCCACACCCGTAAAACTGCTGTTCCACGGATTCGTCGTTGTCGTAGGCGTTCTGATTCTGGCCGGCGCCGTGAATACTTCCATCATCGGCGCCAATGGAGTTTTGAACCGGGTCGCCGAAGACGGCGTCCTGCCGGATTGGTTTCGCAAGCCTCACCAAAGATTTGGCACTACGAGCCGCCTGATCAACCTTTTGGCGCTGATGCAGATCGGCACCATCCTGATCAGCCGGGGCGACGTGATTATGCTTGGCGAGGCTTACGCATTTGGCGTGGTCTGGAGCTTCGCGATGAAGGCGCTCTCCGTTCTGCTATTGCGCTTCAAGAACCACGAAGAGCGCGGATACAAAGTTCCGTTCAACATCCGGATCGGCGGCACTGAGATACCCGTGGGTCTGGGGATCATCACCATTACGCTCTTTTTGCTGGCCTGCATCAATGTCGTCACCAAGCAAATCGCGACAATCTCAGGAATCAGTTTCACCATCGCCTTTTTCACGATGTTCGCCCTGACCGAACGCTACAACAACCGCCGCAGGGTGGGCCCGCATCATGAGTTGGAGCAGTTCCGCCTGGATTTCGCCGAGGATGTTTCCAGCGAAGCCGTGCATGTGCGGCCCGGCAACGTTCTGGTAGCGGTTCGCAATCCGAACCACTTGGAGCATCTCCAAAAGACTCTGGAAAAGACCGACACTCGCCAGCTTGATATCGTCGTGCTCTCGGTGCATCGGGTGACGCAGGCGGCGTCGGGCGAACATGACCTGGGCGGGGATCAAATCTTCTCGAGCGCTGAAACCGAAGTATTTTCGAAAGCGGTATCGCTGGCCGAGAAGGCGGGCAAGCATGTCGAGTTGCTGGCGGTGGCGGCGACCGACCCATGGGTCGGCATGGTTCAGACCGCGCAAAATCTGCGAAGTGCCCGTATCGTCACCGGTCTTTCTCCCAATATGACGCCGGCTGAACAGGGTCGTCGCGTCGGTATCGCCTGGGAGGAACTGCCGCAACCGCGTCCGTCGCTTTCGCTTGAAGTCGTGATGCCGGATCCGAACCAATCGATGTACTTCAACCTCGGCCCGCATCCGCCGAGGCTGTGGCCCGAAGATGTGGATTTGACGCACCGGCTTTGGCTCGAATTAATCGACAAGGGCGCCGGCGACGAGCTTCGTCATCGCGACGTTGTGAGTGTCGCGCTGCGGCGTCTGAAGCGCGAATTGCAAACGCCCGACAGCGAAGAGATCCTCCAGGATGTCGTCGCCACCGTGCAGGCGCACGGGCCGGACAAGATCGTGCTGCCGGAAAAACCGGACCTGAAGCAGAACGGTCACCGGTGATGGGGTTATTCAGGCAACGCGCAGCACCGGCGCTTCCTTCTTGTCCCGATGGGGCCTGACGACAATCTCCACATCCTGCCCGAGCGCGACAAGAAAACGCAGAAGCCTTTCCACTGAAAACTGGCGGAATTCACCCCGCAGCATATTCGAAACGTCGGGTTGGCGGATGCCGAGAATACCGGCCGCCTCCACCTGTCTCATCCTGCGTACTTTCATGATCGAATCGATCTTGAACACCAACTGCGCTTTGACGAAGTGCTCATCCGCGTTCGGTACGCCGATTTCCGCAAAGACATTCCCGTTTCCTTTCCCTGTGCCCTTGCCCCTCACGGTTTCATCTCCTTTGCCATTCGCTCCGCCTCCTTCAGCCGCAACCTGACCAGATCCAGATCGCCTCGCAGTGTCGTCCGCCCCGTCTTCGATTTCTTCTGAAAAACGTGAAGGACGTAAACGCCGTCGGCGAATTGCACGGTGTAGACCGAGCGGAACGCGTCGCCGCGATAGTCTGTCACTACTTCCACCACTCCCGCACCTCCGAACCCGGACAGCGCCTTGGCGTCGCGGTGCTTCCCGCCGCGCTGCGCGACGTAGAGCGCGTAGCCGACGCGATCCTGAACCGGGTCTGGAAAGCTTCTCAGACCTCGCAGGCTCGATCCGATCCAGAAAACGGGTTTTAGATCCGGCTCACCTGCGGAATTACGATCCTGTCCGATAGTGATTTCACTATATCAAGAATTAGACGCCCAAGTTGCAAGGCCAACGTTGGCGAACCCCTGAGGCTTCGAACCCACTATGCGACCGTCGTCACGAGGCTGTCTTTAAACACGCGAACCGCGTACACTCGGCAGAATCGCCGGCGAAGAACGCTGTTGCTCAAATCAAGCAGTTTGGAACTGGCTGGAGGATCCACCAAGCAGCCTGGTGCAGCCGTGCAGGCGTGCTTCAAGAACCTATCGAAGACCTCTTTAATCGCTCCCTCGTTCTCACCTGTAAAAATCCATAGAGAATAACATTGCCCCGGAAGACCTAAGGATATTCGGTCAAAATGCTTCTCGAAATCTTTCTTGAACACCTTCGCGTACTCAGGGATTAATTCCGGCCTCCCCTTCGCGAACCATGGTCCTTTCAACTCGATGGTAGCGATCACCTCTTTTTTGTCGTCGCGTACGACGACGTCTGTTCTCTTCTCTTCCAGCACCGTTTCTTTATACCGTCGGAGCAACTCGCGCCACAGCAGGAACTGAACGTCACATTCCCGAAATCCTCGGATTCCGTAGGGTAGAAGCTGTTCCTCCTTGCTCAACAAATCCAAAGTAATGTCGGCAAGAAATTGAGGAGCAAGAGCGCTGGAGGACACGTTTTTCCCACTATATCAATGGATTTATCGAGCGACGTACAGACCCATCCGCTGCTTCACCAACTCGACAGTCGAATCCGCAATCGGCGTAACGGCTTCCGCGCCATCCTTCAGAATCTTGTCCAAGTAGCCCGGGTCTTCCGTAATCTCCCGATACCGCCGCTGGATCGGTTCCAGCTTCGACACTACCATCTCCGCTACCTGCTTCTTCAGATCTCCATAGCGCAGCCCGCTGAAATGAGCGCGCATCTTGTCGTCCGTCCATTGGGCGAACGCCTGGAAAATACCCAACAGATTCGCCACGCCGGGGCCGATCGCAGCGTCGAAATTGACAGCGGGATTCGAATCCGTCGTCGCCCGCATGATGGTCTTGCGAATACGCTCCGGCGGATCGAGCAACCCGACCGCATGTCCCGACGCAACCGCCGACTTGCTCATCTTCGCCGTCGGATCGTCCAAGCCCATCACGCGCGCACCAATCGCCGGCAGCTTCGTCGCGGGCATGGTGAATGTTTCGCCGTAAAGCGAATTGAAGCGCTGCGCGATGTCCCGCGTGAGCTCGAGGTGTTGCGACTGGTCCTCGCCGACCGGGACTATGGCGGCCTGATAAAGCAGAATATCCGCAGCCATCAGGACCGGATATTGAAAAAGTCCGTCACCCACCGACTCTTGTGCCGCGGCCTTGGCTTTAAATTGCGTCATGCGTTCCAGCCAGCCCATCGGTGTTACGCAGGTGAGCATCCAGGCCAGTTCCGCATGCGCCGGAACGCTGGATTGCACAACAATGCGTGAGTGTTTCGGATCGATCCCCGCGGCGAGAAAAAGGGCGGCCACTTCGCGAATCTTGGAACGAAGCTCAGCCGGATCCTGATGCACCGTGATCGCATGCAGATCCACGATGCAGAATATACTCTCGTAGTCGTACTGGATCCTGACCCAGTTCGCCAATGCGCCGAGATAGTTGCCGATATGCAGGTTGCCGGACGGCTGTACGCCCGACAGAACGCGGGATTTCATGGATTTGTAAGGTGAACGATTATCGTATCAGCCGATCTGAACACCAAGCATGGACACGGAGCCGCCATCGATTCCTTCTATTGGAAAAGCGATTTGTTCCTCTCCCGATTCCGCGCCGGCGCCGAGCACATAAAGCAACGGCAGGTAATGCTCGGGCGTCGGGATAGAGAGCATGGCGTCGCGCCCCAGCTTTTCATAGTCGATCAACGGAGCGTAATCGCCCGCCTGCATGAGTTCGCGGGTTGTACTTTCAAAGTTCGCGGCCCATGGCAATGGTTTCACGTTCTCAGATGGCCCGGCTCCTTCGCGCGCATAAGCATACAGATTGTGCACGATGTTGCCGCTTCCGAGAATCAACACGCCTTCTTCGCGCAGCGCCGCCAGCCGCCGTCCGATATCGAAGTGAAACGGCGCGGTACGAGTCGCGTCGATACTGAGTTGGACGACGGGAACGTCCGCGTCGGGGTAGACATGGCGCAGCACGGACCACGTTCCATGATCGAGACCCCACTCCCCGGATAACTCGGCGGGAACGGGAGCCAACAGCGCTTGAACGCGGCGCGCGAGTTCCGGGTCTCCCGAAGCCGGATACTTCACCTGATACAGCTCCCGCGGAAACCCACCGAAATCGTGGATCGTTTCGGGCGCCGTGTTGATGGTTAGGGCGGACCCGGAAGTGTACCAATGCGCCGAGATACAGAGCACGGCACTGGGACGCGGCATCTGTTTGCCAATGGCGCTCCAGGCCTCCGTGTATCGATTGGAAAGCACCGCGTTCATGGGCAAGCCATGCCCCAGAAAAACGGCGGGCGCCAGCGAATTCACTTGCATTCCAGCGCCTGCCGGTCCCACTGCGCCAGCTTCGCACCGGATTCATAAGTTCCCTGGCAGAAGTCCAAGATCGTCTGCGCCGGGGATTTGGCTTCGCGAATGGCTTCGTATTTGAGAATGAACTCGCCCAGTTGTCCATCCCAGAACGGTTCCTTGTCGATTCCCGGAGGCGCGGGGAGAGTGTACGAGTAAAACGCTGGGTGCCTGGACCTGCGGTCACCCGGCCAAAAGCCGCAGCTGATTACCTCATGGGAATAGGCTTCGGTCATGATCGGGTCCGGCTTTACAGGCGGCACGGCGAGACGGCCGGAGAAGCGCGTCACCGCCAGATCGAAGGACCCCCAGAAGAAATGCACCGGACTGCATTTGCCGAGGAAACGCGCCCTGAACTCCTTCAGGACCCGGTCGGCGTTGATCAGAATGCGCCGGAAGCAGTCGACGTATTCCCGGTCGTAGGACGCGTGATGCTGGTCCTGATTGAACGGAGTCGTGTCGTCAAATTCCTCCGGTGTCAGAGTAATCTTCACGTCGATTCCAAATGAGCGAAGACATGCCATGTATTCGGCGTAGAAATCCGCTACGGAACGGGGAAACAAGAGCATGCTGCGCCCCCCACCCGAACTCGTTCGAATCACGAGCTGATGGGCCAGAAATTCGAACTCCACTTCAAATGTCTGATTGCCGAAAGGAATCGGCGACGTGGTCAGTCCGCGCGACGTGACGTAGAGCGGCACGTGCCACCAGTGATTCTGCCGCGGGCTCAGCGCGAGCCGCGTCTTGCCCACAATCTGCGTCCACATATGGAGTGTGTCGCAGGTTGCTTCCCACTCCGAAAACGGAAGCGAGGGCCAATCAGGCTGAGACCCCCATAAAGGGGGCCCGTCAGTCAAACTCAAGCTCGATGTCATCGATATAACACCATCCCCAATCCTCACCAGGTTCGATCGACTTCATGATCGGATGTTTGGTCGCATGAAAATGTTTTGTCGCGTGTTTGTTCTTTGAAGAATCGCAACAACCCACGTAGCCGCAGATCATACACAACCGCAGGTGAACCCAAGTGTCGTGCATTTTCAAACACTCTTCGCAGCCGCGCGTATGCGGCTTCACATCCTGGATTTGACTGACATGAGAACAAGTCATGATTCAGCTTCGCATGCGATCCGTCACAGCCACAATGGGCCGCTTCCATGGTCGAGGGGCCATCCTCCGAAGTAAGGGTATAATGTTTTATTGACGCCAAAACTCGCCTTTATTACAGGCTCTTGCGATTTCAGCGGGGTGTGAGGGATGAAGATCCTGATCACGGGGATTTGCGGCTTCACCGGAAGCCACCTGGCGACGGCCATCGCCGAGCGCATCGAACACGCCGAGATCTTCGGAATCGATAATTTGTTGCGGCCGGGATCGGAAACCAACCGGATGGCGCTTGCATCCCGCGGAGTCCGGTTTATTCATGGCGACCTTCGTGTGCGCAGCGATGTCGATGCCTTGCCCGCCTGCGATTGGGTGGTGGATGCAGCGGCACATCCCAGCGTACTTGCCGGTGTGGACGGACGCTCCAGTTCGCGCCAGCTCGGCGAGCATAATCTCCAGGGCACGATGAATATCCTGGAATATTGCCGCGAGCGAAAAGCCGGCATAGTGCTCCTGAGCACGAGCCGCGTCTATTCGATCAGGGACCTCGCCGCGCTGCCTGTGGCCGAGCGCGATGGAGCGTTTGTCCTCGATTCCGCGCGGCCGTTGCCCGGCGGTGTTTCCAAAGCTGGGGTCGACGAATCGTTCTCCGTGCGTCAGCCGATATCGCTTTATGGCGCCACCAAGCTTTGTTCTGAAATTATGGCCCTTGAGTACGGCGGCGCCTTCCAGTTCCCGGTCTGGATCAATCGCTGCGGCAATCTTGCCGGGGCTGGTCAGTTTGGCACCGCCGAGCAGGGCATTTTTTCGTATTGGATCCACGCGCACTCCCAACGCTCTCCCCTGCGATACATCGGATTCGGCGGGCATGGCTACCAGGTGCGCGACGCGTTTCATCCCTCCGATCTCGCCGAACTGATTAGCCTGCAGATCAAGCGCGATCCGGGGAACTCACATGCCGATTCGATTTACAACGCAGGCGGCGGCGCGTGCAACTCCATGTCGATCGCTCAACTGGCAGGATGGTGCGATGAACGATTCGGCAAACACACGCCCGAAGTCGACGCCCGGCCACGGCCGTTTGACATTCCCTGGATGGTGATGGACTCCAGCCTGGCAACAGGGGAGTTCGGATGGAAGCCGTGCCGTTCTCTGGAATCAATTCTGGAAGAGATCGCGGCGCACGCCCGGGAACACCCGGAGTGGTCCGCTCTCTGTGCGGCGACATGACGCCGGGGACAAAACCAGTTCAGGGCGCGCCACTGCGACTGCTCAGCATTGTGATTCCCGCCCTTAACGAAGAGGGATGTATCGCTTCCACGGTGGAGCATCTTACCCTCGAGCTGCGCATCCATGGCGTTCCGAACGAAATCGTCGTGGTGGACGATGGCAGCACGGATTCGACGTGGCAGAAGCTGCAGGATCTGTCGGCGCGCCTGCCCAATCTGCGTCCGGTGCAGAATTGCGGCGCCCACGGATTCGGGCGCGCGGTCCGGTTCGGTTTCGATCATATGGAGGGCGACGCGGCGGTTGTGATGATGGCCGACGAATCGGACGATTGCCGCGATGTCGTCCGCTACTGGCAACTGCTCAATGAAGGATGGGAAGCTGTATTCGGGTCCCGTTTCATGAGGGGCGGCGGCGTGATCGATTACCCGCGTTTCAAACTCATCATCAACCGTCTCGCGAATTTTTTCATTCGGATCATTTTCGGAACGGGGCTGAATGACACAACGAATGCTTTCAAAGCCTACCGCCGGACAGTGATCGAAGGCAGCGCTCCCCTGATTTCACCCCACTTCAACCTGACCGTGGAACTCCCGCTCAAGGCGATTGTCCGCGGTTACAGCTGGACTGTGACGCCGATCACCTGGCGAAATCGGCGGACTGGCGAATCGAAGCTGAAGCTGAAGGAAATGGGCAGCCGTTACCTGTTTATCTGTCTTTATATCTGGCTCGAAAAATACTTCAGCCGAGGCGACTACAAGAAAGCTGAATGAGCGCCCAGCCCCACTCCGCCCGGCGCTACGAAACTTGAACGGCCAATTCCGGGGTTTGAGGAGAGGTGCCCTGACTCAGTGCGGGCTGGGGAAGCCGTACCGTAACGCGGTGGATTCGGCCTGTATTGTCGAGAGGGATGAAGCCAACCGCTGCGCCATCGAGTTCCAGGGCAGCTGATTCGTCCTCGTGCCGGATCACCTTGATTTCGTAAACAGTCGTGCCGTGACGGTATGTCAGCTCGAATCCCGGCCAGTCCGCCGGTAGAGAAGGTTCTATGGTGAAGCGGTCGCCGCGAAGCCGGAACCCCAGCACCTCCTCGATCCAGATCCGGTACATCCACGCCGAGGAACCGGTGTACCACGTCCAGCCGCTTTGTCCGATACGGCCGCTCGCGGCATACACGTCACCCGCTGTTACATAGGGCTCGCCATGATAGCGGGCCACATCGGCAGGGCTGCGATTCGACTCGATGGGATTCATCATCTGCAACAGCCGCACCGCTTTTTGACCTTCCCGCAGACGCGCCCACGCCATCGCCATCCATAGAGATCCGTGCGTGTATTGGCCGCCGTTTTCGCGCAATCCCTGCGGATAACCCATGATGTATCCCGGGTTGGGCTCGGAATGATCGAAGGGCGGCGTGAACAAGAGCACCAGTTTGTCGCGCTCGCGTACCAGGTTAGCTTCCGCCGATTCCATCGCGCGCAAGGCTCTGCCCGGGTCGGCCGCTCCTGAAATGACGGCCCACGATTGCGGTAGGGAGTCGATTTTCGCTTCTTCATTCGCATGCGAGCCGAGCGGCGACCCGTTGTCGAAGTAGGCTCGCAGATACCAGTCGCCGTCCCAACCGGATTGTTCCAGTGCGGTTTTCAGGACAGAGGCTTGCCCGCGCCACTTCGATGCGGTAAACGCGGCTTCCGCCGCGTCAGCGCGGTTCTCTACTAACTCCGCGAATGATTCGAGCACCATGCACAAGAACCATCCGAGCCAAACGCTCTCGCCGCGCCCTTCGGCGCCCACCAGATTCATGCCGTCGTTCCAGTCGCCGTTGCCCATCAGAGGCAAGTTGTGCGACCCCAGTTTAAAGCCGCGATCGAGCGCCCGTTTGCAATGGTCGAGGAGTGGCGCGGTCCCGGCGGAGATGGTTGGTGTGAACATCCGTTCTTGTTCACCCTCGCCGAGCGGCGGCCCTTCGACAAACGGGATCCCTTCATTCAGAATGCCCGTATCACCGGTTACCTTGACGTATTGCGCGACCGTAAACGGCAGCCACAGCAAATCGTCCGAGCACCGCGTTCTTACACCCACGCCGGAATCGGCATGCCACCAGTGCTGCACATCGCCCTCGGCGAACTGCCGCGCCGCCGCCATAAGAATGTGTTTCCGGGTCAGCTGCGGGGCGGCATAAATGAACGCCATGGAATCCTGGAGCTGATCGCGAAACCCAAAGGCTCCGCTGGATTGATAGAGAGCAGATCGCCCCCAGAATCTACAGCTTAGCGATTGATATAGAAGCCATCGGTTTAAGAGCAGATCGACTGACAAAACGGGCGTCTTTACCTGGAGCGAGCCCAGCGTCGCGTCCCACCATTGACGCGCCGCTGTCAGCGTTTTTTCCACGTCTTCGGGAGATTGGAGTCGTTTGACAATGCCCCTGACATCCTCGATGCTGCCCGCCTGGCCGAGCAGAAAAACCACCTCTTTCTGCTGGCCACGCTCGAGCGTGACGCCGATCTGTTGGGATGCGCAGGGGTCCGCTCCGGTGCCAGCCCGATTGTCCAGCCGGATACGATCCAGCGCTGCCGGATTTGATCGCGAGCCATCACGCCCAAGGAACTGCGCGCGGTCGCACGACCAGGAAGATGCTTTCGGACTGGACGCCGCGAACGCCCAGTGGCCTCTCCATGCCCCGTTCCAATACTGGCGAGCGAGAAGCGCGCCGGATTCCTCATCGCGTGCCGACTGTATGTGGAGCTGTTGATCTTCGCGATTGGATCCGAGCGTCCACTCGGCGAACCAGGTAATGGTGAGGCGGCGCCTGCGGGACGAATCGTTGCGCAACCGGAGGCGGCATACTTTGACCGGATCTTGGCTGCCATCCTCGCCAACCGGCACAAAGACCGTCAGCTCCTGGCCGATCGCGTGACTGTTATGTTCGAAGACCGTATAGCCCTGGCCGTGGCGTGCCCGGTAGGCATCTTTCTCGCGCCTGGGCAGCGCGACAGGAGTCCACACCGCGCCGCTTTCGTCGTCACGCATATAGATCACTTCGGACTGTGGATCGGTGACCGGATCGTTGTGCCACGGCGTGAGCCGGTTGGCCTGGCTGTTGCCGGACCACGTGAACCCAAGCCCGCTTTCGCCAACCATCGTGCCGAAGTTGGCGTTCGCCATCACATTGACCCATGGCGCGGGAGTGGTCGCGCCCGGCTTGAGATAAATAGCATACTCACGGCCATCGGGCGTAAACCCGCCCAGCCCGTTGAAGTAAGGGAGTTCGAGAAACGGCAACGCTCTCGACGGCTCTTCCGGACCTCCGCCGGCCGGCACAAACGGAGGCAGAGGAAGACCCTCGGCGGCGGTGACCAGTTGCTGCTGCAGAGACCCCCTGTTGCCGTTCAACACGATGCTCGCGGATGCCAGGATCAGAGTGCGATGCTCTTCCGGAATAGCGTGCCAGTCGCGCAGGAACACACCGCCGGGCCGGTCCGTTCCGGCATCCGAGGCGTGGGCTTGAATCTGGCGCAGGATTTCCAACCGAAGGGGTGCGTCGTAGCTCGGGGCTTCCTGATTCAGGATGATCACGTCGGCGCGGAATCCCCGCAATCGCCAGTAGGCATGCGCGAGCAGCACTTCCCGCACCAGCGAGAGATTGCGGGCGTCGGACAAAGTGACCACCAGCATGGGAAGATCGCCGGAGATTCCATATGCCCAGAGGCCCTCCTGACCCAGTTGGTTGCGAAACAGACGGTCCAAGTTTGGATTAAACGCGGACGCCGGCCGCAGTCTGGCGCTGGGGTAAATCAATTGGCTGGCCAGTTCCTGAGAACGGTGCGCCGCGGCGGGACCGATGCGCAGATAGCGGAACTCCAGCTGGGCCCGCGTCCACGCCATCTCGAAAGCGCGCGATACCGCTCCGGGAGCATTGTATTTGGCAACCATTTGCACCAGCGCCTCGCGAGTGGACGCAGCCATCGTCAGGAACGCGATCTCCTGGCGTTCCCGCGGGTCGAGATTGATGCGGCATCTGAGGCTGAAAATCGGATCGATCACCGTGCCGGCCGATCCGGTAAGACGGTTGCGCAGCGCCGTCGGATTTTCGGTGGAATTGCCCCGGCCGAGGAATTTGGCGCGATCCGTCTCGTATTGAATAGCGTCGGATTTGCTCAGCTTGCCTAAACTGCCGCTTGCCGGGTTGCCCAAGAGCGCTACCGGCGATACCAAAACATGCGCGGTCCAGATGGTTGCCTCGCCCGGAGACCGCGGGCGGCGGTGGGCTATCAATACACCAGCCTCGGGGCTCTCCGTTTCGACGAACATTTTGGCGAATGCCGGGTGCGACGCGTCGCCCGCGTGGGAGATCATCGCCAGCTCGACGTAACTCGTGAATTCGAGTTGGCGCGTCCGCAGCGATCGATTGGTAATCTTCACGCGGCGCAATTCGACATCGTCCTCAGACGCGACGGTTATGTCCAAAATGGTTTCGATCCCTGCGACGCGTCGATGGATTTCGGCGCGGTCCGAAGCAAACCGGACTGTGATTTCGCCCACTCGCGCGGGGAAAGGTTTGTGCGACGTAGCCCAAATCTCGTCGGACTTCAGGTCGCGGATGTAGATGAAATTTCCCCAGGGATCCAGCGTTGGGTCCGCGCGCCAGCGCGTCACATCGAAGTCTTTCCAGCGGCTGTAACCGCCACCGGAGTTGGTAATCATCAGGGCGTAGCGACCGTTCCCGTGGAGGTGAACCCTGGGAGCGGCGGTCTCCTCGGTCCACAGGCGATCGGCCATGTCTTCGGTGCTTGCGATGTGGATCGGCGCGGGCCGCGTCTCGGCTTCGGCGATGGGAATCCGCGTCACCGGAATGCTCTCGAACAGGAGGCTCTCCACGGCGCGAATCCGCAGATCGCCGTGGAAGCGGCGCTGCATCACGTCGCGATGCAGAACGTTGTCGAGCGCCGCGAGGCTCATACCCTGATGGTGGGCCATATAGCAATAGATCACCACTCCGCGGGCGCCGTTCTTGCGGCTCTCAACCGAAAAATCGATGGATTCGTAGAATCCCATCGGCCCTGCGAGGCCGAGGTTTTTCAATCGCTCCAGATTGGCGGTCGCGGCTCCCGGGTCCACCTGCATGGCGAGCACGCTCGAATAGGGAGACACGACCATCTCATCTTCGGTGGTTGGATTTAACGCGAGGGAAGGCACGCCGAACGCGCGATATTGATAGATCTGGTGAGAATCGAGCGCGCTCCAGGCGGACTCGGAAATACCCCACGGCATCCCGTTGTCGTTTCCGTAAGCGATCTGGCGCTGCACTGCATCCCGGCACGCCTGGTCGAGCACGGAGTTGCTGAAGCTGCGCGTGAACAGCAGCGGCATGAGGTATTCGAACATCGTTCCGCTCCAGGACAACAGGATCTGGCCATGCGACGAATAAGCGTACGGGCGGCTCATTGCAAACCAGTGGTCCACCGGCAAATCGCCTTTGGCGATCGCCACCATACTGGTAAGGCGGCATTCGCTGGCCAGCAGATCGTAGTGGCTGAAGAACTCGCGCGGGCCGCCCACGGCATATCCGACGCCGAACAGCTTGCGCTGTGTATCGTAGAGAACGCGCATGTTTATGCCGTCGGCAAGCCGGGCCGCATTCGCGGTCAGTGCGAGCAGGCGCGCCACGGCTTCGGCGGCATTGGCCCGGGCGGTAGCGTATTCGACGGCAAGTTGATCCAGCCACGCGGAAAGCTGCGGCCCCAACTCCCTGAGTCCTCTCCATGCCAGAATTTCATCGACCAGCGTCGGAGAACCTTCGGCGTGGGCAAGCGCCGACAGAGAAGGCATTTGATGTAAAGCGCGGCGGCGCAATTTCACCGCGTCCTGGCCGATCGCGAACAACGACGAATCCGGCGGGGACGCGAGCGTTTCCATCCATCGCAGATAGCGATCCGCGACATTCGTCCACGAAGCCAGTTCAGCGGAGAGACGCGATGCCCAATACGACCGCTCGTCGTTTACCGACACATGCCAGCGCTGAGATTCCCGCAGCTTCAGCATCGGCTCGAGTGACATTCGGTAACGGCCGATCAGCTCATGGCCCTCTTTCGAACCATGCAGCAGACGCCGCAAAGCGTGCAGCGCCACTATGGCGGAGGGATCGTCGCCGCACTTGGCTTCGAGGATGGACAAGGTATCGTTCAATCCGCGCAGGCCCATTTGTCCGACGACCGGCGCGCGCAGCGCATCGTGGCATCCCTGCTGGAGAACCCATAACGCCGCTATCAGGTTTCCGCTGTCGACGGTCGAAACGTAGCGGGGATTCAGCGGTTCGAGCGTGCGCGTGTCGTACCAGTTGAGCATGTGCCCCTCATAGTGCTCCATCCGCGACAGCGTCTCCATGGTGTTCGAGCATCGCAGGCAGAATTCATCGGCGGTCAGGTAGCCGAAATCGCGCGCGGCCAGCGCGGAAGTAAACCAGAGGCCGATGTTTGTGGGCGATGTGCGCTGCGCTACTTCGACCCGCAGCGCCAACTGGGTATTGTCGGGCGGCAGCCAGTTGGATTCGGGCCCCACAAGGTCGTCGAAGTAGCGCCAGGTTTCACGGGCCATGTCCCGGAGAAAACGAGTCTCCGTGCCGCTGAGCTCTTTCCGCGCCAAGGACCGGGCCGGCTTCCCCATCCAGTGCATGAGAAGCGGTGAAACAGCCCAAAACACGACAAAGAACGATGTCGGCGCGAATTCGCCTTCCATTAGGAGGCCGATAGTGAGTGGCGCGGAAAGTCCGGATATTACCAGCAATTGCCGGAAGGTGGTGTTCCTGTGACGATGCACCTCCGCCCTTGCATGGTCGGCCGTATACCACTCGAGGAGTTTGCGGCGGCTGAACCAGCTCCGGTAATACACGCGCGCGATCGCATCCACCGCCAGCCACGCCTGATGCGGCAGGAACGAGATCATGACCAGGGCGCGAATCAGCTCGTCGGCCGCGCCGTGCCAGCGGTGTACGGAGCCCTGCACCTTTCGCGCGAGCCGGTCGAGCAGCGGCGCTATTGCCGGAATCGCCACGGCCAGACCGACCACCAGACTCCACACTCCGGGTGCGGCCTTGGTAAGCCAGCCCATTAAAAGCAGCAAAAGTGCGGCCACCGGTACCAGACTGCGCCGCAGATTGTCGAGTACGCGCCACCGGTTGATGAAACTCAGCGGATTCGGTTCGAGCGCACCCGATGCCGAGGGAACCCTGCCAAGTGTCCATCGCGCGATTTGCCAATCTCCGCGAATCCAGCGATGCTGCCGGGCGGCGAAACCTCCGTAGTCCACCGGTAAATGCTCGAACAACTGAATGTCGGTGGCAAGACCGACGCCCACGTGCGCGCCTTCGATCAGGTCGTGGCTGAGCAGCGTCTCGGCGGGAAACCGGTTGCCAAGCATGTCGTGAAAGGCGTGGACATCGTAGATTGCCTTGCCGTGAAAAATCGCTTCCAGAAACAAATCCTGCTGCGCGTCGGAGACGGTTCTGGAATAAGGGTCGGTGCCCGCGGCATCCGCGAAAATGCGCGTGAAGCGCGTGGCCATCGCGCCTGGCAGAGTGATGCTGACCCGCGGCTGGATGATTGTGTAGCCCTGTTTGCGCGCGCGGGTCGCGGGGTCGATTTCCACTTTGTTCAAGGGATGAGCGATAGTTTCGATCAGCCTGCGCGCCGCGTCGGCCGGCAGTTGCGTATCGGAATCGAGCGTGATCACGTAAGAGACCGGCAGCGGCAGATGGCCGATGTCGAGTATTGTTTTGTCTCCGTCACCGCAGAGGAACGCGTTCAGATCCTCGATCTTTCCGCGTTTGCGCTCGCGGCCGATCCAGCCCTGCTCGCTTTCAGACCATACCCGGGGCCGATGAAAAAGCAGAAAGCGGTTGCCCTCGACGCCAGGTGCAGCCTGAGGCTGTGTTCCATACGGATAACGCGCATTCAGGTCGGCGATTCCGTCTCGCGCAGTCTGTAATAACTCCTCATCGTTGGGGGCCGACCGTTCGAGAGAGTCAGTGAAATCGGGGAAAAGGCTGTAGAAAATGTTATCGTTGCGGTTGCCCAGAAATCGAACTTCCAGCTTTTGAATTTCGGCCCGGATCGTTTCGCGACTGTTCAACATCATCGGAACGACGACCAGAGTGGCATGGGCGGCGGGAATGCCGTTTCGAAAATCCAGCTTCGGCAGCGGATCGGCGGGCAACAGCGAAATGACGAGCGCGTTGACGATCTGAATACATAATTCGCTGATTGGAAATATCGCGAGCGCGGTAAGCGCGATAAGGATCGCGATCTGCTCGACTCCCGCTTCCCGGGCCAGCAACCACGAGAGCACGGTGAAACATGCGATCAATCCGGTGATGATGCTGAGATATACGGGTGTCGCGTGCCGGGAAGCCGCGCGGAGGATGCCGGTCCCCAACGGTATACGCGCTTTGCTTTCGGCTTCGAGTTGCGCCAGACCGCTGGACAGCAGATAGTAAGCAACGTGCGCGGTCCGGGGGTCGCTTGACTGTTGGGCCAGACGCACAGCGCGCCGGGCCACCTCAAGTTCGTCGAGACCGCTGTACCGGGAAACTTTCTCCACCACCCGGCGGCTTCGGTCGCGCGTTTGAAAATCGCTCAGCGGATACGTGCCTGCCGGATCTTTTCGCAACTCGGCCTCGACCAGGCTGACTTCTTCGAAAACCATCTTGAAGTCGAGCCGCGCCAGGGTTCGAAGGCTGCCGAATGCGTTGGATGTCGAGACGGTTTCGGCCGCTTCCCTTGTGTGCTGCGCCCGGACCACTTCCATGAGGGATTTCCCGAAGCGTTCCTCGATCCACTGTTGCGCCGGGCCCAGCGCCAGTTCCTCATCGTGAAGTTGCTCTGCGAGCGCCGTAACGAAGTGAGGTTGCCGCGAAATGGGCTCGGCTTCGAGATGCCGAAGCATGGCATCGAAGACATCGGCGCCTGCGCGCGCACTGCTGGCCAGACGATTCGCCCAGAGATAAGCCGCCTCCCGCAGTTGCTGGCTGCGATTGACGCGCGTGGCGAGTTCCGTCAGCTCCCTGATCAACCCGATCCGCAGAAACAGCGGAAACGCCCACAACTCCGCGATCGTGAATGGCGATTCGGTCTGAGCCTCTTTGAGACATTGCCGGATGCTTGCGTCGGTAACGACGTAATCCGCTTTGGAAATCAGCTCGCTTGCCACCGCGCCGATTCCACCATGGCCGTTGCCGGAACTGGCCCAGGTGGAATAATCGCGCGGCAAATGGCGCTCCACTTCATTGATCTGCGTATGAACCAGGTAGGTGTTATCGAGGATCCACGCGGCGGCCGGGGAGAGCGCGTGCTCCAAACGGGTTGCCTGCACCAAATCCTGCCGGGCGACTTCCAATGCGGATTTGTAGTTCCGCAGCTTGGCCAGCATCGTACTTCGCGTCAATGGTGCAGGCGCGGATTCGCTTACCGGGTCGGCGGCCGTATCGCCGTTCAGGTTGGGGTTGACCGCGAAAATCGCGGGCGATCCAACCAGCTGCAATGCCTTGACGACGCTTTCGACGTTCGATGGCTGCGTTTCCGCCATCACCATCGTTTCGCCTTCCATGCGGAGAAACGCGTAGCGTTTGCACGATGCGGGAATATTTTTGGAATCGGGACGGACGGTGCAGAACCGGGCTATTCGCTGAAGGGGTTTCCAGACTCTGTCAGTCGGCCCTTCCTCGGCGGAATAGAAGGCCAGGACAATCCGGACCGGCTTGGCTTTCATTGCGCCTGCCAGTCCGCTCTTCAAGTGCGCCGGCGAACAAGGCTCGTCAATACGCACACCAGGAACAGGAACCCAAACACCAAGGCGGCCAGCTTAGTCGAAATGAAACCCGCCGAGGGACCCGCCGCCACTGTCATGACAGTCGCCAGCACGGTCATCAGAGCGAAAACAATCATCCATCCAAGCATTTTTGAATTCTCCATTCCGGGACGGCTGAACCGGGTGTCCCTGTCGAACATCAAGCACGTGTAATGCCATTGCAAGCTGCACATTCTGAACGGATTAATGGAAAGCTCCGCCACAATATCCAGCAAAGTTCGGCGTTGTCGTGCAAGAATTGCTGAGTCATGATACTTAAGCTGTGTGAAGCCGGTGAATCGGTGCTCAGGCAGCCGAGCCGGGAACTGACTCCCGCTGAGATCGTTTCCACGCCCATTCAGGAACTGATCGGTTCCATGTACGAAACCATGCGCGCCGCGCCGGGAGTCGGTCTGGCCGCGCCGCAGATCGGCGTACAGCTTCAGATCGCGGTGATCGAAGATCGCCAGGACTACATCGATAAGCTCCCGCCCGAGCACGCGGCGGTGCGCCTTCGCTCAGCCCTTGCGCCGCACGTCATCATCAATCCGCGCCTGACACTCGAAAGCGAGACAGTCGAGTTTTTCGAAGGATGCCTGAGCCTGCCGGGATTCACGGCCATCGTTCCGCGCGCGCTGGCCGTCACGGTCGATTGCCTGAACGAGCGCGCCCAACCCGTGACGATTCAGGCGCGCGGCTGGCACGCCCGCATTCTTCAACATGAGATCGACCATCTTCATGGCACGCTTTACATCGACCGGATGCTGACTCGTTCGTTCATGGGGCGCGAAAACTTCGAGCGTCACTGGAGGGACGTGCCGGTAGCCGACGTCCGGAGGCTGCTCGATGCTTGATTTCCGGCGGGCGATCGAGGATTACATTTCGCGTGAAGCGCGGCCCATCGAAAAGTTCGGACACCAGCCGCGGCTCTATGCGTTGACGCGCCAAGTGGGAGACGGGCACGAGTATGACGACGATATCGTCTTCTCCGCCGCCTGGCTGCACGATCTCGGCGTGTTCACGGGACATCGGCCGGAAGACCCGGAGCAGCTTGCGGCCTGGGACAATGCGGCTTACGCAGTTGCGCGCGCGCCAGCGTTATTGAAAGACACGGGATTCCCCGCCGGGAAGGTGAATGCAGTTGTGGAGGCGATCCGCACGCATCAACCTGTGGCTCATCCGCTTACGATTGAGGGAGTCATACTGCGAGACGCAGATATTCTGGAGCAGCTCGGCGCGATCGGCATCCTGCGGACTGCCAGCAAGGTGGGCCGCGACACCCGCTTCCCCACCTTCACGGCTGCGGCAGCATCTCTGCGGAAGGCGCTGGCGACCTTACCCCCGCGGATTCGCCTCGACACCACGCGGGCACTCGCACAACCGAAGATCGAGTTGCTGCGGACGTTCCTGGCAGGGCTTGAAAACGAATCCCACCCCGCGCTGTTTTAAGACCTTGTGGCGCTGGCGGTCTTTGCCGCCGGCGTTCTCAACGCGAATGGATTAAAGTTGGTGCTTCGGTCGAAGTAATTCACGCCTTCCGTCCGCTTCAAAAAATTCACAACAACATAAGTCAGCGGCGTAGCCAGCACCTCATACGCCACCTTGAAAAGATACCCGGAGACAATCAGCCGGAACATGACCCCAAACGGCTGCCCCCAAAAAATGATGAAGATCACAATGCTGGTATCGACCGCCTGGCCCACAATCGTCGATCCCACCGTGCGCGTCCACAAATACCGTCCATCGGTCCACAGCTTCATCTTCGCGACCGTGAGCGAGTTGGCGAATTCACCCGCCCAGTAAGCGAGCAGACTGGCGGCGACGTTACGCGGAACCACTCCGAAAATAGTCTCGTACGCCAGTTGATCCTTGAACTCCGGTGCGGGCGGAAGCCATACCGCGAAAATCCCGAACGCCGTCATGATGGCGCTGGCCATGAAACCCGTCCAGATCGCTTTTCGCGAAGCGCTGTAGCCGTAAACCTCGGTAAACACGTCGCCGAAGATATAAGTTATGGGGAACAGCAGTTGTGCGGCGCTGAATCGGAACCATCCCACCGCCACAAACTTCGGGGCAATGAGGTTCGACACAATCAACACCACCACAAAAATATTGATCAGCAGGTCGAGATATCGATACTGTTTTGGCGCGTGCGGTGCTTCCATCAATGCTCAACGATAACAGCACGCTGGATTAAACACGCCTGGCTATCATGAATCCGTGCCAGTCGATCCTTCAGCGATCATAGCTGCGACCGCCCGCGTTCATCCGGACGCCAACATCGGCCCGCGGACCCGCATCGGCGAGTTCTGCGTCATTGAGCAGGATGTTGCGATCGGCGCTGAGTGCATGCTCGAACCTTACGTCTTCATCAAGCGGTGGACGACGCTCGGAGACCGCAACGAGATCTCAGCCGTCACTGTACTGGGTACCGATCCGCTCGACAAAAACTTCGAAGGCGAGCGCAGCTATCTGAAAATCGGCGACGCGAACAAGATCCGCGAACATTACACGATTTCGCGGGGGACGCAGCCGGAATCCGTTACGACCATCGGCGACCGGAATTACATCATGACCTCCGGCCACATCGCGCACAACTGCGCCATCGGTAACGATACAGTGATCGCGAGTTGCGCTCTGGTGGCGGGGTACGTCGAAGTGGAAGATCAGGCTTTCATCTCGGGCGGAGTCGTGATTCATCAATATTCGAAGATAGGCCGCCTCGCCATGATTGGCGGCAACACCCGCGTAAACCTCGACGTTCCGCCGTTCTTCCTGTACTCGGGCTTCAACGTCGAGGCGAAAGGATTGAACCTTGTCGGGTTGAAACGGGCAGGCTTCAAGCCGGCGCAAGTGGCACAACTTAAGAAGGCATACCAAATGCTTTATCGATCGGGTCTCAAGCTTGACGAAGCGCTGGCAAAAATCGAAACCGAAATCCCCGATGACAACACCCTGCATCTGATCCGCTTCATCCGCGGCAGCAAGCGCGGAATTTGCCGCGAGTAGTGCCGTGGGGTGGACCATCGCCGTCGGTGGTCTGCCTTTTCGTCCGCATCGCCTAAACGACTTCTATCGCCGGTAATAGCGAGCGCCGCCACCGTGCGACCCGACATCCAACACCACAGCGACTACGAGAATCAGCAGATTCACTCCCTCCAACGGCATATGGGAATTTACCATCCATGCATAAACGATGGTCGTGATGGGCAGAAAGATAAACCCAAGGATCGGGATCAGCAGGCCATGATACGCACGGGTGAGGCTATCCGAAAGAAGCCACATCAGCACCAGAACGACTCGTGGAAACGCCAGTACGATGATCGCCAGCAGACACGGCATGCTTCGAGGATACAAGAAAATTGCCGTTCACGACCTTTGAAAATGACCCGGGACCCCTTTGCTTCTTGCGCTTGTGGACCATTCCGTACTTCGCCGAAGCCTTTCCAGTCGCGACGAATCGGGTCCCTGAAGTTCTTGTACCGCTGGCGATCTTGCCGCCGGCTTGGGTGTTGATCCCGCCCGAAATCGCCGGCGGCAAGACCGCCAGCGGCGCATCTAATGCTTGATCTTCAACTCCGCCTGCAGTTGGCGGTACGCGGAATCCTCAAAGGCGGTCTTGATCCGTTCGCGCCCGTCGCTGCGCGGATCGCCCGCGCGCGGACCATCCATCTTAATGCAGCGGCCCAGCATGATCGTGGCCTCAGTGTCGCTCGGAGACCGGTCCAGTACCGCCCGGAAATTCGCGGCGGCAAGCTCGAACCGTCCCTGTTTCCAAAGCGTGTATCCGAGGTTGAACCAGTAGTCCGGATCGCTTTCGTCCCCGTCGAGAGCCTTCTCGAAATTCTCCGCCCCCGCCGGCTCGTTCTTGCGCGACAGCGCAGCCCCAAGATCGTTGTAAACCTCGTTCAGCGGAATCTCGTTGGCAACCATTTTGAACTGATCGCTGGCCCCGTCGAAATCGCCTTCGCGATACCTGCAGATGCCGCGAAGGAACGCCGCTTCGAGAAAGTGCGAGTCGCCCTTCGTGACCTTTGCCAGCCACAGTCCCGCGTTCTTGTAGTCTTTTTTCGCGAACAGCGTGCGGCCCAGCTGAAAATTAGGCTGCGAGAAATGTTCGTCCAGATGCGCGGCCTGCGTAAACAACTTCAGCTTTTGGTCCTCGCCCGACGCCATCAGTCCGCGCACATAGCTCTCCATTGCGTCCACCCGGACGGGCGCGCGATCGTGGAAAAACGTCTCTTCCGAAGGCGCGCTCTCGGGCGCCAGTTGCCGCAGCAGCATCCAGGCCAGTTTCGTTTCCATCTGGCTGAGATTATCGAGCGATCCGGTCTGGACAAACTCCGCACCCTGCTGGAACTTTTTCAGATCGATCACCCGGACCACCAGCCGCAGATTCGACTTCAGGGATGTCGCTCCCGCATCGGCGCCGTCCACGTGCAATTCTCCGAAGACGATCTGGCCTGCGTCCAGCGTCTCCCCAATCTTGAGAACCGATGCTTTGGTGAGGACCACACCCGTACGCAGCGACAGGCGCTTGTAAACCTCTTCGCGATCCTCCCTCGGCAGGACCAAAAGTCCGCTGGAACTAAGGGCCTCGTCGATGGTCTCGGAGACGCTCTCTCCAATCCAGTCCAGGTTCGGCGAACTGCGCTCATCGACATTGAAGAGCGGAAGCACCGCGACAGTATCCGCCGCCCGCGCGAGCGATACTGCCATAACCAGCCAGACGAAGTAACGCACCAAGTTCAGGGTAACAAGGTAGGGCAGGCGGCGAAACCGTCCGCCCCACCAAGGCCTTTATTGAGCCAGAAATTCCCGTATCCGCTCCCGAACCTTCGCAATCACCGCCGGATCATCGCCAAAACCCGAGACAACCTCGATCCCGCGGTCCTGCCGGAACCAGGTCATCTGACGTTTGGCATAGCGGCGCGTGTCGCGCTTCGCATAAAACAGCGCGTCCTTCGGCGAAAGCTCACCCTGAATCGCCTGCAACGCCTGCTTATACCCGATCGATTCGAACGGTTTACATTCCGGCGCATATCCCCGCGCGAGAATCGACGCCGTTTCCTCGATAAGTCCCGCCGCAAACATTGCCTCCATCCGCAATTCCAGCCGCTGGTAGAGTTGTTCCCGATTCGGAAACAAACCGATCTTGAGTGACCGAAATCCGTAGAGCGCGTCGCGGCCAGCGGCGAAGACCTCAGTCGCAGTCTTTCTCGCGGAGATGCAGATTTCCAGCGCCCGGATTACCTTTGGCGTGTCGTTGGGGTGAATGCGGGCGGCGGTGGGCGGGTCGATCCTTCTTAACAGCCGGTGAATCAACCCGGGCTTTCTCGCTTCGCGCGCCAACAGCCGGACACGCAGTTCTTCATCCCTCTGCGGCCCGGGTGCCAAGCCGTCCAACAGTGCGCGCAGATAGAATCCGGTACCGCCTGTCACGACGGGGAGCCGCTCGCGGCTGGCGATATCGCCAAGCACTGGACGGCCCACCCGCGCGAAATCACCGGCCGTGAAGACCTCGTCGGGGTTCGCGATGTCGATCATGTGGTGCGGGATGGCCCGACGGCTTTCCAGCGGCAATTTGGCCGTGCCGATATCAAAGAAGCGGTAAATCTGGACGGAATCGCAGTTGACCACCTCGCCATCGAACTCCGCGGCGATGCGCAGGGCGAGTTCGCTCTTCCCGCACCCCGTCGGGCCTGCGATGGCAATCAGCGGCCGCACAGGCGTGAGCCCGTTTTGCGGCAACAACGTTAGATTCTTTCGCAACGGGCTCCTTTCAGTGAACGTCCTCCATTCAGCGTTATACAATGCCGCACAAGTGTGAGTCCGTGGTGCGCGGAGTTACAATCGCGGAGTTACAATAATGATGACGAATGGGTTGTGCCGCTGCGCGCCTGCGTGTGCGGCACAAGAAAGATGGGAACATGATCGTTCACTTGAGGGCCTCGAGGGGTCCGTCAGCGCCGCGATACAGCAAGAGAACCGCCGTTAGCGCAATTTTATCGTTCGGTTTGGCTTGTCTCTCAGTCATGCCGGCGCTTTCGCAGGCGCCTGCCCCTGCCAATCAGTCACCCGATCCGGCTGCGGCGTACTACGACTTCGCCATGGCGCATCTCGACGCCGAATTGGCGGGCGCCTACGGGAATCGCGGCGAATACGTCAACAAAGCGATCGATTTCTACAAGCAGGCCATCAAAGCGGACCCGTCGGCGTCCTACATCGCCGAAGAGCTGACCGAATTCTACGTGCAGGCCGGCCAACTCGATAAAGCGATGCAGCAGGCGAACGATTTGCTCAAAGCCAACCCGGCCAATAACAACGCGCGTAAGATTCTGGCGCGCATCTACAGCCGGCAAATTGGCGATCCCGATCAGGGCAAAATCGATCAAGCCATGCTGAAGAACGCGATCGAACAGTATCAAAAGATCACACAGCAGGACCCGAAGGATGCCGAAAGTCTCTCGATGCTGGCCCGCCTCTATCGTGTCTCCCACGACGAACCGGCAGCCGAAAAGGCCTATCGCCAGGTGCTGGAACTGGACCCCAACGACGAAGATGCGCTGAACGGCCTCGCCATGGTTTACGCGGATCGAGGCGATCTGCCGAATGCGATCGCCATGCTGAAGCAGGCGGTCGAGAAAAATCCCGATCCGCGCACGGTCGTAATGCTGGCCGAGTTTTACGAGCAGATCAAAGATTATTCGCATGCCGCCGACACCATGAAGCAGGCGCTGGCGATGGTAACCGACAACGTGCGGATACGCCGCGCGCTGGCGGTGGATCTCTACGCGGCGGGCCGTTTCGATGAGGCTTTGACTGCTTTTCAGGAACTCGCGGCCGACGATCCGAAGAACGTGCCGTTACAGCTTCAGATCGCCGAGATTTTGGAAAAGAAGCACGATTTCGCGGGCGCGGGCGCCGCGCTGGCCAAGGCCCAGGCTATCCAGAATTCTCCGGAAGTCCGCTTCGCGGAAGCGGAGCTGATGCGGCTGCAGGGGAAGACTCAGCAATCGATCGCGGCCGTGCAGGCGCTTTTGAACGATACGAAGAAAGATCAATACACCGACCCCGAGAAACTGGAGCGGATGCGCATGCTGAACGCCATCGGGGCGATGGAAGAAGACACAGGCAAGACGCAGGATGCGGTAGCGGCTTTCCGCCAAATCGCCGAGCTGGACCCCACTCTCGGCTCGCGCGTGGAAGCGCAGATTATCGAGGCATACAAATCCGCGAAAGACTTCAAACTAGCTCGGCAGGAAGCCGATGCGGCGATAAAACGATATTCGGGCGAGAGAGGGCTGGTTTTTGAGCACGCGTTGTTGCTCGCCGATCTGGGACAGACCGACCCGGCCGTCAACGAGCTGAAAGCCGTTCCCAACTCCGCGAAGGACCGCGACGCACTGATCACTCTCGCGCAGGTCCAGGATAAAGCGAAGCGTTTCGACGATGAACGGAAAACGCTCGACAGCGCGGACGCGCTGTCGAAGTCTCCGCAGGACAAGCAGACCATCGAGTTCATGCGCGGCGCGATGTACGAGCGTGAGAAGAATTACGACGCCGCCGAGAAGGCATTCCGGAGTGTTCTCGAGGGCGATCCCGAAAACGCGGGCGCGCTGAATTACCTGGGCTACATGTTCGCCGATCGCGGCATTCGCCTCGAGGAAGCCCAACAGCTGATTTCGAAGGCTCTCGATATCGATCCCGACAACGGCGCTTATCAGGACAGCCTCGGCTGGGTCTACTACCACCTGAACAAGCTCGACCAGGCAGCCGACGAGCTGCGCCTGGCCGTGGACAAGGTGGGAAAGGATCCCACGGTTCACGATCACTTGGGCGACGTTTACTTCAAGCAGGGCAAGTTTCGCGAGGCGATCCAGCAATGGGAAGCGTCGATTTCAGGATGGAAAGTAGCGGCCCCCAGCGAGCAGGACCCCGTCGAACTGGCGAAAGTTACGAAGAAGCTCGAAGGCGCCAAAGTCCGGGTAGCCGATAAGGCCCGGTAGGCCCACACAGACTGAAGGCTGTGCTACCGGCTATAGCACGTCCGCGAATCCGCGCTTCATATAGCGAAACACCATTCCGCCGCAAACGAACGCAGTAGCGGCGAATGCCGCTGTCGCCAGCAGGTCTGTCAGCGGAATCGCATGTCCCAGGAGAATTTCGCGGTACGCCCGCACTATGTAGGTGAGCGGATTGGTTCGGAGCACGAAAACCGCCCAGCCATGATACTTGTCTTCCGTCAGGAAAATAGGCGTGGCCCAGAACCACAGTGTCAACATGACCGCCAGAACCTGAGCCGTGTCCCGCAGGTAAACCTGCAGCGCCGCGGCGATCCATCCAATACCGACGGCGAAGAGGCCCACCAGAAGCATCGCAACGGGGAGCAGCATCAGCAGGGGGCTGAAGTGCTTAAGGAAAATGGCCGCGCCCGCGATCACCAGCGTCAGCGCCAAAAAATGGCTGATGAGCGACGAAAGAAAGATCGAAACCGGCACGATCTCGGCTGGAAACACGGTCTTGGTAATCAGATTGGCCTGTTCCACCAGGCATCCCGACGACCGCAGCACCGTCTCGCTGAACAGCAGCCAGGGCAGCAGTCCAGCGAAAAGGAGCATCGGATAATTGGTGGTCACCGCCCCCGGTCCCGCCGTTTGATGAAGGCAGAAATCGAACACGAAAACATAGCTCGCGAGCAGGACCAGCGGGTGAATCAACCCCCACAGCCAGCCCGCTGCGGAGCCGATGTATCGCTGCTGGAAATCGCGCTTAACCAGTTGTGTTATCAATGTTCTGCGCTCGATCAGGTTACGGGCGAAGTGAGTTCCTGGAATTCGTCTGGGCAAGCCGGAAGCTTAGCAGCGAAAAGGGTTGACTTGCAACCTTAAAGGATGTTAACCTCTCACTTTCTTAACTTAAGCCGGGTTCCGGGCGATACCTGAAAGATTGGGCGGAACCACAGTCCAAACGTCACTTGGGGTTTGCAACCTCCGAAGCCCGCACCAAGAGGAAACGGATTGAATCAAAACTACTTTATCGTCGTGCTGGCGCATTCTCTCCACGGGCGCCTTCAACGCATACATATTCCGCACCGATTCGTCTACACCGCACTGGGCGGGCTTGGCGTTGCGGTCCTTATGCTGTTCGGCGTGGTGGGCAGTTACGCCCGTATGGCTTGGAAAGTAGCGAATTACAACTCACTCCAGCAGGAAGCGCAGGTGTTGCGGGAGCGCTACGACAACCTTCAAAAGAAAGTCAGTCAGACTAACGAACAGCTTGCCAGCCTGCAGTTGCTTGCCGATGAAGTCACCGCGGCTTACGGCGTCAGAAAACAGCTCGCCGGTTCCCTGGATCTTGTCGGTGAAGCGCCGGGCGAGGATTCTCTAATACCGACCATGGGTGAAACGCTGGCCGAATACAGCTATCTGCGCACCACGAACCTGGCCAGACGTCAGAGCAATATATTTTTCCGCGGCGATGTAAACGTTCTTCCCGGCGGTTGGCCGGTCAACGGCCGCCTCATGGCAGGCTACGGCGTCCGCAGCGATCCATTCTCGGGCGAAGGGTCCATGCACACCGGCGTTGACATTTCCGCTCCCGCAGGCACACCCGTGCACGCGGCGGCCGATGGGATTGTCCTGCATGCCGGCTGGAATGGCGGGTACGGCCGCTGTGTGATTATCGATCACGGCAACAACTACCAGACGTGGTACGCGCACCTGTCGCGAATGGATGTCATCGAAGGCGAAGAAACCCGCCAGGGTGAGGTACTCGGCGCCGTGGGCACCACAGGGCGCTCGACCGGCTCGCACCTGCACTATGAAGTCCGCATCGGCTCCACACCGGTGAATCCTTACAGATTCCTGGCGCGGGCGTCGGCCGTCCACACAGCCGTCGCCACCAGCGAGTTTCCCTTCTGAATTGTGGGGCGGACCCCCCGGTCCGGCTCCTGCTATTGAAATCAACTTGGTCAAGCCGCGAACAAGCCGACGAGGGCGTCGGCTGCGGACCGGAGCACCGGTTGTAACAATCCTGGATAGACTTTCCAGCCTGAAAGGACTCCATTGATGACTACCGGCCGCGTATATCAGAATCCGTATTCGATACGAAACTCAATCGGGATTATTTGCCAATCATGTGTGGCCAGTCTTTCTCGTTTTCGATGCAACTCGAATCGAGCAACTCGGTGTCCACCGCAAGGTTGTGCTTCACCTTGACAGTAAACGGCGCCGTGTAAGCCTTTGGATCGTCGATTGTAATGTCGATCTCCATCTTTCCGAAACTTACCCGGTGAAACCGTTCAGTCATTTTCGCGGCGTCCGTCATCGGGGAGCCGTTGCGATCGAGCCACTGTCCGTCGCGGAAACCAACCGTATGGACCACCAGCGTGTCGCCTTCCCATTTGCCCGACGAGTATCCGAACCAGTATGGCCAGGGATCCTCCGGCAATGGCCTGCCGTCAGTGAATATCTGCCGGTAGATGGCGCTGTTCTCGCTCATGATGATCAGCAGTCCCGGCACCTGTACCAGCTTTCGCAGGAATGGGCTGGTGTGGTTCTGCACAGGACTCCCCGGCATGCAGCGCGAAGTGGGATCGTCCTTCCCGTTCTCCGCCATCCGTTGTTTCACGACCGCCGCTGCCCACGGTTGAAAGGGCAGGCCGCCTTTGAGTCCAAAACCAATGTTCCGGAACTGTTCGCTGACCATCTGATCGGGACATCCACCGGGCGGGCATGTCCCTTTTTCGGCGGCCCAGAGTCCGGAGAGATCCGGCTTGTTATCTGCCGTTCGGGGCACGGGCGCATCCAGATCCGGCGCGCCGCTGGGCGTCTTCGGGATGCCGGCTGTCGGGTAGTGCAGCCACTGCGCACATATCGGCAGCGACACCGGCAGAGACAAGGTCAAGAGCAAAACTACTCGCGCCACCATTGAGCAGCAATTATACCGCTGAGCTCCCGGGCAGGCCACGTGATATGGTTTTTGACATTCCACCATGACTCATGATCTCGTGGTCCTGTTCGAACACCCTGAGTGGCAGAAGCCGCTGTTTGCGGCCTTGGAGCGCCGCGGTGTTCGGTTCGGAAAATACGATCTCAAGCGGGCGGCTTTCGATCCCGATGGGTTGCCCGAAGCGGGCCTCTACTTCAATCAGGCCAGCCCCAGCGCGTATGTGCGCGGCAATACGCGAGCCGTGCCCTTCGCTTTCGCGTTCATGCGCTCGCTGGAACTTGGCGGCGCGCGAGTATTGAACGGCAGTCGCGCGTTCGCGCTCGAGCTGAGCAAGTCCGCACAGGCTGCGCTCATGCATCGCCTGGGAATCGCGCATCCCAAGAGCCTGGCTTTCAACGATGTCGACACGGCGATTGGTCAATGGGGTGATCGCTGGCCTGCTCTCGTCAAACCGGAACAGGGCGGGAGCGGAGCCCGCATGTATCTCATCCACTCCCCGGCCGAGCTCGAGCGTCTTCTCGGTCGAACCGTTCAGGCCGGACCGGACCTCTGGTTCCCCGATAATTTGCTTCTGCTTCAGGAATATTTCCCCGTCGATCCGTCCCGAGGTATCGTGCGGATGGAGTTCCTCGGCGGTCGGTTGCTGTATGCCATGCGAGTCATCTCGCACGGCGCATTCAATCTGTGCCCCTCCGAGGTTTGCAACCCAGAATCCGGCAATTCGCAGTGCGCCGTTCCAGAGCCAGGACCTCCAGCCACCCCGGTCGAATTTCTGCCATTCGCCGAAGTGCCCGCAGCGGCGGTTGAAACAGGATTGAGGCTTATGGAGGCGGGTGGTTTGGACGTGGGCGGAATCGAGTATCTTGAAGCCGCCGACGGCCGGCTGATCTTCTACGACATCAACGCCAACTCCAACCTGCGGGCGCCAATCGCGCGAACGTTCGGCTTTGACCCTTTCGAAAGGGTCGTGGATTTTCTTGTCGCGCAGATATCAAGCGTTGAGCGCCGCCGCTCTTGAACTTTGAGCTTCAATCGGGCGGAGGGAATGGCGTCGCATTCCCTCCCGTTCAGCCCGATTACGGAATAACCACCGGAAGAGTCTGGTAGTTGGTCGTGGTGTTGATGCAGGTCGGATGACCGAACCCTCCGGCGCTATTTCCGGTGCCGCCGCTGGGGTTCGGAGTGATGTCGAAAACGATGTTGTCCGGACGTGTCGGATCGCCGGAAACACCGGCGATGTTCGCCAGGTGGTCCAGTCCCAGGTTGTGACGTACACGCCAACCAATGTTGTGGTCCGCACACGAGGTGTCCCCGCTCACGCCGACGCCCCCAACGATCTGTTCCGTTGCGCCTTTTGCCGCAGTAGACGTGGGAGTTGCCGCATAAAGCGCAAGGCCGCCGCCAAACACGTTCACGCCGCCGATCTTTTGCCCAACCATCGGATCGAATGCCATGCCATAGTTCAACGACGGTCCCTGATAGGCGGCCTCCGTGTTAACTGGATTGCTTTCCTGGAGACCGAACAGGCTGCCGCCTGGCTGAACGGCTGAATAAAGATTCGCCGTGGACAGGGCCAGGCCTTTAGGCTGACCAGAGCCACCGCTGTTCGAAGAGGCGTCCAGGCTGAAGGCGTTGGCCGTATTCGCCTTCTGTGCGGAAATGACCCGGCTGCCAGGCCATTGTGCTCCCCGGTTTACACCGGAGAAGGCCACTGCACAAACGATCCCGTCGCGATCGACGATCGTCGCCCACATCTGATTGTTGAGGCCACTCGTTTCCGTGGACGTGGCTGAATCCAAAGCCGTTTTGAGGGCGGCATATCCCGGAAGGCTTGAACAGCCGTTAGGGCCGAAGGTAATGGGTTGCGGTTGAGGTTGCGGCTGCGCCTTCATCCCGATTGCTGAACATGTCAATGCCATGGAGATCGTCGCAGCTTTCTTCATGTACAACTTTCCGATCATTTTTCCCTCCTGAGGTTTGTCACTGAGATTCCGTTGTCCGGGTTCCGATCCGCCTGCGCTTGCTGACAGCCGCAAAGGAAGCCCTCAGCGATTATGCTCTGAAATCGTGAATCGCGCGTTTACAATTCTTGTGGTTGACGCCTCCCGGATCAGTCGCCAATGTGCGATTTATTACACCCTCGCCAAAACTCACAAGCTGCTTCGCAACCCGGGGTAATCACTGGTTTACTGGTGTTCTGCTGACTTTCGAAGAACGTCGGCACAGAAGGCTGTGAAGAAACTCACTCGCGGTGCCCGCCCGCGCCTGCGGCTCTGCTATTAATGGTCGAATCCGCGCCGATCCGGTCGACATGTCCGGCATAGCATTAATCTTTTTCCTAAGAAGCACTGCCTGGGGCGCGGTCCGTAGCCATGTCCGCGCCCTTCTCCACCACAGAGGCAGGAGTTCTGAAGTACCTGCTTCACACACTGTTCTAGAACTGATTCGAAAACGAATAAATGGAGCTGGCGGAGGGGATTGAACCCCCGACCCTCTGATTACAAATCAGATGCTCTACCAGCTGAGCTACGCCAGCACTGGAATCAACAGCTTAGAGCGAACAGGACCAAATTTGAGCCTCTGAGTACGGCCATGGAACTGTTCGACCAGTTCATTCAAGAAAGAGTATACCTCAAGGGCGTTAGCCCGAACGCCGTCATCTCTTACCAGTGCGCCTTCAAAGCGTTTGGCGGGGCCACTGAAACCAAAGCGACCATGATGCAGCGGATCGCAGAACTGCGGGAAAGGGGCATCAGTCCCCTCTCGGTCAACTGCTACGGGCGGACGCTATAAGAGTAATCGAGCACGCTACTCGACGCTCAGACGGGGCCTCCGCCGATGGAAGCGGGCATCAGTCGGCGTGGGTGGGTGATCGGCGATTTCAGGAGAGTGCATCCGTAGCAGGCGGAGAGGCTTATTCGGCTAGCGAAACAAGGGCCAGGGTGCAATCCCTCATTCCAATTGCTTCCAACCCTTCTTTTCCTTTCCGATTTGCAGGACACCATACAGCACTGCGATATCCGGCCCCTCAGGATTTTCTTCCGGTACTTCGTGCACCAGATCATGTGGTACTTCAGGTTGTAAACCGCGTGTGCGCTTTGCCTGAATTCCGCCATCCCTCCATTCTCGCGGGGATGCGTCGGCTCAAAGCGGACCGCCTAAAGGCGGTGGGCTTAAACCGCGCGATGGAAACTAAAATGTCTTTGTGAATCTCCGGGCTGTGGGTTTCCACGGTTTCGCCTGTGGATTACCCGGTGGACAGAGTGTTTGAAACCGCTGGAAATCAGGGCTCGTAGAGGCCGGGCAGGGAATTGTGCATTCACAAGTCCAATACACAGGTGAAAGCGATACCTTCAGTTGCGAGAGCACAAAACATGAATCAACACCGGCGTTTCAACGCTCAGCGGTTCTATCGCGACGTGAAGTTCCACCTCATCGAGATTGCCTCAATCGTCAGTCTCGTCATTGTCCTTTACAAGGTCATCAGGCATGAGTGGTGGGCGTCGGTCTGTTTGCGCGGCGGTTGATCCGTTCTGCGGTGCTGGAGGGCTCTCTGACCGAATCCACCGCGAAGCTGATCTGCATTCCCTCCTGCGCTTGCGCCCGGACTCGGGAAGTGCTATTACCGAGAACATGGAGCCATCCTTCATCTCACTGCTCTCGCTGGGCATGGCCTCCATCTGTGCCGCCGTTGAAGTTATCCGCTTCGTTTCTGAGTCGCCCCTTTTTAAAAACTCTGGAAAATAGTTTGACTTAATCTCTTGGTTTGAATAGGATGCCCCCTCCCGGCCCCTGGGGTCACAACCGGCAGTTTTCTGATACCATCAGCGGTGCAGACGGGAGCTTAGTGGTGTCGACTGAAAAAGGCTTGGATATTCTCGGTATTAAGCCGATAGCGGAAGCAATCAGCAAAGTAACTACAGGGACCATAGACGGCGCGGCTGCGTTCCTTGGTCGGATTTGCCTCCCCGCTGCTGAAGAGTTCGGGTTGCTTCTCCGGGACAGGGTTCATCAGTGGAGAGCGCAGAATATAGCAGCCATAACCGAAAAAGCGAAGGCAAAACTGGCCGCTAACGCTGCGCCAGAAGATGCTCATTCGCATCCCCGTCTCGTCAACAGCATCATCGAGCAGGGTTCGTGGATTCAGGATTTTGAGGTTCAGGAAATGTGGGCCGGCCTTCTCGCATCCTCCTGCACGGAATCGGGCGACGATGAAAGCAATCTTATCTTCGTGACTTTGTTGTCCCGCCTAACAAGTTTACAGGTTCGAGTCCTCAACTTTGCATGTGAAAACGCGCAAAAATATTGTTCATCGAATGGACTAATAGGGGTTTCGGAAGACCTTGTGGTGACGAACGACGTGCTTTTATCGCTGACCGATGAAACTGACGTACAAAGGCTAGATCGAGAGTTAGATTACCTCCGCTCTGTTGACCTTCTGCAAGGCGGTTTTGAGCAAGATGACCTTCAACTGAACGCCCATCTAACGCCTACGTCTTTGGCCATCCATTTGTACGTTCGGGCTCAGGGATCTCGCCGCTCGCCGATTGATTATTTCCAGCTTAGTCCGCAGCCTGCCGAACCGGGCATTCCACCGCCATCGGAGCAAGCTTGAAAGCCATCTGTACCCTGTGCGTCCGTCCCTCCCTCCACCATATCTCTCTTTCCACCTTCCATCCCACACCCTACATTTCACTTTCAAGGTCGGTAGGCAGCCTGGCAGAACGTGAAGTCTTGGGGCAGCGGTTTCAAAAGACGTACTCGAACGGAAATGCCATGCGTTTTTGAAGAATAGTACCATCCCAACGATGGCGCACCTAATAAAACATCTGCGCCGGGAATGTCCATGATAAAATCAAAAACAATCAATGAGAATTGGACTAGTGTCGGTGGTCGCCGTCGTCACACTGGCAATTAACGGAGTGGTTCAGGGTGACAACATTATCACGGAGGGCTTTTCAGGTACTATCGCCGATGGCGATAACGGTGGTCTCCAAGGCGCAAATGATGTCGCTGATTTTTTTGGCGGCGGGAATCTGTATGGTAATCAAGTTACCCTATCGTTCAGTTACGATACGGATACACTGGCGGCCAATGGTGCATATGTCCTGCAACCATCGTTCGACTTCTACTCCGAACCTGCAAATGACGCCATTTCGTTGGGAGTTTCAATCAACTCCGAGAATTACGCGTACGCTGAAGTCCCCTCACCCGCGAGTGCCACTGATGAGGTGGAGGATTGCTTATCCGGATGCGGATCACCATTATTGCGGGTCTTCATCGGTTCAAGCAATATCAGCGGCCAAAATATCAACGGTCAGGCAGCCGAAGCATTCTTCCTTATTTACTCGACTGCAACTTTGCCGCTTGGCTCACTCGCAAGCCAATCTGCAATCCAGAATTTCATTAATGACGCCACCACCGCAACAGTATTGTTGTACAGTAGCGCAGCAGGCCAAGAGGAAACATATACCGTGGACATATCGTCAACCCCGGAGCCAGGTACCTGGTTGCTACTGGCGATAGGGATTGGCGGTGTAGTTCTTCTGAAGACGGCATCGATTGGGGAAGAAAGTTTTCAAAGTAGCCCGCCACCGGCGTCACGGATCGGCTGTGGGACGTGAGGATCCAGCTGCGGCGTGGGCCGCCAGTGAGCGGAGCGGCACGCGGGCGTCTAGGCGTAATCACGTCTCGCCGGATGATCGACGATGATAGCCTTGCCGTCGGTGAGCGCCCTGACCGAATGGCGCACGTTTCCCGGCACAATCCCGACAACACCCGGCTTCACAATCTGAGCCACGCCATCGATTGTCAGTTCGAGTTCGCCTTCGATCACCTCATAAATCTCTTCCTCTGGATGGAGGTGCTCGTGAATTGAGGAACCACGCGTGAAATCGTAATGCGCGAACGTCGTGTTTTGCGTATGGAAGTATCGTCCGTGCCAGCCGGGCAGGCGTTCAACAATCCGAAGGCTGTCAGTGTCAACGAAGGGCATTGGATGCTCTGGCGAGTATCCTGACACCTCATGGCATGGGCGAGCGGAGGGCGGAAAGACGGGGCGGCATAAAGCGCGATAGAATCGGCCCATGATCTACGTCAAGAGCGCCCTGTCCGGTCTGTTGGCGGTGGCGCTTGGCGGACTAATCACTTTTGCCGTTTACGTATGGAATCCCTTGACTATATCGTTTGACAGCTACGACATCCTGCTCTTCGCCGTACTTCCTACGCTGATAATTTTTACTGCTGGCTTTTGGTGGATGTTCAGCCGGGAATCAAAACGTTTTTCGAAGTAGCCCACTACCCGGAATCGACATCCCTTGACACGCGGAATCACGTTTTCCCGGAGCGGCCCAGAAGTCGGTCAATCTGCTTTGACGTGGTTCCGCCTGTGCTGTTCGAGTTCCAGTCTGGCGCAGGCCGAATCGATCCAGGCTTCATTGGCACTCTCCTGGAGTCGCTGGTATTCCAAAGCGGGCAATAACCCCGTGGCATCCTGGGGAAGTCTTTGGTTTGCCGCCGCAGTGTACTCGTTCAGCCGTTCATGTTCAGCCAACAGTCGGGCGCATTCGGGGCAATCCATTTGATGAATCAGAGTACGCCGTTTCACGCTGGCTGTCATTCATTTGCCCTTCAAAACCCGGCAGCGTGGCTCAGTTCGCGCCCGGCGTGTTTCCATTCATGGGCCTGAAGTTTCAACCGAGCGCGTTCCCAATCAAACCACGCATCATCAGTGGCGATTTTCAACATGCTAAAGTCCGCTCCATGCATAGTGCCGAAGTGCCCGGTCATCGTATCGAATGCAGACGCATAAGCGTGGTGCAGTCGTTCACATTCGGAGAGAAGGTGGACGCACTCGGGGCAGTCCATAACGAGCTGATATTACCCGAATGGTAATCTCGCGCGCTGTCCGATATTGCTCATCCCCGATCCCTTCGAGTGTTGAATTTCACTGGCCTCACGGTCGGCTGATCGCTCTCCATTCGGCGAAGGAACCGGGGTTCCTTTTCTCCCTCGGCTTCGGCACCTACGGTTTGCCTCACGCTGAGGCGGAGAAACTGTTCGGTTCATCAGATGGTCTCCATGCCACGAGCCCGCATGTATCGCAGATCATTTCGGAGTAGATTACTTCACCAAACCGGCGCTGCTCGACCGGAGTCGCGATTGCGAATTTCCCTTGGCAACCTGGTCTTGTGCAATTTGGCAGGGCATTTCGTTCGCCTGGTGACTCCACCACTGGCACGACGAAAACATTATTAACATTGGCCGTGCAGTCTGTCAAACCCCAACGCTATGCGATTCTCGTGAGCACGGACTGGAGTAGTGGGTCGCTCGATAAATTCCCTCGGCAATTCGCTTCCGACCAGCCAGAAGCCCCGGCAGTTCGCCCTCTAGGTCTATGACCGCTTGAAAGGTTTCCTTTTGTAGTCGAATTTGCGCCGGGCGGCTTTGCGGGTGAACTTCCAGTTGATTTTGGTGCGGCTGCGATTCATGCGGCGATTCCAGGCGTGAGCTTCCCGGCGCAACATACTGAGGTCGGGAATTCGTCTCTTGCCGAGGCATTGCCGGGAGAAGAGGCCGATTTCGATTTCCGCCTGGTTGAGCCAACTCCCATGAGTGGGCGTGTAGTGAATGGTGAATCGGCCCCAGACCTCGCTGCCGATCTCCTGGCCGAGCAGGTCCGTCAGGGACTTGCGGCGATGGATGTTCAAATTGTCCAGGACCAGGTGGATCGTGTTGGCTTGCGGATACTGATCGGCCAACTCAAAAACAACGTGCGCGAACTCGACCGCTGAACGATCCGGCGTGGGGAATGTGAAGTGCCGACCGGCCTTCGGCTCTACGGCACAGAAAACATTGGCTGTGCCGCAGCGCTTGTATTCGCTGTCCCGCCTCGCTTCCCGGCCCGGTCTGGCGGAAGAAGCAGACCGGACCTCGGCGTGCAAAGTAACCGGCTTCTCATCCAGGCACACCACTGGTTCTTTGGCATCGTAAGGCTGCTCGTACGTGGCCAGAACATCCTCCA
>Ga0182024_10003302_pt1 | contig 38654 bp, 38 predicted proteins | sample P32metaG_FD_120480 | JGI IMG/M metagenome (GOLD analysis project Ga0182024, IMG submission 120480) | Permafrost microbial communities from Stordalen Mire, Sweden - P3-2 metaG (Illumina Assembly) | ecosystem: Environmental > Terrestrial > Soil > Wetlands > Permafrost | place: Sweden: Stordalen...
AACCTTTTTTCCGACAATCCGCAAATGGGCGCCGGGCATGAACCGACGGCGCCGAATTGGATCCAGCGCGTCGCGGTCTACACCATTTTCTCCGGTCACAACGCGGGGGCCGAGGACGGCGCGATCTCGATCCTGTGGCTGAAAGCCTTCGGCTGCGGCGCCATCGTCGTTCCAGGCCGCGAGAGTAAGGACCACTACCACGCCATCGCGAATCCCGATAAATTCGACGGCCTTCTACCGCTGGTGTGGCGTGAAGGCGGCGACTCGATCTACCAGGTTCCTCTGCGATCGACGTCGCTGGCGCACGTACTTCCCAGGTCGGCGATAGTCACGAGGCAACCCGCCAACGGACTGGACGTCGACCAGGTCCGGCGGTATGTGGATGCGCTACAGCCGGCAAGTATAGCTTGGGAAAATCCGGATCACGCCAGAATCGCCGCGCGGATGGATTCGTCGAAGGTCCTTTCGGTCCAAATCACTTATGACCCCGGATGGCAGGCCCATGTCGGTAAGCGGCAGGTCGCAACAAGCTACGATCAACTCGGGTTCATCGTGGTCGATCCAGGGTGCGTGGGGGATTGTTCGGTGGATTTGGAATTCACCGGCGGAGTGGAGCGGACGATTGCGCAGGCCGTGAGCGTGCTCGTCGTTCTATTGCTGGGTGCGATGCTGTTTTGGCGTACACATCCTTAATGTGTATACTGTCGGTGTGAGCAAACGCATCAACGTCATTCTGCCCGACACAACCATCCGGGTGCTGGACCGCGTCGCACCCAAGGGCGATCGCAGCCGGTTCATTTCCGAGGCCGTTCTACACTACGTCGAAAGCGTCGGCAAGAAGAGCCTGAAGGAGCGGCTCAAGGCCGGTTACCAGGCAAACGCGGAGCGGAACCTCAAAATTGCGGCGGAGTGGTTTCCACTTGAGGAAGAAGCATGGCGCAAGACCAAAAGGTAGCCGCCGTCCGCAGGGGCGAGCTCTATCTGGTCGCCTTTGACCCGACGATTGGCCGGGAGATCAAGAAGACGAGGCCCGCGCTCATCATTCAGAATGACGTTGGCAACCGTTATGGCGACCTCACCATTGTGGCTGCGATCACGTCTAAGATCTCGCCCGTCGTCTTTCCTGTTGAGGTCCTCGTCAAACCTTCCGGTGCGAATGGACTAACGGTGCTTTCGGCCGTCCTGCTGGATCAGGTGCGTACAGTCGACAGGCAACGCCTCATCAAACGCCTCGGCGCAATGGAGCCTTCAGTCATGCAAAGGGTCGATGACGCGATCCAGATCAGCTTGGGACTAGCGAAAATCTGACCGCCAGACGTGGTGCGAAGCGAGTGCGCCCTCTCTTCCCGCACGGGCTGACCCGTCAGTGTCATTTTTTGTCGAGTCTTTTCAAATCGTTTCGCATCGCAGCGGTGACGGCCTCAACAGCGTCATACCATTTCGTAGAGTTGATCACAGAACGCGTCTCTTCCGTGTCAGCAACTCTGAGGCGCTGGGCGTTGACACTTGCCCCCGTCCGGCCGGTCAGCCGCTCGGCAACCTCATCTGACGCGAAGAGCAGAGCTGTTTGGTGGGCCGTCAAGAAGGCCAGATACTTCGAATGATCCGTCGGAGAGGAAAAAAATGCACCCAAGTGCTCAAGGAGAGATTTGTAGGCGCTTCCTGTCGCCTGCCAGTAGACATCGAACTGACGGGTTCGCATGGTCGCCCTTGCGGCCAAGAGTTGAGTTCCCAGGGCGCCGGCGAGCGCCTATGACTGCGGGCCAGAATTGTGTCTCCATTTGGGTACCCTCCCGTTGGACTGGCGCCTTCCGCCAGCTCCTTTGAGCGCCGCTCCGTCTCCGGGTTGAGCTGCGGAGACAGCATAGAACCTTAATGATACTTCCTTTACTTTCAGCTAAATATGATGCTACCCTCAGGTCTTAATGCGAACTGTCGACCTGATCCATCGCAAGAGGGACGGCGAAGAGCTGTCTGTAAAAGAAATCGCTTTCTTAGTTGACGGTTATACCAGCGGAGCCATTCCCGATTACCAAATGTCGGCCTTTCTCATGGCGACATTTTTCTCCGGCATGACCGACCGGGAGGTGAGCGCGCTGACAGACCGGATGATCGGCTCAGGCGAACACATCGACCTCTCGTCCATTCCAGGTATGAAGGTGGACAAGCATTCCACCGGCGGCGTGGGCGACAAGACCAGCTTGATTTCAGCGCCTTTGGCTGCCGCCGCGGGCGTCATTGTGCCGATGGTGTCCGGACGCGCGCTGGGACATACCGGCGGCACGCTCGACAAGCTCGAATCGATTCCCGGCTTCCGCACCAACCTTACGATCGAGGAATTCCAGGCGCAGTTGGCGGAGCACGGCTTGGCTTTTATCGGACAGACGCCGCAGGTGGCGCCGGCCGATGGCAAGCTCTATTCGTTGCGCGATGCGACCGCCACCGTCGAGTCGATTCCGTTGATCGCGTCGTCCATCATGTCGAAGAAAATGGCCGCGGGACTCGACGCGCTGGTGCTCGACGTGAAGGTGGGCACGGGCGCGTTCATGAAGCGGCAGGTCGACGCGCGGCGACTCGCACAGATGATGGTGGGCATCGGACGGCGGCTCGATAAGCGAGTCCAGGCGCTGATTACCGACATGAATCAGCCGCTGGGCTATGCCATCGGGAACGCTCTCGAAGTGATGGAAGTTTCGCAGACGCTGCAAAACGTCGGGCCGACGGACCTGACGCGCCTGTCTCTGGAGCTTGCCGCGCGTATGATTTTCCTCGGCAAGATTGAGCCGACATTGGATGCGGCGCGCGAGCTGGCGACGAAGAAACTGCTCGACGGCTCCGGCTATCGCAAACTGAAGGACGTAATCGCGGCGCAGGGCGGCAATCCACAGGTGCTGGATCGCTTCGAGCTGCTGCCGAACGCGACCGGAGCGCGCGAGATTTCCTCGCCGCGAGCGGGTTACGTGACGGCGATCGATGCCGAGCTGATCGGCCAGGCATCCGCGATGATCGGCGCGGGCCGCGATACCAAGGAAGATTCGATCGATCCCGCGGTGGGCGTGATCCTCGAAGTAAAGGTCGGCCAGAAGATCGACGCGAACGGCGTGCTCTGCCGGCTCTACTACACCGGCGACGAGCGCGTGGAAGACGCGGCACAGTTGGTCGAGGACGCGTTCCGCATCTCCGGAACGGCTCCTGAAGAGCGCGAGCTTATTCTGGAAGTCGTTGGTTAATCTGATACCCTTGCACGATGGAAAGATTCACGGGCGTATTGGGCCTGATTGTCATTGTATTGGTCGCGTACGCCTTCTCGACGAATCGCAGTGCGATTAAGCCGCGCGTCCTTTATTGGGGACTCGGGCTGCAATTCGGATTCGCGTTTCTCGTTCTGAAAACCAATTTCGGACTCTTGTTCAAAGCCGCGAGCAACGGCGTGAACAACATGCTGGCCTACGCGGTCGAAGGCAGCAAGTTCGTCTTCGGCGACAAGCTGGGCGTGAAAAACGACCAATTCGGCGTGATTTTCGCCTTTCAGGTGTTGCCCATCGTGATCTTCATCGCGTCCTTTTTCGCGATTCTTTACTACCTCGGCGTGATGCAGGTGTTCGTGCGCGCGATGGCCGTCGTGATGCAGCGCGTGTTCGGCACCAGCGGCGCGGAATCGACCAACGTCGCAGCCAGCATCTTCATGGGACAGACCGAGGCGCCGCTGACTATTCGTCCGTTCCTGGCAGGACTGACCCAGAGCGAATTATTTACGGTGATGGCGAGCGGGATGGCTCACGTATCGGGCGCTGTGATGGCGGCGTATGTCCTGATCGCGGGGGTTGAGATTCGCCACCTGCTAACCGCTGTGATTATGACGGCGCCGGCCACGCTGATGCTCGCAAAGATACTGGTGCCCGAAACGCAGGTGCCGGAGACGCTGGGCGGTATCAAGGTGGAGGTGGAGAAACCGGGCGTCAATATTATCGATGCCGCCGCGCGCGGAGCCTCCGACGGATTGCAACTCGCTTTGAACATCGGAGCCATGTTGATCGCATTCATCGGACTGATCGCAATGGTGAACGGAATTCTAAAAGGGATTCACGGGATGAATCACATGGCGTGGCTGCCCGAATCGCTGCAAGGAATTCTGGCCCGCGTGTTCGCGCCCATCGCGTGGCTGCTGGGCGTGAAGTATAACGATTGCGCGGCCATCGGAAATCTGCTGGGCACGCGGTTGATCCTGAATGAATTCGTGGCGTTCATCGACCTGGGCGCGATCCGCGACAAACTGGACCCGCGGTCGTTCGTCATCGCGACATACGCTCTGTGCGGCTTCGCGAACCTGAGCTCGGTGGCGATTCAAGTGGGCGGCATCGGTGCGCTGGCGCCGACGCGTAAGTCCGACCTTGCGAGGCTCGGCATGAAAGCGGTGGCATGCGGCACGATGGCGAATTTCATGTCGGCGTGTATTGCCGGGATGCTGCTGTGATCGCCCCATCGATTGGTGTCGTGCTCGGAAGCGGATTAGGCGCCTTCGCCGAGACGCTTGAAGAGATGGTCGAGACTCCATATTCGGCGATTCCCGGATGGCCTGCGTCTACGGCGGTGGGACACCCTGGAAAGCTCGTTGAAGGACGGATCGGCGATACCAAGGTGATCGTACTGGCCGGTCGCGCGCATCTTTATGAAGGCTACTCGGCGCAGCAAGTGACGTTTGGAATCCGCGAGCTGCATCGCAGAGGCGTAAGCGGTGTGGTGTTGACCAACGCCGCGGGCGGCATCAATGAAAAGTACCGGCCCGGCGATCTGGTGTTGATCTCCGATCACATCAACTTGCTCGGGACCAATCCGCTGACCGGTCCGAATAACGACGCGCTCGGTCCGCGGTTTCCCGATATGACCGAAGCTTACTCGCGGGAATATCGAGAGATCGCGAAACGCGTGGGTCATGAGTTGGGGATCGTCCTTGAGGAGGGCATTTACGCGGCTACGCCGGGGCCGAGTTACGAGACTCCGGCGGAGATTCGCTATATGCGCGCGATCGGCGCGGACCTCGTTGGGATGTCGACCGTGCCGGAGACGATCGCGGCGAATCACCTGGGGATGAAGGTGCTCGCGATTTCGTGCGTGACCAACGCGGCGGCCGGGATCCTTCCACAGAAACTGGTGCACGAAGAAGTGTTGGAAACGGGAGCACGGGTACGCGACACGCTGGTAAACTTGCTACGGTCGGTATTGCCGAAATTGTAGTTGCCTTGGGCCAGCAGGAGATGGCGCCGGTTTTTCCAAAGGCGGCGCTTTCAAAGACTCTCATAAGCTGTCCGTATGTTATGCAAGCTCGCGAAAACTGAGCGTGGTTGAACTACGTAACGCCGCGCAAGGACAGCAGAAAGACCTTGGCACGGCCCGGTGAAACACTTGCAACAGCCTTCCCGCATCCGCTTGTCGCTGGTCGTGACGGCGCTCGCCTACGCTGGCTTTTTTCTGTCGCTCTCGAATGTCCCGTTCCTCGACGCTCCTAATCACCTGGCCCGCGCCGCGATCATGAAATCGTTGTGGTTCGATCCTCACTCTCCGTTTCAGGGCACGTTCTCGGCGAGTCGCTTTTTCATGCCGTACATGCTGCCCGACCTCGGGCTCATCCTGCTGTTGCGGACATTGGGTCCCGGCCTGGCGTATCCTGCCTGGAGCGCGATGACCGTAGTCGCGCTCGCCCTGGCAATCTGGTTTTATGCGCGTCAACTGCTGGCCGCGTCCTGGGCGCGCGCCGCGGCGGTCTTGTGCTCCTGGTATTTTGCAACGAACTACCTGTTCATCCTGGGATTTTTTTCGTTTGAATGGGGACTGACCGCTGCCTTCATCGCACTCGGCGCTCTCGAATCATGGCGCCGGAATAAAGAGAAAACATCCGCTTGGATCGCGCTTTACGCGGTCGCGTGTTTCGCCGCTTACGGCGCGCACCCTGCCAGTTTCGCGATCCTGGCGGCTTTGGCGGGAGCCATCGGTTTGATTCGCGTGCTCGGCAAGCAACAAAGCTGGGGCCGCCTCGCCGGGGAGTTGCTTCCCTTCGCGGTCCTGGCCGCCTATCATGTGCTGCTGGTCCCGGCCCATCCGGAAGCAGTCCGGGGGGTGATCGCGCACAGTTCGATCGCCAACAAAATGGGCCGCTTCTTCGGATCGATTTTTATTCGCCAGACCCACTTCACGGATTTACCGCTCCTCATTCTGTTCCTGGGAATTATCGCGGGCGCGATGTGGGCGGGAAAGACCCGGCGGGTGGACCGGGAACTGGCAGTCGTTTGTGGATTGGCTACCGTTGGTTACTTTCTCTTACCAATCGGAATGGGCGCGGGATGGTACATCGACGAGCGCTGGCTTCCGTTTCTTTTCATCCCGCTGCTGATGTTAGCGCTGGGCATGCTGGAACGCTCGGAACCGAGCGCAAAACAAATCAAGGTTCTGGTCGTCGCCTGTGGCCTGCTCGCGGCGGGAAATCTCGCGTCACTCGCACGGTTTCTTCCGGCGCAGAACCGTGAGGTTGGGCAATATCGTGAAGCGCTGCGCGCGATCCCGGCAAACCGGATTCTTCTTCCAGTCGATACGCGCCGCTCCGATGCCCGGACGCGCCCATTGCTGCACGCCGATTCGCTTTACGCCGTGGACCGCGAGGGTTACACACCCTATTTATTCAGCGCCAAAACCGGGGGTGGGCCCGCGGGATATTTCTCCGATTTGTCGCCGATCTACCGGCCGGATCAGGACTGGTACCAGACCACGGTCGCGCCAGACTGGGAAAAAATATTCCAGACCTACGATTACGTGATCGTAACCAAACCGTGGCGACCCGAGCGAATCGACCGAAGCAGGCTTGCATTGTTCTACGAAAATTCAGTCGCAACGGTGTTTCGCGTTCAAAGATAACGGCTGCACGGAATGTTCATCCCATCGAAAGGTCGCTGTCGTTCTTTAGTCGTTCCCAGACACACACTCGAAAATACACTTTGGCTGTACGGGACAAAGAGCCGCCTAAGAAACCTCGGTGGGAGACTCCCTCTGAGTTGAGAGTACTCAAACAAGAGCAAAAGACATTTCACGCAAAAAGCTCGCAAAGGAAAGGAAATATAAGTTACGCGGCGACGTCGCGGACCTTTATGTCTACGATGGGCGACGTCACAATCGGTCCGCGGTAGTTCGGGTGACGATATTCCAGGTGCATGCCGCGCCCCAGGTATGCCGACTTCAACATCGACCCACCCCAGTTGCAGCCGCTGATTCTTACCAGCGTCGGTTCCGGACAGAACTCCGGATGGCCGGAGATTAGAGCGAGTCCGTCGTTCCGCAGGATGAGCGTATAGCCGCGATTCTGCGTGACCACTTCGAGCGTGCTCTCATCGGGCAGATCCTTCAGATAGACGCCGCCCTCGATTTCGCTGCGGACAATGTTGCGGTTGACGCGATCGCTCAAATTCTGGTGCGGCGAAAACATGCTGGCTTTATTCTACCTCTACAATAATAGTATCGACACATGGGAATTTTCTATGACCGCCCAGCCCTGGTGCAGGCTCGCGCAGAGTGGCGGCACGCCGGAAAGACTGTAGTTTTCACTAATGGATGCTATGACATCCTTCATCCAGGGCACATCCGGCTGCTGGAAAGGGCTCGTTCGCTGGGCGATTTGTTGATTTTGGCGCTCAATACCGATTCGGGCGTTGCCCGCTTAAAAGGTCCGACGCGGCCTCTCATTTCTGAATCCGAGCGAGCGCGAATGGCACTGATGCTCGAGGCGGTCGATGCGGTGACGCTGTTTGACGAAGACACTCCCCGCGAATTGATTGCCGAGGTGCTGCCCGACATTCTTATTAAAGGCGCGGACTGGGCCCACTTCATCGCCGGACGCGAGGAAGTGGAAGCGGCCGGCGGTAAAGTGATGGCGCTGGCGCTGGAGCCGGGATTCTCGACCACTAACATTGTTGACGAGCTTCTAAAGCGGTGAGTCATTTTAGATGACACATCCGGCGGTTCGCGACCTCTTTCACACTCTTAGCCGCGACCCGGCGTTTCATGATCTGGCCGCGAAGCTCGTGCGGCGCGACGCTGGTCCGTTCTCTCTCGGCGGCTTAACGCCAACGGCGAAGGCTTTGTACCTGGTCCTGTTGTGGCAGGTGACGGAACGGCCGATGCTGGTGGTTTCCGACAATAATCAGCACACTGAGGCGCTCGCCGAGCTGATTGGGACATTTTTCGATCTGCTGATCTCGCGCGCGGACGTCGGCCGGCCGCAGATCGTGCCAGCCTTGGACGTGCTGCCGGGACAAAGCGTCTCGCCGCACAAAGAGATCGTCGAACAAAGGGCGATCGGGCTTTGGCGTATGACGTCGGCGTCGGTTCCGATGACGATGGTTCCCGTGTCCTCCCTGCTGCTGCGCACGCAGGCGCCGGATTACTATCGCCGGCTGACGCTGACCTTGTCGGTTGGCGAGGAGGTTTCGCTCGACACGCTCGAAGATCATTTGCGGTCGATCGGGTATGAGCGGCGCGAGCCGGTGGAGATGGTGGGCGAGTACTCCATCCGCGGCGGCATTCTCGACGTGTTTCCAGCCGAGAGCACGAGGCCGCTGCGCATTGAATTTTTCGGCGATGAGATTGAATCCATCCGCCGGTTTGAAGTTGAAACGCAGCGCAGCGTGATGAAGATCAGCGAGGCGCAAGTGTTGCCGCTTTCGGAACCGGTCCAAATGGAGGCGGAGTATTCGCTGCTCGATTTAGCGCCCGGCGCGTTGGTGGTGATCGATGAGCCGGAGCAGGTAACGCTGGCGGCGGAGCGATTGTGGAAGCGGCTCGACCAGCATCCGGATTCGGCGCAATACTTTTGGCACTGGGAAGAGCTTCATCCGGCGATGCTCGTGATGTTGCGAGAACTCGATCTGGATGAGAGCGCTCCGCACATGGCCACGCGGCCGTCGATGGCGTTTCACGGCAGCATGCAAGTCGCTGTGGCGGAAGCGAAAACGATGGTCGAGCAGGGCTATCGCGTAGCGTTTTTCGCACCTTCGAACGGGGAGCTCGAACGGCTGGCCGACATTTTGCGCGAGTATTCGGTGCCGTTCAGTCTGGGCCTCGCGCCGAATGAGGCGGCATCGCCGTATCTGGCCGAGCGCGCGTACCTTGCGGGTCCCGTGGCGAGCACTTATTTGATCAAAGGGCTGGTGCGGCGCGGCGCGGTTTTTCCCGACGCGAAGATTGCTTTTATCGGGTCGGAAGATTTGTTCGATCCGTCGGACTTAGTCGCGCGGCCGAGTCTGACGAAAGGGCAGTTGTCGGCGTTTGCGGCCGACCTAGCGGATTTAAAACCAGGCGATTACGTGGTTCACGTGACGCACGGCGTGGGGCGATTTTTGGGGCTGCGTGAAATCGTGCAGGGCGAGCAGAAGGGCGATTTTATGCTGCTCGAATACGCCGGCGAATCAAAGCTTTACGTTCCCCTGACGCGGATGGACCTGGTCGAGAAGTATCGTGGGGCGGGCGAGCAGGGTCCGCCGCTCGACCGGCTCGGCGGAGCGACGTGGACGGCTCGCAAGACTCGTGTCAAGACAAAAATGCGTGATATGGCGGACGAGCTCTTAAAGCTCTACGCCGAGCGGCGCATGGCCGAGGGATTTTCGTTTTCGAGCGATTCAAACTGGCAGCGCGAGTTCGAGGATGCATTCGAATATGGCGCCACAAAAGACCAAATAAGCGCTGTTAAAGAGATAAAACGCGACATGGAATCGCCACATCCGATGGATCGGTTGTTGTGCGGGGACGTTGGATTTGGAAAGACCGAAGTCGCTATGCGGGCTGCTTTCAAGGCTTTAGGAGACGGCAAGCAGGTGGCGGTGCTGGCGCCGACAACGGTGCTCGCATTCCAACATTTTGAGACTTTTAAGCGCAGATTCGCTGCTTTTCCTGTCAAAATCGAGATGTTATCGCGATTTAAGAGCGCTAAAGAGATCAAAAACACCATAGATGAGCTCGCTTTAGGCCGCGTAGACGTCGTCATCGGGACGCACCGCCTGCTCTCCAAAGATGTCGAGTTTCGCGACATCGGACTGCTCGTCGTCGACGAAGAGCAGCGGTTCGGGGTGCGTCACAAAGAACGGCTGAAGCAGATTCGCAAGAACGTGGATGTGTTGACGATGAGCGCGACGCCGATTCCGCGCACGCTGCACATGTCGCTGCTCGGGATCCGCGATATGAGTGTCATTGAAACGCCGCCCAAGGATCGATTGGCGATTCATACCGTGGTAGCAAAATTCGATCCGGACATTGTGAAGACGGCCATTGAACAGGAAATGAGCCGCGGAGGGCAAGTTTACTTTGTCCATAATCGCGTGGAATCGATCTTCTCGCGCGCGGCGGCGATTCAGGAACTGATTCCGAATTGCAAGATCGCGATCGGGCACGGGCAGATGGGCGAGCAGGAGCTGGAGCGCGTGCTGCTGGGCTTCATGCGCCATGAATACGACGTATTCGTCTGCACCACGATCGTCGAAAACGGGTTGGATATTCCGCTGGCGAACACGATCATCATCGAAAACTCGGAGCGGCACGGGCTTTCGGAGTTGTATCAATTGCGCGGGCGAGTAGGGCGGTCTAACCGCCGCGCATATGCGTATTTATTGGTCCCGCAGGACACGGAGCTGAGCGAAATCGCACGCAAGAGGCTGGCCGCGCTACGCGAATTTTCGGACCTGGGAGCTGGATTCAAGATCGCGGCGCTAGATTTGGAATTGAGAGGCGCGGGCAACCTGCTGGGTGGCGAGCAGCACGGGCATATCGAGGCGGTTGGGTTCGACATGTACCTCAAAATGCTGGAAGAAACAGTGCAGGAATTGAAGGGCATCGAGGTTCCGGTGGAGGTGCATTCGGCGCTGAACCTGGGGCTCGATATTCGCATTCCAGTCGAGTACATCGCGGACGAACATCAACGGCTGAGGGCGTACAAACGCGTTGCGGATGCGCGGGATAGCGAGCAGGCGGAGATTGTGCGGGCCGAGTTGGCCGACCGGTACGGTCCACCACCCGATGCAGTCGAGACACTGGTGCGATTCGCCCTGCTGAAAACGGCGGCGCAACGGGCGGGGATCGAGGCGATCGACCGGCGCGGCGGCGCATTGCACATCAAGTTTCATCCGGGCGCGAAGATCGATCCGGCGAAGCTAATGGCTTTGGTGTCGTCGAAAGAAGGCGCGCAGTTCACCCCCGCGGGCGTCCTGCGGCTCCCGCTGCCGAACGCGGATCCGGGGGCGGTGCTCGATTCCGTGAAGGAGTCGATCGAGACGTTATCTCCAGGGTGATTGCGCCGGCCAGCGGCGCATGGTTTCAGTAGCCCACTTGGGAGACTTACCGGCATGACAGATCCCACACGGATTCGGCACGCCGGATTGTTCCGTGAGCGTGGGTGAGATGATTTTGAAAGTGTGACCGCGGACATTCACGTCGGCAATGGTCTGCTCGATTTTGGGCATGTGGCAGTTTGCGCATTCACTGCCGGCGCTGTTCGCACCATGATGCGTGTGGGCTTCGATGGTCGGCGCGCGCGGGCCGATTGGCTTGCCGGGACCGTGACATTGGAGGCACATCGAACTCGCGGGCTTTCTCAGTTGCGCGTTGTTCGCGGTGCCGTGCGCGTCGTGGCAGCTAAAGCAGGTTACGCCATGAATGTACATCTCGCTCTGCACGAAGTCGTTGCCCTGCATGCGGTTTTTGTGAGCGGTTCCATCGGCAAAGTGAGTGAAGGTCGTGTCGCCAAGCTTGTGATCTTCGAGCTGCCAGTAGTCCTTCAGATCGAGACCCATTTGAAAACCGACGGGCCAATCGTAATATTTTCCCGCGATGGGATTCTTCAGCGGACGGCCCTGCGAATGGCACTGGATGCAGGTGTCGTTGGCATGGACAAAATCGAGGCGGGCGGGATTGACGATATTCGCCTGGCCGGGCTTGGCGGCGTGCGCGGCGCCAGGTCCGTGGCATTTTTCACAACCGACGTTCCATTCCGTGACGGTCTTGGTGGCGATGTTGTAATTCACCGAATGGCATCCGTCGCAGAGCGGTCCGGTGGGGCGGCCGGTGTTGGCGGGCGGATAAAACGGGGTCCACCAATCGGTGCCGTCCTTGACCTGGTATGGGCGCCAGATCTTATGGGTAATGTCCCACTGCGCGGGCAAGGGAAAATAGTCGTCGCCGACGCGTTTGAAGTAACGCTGCTTCCATATGCTGCCGTAAACGAAGGCGATGTCCGCGCGGGTAAAGGTGAGAAGCGGATCGGGCTTGTTTAGGTCGGGCAAAATGGCATCGGGATGCTGAGCGGGATCGCGCACGACGTTCGCCATGGGTGTTTTCGCCCAACGATCGTAGATGGCGGCATGGCAGGTCTTGCATGACGCCGACCCGGCATAGCCGCTTGTCTGCGCGGTTCCCACGATTGGCAGTCCCAGAACCAATAACGCACAGTGTCGCTTCAGAATCACAGTTTCTTCCCCCGCAACAGATATCGTGACACGGAAACAGACCAATAGTTTCATGGTAGACGAAGTGCAGCGGCCATCATATTCGCTGTGAAAGGATGGTTATACTAAGACTATGCGTTTGAGTATCTTTTTTGTGGCGATCGCGCTGTATGGCGCGGACGTCGCCTTGATGGAAGAGATTATTTGCAAGGTGAACAGTGACATCGTTACGCGCGGGGAGATGATCCACGACAAGAAGATGCTGGAGAATGAACTGCGCCAGAATGGATTTTCCGGGGCGAGGCTCAACGATGCGTTGAACGAGTCGTCTAAGAACATTCTTCGCGAAAAAATCGATCAACTGCTGCTGGTGCAGAAAGCGAAGGAGCTCGACATTAAGGTTGATACCGAGCTCAACAAGCAGCTTCTCGATATCCAGCGGACGACGAAGATCGTCGACCCGGAGAAGTTTCAGGAGTACGTGCGGGAGAAGACGGGCGAGCCGTACGAGGATTACAAGGCGGAGCTGAAGAACAATCTGCTTCGCGAGAAGGTAGTGCGCGAAGAGATTTCGCGCAAGATCTTGTTTAAGAAGGACGAACTCGAAGCGTACTACAACGAGCATAAGGACGAGTTCATGCGCCAGGAGCGCGTATTCCTGCGTGAGATTTTTGTTTCGACCGAGAACAAGGATGCGGCCGGGTTGGCTGCGGCCGACAAGAAGGCCAAGGATCTGGTGACGCGCGCGCGCAAAGGGGAGCGATTCGCGGAGATGGCGCAAGCGAATTCCGACGCGCCGAACGCGGCACAGGGCGGTGAAATGCCGGCCCTCGAAAAGAAGGATCTGCGGGAAGATCTGGCGAAGGCAATCTGGAATCAGTCGCGCGGGTATGTGACCGAGCCCATCAATCTGGGAAATGGCTTCGGGATTTTCAAGGTGGAGGAGCATCAGAAGGCCGGCCTCGCGGAATTCGAAGAGGTCCAGTACGACGTTCAGGACAAGCTGTTCCGCCCCAAGATGGTGCCTGCGTTGCGCGAGTACCAGACCAAGCTGCGCGCGGTCGCGTTTCTGGAGATCAAACCAGGTTGGCAGGATACCGGCGCCGCTCCGGGAAAAGATACGACCTGGAGCGATCCGGCGCAACTGAAACCGGCAACGGTGACGAAGGGGGAGGTTCTAGCGCGGGGTCATCGCAAGAAACTACTCGGCTTGGTTCCGATTCCCGGCACGAACACGACCTCGCAGGGCGTCTCTTCTTCGAAGTAGTGAATGAAATCTCCTTTCGTTAGCGATCTTCAGCCGGATCAAATTATCACCGGCACGTTCCTGGTTCAGCATAAGGACGTCCGCCAGAAGAAATCTGGCGACATTTATCTTTCCCTGACCTTGGCCGATCGAACGGGCGACCTGGACGCCAAGATGTGGGACAACGCCGCGGATGCGATTGAGACCTTCGCGCAGGACGACTTCGTGCGCGTGAAGGGACTGATGCAGGTTTTCCAGAACCGCCCGCAGTTGACGCTGCACAAAATCCAGGCGGTAGTGGAAGCGGAGATCGACGTAGCGGATTATTTTCCAGCGTCGAAACGCGACCGGGACGAAATGTTCCGGGAGTTGCAGGGCGTGATTGCTTCGATCGGCAATCCACACTTGAAGGCGCTGCTGGAAGCGATCTTCGCCGATGAGGAAACCGCCAAGGCGTTTCGGACAGCGCCGGCGGCGAAGGCGATTCATCACGCCTGGCTCGGCGGATTGATCGAACACGTTCTTTCCCTTTGCACGCTGGCGGGATTCACGGCTGCTCATTACCCGGATATCGATTCAGACCTGCTGTTGAGCGGGGTAATTCTGCACGACATCGGAAAGATCAGCGAGCTGAAATATGCGCGGAGTTTCAGCTACTCGACCGAAGGGCAACTGCTGGGGCATATACTTATCGGCCTGCGGATGGTGGAGGAGAAAGCGCGGCTGGTTCCTGGTTTTCCGGACAAACTGCGCGATCTACTGCTGCATCTGATCGCCAGCCACCACGGCGAGCTTGCGTACGGATCGCCGAAGGTCCCGCTGTTTCCTGAGGCGATGCTGCTGCATCATCTGGACAATCTCGATTCCAAGATGGAGTGCATGCGCGGATTAATCGAGCGCGACCGGCAGATTGAGGGCGTGTGGACCGGATACAGCAGTGCCCTGGAGCGGACCGTGCTGAAGAAAAATAAGTTTCTCGATGCGCGGAACGAGTCCGGGCCGCCGGCCCCGCTCGCTGCGATCGTTGCCTCCGATCGCGCCCCAGCCCAGCAATCGAAGCACAAGGAACCAGCCCCGGAGCCGTCGTCTTCTCCATTCGCCTCCAAACTGAAAGACGCTTTGGGCACCGATTCCTAACACATATGCGGCGCCCGGCTCCTCAGCGCGACATGCCTCCGCCTTTGGAGCTGGAGTGTCTCAAAGCCCTGTGGGGCATGGGCGAAGGCACGGTTCGCGATGTGCGTGAAGAGATGGTGGGCAATCGAAACCTGGCGTATACAACGGTGATGACGGTGCTGGATCGTCTTGAAAAACGCGGAGGCGTGTCGCGGCGGAAGCAGGGGCGATCGTTCGTGTATGTACCGAAGCTGAGCCGCGAGGAATTGCGGCGGTTCGCGGTGAAGGAACTGGTGGACCGGTTCTTCGAGGGATCGCCGGAATCGCTGGCGCGATTCTTGAGGAGTCACGAGTCAGGAGTCAGAAGTCAGAATGAAGACATGGACGCTTCGCTACTTTAGCGAGTTTGCGATTTCCTCGCCGATTGCCAGTGAAGCTGTCGCGCCGGGGCTGGGGGCATTTACGACGTGCAGCTCGCCTGGGCCTTCCACGAAATGAAAATCTTCGACCAGCGATCCGTCGGGCGACATCGCTTGCGCGCGCACGCCGGCTCCGCCTTCGCTTAAGTCTTCTGGACGGATTTCGGGGACAAGGCGCTGCAAGGATTTGCAAAAAAGCTCGCGGCTGAAGGAGCGGCGCGTTTCCTGCCAGCACATTTTCGGATACTTGCCGAGGAATCGCCACAGGCCGTTGAAAGTGATCGCATCGAAAATGTCGCGCGGGTTGATGTCGGTCCAGGTGTAGCCTTCTCGGGCCAGGGCGAGCACGGCGTTGGGTCCGGCCTCGACGCCGCCGTGAATCAGGCGCGTGAAGTGGACGCCGAGAAACGGAAATTTCGGATCGGGCACGGGGTATATGAGATTGCGCACCAGGTGCTGGCGCTCCGGTCGAATCTTGTAATATTCGCCGCGGAACGGCACGATGCAGATGCTTCGATTCGCACCCGTGAGCGCGGCGATGCGATCCGACTGCAATCCGGCGCAGGTAACGATGCGCGAGGCTTCGAAATCGCCCGCGGTGCTGTGGACGCGCCACGAATTCGCTTCACGATCGATCGCGGTGACGCGCGCCGACGTGATCACCTCCCCGCCCTGGGCGCGAATCAATTGCTGCAACGTTTCACAGACGCGCGGATAGTCGACGATCCCTTCCTGGGGAACGCGAACGGCGGCGATGCCAGCGGCGTGCGGCTCAAACTCGCGCAGTTCGTCGCCCGTCAGCATCTCTAAACCTTGCAAGCCATTTTGTGCGCCGCGTTCGTACAGGGTTTGAAGACGCGGCAGTTCCTCGGCGCTGGTGGCGACGACGATTTTTCCGCAGATTTCGTGAGGGATGGAATGCTCGCGGCAAAACTCGACCATCTGGCGAATGCCGGTAACGGCAAGCCGCGCTTTTCGCGAACCGGGTTTGTAATAGAGTCCGGCGTGAAGAACGCCGCTGTTGTGGCCACTCTGATGGCAGCAAACAACGGATTCCTTTTCAAGAACGGTGACGCGCGCATCGGGGAAACGCTGGCCAAGACGCCACGCAGTCGCCAAGCCGATGATGCCTCCGCCGACGACTACGATACATTCCCCCATCTCGTTATCATAGGAAACATGCTCATTGTCATGAAGGCACTGGCCACGGAAGCAGATGTCGATCGCGTGCGGGAGCGGATCGAAAGCATGGGTTTTCGCGCGCACATCATGCCGGGCGAGCAGACCACCGCGATCGGCATTACCGGCAATCCGAAGCCCGTGGATCCGGTGATGTTCGAAGGAATGCCGGGCGTCGCGGAGGCCATTCGCGTTTCGAAACCTTATAAATTGGTAAGCCGCGAGGTACGACACGAAAACTCAATTATTCGCGTGCATGGGATTCCGGTGGGCGGCGATCAGCCGATGTTTTGCGGCGGACCTTGTTCGGTGGAAGGGCGCGAGCAGATCCTGGAAGCGGCGCACGCGGTGAAAAAAGCCGGAGGACAACTGCTGCGCGGCGGCGCGTACAAACCGCGCACGTCGCCGTATTCATTCCAAGGGCTGGGTGAAGAAGGGCTGCAACTGCTGGCTGAAGCGCGGGAGGCGACGGGGCTCGGGATCGTGACCGAGGCGATTGACGTCGAGACGTTCGATCTGGTGGAGAAGTACACCGACTGCATCCAAATCGGCGCGCGGAACATGCAGAATTATTCTTTACTGAAGCGCGCCGGCAAGGCTCGGAAGCCGGTACTGCTGAAGAGAGGCATGTCCGCGACGCTGGAAGAATTTCTGATGGCCGCGGAATACGTCCTTTCGGAAGGAAACTACGAAGTGATTCTGTGCGAACGCGGCGTGCGCACGTTCGCCGATCACACGCGCAACACGCTGGACCTCAGCATCGTTCCGGCGGTGCAGAAGCTGAGTCATTTGCCGATCGTCGTCGATCCCAGCCACGGGACGGGAAAGCGCGACAGCGTTCATTCCATGGCGTTGGCTGGAATCGCGGCAGGCGCGTCGGGCCTGCTGGTCGAAGTGCATCCGCAACCGGATCGCGCGTGGTCCGATGGCGCGCAGACGGTGTATCCGCATCAGTTCGCGGAGATCGTCGCCGACGCGAAGGCGATCGCCGAGCTGCTGCTATCGCGAAGAGCGGCCGTCCACGCGACCACTTGACGATTCTGGTTGCTAGCGCGCGACGGTCTGCCCTGTGTGATTGAGGTATTCCGAATACGGGCCCTTGAAATCCTCGACCTTGCCGTGGTCAAAATGCCAGATGCGGGTGGCGACTTCATCCACCACGTCATGATCGTGAGTCACCAGCAGCACCGTTCCATCGTACTTTTGGAGCGCGATGTTCAGAGCGTTGATCGATTCCAGATCCAAGTGGTTCGTCGGTTCATCGAGAATCAGAATATTCGGCTTCTGCAGCATCAGGCGGCAAAAGATGATGCGCGCGGCTTCACCGCCGGAGAGAGCTTCGGTGCGCTTCAACGCATCGTCGCCCGCGAACAGCATCTGTCCCAGCACGCCGCGCAGTTCCTCCTGCGACGCTTTGGGATCGAACTCGTGAAGCCACTCAAGCACTTTCACTCCGTGCTCAATCGACTCCGTGTGATCCTGCGCGAAGTATCCGACCGTCGCTTCATGGCCCCACAAGACCTCTCCGGAATCGATTGGGAATTTTCGATCCGCATCGTCAACGAAGCCGGTGGCGTTGCGAAGCAGCGACTTTAACATTGTCGTCTTTCCGGCGCCGTTGCGGCCGATCAGCGCGATTTTTTCTCCACGGCTGATGCTCGCGCTGAAGTTTTGAATCACATTCAGATTTTCGTAAGACTTCGAAAGTCCCTTGATTTCCAGCGGATGGCGTCCCGAAGGCTTCAGGACATCGAATCGAATGTAAGGTCGCGCGATGTTCGATCGGGCCAGGTCCGAGGTCGCCAATCGCTCCACTTCTTTCTTTCGCGAAGTCACCTGGGAAGATCGGGTGCCGGCTCCGAACCTTCGGATGAATTCGTTCAATTGCTCGATCTTCTTCTCGCGCTGCGCGTTTTCAGACTCGATGCGCGAACGAATCTGCGTCTTGGCCAGCACCATGTCATCGTAGCCGCCGGTGTAGGTGATGACTGTCTGATAATCGATATCGGCGACGTGGGTGCAGACTTCATTCAGAAAATGGCGATCGTGCGAGATGACGATCAGGCATCCCTCGAACCGAATGAGATAATCCTGAAGCCAGTGGACCGAATCGAGATCGAGGTTGTTCGTCGGTTCATCCAGCAGCAGCACGGTCGGCGTTCCGTAGAGGGCCTGCGCCAGCAACACGCGCACCTTCTGTCCGCCCTGAAGCTCGCCCATCTTGCGCTCATGCAGATCCTCGGGAATATCCAGGCCGTCGAGCAACACGGCAGCATCCGTTTCCGCGGTGTAACCACCTTCGTCGCCGACGATGCCCTCAAGCTCGCCCAGCCGCATGCCATCTTCATCAGTGTATTTGTTGTGATCTTTTTCGTACAGCTTTTCGCGTTCCTGCAGCGCTTCCCAAAGAGGAGCGTTGCCCATGATGACGGTGTCGATCACGCGAAACGCGTCGAAGGCAAACTGGTCTTGCCGGAGGACGCCCATTTTCTTCGGGCGCGTGACATCCCCCTTCGATGGCTCAAGCTCGCCAGTCAGGATCTTCATCAAGGTCGACTTCCCCGCCCCGTTTGGCCCGGTGATCGCATAGCGGCGGCCCGAGAGAAACGTCGTCGTCACCTCATCGAACAGGATGCGAGCGCCGTAGCGCATCGAAATGTTATTCAGCGTTAACAATGCAAAGTCCTTCATGGTGGGCGCGGCAGGACTCGAACCTGCGACCTCCTGCGTGTGAAGCAGGCGCTCTAACCAACTGAGCTACGCGCCCGACTGGCGGGCAATAATTGTATTGTAATTCACGCGACTCAATGAATGCTACCTTTAGAAATTCGGCAATTCTCATATGGACGATTCGCACGATTACTTTTTGATTTCGCACAGGCAACTCGCCGACTTCGCGCGCGCCGTGCTGGAGGCGGTGCACGTCCCGCGAGAGGCTGCCGCGCTGGTCGCCGATTCACTTGTCTCCGCGAATTTGCGCGGGGTCGATTCGCACGGCGTGCAATTGCTGATCTGGTACACGCAACAAATTCAGGGCGGCAACATCGATATTGGCACGGTGGGCGAGATCGCTAGCGAAAACGGATCCTGTATGGTGTACGACGGGATGAACGGCCTCGGCCAGGTGGTCTCGAACGCCTGTTGCGATCACGCGATCCGCCTGGCACAAACACACGGGATCGGCATGGTCACCGCGCGAAATTCCAGTCACTTCGGAGCGTCGGCGTGGTGGGCGCAGAAGCTCGCCGCGGCGGGATTGATCGGCATCGTCACTTGCAATGCGACGCCACTGGTGGCAGCGTGGCAGGGCCGCGATAAGATTCTCGGAACCAATCCCATATGCATGGCCGTGCCCGGTCCCAATACTTTTCTACTCGATATGGCGACCACAACCGTGGCCTTGAATCGAATTCACAAAGCGATCCTCAGCGGCGACACCGAGATTCCGCCCGGCTGGGCGATGGACGCCGAGGGCCATCCGACGACAGATCCCAAAACCGCTCTCGACGGATTGCCGATGCCGCTCGGAGGATATAAAGGAACCGGCCTCGCGCTGATGGTCGAGGTTTTGTGCGCCGTGCTCTCCGGCGGGGCGATGATGAGCGGCGTCGGCGGCCTGCGGGTCAAGGGTCGTCCCATGCGCGTCAGCCATTTTTTCCTGGCGATCGACCCCGCGCGTTTTCTACCCATGGACGAATTTCAAACCCGCATGCGGGAGATGCGCGATACCGTGAAAGGCTCGCGGCCAGCGGCCGGCTTCGAGGAAGTGCTGATCGCCGGCGATCCGGAATGGCGCTCCGACGAGGAGCGGCGCCGCGACGGCGTGCCAATTTCGCGCGGGATCTGGCAGCAACTCAGTGTGCTCGCGGATAGCCTGAAGGTTGCAGTGCCTGTTGGCTAGAATAAAATCTCATGCCCGAAGAGACAACGTTAAGTTTTGAAACCGGTCTTCAGCAACTCGAAGCGATCGTCAAGGAGATGGAGAGCGGGGATCTCCCATTGGAGCGCGCGCTGGAACTATTCGAAAAAGGAATGAAGATGAGCGAAACCTGCCGCAAACAGTTGGAGGCAGCGGAAATGCGCGTCGAGATGCTGATCAAGCGCGCGGGTGAAGTGACGCCGGAACCTTTTACACCTCGACTAGACACCGACAAATGACGCTTTCCGAATACATCTCCGCGCAGCAAAAAGCGGTCGATGCCGCGTTGGAGCGCTGGGTTCCCGAGGACACCGAAAATCCTGCGATCATTCACCGGGCCATGCGGTACAGCCTTTTCGCCGGCGGCAAGCGCATCCGTCCCCTGCTGGCGATCGCCGCCGCAAACGCCGTTTCCGATGCGCCGATCGGGATCGAGTCGGCAGCGTGCGTGCTCGAGCTGATCCACACGTATTCGCTGATTCACGACGATCTGCCCGCGCTGGACAACGACGATCTTCGCCGCGGCCGCCCTACCTGCCACAAAGTATTCGGCGACGCCATGGCGATTCTCGCTGGGGACGCGCTGTTAACGCTCGCATTCGAGGTGTTGGCCAAGCTCCCGGACGTCAGCGCGGAACGCCGCGTTTCTCTTGTACTGGAGCTGGCGACCGCCTCCGGCACCGTAGGCGGGATGATCGGCGGACAGGTGAACGACCTCGAAGGTGAGGGGAAATTTCCGACGGCCCATCTGCTCGATTCGATCCATCGCGCCAAGACCGGAGCGCTGCTTCGCGCCAGTGTCCGAATGGGCGCAATTTACGCGAGCGGGTCCGAAGAGCAGCTCGATGCCCTCACGCGATTCGGTGAACATATCGGTCTCGCGTTCCAGATTGTAGACGATGTGCTGGATGTCGAGCAGTCGTCCGAGGCGCTCGGCAAGACCGCCGGCAAAGACGCGCGGCAAGAAAAGATCACGTTTCCGGCGGTTTATGGAATCGACCGGTCCCGCGAGATGGCCGAGCAGGAGCGTCTCGAGGCGCATCTCGCGCTGAAGATGTTCGACGAACGCGCCGAACGGCTCCGCGAACTGGCGGACCTGATCGTGCGCCGTAAAGCGTGACGGCGGCCATGGGCAAGCATCGCCTCGATCATCTGGTGGCGGAGCGCGGGCTCGCTGAATCGCGCGAAAAAGCGCATGCGCTGATCCTCGCGGGACAGGTGATCGTCAACGGACAGAAAAGTTCCAAGCCCGGCCATAGCATCGCTGATGATGCACGCATCGAAGTGCTCGAACGCATGCCCTACGTGAGCCGTGGAGGCTTTAAGCTCGCCGCGGCCCTCGACCATTTTTCGATCGACGTCAAAGGATGGACCTGCCTCGACGTCGGCGCATCCACTGGCGGATTCACCGACTGCCTGCTGCAACGCGGGGCGAACAAAGTCTGGGCCATCGACGTCGGCCACGGCCAATTCGATTGGAAACTGCGCAACGATCCTCGCGTAGTGGTGCGGGAAGGCGTCAACGCGCGTTATCTCGAAGCTTCGGATTATCCGGTCAAGTTCGATTTGGCCGTCTGCGACGCGAGCTTCATTTCAACCACGCTCCTGATCCCCGCCATCGCGCCGCTGCTCGCTTCGCCTCGCCGCATGATCGTCCTGGTGAAGCCGCAATTCGAAGTCGGCCGGAGCGACGTCGGCAAAGGAGGTATTGTGCGCGATCCCAACCTCCACGAATTCGCCTGCGCCCGTGTCCGCAACGCCGTCGCAGCGCTGGGCTTCGATTCTGCTATCATTCCCAGTCCGATCCTCGGGATGGAAGGCAATCGCGAATTTCTTCTCTATGGCCACGATTGAGACTGTCGGCATCATTTCAAAGCCTCGCATCGAGCACGCCGCCCCTCTGGTCAGTGGCGTCGTTCAATGGCTGGCCAGACGTGACATTAAGATTCACCTCGATGAAGAAAGCGCGCGCTATGCCGGTAGCACGCAGTTCCTGCCGCGCGCGGACGTGCCTCGCGACGTGCAGCTCGTCATCGTGCTGGGCGGCGACGGAACGCTCCTCTCCGCCGCCCGCGCCATCGGAGGCCGTGACATCCCTATCTTCGCCGTCAACTTCGGCGGCCTCGGATTTCTCACCGCGATCACTGTCGAGGAAGTCTACGCGCAGCTCGCACACGCCTTGCACGGCGATCTTCTGATCGGCCGCCGGCGCATGCTCCACTGTGAGTTGTGGCGCGGCGCGACGCTCGTCTCCGCTCACGACGCGCTCAACGACGCGGTTCTTTCCAAAGCCGAGATCGCCCGCATGATCGACCTGGAAGTAAACGTCGACGAGAAACTGATGTGCGTCTATAAGGCCGACGGACTCATTGTCTCCACGCCCACCGGCTCCACCGCCTATTCGCTTTCGGCCGGTGGACCCATCGTTTATCCCTCCGTCGCGGCGTTCTGCATCACTCCGATTTGTCCACATACGTTAACCAACCGTCCCGTCATTCTCCCCGATGAGAGCGCGATTGAAGTCATCAATCGCGGCGACGACAGCACTACCTACCTGACGATCGATGGCCAAGTAGGCGAACTTCTCGAGAAGGGCGACCGCGTTGTCTGCCGGCGCTCCCAACATTCGATCAGCCTCATTCGGCCACCCGACAAGCTGTTCTTCGATGTGTTGCGGGAAAAATTGAAATGGGGAAGCAGATGAAACGCCCGTCACTCACCACATGGATTCTGATTGCTCTCGTCTCGGGCGTCGCGTTCGGCGCCTTCTTTCCAGGACCTGCCAAGGAACTCGGTTTGCTCGGAACAATTTTTCTACGATTGATTAAGTCCATCATCGCGCCGCTGATTTTTGCCACGCTGGTCTACGGCATCGCCGGGACCGGCAGCGTGAAGACGATGGGCCGCATTGGCGGGAAAGCCATTCTCTACTTCGAAGTGGTCACCACTGTCGCGCTATTCGTCGGCCTTGGCGCGGTAAATCTCGTTAAACCCGGCGTCGGCGTGCAACTGCCCGATAAGCCAGTGGCCAATCTCGCAACCTCCGCAACCAGCGCCGCCGCGCTCGCCGAGCATACCTTCCCCACCAGCATCATCGACGCCATGGCGCGCGGCGAAGTCTTGCAGATTGTCGTGTTCTGCTTCATCTTCGGAACCGCGTGCGCCACCATCGGATTGAAGGCGCGTCCCGTGGTCGATTTCTGCAAAGGCCTCTCGGAGGTAATGTTCCAGTACACCAACTACGTCATGTTGTTTGCGCCCATCGGAGTTTTCGGCTCCATGGCGGCCACTGTCGGCGACAAAGGCCTCGGCGTCCTGGTCAACCTCGGCAAGCTGGTGCTGACGCTCTATGGCGCACTCGTGTTTTTTGTAGTCGTCGTGCTGGGCACGGTAATCTTCATCGCTAAAATTCCACTGAAGCGATTCATCGAGGCGGTACGCGAGCCATGGCTGCTGGCATTTTCCACCGCGTCGAGCGAGGCCGCCCTGCCGCTGGCGCTCGAGAACATGGAAAAATTCGGCGTCCCCAATCACATCGTCGCGTTCGTTCTCCCCACCGGTTATAGTTTCAATCTCGACGGCTCGACTCTCTATCTATCTTTGGCCGCGATGTTCGTCGCGCAAGCCGCGAATCATCCACTCTCATTCGGCACCCAAATCACGATGTTGTTGACATTGATGCTCACCAGTAAAGGAGTTGCAGGCGTGCCGCGAGCCTCGCTGGTCATCCTCGCCGGAACGCTCTCGACCTTCGGTCTTCCCGTCGAAGGCGTCGCCCTGATCCTCGGCGTCGACACGCTGATGGATATGGCGCGAACGTCGGTGAATCTGCTCGGAAACTGCCTCGCGACCGCAGTGGTTGCGCGATGGGAAGGCGTCGACCTCTCGATCGCCCCCCCGGTTATCGCGGATATCCCAATTCCCGAAACTCCGGCGGCGAACTAAGCTAAGCGCTTCGACCATGGAATCGCGCCGGTCAGCGCCGCGTTCACTGCGTTGATGTTTTTCACGCCCTGGTCCGATAGCCAATCTTCCAGCGCCTTCACTCCCTGCTTGGCGTAAATTCCCATGCCCTCTTTCCACGTAGCGCGCCCGCAGAGTACGCCCGAATAATCGGTGCCCGCTTCGGTCGCCATGTTCAGGCTTTCGACGAACTGCGCATTGCCGACGCCCGCGCTCAAATAGATAAACGGCTTCGTCGCCACGTCCGCCGCGCGCCGGTAATGATTCAGCGCCTCCGCGCGCGTGCACGCTTTCTCGCCCTTGTAAACAGAGCTACCCTCCACGAACTCCGCATTGACCGGCACTTCCACTTTCAAGACATCCACGCGGTACTGCGGCTTGGTGAACTCTTCCATGCTCCCGATGACGATCCGCGGCTTGGCCTTCGCGTATTCCAGTCCTTTTTCGTTCCCGCCTTTCGGGTCGTAGCCCACGAACTCCAGGAAAAACGGAATGTCGTTGTATTCGCACTCCGCGCCGACACGCTCGATGAACGCGTGCTTCACGTCGTTAATGTCCGCGGTGTCGAACGGCGTGTAATAAATCAAAATTTTCACCGCATCCGCGCCCCAATCGACGATGCGCTTCGCCGAAACGTGCGGCAGCAAATCCGGCAGGCGGCCGGGTTGCGTGTTGTCGTAGCCGGTTTCTTCATAAGCCAGCAGCAGGCCCGCATTCGACGAGCGCGCCTTCGCTGCATCCAACCCAAATTCGGGATCGAGCAGAATCGCCGAAGCGTGAGGCGTCAACACGCGCGTCACCGCCGTCTTGAATTCCGACATCATCTCCGGCGTCACCGCGCTCACATCGACGCCCTTGGCGGATGCGATCGACTTCTGTAAACTGCCGCGCTGATCCATCGCGGCGGCTGAGATAATGCCCTTTTCGTTCGACAGGGCCTTCATGTGCTTCAATTTTCCGGGAGAAAGAGACATATATTTCTAGTGTAAACCGAGCCGCCGGAAGAACGTCTGCGCCCGCGCGACATCGTTGAAGATTTGCTGCCTTAACGCCTCCGCATTCTCGAACTTTCGTTCCTCGCGCACACGCTTCCAGAACTCCACGGAGATGCGCTCAGGCGTCAGGCCATCGAAGGACGAGAGCAGAAACGTTTCGATGGTGAGACTGTCGCCCTCGAACGTCGGCCTGTTTCCAACATTCGTAACCGAGTTCCAGTGGTCGCCCGTTTCAAGGTCGCGGGTGCGCGTGATGTACACTCCATTCGCCGGGATCACCTCGGCCGGCGTGCGCAGGTTCAAGGTCGGCACCGTTTGCTTCGACCCGATTCCATGACCCGAAACCACGTCCCCGGAAAGCGCGTACGGTCGTTCCAGCAGCCGATCCGCCATCGCGACATTTCCTTCTTCGATCAACCGCCGGATGGCGCTGGAGGACACCACGCGGCCTCGGACGCGTACGGCATTCACGATGTGTGTCTGAAATCCGAATCTCAAGCCAAGCTCGGAAAGAGTGTTTACATCTCCCGATTGCTTGTGACCAAACTTAAAGTTGTCCCCTACCATCACGATCCGCGCGCGCAATTGACCCACGATGATTCGCTCGACAAACTGGTTCGGCGATAGGCGTGCCACCTCAGCCGTGAACGGCAGCACAACCACTTCCTCCACGCCCTGTTCACGAATCAGCGCGATGCGCTCTTCGATTGTCGTCAGCAAACGCGGCGCCCGATGGGGCGCGACCACTCGCGTCGGATGCGGATCGAACGTCAGTACCACAGGCTTCAAACTGCGCTCTCGGCCGAGTTCCACCACGCGCCGCAAGAGTTGGCGATGCCCTGCGTGAACGCCATCGAAATTTCCTATGGTGACTACCGAGTTCAGCATGCGGGCTCGCTGAACGTGCTGAAATTTCGCGTTAAAATAACGCGGGAATAACGCGGGGAACTTCCGGCTGGCGAGCGCATACTCAAGAATCTTAAGCACATCTGGCGCCCGGCGTGGATGCGGCTTGCATTAGATAACGCGTTAACCACGCGATGCAGCGGCGAAAATCGCGAGCAGCCGTGAAATGCGGATGCCCACTCAGGGATGGGAATCCGGACCGCTCCCGTTGGTCGCGGCTCCATAGCTTCTTTCACTGTGCCGGCTCCACTACGATTTCCAATCCGTCATAGGCAAGATGTACACCTGCCGGTAGGGCCGCTTCCGTCTTTGCATGTCCCAAGTCGTGGCAAATATGCGTGAAAAACGCCTGCCGCGGCCGTAACTCTTCCACCCATTTCAGCGCCTGCGCCACAGTCGAATGGGTGGGATGAGGCTTGTGCCGCAACGCATCGAGAAACAGCACATCCAGACCGCGCAGCTTCGCCTTCGTCGGCGCCGGAATGTCGCTCTGATCGGTGATGTAAGCGGCTGCTCCGAATCGAAACCCGAGAATTTCGGACTCACCGTGCATCACAGGCAGGGGCGTGATCGTCAGTCCGAACAGGTCGAACGGCTCGTCTTTAATCGGGTGAAGCTTCAACCTTGGAATGGATGTTTGCGAAGGCTCCGGCTCGAAGGCATAGCGGAACACGCGCCGTATCGCATCGAGCGTATCCTGCTTCGCGTAAATCGGAATCGCCGAGCGCTGACGGTAGTTGAACGGCCGCACGTCATCCAAACCGAGAACATGATCGGCGTGGGCATGGGTGTAGAGAATCGCGTCAATTCTTTCGATCGGCGCGCGCAGGGCCTGGGCGCGGAAATCGGGCGTGGTATCGATCAAAATCCCGTGCCCCGCGTAGCGAATCAGAATCGACGGACGCAGGCGCTTGTCGCGCGGGTCCGAGGAAGTGCACACCGCGCACTCACAGCCGATCGTCGGCACTCCTGTGCTGGTGCCCGAACCGAGCACCGTGATATATAGCGGCAAATCCATTACGACGCCGTTTCGGCGCCGCCGCTCTCTTGAAGCTTCGATTTCCCAACGTTCTCGCTCACCTGCACATAGCGGAACCGCAGCTCCGTCAGCGAATTTTCGATCAGCCGCTGCTCCTCAATGGAAAGATTGCCGCGCGTCTTCTCATGAATCATGGCGAGAAGATCGATCGCGTGACGAGCGGCCTTCAAGTCCGGACCCTCTTCCTGTTCTTCGCCGAACTTCAGCAACCCCAGGCGCACCTCCGCCTGTGTCTTCAGCGAAAACACCAGAAATTCGAACGTCGGCGGAGGCAAAGGAAAATCGTTTTCAGCCATATTATTTCTTCCAGTTTAGTTGGTAAATGATGTAGCGTGTAAGCTATACCTATGCCAGAAGATGAGAGGCTGGAAGCCATTTCGGAGGCTCTCGCCAAGTTGCTTCGCCGGCAAGACGAAATAGAGGGTCGTTTCGCTCGCATGGAAGCTGCAATGGGAATACACGCCGCTCCGCCTCCTCAGCGCGCGATGCCTGCCACTCCTCCGCCGATTCCCCAAGCGGTCCCTCCGCCCGCACCGCCGCCTATTCCCGATCAACCCGCTCCCGTGGCGCATCCGGCTGCCGGACTCGAAACCCGCATCGGCCTTAACTGGATCAATATCGCCGGAGTCGTCACGCTGATCTTCGCCGCGGCGTTCTTCTTCAAGTACGCGGTAGATAGCAACTGGGTCGGCCCTGGAGCCCGCGTGGCGCTCGGCATTGTAGCCGCGATGGTTTCGCTGTTCTTCGGCGACCTGATGTGGAGGCGAGGGCAGAAGGTATTCGGCCAGGGAATCACCGGGCTCGGACTCGCGCTGCTTTATTTATCCTTCTGGGCTTCCTACGGGCTATATCATCTGCTGCCTCAGCCAGCGGCGTTTCTGCTGATGGTTCTCACCACTGTCGCATCGGTGGTCTTCGCCATGCGATACGAAGCGCAGGCCATCGCCATTATCGGAATACTAGCCGGATACTGGACGCCAGGCGCGCTCTCCTCCAGCGAACCTCATCCGTGGATCTTGTTCAATTATGTGTTCCTTTTGAACCTCGGCGGCCTCGCGCTGGCGCGTGTGCGCCGATGGCCCGCTCTCGAATACCTCGCTGCCGCCGCGACGATCCTTTGGTATGGAGCGTGGCTGTTCAGTGGCGCCGCGCCCAGCGACCATCCGGTGGCGACGGTTTTCGCGATTGCCTTCTACGCGCAATTTTGTTGCGCGCGCGCGCGCTTGTTGTGGGCTGTCGCGCAACTGTTGGGACCAGTCGCCATCCTAAACATCTGGAACACGCCGGAACGATTCTTGCCATTCCTGTTCGTCTACGCGGTCGGCGGCTTGGCCGTCGCCGAAATTCGCCGCTGGCCCGAAGTGCCCACCTGGACCCTCACCTGCTACTGGGGTGTGTATTTCTTCTGGACCAACGTCGTGGAGCGGACCGGAGCCAGCCCTGAGCTTCGATACGGCTACATCACGGGGGCCTTCGCGCTCTTTTTCTTCTGGATCGTCTGGTGGTGCGTCATCAGCAAGAGAACGCTTCGCAACACCGATCTGCTCGTCATGGTGGCAAACGCCGCCGCGTACTTCGGCGCATCGTACTACCTGCTCAATCCGACCTATCACGCCTATATGGGATTATTCGCCGCCGCGCTCGGGGGCCTGAATTTATTGCTCGCCAAACTCGTCTGGAAGGATAGCGACACGCGGTCCGCACAGGTCGCACTTGCGGTAACACTGGCATTCCTGACGCTCGCGGTGCCTATTCAATTCGCCGGATTCCGCATCACCATGGCCTGGGCCCTCGAAGGAGCGGTGCTAGCGTGGCTCTCGACTCGCTTCGAGAGCGCCAGAATAAACATCGGTGCCAGCCTCGTGCTGATTCTCGTCGTATTGCGGCTGTTCCTGCTGGACGCCGCGATTCCCGATCAGCGCTTCGTCACATTCGCGGTCAGCGCGATCAGCCTCTTCTTAGCGGCGAAATTCTTTACCGAGCGTGGGCAAAAGCAAACCGCCTACGTTGCGGCGCATGTCGTCACGCTGACGGCCCTCGGCCTCGAGCTGGTCGCGTGGGTACAGCGCTCCATTGATAAAGCGAATCAATTTGAAACGAGCACGGTTTCGATATCGATTCTGATGGCCCTCTACGCCGTCATGATGGTAACGCTCGGAGTGGCCACAAAGACGTCGATTAACCGCCTTTTAGGCCTCCTATTGATGTCATTAGTGGTCATTAAGCTCTATTTAAGCGACGTTTGGCAGCTCGGATTCGTCTTTCGCATCGTGTCCTTCCTCGGACTAGGTGTTTTGCTGCTGACGATGTCATACCTCTATTCGCGATTCCGTCCGATGATCGAGAAGTTGTTAAAAGATGATCCGAGCGCCTAAGTTTCTCCTCATCTTCGCCATGCTCGCCACCGCTGCGCCGCTCGATTTGTCAGCGTGGAAATACCGCAAGCGGATCGCCCTGGCCCTCGGCGATGGATTCGCCGTTGTGAAGCTCGATCGCGAGGTTTTTACCGGTGCGCGAAACACACTTGCGGATGTGCGGATCGTTCGCGACGGCGAAGAGATTCCTTCTGTAATTCACTACGACGCCGTGGGCAACCTCACTTTGCCCTCTCTAAAGATTGTGGATAAAGGGATCGTCGAGGGCAAGGGCGTGCAATTCACGCTGATTGCATCGGGTGCGCATGATCGCGTTTTTATCGCGACGAAAAAACACAATTTCTGGCAAACGGTCGTCATCGAAGCTAGTCAGGACAACAAACACTGGGCGACGCTGCGTTCTGACGGGCTTATTTTCGACGCTTCCCAAGATGGTCGCGCAATTCGTGTTATGGACGTGCCCTACCCGGTTTCGACGCGGCGATTTCTACGCGTGACGGTTCTGGGTTGGATGGATTTAGATGCGGTCGAAAGCGCGGGTCTTGATCTCGCATCGCCACCCTCACTCGATGTCATGGAGATGCTCTCCAGCATCACTCCTGTCGTGACCGAGGATGCGGCAACGCAATCCACCTTACTCACCGTCGACCAAGGCGTCTCCGGCCTTCCGATTGACCAGTTGCACATCACCAGCACGACGCCCGCTTTCCATCGGGCGGTAACAGTCGAGGTAAGCGACGATGGCAAACTTTGGTCCAGCCCGGCACACGGCTTTTTTGTGAGGCGGGTCCACAATAGCGGCTTCTCGGAAGAGTCCTTGACGGTGCCGTTGTTTCAAGAGTCGGGAAGCCGTTACCAGCGTGTGCGCGTCTACAACCGTGACGATCAGCCTCTGCAATTCGGTCCAGTGCAGTGCGAGGGCCGGGTGCGCCTTATAAAGTTTCGCGCGCCCGCGTCAGGGAACTACTGGCTTTATTATGGAAATCCGGCGGCCGTGACGCAACCTGTCTACGATCTTGGGAAAACTCTCTCGTGGCAGGAACAACTAGCAAAGACGGCAGTCCCTCTCGGTCCCGCCGAACTCAATCCCGCGTATCGTCCTCCTCTCCCTCCCAAAAAACCTTGGAGCGAGCAGCATCCGGCGATCCTTTATACTGTGCTTGGCGGCGCGGTCTTAGCGCTGGGGATTGCTACCTTCCGATTCGCCGCGCGCTTGCGATAAATGCCTCGATACTTTACACTTGCCGAAGCCGAACAGGCTCTCCCGGAAGTCGAGCGCGCTCTGCGCGACGTGCTTTTTCATAAGGCTGAGTATCAGAAAGCTCACGAGGACGTCGAAAACAACACCAAGCGCATCCGCATGGCTGGAGGCTCGCGCGTCGATCCTGGAGCGCATCTCGCCTTGCGCGCCCGGCGTGACACCAGCGCGGCCGCTTTGAAAGACGCTGCCGATCGGGTGGAGCGAGCGGGCGCGCTCATCAAGGACGTCGACACCGGACTCATCGATTTCCTCTCGCGTTATCAGGGGCGGGAGGTGTGCCTTTGCTGGAAATTAGGCGAAGACAAGATCCGTTTCTGGCATGGTCTGGAAGAGGGATTTCGCGGCCGCAAGCCGATTGACGACGATTTTATTCAGAATCATCGCGGCGAGACGGCGAACTGACGACGCCGTTTGCTAGACTAGTTCCGAGGAATGCTGCTCGCACGAGAGTTCGTCGATTACGTTTCGCGCCAAATCGTTAGAAGGCTGACGCCCCAGTGGATTGAGACAACCGACGCCCAGGTTGCGGCCGCGTTTGTTGCCAACGTGATCGAACAGGATCTGGCCATTGAGGACAGTCTAAACGAGGAAGTGCGGGAGATGCTCGGTCAGTACACCGAGTACATGCGCCGCGAAGGCGTGAGCTACCAGGATATGTTCCGCAAGATCAAGAACACCTTGATCACGCAGCGGAAGGTGATTCGCGCTGCCGGCCGCGATTCCGGCGATCACATGAAGCTATCGCGCGATAAGATCAACGATATTTCCCACAAGATTGTCGCCGAGCTGCGCAAGAGCCGCGATTTCCGGATCAAGCGCCAGCCCAACGATGTGCGTTTGGAACTGGTCAAGGTATTTACCGACCTGTTGGTCACCGAAGAGAAGGTCGACCGCGCGGCACGCACCAAGATCCGCACGCAGAAGCGCGAGATTTCAGAAGGCACCGAGGAGTGGGATCTGCTGCATAAGCGCTACTACGCCGAGGAACTGAAGAAGCTCGGAATCGATCTGACTCACTGACGCTTTCCTCAGCGTTCCCCGGCAACTAACTCTTTGAGAGATTTTCGTGTGACAGTTTCCAGCTTGTCCGCCAGCGCATTCGCGCTCAGAGGCTTCGAGAGATAGTCGTCCATACCCGCGGCAAGGCAGCGTTCCCGGTCGCCTTGAATGGCATGGGCGGTAAGCGCAACTATCGGCACGTGCCCGCCGACGCGCTTTTCACGTTCCCGAATGCGTGCCGTCGCTTCAAAGCCATTCATTTCCGGCATCTGCACGTCCATTAAGATGAGATCGAATCGCCCCGCGGCATGCGCTCGAACCGCAGCCGCGCCATCCGCGGCAAGCGTAACCCGGTGTCCCATTTTTTCCAGCAGACGCGTGGCCAGCTTCTGGTTGACCACGTTGTCCTCGGCGAGCAGCACGCTCAATGGACCTGTGCTCAAGGTCCCCGTCCGCGGCAGCGCCGCGACGAGAACATCCTTCCCGACGCCGTTGAGAGCCCGATACAGTGCGGGCGACAGCTCGGCTCCACTCACAGGCTTCACCACGTACTGCTGGACGCCAAGGCGTCTGCACTCCGCCGCATCCGAATGCAGTTCAGACGCTCCCAGCATCATGACAATCGCGGGCGGCCGCGCCATTCTCCCCGCATGCCGCGCGACCTCAAAACCGTCGGAACCGGGCATATGAGCGTCCACCAACAGCAAATCGAACGGCTCATCTTTCATCGCGGAAATAGCTTCTTTGCCACTCGAAACCGTCTGAACGATGGCACCCTGGCGCTCCACCAGTTCGCTGAGACTTATTCTCGATCCGGCATTGTCATCCGCGATCAGCACACGCACACCATCCAGCAAACGGTCCGGCGGGGGCTCGAGACATTCGACGACATCCGCCGGCAGACGGAACCAGAAGCGACTCCCGCGGCCTACCTCGCTCTCCACGCCGATTTCGCCGTCCATCATGCGGATGAGCTGGGTGGAGATGGAAAGGCCCAGTCCCGTCCCGCCAAACTTCCGCGTGGTAGATCCATCGGCCTGTTCGAACGGCTGAAAAATGGAGGTGAGCTTGCCTTCCGGGACGCCGATGCCGGTATCCGTCACGGTGAATAGCAATTGCACCGGGTGCGTTGACGGATCGACGACGGAGACTTCGACCGAGACCTCCCCTTGGTGTGTAAACTTGATGGCATTGCCGACCAGATTCAGCAGCACCTGCCGCAGGCGCGCCGGGTCGCCGATTACCCTGGCGGGAACCAGCGGATGGACGTTCTTGATCAGTTCGATGTTCTTCTCGTCCGCGCGAAGAGCCACCGTCTTCAGAGCGTTCGCGACGATACTGCGGATATCCACAGTGGTCATTTCCAGCTCCATCTTTCCCGCCTCGATCTTTGAGAAGTCGAGGATATCGTTGATCACCACCAGCAGCGAATCCGCCGAAATCTTCACGGCGCCCAAGTATTCTTTCTGCTCCTGATCGAGTTCGGTCCCGAGTGCGAGATCGGTCATGCCGATGATTCCGTTCATGGGAGTCCGGATTTCGTGACTCATGTTGGCAAGGAATTCGCTCTTCAGCCGCGCCGCTTCCTCGGCTTTCTCCTTGGCGGTCTTCAGCTCGGCGGTACGCTCGGTGACAACTTCCTCTAAGTGGTCGCTATGCTGGTCGAGTTGCCGCTCCCTGCTCTCGATCTCACCCAGCATTTCATTAAACGCCTCGATTAGCTCTCCCACCTCGTCGTCGGGACCTCGCGCCGCGCGAATCGCATAGGTCTTGGTGAAGGAGACCAGGCGCGCCGTGGCGGTTAGCTTCAGAATCGGGTTCACGAGAATAAGCAGAACTCGTGAATACGCGATGACCGCGATCGCCGCGGGAATGGCCAGGGCCATAATCATCAGGACCAGATAACGAATGATTCGCGCAAAGAACTGGCTTTGATCGCTGCGAATCGAGATACTACCGACGCGCTCGCCGTTCAGTTCCACCGGGCGGACTACGACCGATATTCCGCCCTTCCTATGCGCGCCCATGGCGGGAATCTCCCACGCCGGAGGGCTCTTGTAGTTGCCGCGCTGATAGCTGGCGAACAGAGTCCCTCGCTTGGTATACAAGTCCGCCGATAATACGGACGGAATGGTGTGCAGCGCCGCCAGCGTCTCCTCGGCATTCTTCCGGTCCTCAAAGACAAGCGCCGCCGCGGAGTTGGCGCCGACAACGTCGGTGACCGCGGACATTTGAGTCGTGTTCTCGGTGCGAAAAGTGAAATACTCGTTGGTGATTGTAACCACGCACGCGAGAAAGACGAAAATGCTCGCCGGAAGCGCCGCGGCAACCATCAGCTTGCGGCGAAAGGACAACGTGTAGTTGCTCACAACGCCCTTCCGAGCTTCAGGAGTTGGGAACTGACGCGCAGGCCGGCCGAACGGGCAATCGCCGGCCGGATTTCAAAATGTACGCGGTTTTCTTCGATATAGAAATTGATAATTCCGCCGGATTGGAGAAATCCGGGCGCCTCGCCCACGGTGAGCACGCCAGGTTGAACCGGAATTCCCAGACGCGCGAAGTCGGCGTGCCCGATAAACAGAATGTTGCAATCCTTCACGTCGCCGGGGCGGCCATAGCGGCGCACCTCGATCGTGCGGCCGTTCACGATCTTGCCCCGAACGGTCTCTTCCAGCACCACGCCAAATGGGTCGTGCCCCAGTACGCAAATACCCCACGGCGAATCGCCCACGGCCGGCGCCCACTCGACGAACTTCAGGAAGTTGAACAGAAACGCGGCCTTGACCTTATACTCCAGGTCGTCGCCTCCGGGCGGCCCCGGCCAGGCCGGCCGCGCGGCGAGCAGAACGATCGCTATCGCGCTGACAAGGGCTCGGCGCATATCAGAATTTCCACGTCACCTTGCCGTAGAAATTGCGCGGGACCTCGGAAAGCTGAGCGAATCGTGTCGATTCGTATTCCAGGTGATTCGCCTCGAATGCGTCCTGTACACCGATCGAAAACTCAATTTTTGCCGAGGGCCGCCAGCCGATACGCAAATCGCCGCGCAGGTGCTGAGGAATGCCGGTCTGCGGCATTGCCGCGTAGTAATAGAGGGCTGCGTCGATTTGTATCGTGCGCGTCAGATCGAAATTCGAGCGCGCGATCCATTGATGATGCGGAGTCGCGGAACTGGTGCGAATCGGATCGATGCTGGTGTCGCCAGGTCCGGAATGCGTCTCGACGCGCAGCCAGCTATATCCGCCTACCAGCCGCCACCGGTCGGTCGCATTCCAGGTGGTGGCAAGTTCCGCACCGTAGGATTCCCCGTGGAGTTGATTTCCGGTCATTGCCGGGATGTTCAGGTACGGCACGCCGGAGGAGAACGCGAGTGTGGGTATGCCCGTCGTCACGCTCGAGAGGTGTTGATAAATGTTATAGAACCCGGAGACGTCGAACGAGACCTGCTTGGACGCTTGCACGCGCTGGCCTGCTTCATATGCAAGCACCGTTTCGGAGCGAGCCGCGGGATTCCCCGTCAAATGGACAACTCCCAGCAGCGAAGGGAGCAGAGGCGAGACGGACGGAATAGGAACGGGCGCCCGGTAGTCGTCGAGTCCCTGGTCGACCAGCGAAGGCGTTCGTTCCGCGCGTGATATGGCGATCCAGCTGGAGAGGCGCTTGGCGGGCGTCCAGAGCAGCCGGCCGGTGGGTTGGATCGCGTACCCGATCGTCGACATGTGGCTTGCCTGCGCGCCCACGATAAAGCTCAACTTGTTGGGAATCAATGCGATTTCATCTTCCGCGAACAGGGCGATCTCGTCGCGGCTGGAATTCGATGGATTCAGCCGGACATACGGGCCAGGAATGGTGTGAAACGAATCCTCACGAACCGTAAATCCCCAGATCACGTCCTGCCTTGAACCGGCGAGTATATGCTGTTGAAATCCGTAATCGACGGCGCTGACGTCGCCCGTGAGTTGCGGATCGTTCCGGAACATGTGGTCATAAGAAAAACTAACTTCAATGCTCGACGTGTCCGAAATGATGCGGCGCCATCTCGCCACCACGTTTCCCCCGTTGCTCGCGATCCGGTCGTCGGCGAGTGGCGCGTCTGGAGATGAGATCGTCGCGACAGGGGCTACTATGCCCAGGCGGCTATTGTAAACGCCGCCGGAAACCAGCAGCGAGTCCCTCTCCGAGACATCCCAGTCCACCCGAAAGTCGGCGCCGCGGTTGACCCAGCCGCTCGATGGACTCACACTGTTGAGAAGCTGGAGCGGATCGTATCCGGTATTTTGCGCTCCGAAGCGATAGTAGGCGCCATTCGACGCTTCTCCGCTATAGCGCGCGGATGCGTTCGAAGTCGCTTCCGATCCAACTCCGCCGGAGACCAGCACGCCCCGTGTCGACTTGGCGGACTTGGTGATGACATTGATCACGCCATTGACGGCGTTGGTGCCCCACATTGCCGCGCCCGGTCCACGGATGACCTCAATGCGCTCGATGTCGTCGACGCTGACGTTCAGAGTGTCCCAGAACACGCCGGAATAGACTTCGCTGTAGACGCTGCGTCCGTCAATCAGCACCAGCAGCTTGTTAGAATAGTCGGCGTTGAAGCCGCGGATGCCGATGGCCCACGCTCCACTCGCGAGCCGCGATACCTGCACACCTGGCGCGAGACGTAGGAGCTCGGGAAGGACGGAAATACCGGAGCGCCGGATGTCTTCCGCAGTGATCACGAACACCGACGCTGCCGTGGAGCCGAGGCGCTGCGCCTTCTTGGACACCGAGGTGACCTCGATGTTCATCAGCTCTTCAAGGCTTTGATCGGCCAAACCGCTCGGGCCGGAAGGCGGCAGAGCCTGTTGCGGCGTCTGTCCCACGCACCGGAGAGAGATCCCCAGCAGCATAAACCCGCAAATTCGTCGTAACGCCATCTATTAGCGTTATCGGACTGACGGGGATAAGTAAGAGGAATGAACTACACTACGTCTTATACGACGTCGACGCCCATGGACCGCGCAGTGCCTTTGACCGAGTTCATCGCCGCCTCGACCGTGAAGCAGTTCAGGTCCGGCATCTTGATCTTGGCGATCTCCTCGACCTGTTTCAGCGTGATCTTACCCACGCGATTCTTATTCGGCTCGGCGGAGCCTTTCGCCAATCCGCAAGCCCGCTTGATCAACACCGGCACCGGCGGAGTCTTCGTGATGAACGTGAAGGAACGATCCGAGAAAATGGTGATCACAACGGGGATGATCAGCCCTTCTTGATCTTTGGCCGACGTTTTCGCGTTGAACGCCTTGCAGAACTCCATGATGTTGACGCCCTGAGGACCAAGCGCGGTTCCCACCGGAGGCGCCGGTGTGGCCTTGCCGGCCGGGATCTGCAATTTCACACTACCAGTAACTTTTTTAGCCATGACCTAAACCTTTTCCACCTGTAAGAAATCCAACTCGACCGGCGTCGCACGCCCGAAAATCGTCACCAGCACGCGCAGCGTATTACGTTCCGGATTCACCTCGTCCACCTTGCCCGAGAAGTTCGCGAAAGGCCCGTCGTTGATGCGCACGTTTTCGTTCTTCTCGAAACTCATCTTCGGACGCGGACGGTCCGCCGAGCTTGCCTGGCGGTACAACACCGAATTCACTTCATCGGCCGTCAGCGGCACCGGCGAATTGCCTCCGCCCACGAACCCGGTCACCCGGGGAGTCGCCTTCACGGCGTGCCACAACTCGTCGTTCATGTCCATCTCGACCAGCACGTAGCCCGGATAAAGCATCCGCTTGCTGGTGACCTTCTTGCCGTTCCGCAGCTCCACGACCTCCTCGGTCGGGATCAGAATCTGGCCGATCTGGTCGGCGAATCCGAACGCTTCTGCACGGCTCTTAAGCGAGCTCGCGACCTTTTGCTCAAACCCCGAATAGGTGTGGATAATGAACCACTTTTTGTCCGAAAGAGGCAGCTCCGCCGCCGGCTCTTCTACGGCCGCGGCCGTTTCCGGCTCGTGGACCGCAGCGGCAGGTTGCTCTTCGGCCACCGGCGTCGAATCTTCCTGGGGAAGTATATCTTCTGGCATTCTAGTCGTGCCTCTACTTGGTGAAAATATCGAATAACTTCTGGATAAAGCGGACGAAGATCGCGTCTATCACTGCGAAATAAGCCGCGAACGCAAATACCGCGACGATCACCACCGCCGTGGTCGCCCGCACCTGTTTCCACGGCGGCCAAGTGACGCGCTTCATTTCGAGATGCAGCTCCTCGAAATAATTCTTCGTCTCGGCCGGCCATGCCGCCATTCGCGTCGTCAAACTTGTTTCTTCAGCCATATTTTTCCTCGATTGCAAACCGGAGGTCCGCGCGAAGCGCGCCAAATCCGCCGTAAGGCGGGGCTGGCAGGGGCGGAGGGATTCGAACCCCCACTCGCGGTTTTGGAGACCGCTGGTCTGCCGTTAAACCTACGCCCCTATCATGCTGGTAAAACCGGCAACTCTATTTTACTTAATTTCCTTGTGCGGATGGTGCTTCCGGCAAAACGGGCAAAACTTGCTCAGCTCCAGCCGCTCCGTCATCGTCTTCTTATTCTTCATGCTGGTGTAATTCTTCCGCTTACACTCGGTGCACTGCAATGTAATCTGTTCGCGCGCCATTGGCCGCTCCTATCCTAAAATCTCGCTAACCGTCCCAGCCCCAACCGTGCGCCCGCCCTCGCGAATCGCGAAGCGCAAGCCCTTATCCATCGCCACCGGAGTAATCAGCTCGATCTCCAGCTGCACATTATC
>Ga0182024_10003303_pt1 | contig 38650 bp, 36 predicted proteins | sample P32metaG_FD_120480 | JGI IMG/M metagenome (GOLD analysis project Ga0182024, IMG submission 120480) | Permafrost microbial communities from Stordalen Mire, Sweden - P3-2 metaG (Illumina Assembly) | ecosystem: Environmental > Terrestrial > Soil > Wetlands > Permafrost | place: Sweden: Stordalen...
GAGTTCATCGCCGCGGTGATCCCCACGACGCGCTCGTCCCGTTCGCATTCCCTCACCAGCGCTTCGCCGAACACCTGCGTGTACTGCGGCGGCGAGGCCTTTGCGCGCTTGGCCGCCGGCTTGCCCTGGGCCGCCGGACGGGCCGGAATCCCGTTGACGATCGACTTCGGCTTCGCCGCGTGCCACTTCTCCATGCCCTCCAGCCCGCCGTCCTCGGCCGGCGCGAAGCCCTTGCCCTTGACCGTCGCGATGTGCACCACCACCGGCCGTTCGGCCGCGAGCGCCTCGCGCAGCGCCTCGCGCAGGGCGCGCACGTCGTGGCCGTCGATCACGCCCATGTAGGCCCAGTCGAGCTCCTCCCACCAAAGTCCCGGTGCCCAGAACGCCTTTATCGACTCCTTCAGCTGAGGGCCGAGCCGCTCGAACGCGGAACCGATTCCGCCCGGCAGGCTCTTCAGGCCGGCCTGCACGCCGGAGCGCGCGTGCCACAGCTTGGGGTTCAGGCGAACCCTGTTGAAGTACCGTGACAGCGCACCGACGTTCGGCGCGATCGACATCCCGTTGTCGTTTAGCACCACGACGAGCGGTGTGCCCAAGCCCCCAGCCTGGCCGATCGCCTCAAACGCCACCCCGCCGGTCATGCCGCCGTCGCCGATCACCGCGACGACCTTCCCCTCTGCCTCATCGCCGAGACGGCGCATGCCCTCCTTGATGCCCACCGCGTAGCCGATCGACGTCGACGCGTGACCGGCGCCCATGATGTCGTGCGGGGACTCCTCGATCGAGCAGAACGGCGCCAGGCCGCCGTACTGGCGGATCGTCCCCAGCCGATCGCGCCGGCCGGTGAGGACCTTGTGCGGATACGCCTGGTGGCCGACGTCCCAGAGGATCTTGTCCTTCGGAGACTCAAGCAGCGAGTGGAGCGCCACGGCGAGCTCGCACGTGCCGAGATTGGCGCCGAAGTGCCCGCCGATCTCGCCGACCGTATCGATTATGTGCTTGCGCACCTCCTGCGCGAGCTCCGCTAGCTGCTGCTCGGAGAGGTCATGCAGGTCCTGCGGACCGTCGATTCGATCCAGCAGCCGCCTCTGCGCCTGCGAATGCGGCGAAGCCTTGCCTTCGTTGCTGCCGTCGCCCTTGGGCTCGATTTTGCGACTCATGAGGTGCGGGTGTAGATGAAGTCGACTATCTGCTCGAGCTCGCCCGTTGCGCGGCCGCCGCCATTCGCCGGGGCGGCCCCGAGCTTCGATCGCTCGGCGTCGGCCACCCTTGCCGGAGTCCGGGCGATCGACGATAGATCGGCCGCCTCGGCGAGCGTTTCGCGAGCCATCCTGTGGGACTCCGCCGCCAGCTCCCTGGCGCGGTCGATGCCGAACTCGCTGACGTATGTGCGCTTCCCGTGACGCTCATCGCTACCTCGCGGCTTTCCAAGTGCGTCGTCGGTACCGGTAACGTCGAGTATGTCGTCGACGATCTGGAACAGGACGCCCAGCTCGTTGGCGAAACTGCGAAAGGGGATCGTTGCGGGTCCATCTGCGATTCCCCCCAACAGTAGTACGCAAAGCACCGAGGCGCCGATCAGACGTCCGGTCTTCAGCTCGTGCAGACGCCGCAGCGCGGCCGGCCCGGGCGGCGTGTCCGGGCTGACGTCCGCGTACTGGCCCCCCACCATCCCGTTGACGCCGGTCGCCGCCGCCAACTCCGCCGCCGCCCCGAGGAGCCGCTCGGGCGTGGAGCGCTGATGCGTTAGGAGGTGGCGAAACGCCTCCGCGTACAGCCCGTCGCCGGCGAGAATCGCCACATCCTCGCCGAACTTCACGTGACACGTGGGCTGCCCGCGGCGCAACTCGTCATCGTCCATCGCCGGCAGGTCGTCGTGGATCAGCGAGTAGGTGTGGATCAGCTCGATCGCTCCCGCCAGCGGCAGCACCTCGCGCTGCTCCAGCCCGACCGCGCGCGCGGTCGCCAGCGCAAGCACCGGCCGTATGCGCTTGCCGCCGGCGAGCAGCGAGTATCGCATCGCCTCCTCGAGTCCCGCCGTGAGCGCCTCCTCGGAGAAGTGCATCCCCTCCAGATAGCGCTCGACCTCCTGACGCAGGTGCTCCGGATAGGTCGCGTTCACGGCCGGCCGGAGACGCCTAGAGCAGGGTGTCCTGGCCTGGCGCCGCGGAAGAGGCCTCGGCGCGCGTGAGCTGCTCGAGCTCCGCCGCCGCCTGCGTCGCCAGCGCCGCGCAATCCTCGACCATCGTCGCGGCCGCGTCGGACGAGAGCTCGCCCGAGCGCAACTGCTCGGCGGCGCGCTCCAAGCGCGCGATCGCATCGTCTAGGCGCTGTACGCTGCTCATGGGATCCTCGCATTCTCTCGCACCTCGCGCAAGACTGCCCCGAGCACTCCGTTTACAAACCCGGGAGCGTCCGAGCCGCAGAAGGTCTTGGCGCTTTCCACCGCCTCCTCGATCGCGCCCTCGGCCGGGATCGGCTCTTCGGCGGGGATCGCGTCGGGATGGAGCATCTCGATCAGCGCCACACGCATGATGCTCCGCTCCAGCGGCTGGATCCGCGTCACCGACCACCCATGCGCGTGGCGGTCGATGACATCGTCGAGCTCGGCCGCACGGTCCGCGGCCGCATGCGCGAGCGCGCGCACGAACAGCGAGTCGTTCGTCGCGAAGGTCTCCGCGAGCGACCGGCCCGTCAGATCGTGCTGATACAGCGCGATCACCGCCGCCCTCCGCTGCTCGGAACGGCGCATCCTAAGCGCGCGCGACGTAGTCGCCCGAGCGCGTGTCCACTCGGATTCGCTGGCCCTGCTCGACGAACAGCGGGACCTGGATCACGGCGCCGGTCTCGAGCGTCGCGGGCTTGGTGCCGCCGCCTGAGACGGAGTCGCCGCGCAGGCCCGGGTCGGTCTCTGAGACCTCGAGATCCACGGCGCTCGGCAGCTGCACGTCCGCCGGCTCGTCGTCGATGAACAGAACATCCACCTCGCTGCTCGGCTTGCACCAGCGCAAGGCGTCCTTCATCGCGCGCTCGGGGATCGCGATCTGCTCGAAGGACTCCGTGTCCATGAAGTGAGCGTCCGACCCGTCGGCGTATAGGAACTGCATCTTCCGGGCCTCCGTACGCACCGAGCGAAACTTCTCGCCCGCCCTGAACGTCCGGTCGATCACGTTGCCGTCGGCCGCCCTGCGCAACTTCGTCCGCACGAACGCGCCGCCCTTGCCCGGCTTGACGTGCTGGAAGTCGACGATCTTGAAGACCGTGCCGTCGACGTCGATGTGATTTCCGTTCTTGAATTGATTTGTGCCTAGCACGTATGCCCTTTACCCTTCACGATATGTCCACGACCTCTAACAAGCCTAGCCGCATGGATCAGTACGTGCGGGTCAGTCGAGTCGGCGGACGCTCGGGCGAGAGCTTCATCTCCCCCGACCTACAGCGCGACCAGGGCGTCGCGTGGGCGGCCTCTCGCAGCGTGGAGATACCGATGATCCACGAAGACCTCGACCAGTCCGGCGGCAAGCTCGACCGCCCGGGCCTCGACGCGCTCATGGCACGCATCAGAGCAGGCGAGACGGATGGCGTGATCGTCTCGAAACTCGATCGTCTCAGCCGCCTGGGCGTGGCCGACGCGCTGCGCCTGGTCGAACAGATCACCGAGGCCGGCGGCTCAATCGCCGCACTCGACCTCGGCCTCGACCCGACGACGCCATTCGGCGAGTTCGGCATGACGATCATGCTCGCACTGGCTCGCATGGAACGGCGACGCATGAGCGAAGCGTGGGATCACGCCAAGACGCGCGCCCTCGATCGCGGCGCGCGGATGGGGCCGACTCCGTTCGGCTACACGCGAGACGACGACGGGCTGCTGGTCCCCCATCCCAAGTGGGCGCGTGTCGTCAAGCGAGCGTTCAAGCTGGCGGCAGATCGCGGCGTCGACGCGGCGCTCGACTACTTGCACAAGCAGGTACCAGCGTACCCCTCCGCTGGTAGGCCGGGCGTTCGTCGCAAGCGCAGCGCCAATCATCGGACCTGGAACCCGTTTACCGTGCGCCGACTGCTTCGCAACCGGACCTACATCGGCGAGACGCGCTACGGCGACCGGCTCGTACGCGACTCGCACCCAGCCCTGGTGGATCGCGTGACCTTCGAGCGCGCCCACCCCGGCGAGGAGAGGCCGAAGCGCCGGCCGGCGGCAGTCTTTCCGCTCAGCGGGTTCGCCACGTGCGCCAACTGCGGCGAGGTCTTGATCGGCGCACGCGCAGGCGTCACACCCGACGGTCGCGGGAAGCGCGCCTATCGCTGCCGAGCATCACTGGCAAGCTGGAAGGGCGAGCGGTGCGGCGCCTCGACGAACGTCCTGGCCGACCTCCTGGAGAACTACCTCGTAGAACGGATCAAGCAGGCGTATGAGCAAGGCGGCACGGCTGACGTCGCTGCGAGCGTCGCCGACACGGATGACACGTTCGAGGACGTCCAGCGCGAGCTTGAGGCGGCCGAGAGCGAGGTAGAGCGCTTTGCCGCCGACCCGACCGCGGCCGAACTGCTCGGCGAGGCCGCGTGGACGGCGGCTCTGCGCACACGAACGGAACGCGCCGAGGCCGCCCGCGCGGCCTACCGCGAGCACGTGGACGCGATGCGCACGGCTGACATCGTGATCCCACCAATCGAGCTGCTGGACAGCCTCGCGCCCGAGGAGTTGACCACGGTCCTACGCAGCGTCTTTCAGAGCGTCCGCGTCAGTCGCGGGCGCGGGCCGCTGTCCGGCCGCGTCGAGCTGACGTTTCATGGCGAACCGCTGGCCGGGGTAGCGGCGCGCCAGGACGCCACATAGCGCCCGCTCAAGCCCTTCGCGAGCCTCTTGAGGCATCGGTCCCCACACGTCCGACCGGCCCTCCCTTGCCGGGCTGGCGGCGCGCCGCGCAGGCCGTGCTGGCGAGCTCGGGGTGTTTTTGGGCGCAAGTGCCCTCATGCTGTTAATGACCCTGAGCCGCCCGAAACGGCCATCGAGTTCTCCAGCCCGGGCTTCTCATGCCGGCTAATGACCCCGATGACACCGAGGCGGCCTACGACTTCACGGCCCCGCGGCACCTTCGGGAGCTGCGCGCGAGCGCGTACAAGGAGGCGAAGCCGACGCCTCCTTGTACGATGCACGTAGCGGCGGCCACCTGGCCGCAACGTCTCCCGGCGTCGGCGTCGCCCCGTGGTCCTTGCGCGCCCTCGTTCCGCGACTCGCGCGTCTCCTCAGTGCCGCCGTTTGATCCCTGAGCTGACCCTCATTAGACCCACTCGTCCGGCGGGGCGCCGGGCGTCCAGGCCTGCGTGACGCTGCCGCCCTCTTGACTGAGTTTGTGCCCGAAGTCCGCGATGTGCAATTGGAAGCTCAACTCCTCGCACGGGTCATAGGCTGCGTCGTCCAGCAGCCGGCGCCAGTACGCCAAGGCGCACAGCGACTCAAGATGCGCGGCTCTGGTCCACCAGCCCTGCTTGAGCCCGGCGAGCTGGGTCGGGTAGCGCCCATGCAGGGCGACGATCTCGCCCCACATGCGGCTGCGCCACTCGCGATCCCCGCCGTAGGGCTCAAGCCACGGGGCACGCTCGCCCGGACTCCGAGTCTGGGGGGAGCGGCGCGCAAGCAGATCGCGGCGCGTCGGCGAGCCTTCCCCGCCCGTGCCTAGCTCGTCGAGGCCCTGACGGACGAATTGCGCCGCGACGCGCGACACGGGCTCGTCTGCGTCCTCGGCCATGCCTTCAAGACGACGAACGAGCGGCTCAGGCAACGTGATTCTCACTCTGCGGTCCATTTCCGATCTCCAGTCAGTCGTTTTGGGCGGCTTGTGCGCCCTTCCACTGGTTAATGACCGCAAGTGGCCCCAACCGGCCAACGAATTTTCCGGCCCGAGAGTGGCCCGGGCTCGGCCCCCGTGCATCTAGTCTGTTCAGGAGACTTGGGGACCGCTTCGGATAGAGGGAGCCAGGGAGCCGGAGCGCGAGTGGGACTCGGCAGAGCGGTATCGTTGCTGGCGATGAGCGCAGAGCGCGAGTTTGACGTGGTGATCGTGGCTGAGCCGGAGGGCGGCTACAGCGTTTTCGTGCCCGAGCTGCCGAGCGTCGCCACGCAGGGCGAGACGATCGAGGAAGCGCGCGCAAACGCGCAAGAGGCGATCGAGGGATACCTCGAAGTCATGCACGAGGACGGCCTTCCCATCCCCCCCGTGCACCGCGACCGCGTAGCGGTCCACGCCGCGTGAGCCAGACCCCAGCCGTCACGGGCAAGCAGCTCGTCAAGGTGCTCGAACGTCAGGGCTGGTACGTGAAGCGCATCCGTGGCAGCCATCACATCCTGCGCCACCCGAGCATCCCCGATGCGATCCCCGTCCCGGTCCACGGCAATCAGCCGATCAAGAAGGGCACGCTCGGCAACATCCTGCGCACCGCGGGCATCACCCACGAGCAGCTCAACCGGCTGCTTTGACGAGGCCCGGCCCCCGCTAGCTCGCCTGACCTTCCTCGTCGTCGGGGATCAATGCGGATAGTCCGACGCCCCGAAAGGTTCGCCGCCCGCGACGGCTCAGACGCCCGGGAGAGGGCCACTCTGGTCAGGGCACAGTAATACCGCGCTCCGCTAGTTTCTTGGGGCTAGCGACGAGGAGATCTACGCAGTCCGGCCAGGAATGGTCGTTGCGCAACTCCTCAAAAAGATTGTCATCATCGACTACGAATACAGCGGCGACTAGGCAGTGGTGGCGCTGGACATGCCGTGCCAGCCGCTCGGCGTCTGCGAGGACATCCGCGATCTTGCGTTCGTGATCGAATCGCCACGTCTTTGAGCATCCAGCTGGCAGGTACTTTCCCTCCACGAAAAGCTCGTGCGGGTAGCACATGAACCGCTCCTGGGACGTTTCGTCCTCGATGAAGTTGAGCAGGCGGGACACGACTAGGTCCACTCGCTCACGCTTGTCGGCGCTCTCATCAAAATCGGCGAAGCTCCAGCGGGCGACCGGCAACTCTAGGTGGACCTCATGCGGGAACTCTCGCTCAAGCTCCAGCGCCAAGCGATAGATGCAATCGTCCTCTGACCAGAACGTTGGGCCCTTGTAATTTTGCGGGTCGCCATAGTCCACCCAGCCGTGGTAGCGGTAGCCACCGTATTGCGCATAGACATCAAGAAAGCGACCAAATGCTTCCATCAGTACGGCGTGAATCTCGCGAGTATCGGTCACCACCTCGACCATAACCGATGCCGCAGCTTGCGACCCGCCCACTGAGGCCCGTCGGAGGACGGGCGTGCTGGCGGTGGGTCCTCAGCGTTTTAGAACGAACGTTCTCGTCGTGGTGACGGGCGTCATGCCGGTCGGAGTAAACGTGCCCTTCGCTGTCAACTTGAACTGCTTGGCGTGCTTGAGCAGACGCTTGCCGGCAGCGGTGAGCTTGATCTTGACCGTCGCGATCCCAGCGGCTGAGAACGTGCGTTGACCAGCCGCGATGAGCACCGGTTTCGGCTTGGCGTTGTTGGCGAGCTTCGCACCGGATGGCACCTCGTACCAGTCGATCACCGCGGTTCCGGCCTCGAGCGCCTTGAACGCTACGGCGAACCCTCCGCCCGTGAGCAGCGCAGCGATCTTCGCTGGTTTCCCCAATGGTGTGAGTTGCCCGGCGAGCAGCGCCGCGATCTGGGACGAACTCACGAAAACGGTCTGGCTATCCAGGACGCCTCCGCCGCCTGATCCGGTTCCTGTCGAGCCACCAGCTGATTCGGTTCCTGTCGGGCTGCCGCCTAAGGGGCCGCCGCTGGTCGTTGTGTTCGTCGTCGCCGTGTAGGTCAGCGTCACTGAGGGTGGCGTGCCGACTGCGGTGATCCCGGTCGAGCCACCGGGAGCGTACGAGCTGCCACCTCCACCCCCTCCTCCGCTGCCACCAGGACCCCAAGTGCAGTGCTCGTTAATTGAGCCACCGCCGCCACCGCCGCCCCCACCGTAGTAGCCGCCCCCTCCCCCACCTGCGCTAGCGCCGCCCCCTTCGCTACCGCCACCGCCGCGCCCTCCTTCGTAGCCGACGCCAGCAGTTGGGCCGAAATGACTGGTTTCCACGAATGCCTCGGAGCCTGCCGCTCCGCCGGTATTAGCTGTGCCTGCCCCTCCGCCCCCTCCGCCCTCGTTGATACCCGAGAGGGAGCATCCGGGACTTGCATCAGTGCCCCCGCTGCCGCCCGCTGATTCAGCAGAACCCCCGGGGCTACCGGCTTCCGGTGCGCCGTAAGGGTCTCCCGCCCCTCCACCGCCACCGGCGACGACGGTAAAGCCGACGCCCATCACGAACGACTCACCGCCTCCGCCCCCTCCACGGCCGCCGCTGCGCTCACCGCCCGACCCGCCGAGGCCCACGCCGCCCTGGCCTCCTTCACCTCCCCCCGCCGTGAAGTCGTTCCCCCCATTGCCCGCGACCATAATGTCCAGAAGCTCGCCGGGTTCGACGGCGACCGTTTCGCTCGCCGTGCCCCCAGGCCCGCCGGGCGTTATGACGCTGGTGTAGCTGCCGCCTTCGCCCAGGCCCACGACGCTGCCGCCCGACCCGCCGACAGCACGCACGGTGACGCTTGTGACGGACGGAGGGATCGTGAATGACGTGAACCCAGGTGCCGTAAACGGCACGACAGTGGGAGCCGTCATTGCCGATGCTTGTCCCACGGCCAGCGCAGCTCCGGCCCCTGCGCCGGCAGCAGCCAGAACCGCAACCAGCATCCGACGCGATATCCCGTCCGACCTCATGAGTTCACACGGTAGTCGGTCCACCTAGCTGCGGCCCAGGTACGCCCTCTTGGTCAATGGAATGCTTCTCCTTTTCATCGCTTTGCAGGAGGCGTCGCGCGTGCCGCCGCCGCTCCTGCTCCGGACGATGACCGGCACCCTGAGCAGCTCCCGAGACGCGCTTTGCGCGAGGAGCGGCACGCGGTCACAAGCGACTGGGTCGGCACGACGATCTCGGGCGGCTATTACGTCCGATCCCCCTGATACGTTCTATACACGTTTCTGAACTGGTTCGTGCTGATCACAAGCGGAGGGTAGCGGGCGCAAGACGCTGCTAAAGCTGGCGCCCTAGCTGCGGCGGAGGAGCGCCCGGGTCAAGCCGCCGCGGCCGAAAGGCTTGCCAGGTCGATCCCGATGACCTTCAGGCGGCGATGCAGCGCGTTGAAGGCGAACGTGTTCGTTTCGTCCATCGTGTAGTCCAGGATCGTGTAGCTGTTCGGGTCCGCGCCGGGCGGAACGAGCACGCCGCTCGCCAGCGGGATCAGCTCGGCCAGGCGCTCGGAGATGCGCCGCCTCAGCGCAGGATCCTTGGCCTTCTCGCGCAGGAACCACGTGCCGTAGGCGACGTGGCGGTGCTCGTCCCGTGAGATCAGCTTGAAGCCTTCCACCCAGCCCGGCAGGATCTCGTTGCGCTCCATGAAGTCGGTCAGGAACCATTGCCCGGTCAGGGCGAGCGTGCCCTCGATGATCATGTGGTAGAGCGTCACGAAGTCGACCTTCGCCTCGATGTCGCGAGGCTCGTCGATCAGGCGCTGCCCCCAGTCGACGAGCACGCCGTCGAACATCTCGATGAACGCCGGGTTGAGGTCGTCGCGTGCCCGCTGGAGGCGATCCTCGAACGTGCCGTCGAGGCCGAGGACCTGCTCGTAGAAGCGATTGAAATGCTGGGCGTGACGGGCCTCGTCTACCTGCTGCGTCGTCAAGAACGCCTCTTCGCTCTGGCTCTCGTAGGCCATCACGAGCCCCGAGAACTGAGTCGTCACGCGCTCCTCGCCGACGAAGAACGATGACAGGTTCCACGCCATGCGCTCGCGCAGATCCTCATCCATTGCGGCCCAGTCCCGCCGGTCGCGGCCGAAGTCGATCGTGTGCGACTGCCAGCCCTGGCGCTCCCACAGCTCGTACAGCTGCTGCGGCGTCATCAGCGTCACCGAGGAGAGCTTGGACTCGTCGGAGATCGTGCCGACGTCCCCCTGGCTGGTGAGGTCTAACAGTGAAGGCATGGCGGATCAAATCCTCCCGTGTGGTGATCGAACGGATATCGGCGAGCGCTCCCGCCGACCATACTCCCTCGCCCTGGCCGCGGTTCTCACGACACGACCGTCAGCGCCTTGGACAGGTTGGTGAGGACTTCGCAGCCGTCGTTCGTGACAACGACGAGGTCCTCGATCCGCACGCCGAGGCGACCCGGCAGGTAGGCGCCGGGCTCGATCGTCACGACGTTGCCCGCGCGCAGCGGCTCCTCGCCGGCCGTGCGCGACAGGCGCGGACCCTCGTGGATCTCCATGCCCACGCCGTGTCCGAGGCCGTGCCCGAAATGCTCGCCATGGCCGGCGCCTTCGATCACCGCACGCGCGACGGCGTCCAGCTCGCGGCCGGTCGGACCTGACTTGACGGCGGCGAGGCCCTGCTCCTGGGCCGAGCGCACGAGCTCATAGACCTCACGCGCCTGGGTCGAGATGCCCGCTCCCGTGGCGTACGTGCGGGTGCAATCCGAGCAGTAGCCCTCGTGCAGGGCGCCCCAGTCGATCGTCACGAGGACATCCGGGGGGATCTCCTGCTCGCGCGGCTCGGCGTGCGGCAGGGCGCCGTGGGCGCCCGCGGCCACGATCGAGGGAAAACTGGGCGCCATGGCGCCCAGTCGTCGCATTCCCAGCTCGAGCTCGATCGCGACGTCGCGCTCGGTGCGATCGACGATGCCGGCTTCCAGAACGCTCGTGAGAGCCTGCTCGGAAAGCTCTGTGGCGGCCCGGATGCGGGCGATCTCGCCGGCGTCCTTGACCGCGCGCAGCCGCTCGACGATCCCGCCGCATGGCACGAGCTCCCATCTGGCCGAGAGCAGCTCGCGCAGGCGTGCGTGCTCGCTGACGGTGACGCTCGTCTCGTCGAAGCCGAGCCGCCCGCTCGCCGCGCCCAGAGAGGCGACGGCGGCCTCGAGCAGGTTGCCCGCGACGATCTCGCGCTCGAAGGACGCGGGGACCTGCTCGGCCGACTGGGTCTCATAGCGGAAGTCGGTGAGGAACCGATGCCTGACTGTCCTCGCCGACTCGGCTCCCTCGGCCGCGATCAGCGCCAGCCCGCTGCTGCCGGTGAAGCCGGTCAGGTAGCGGAGGTTCACGACGGTCGCGACGAGCAGCACGTCCAGCTCCCGCTCGCGCAGCTCGGCCGCGACGCGCTCGACGCGCTCGAGGCTCGCCTCAGCGGAGGCGGCGCCCGTCACTCCTCGCCCCGATCGAGCCGCTCGCGCAGCAGCGCGAGCGCGTCGCGGTAGCCGTCGGGGCCGCGCCCGGAGATCGTCGCGAAGCAGAGGTCGGCGATCACCGAGACGCGCCGCCACGGCTCGCGCGCCTGCACGTCGGAGAGATGGATCTCGAGCGCCGGCAGCGCGGCGATCTCGAGCGCGTCGTGGATCGCCCACGCGTAGTGCGTCCAGGAGCCCGGGTTGAGCAGGATCGCATTGGCCTCGCCGGCGAGGGCGTGCAGGCGCTCGACGAACGCCCCTTCGTGATTGGTCTGAAAGAAGCGCGTGTCGAGCCCGAGCTCACTCCCGTCGTCCTCTATCCGCCGCTCCAGCTCGGCGAGCGTCAGCGTGCCGTAGAGGAGCGGATCGCGGCGCCCGAGCTGGTCGAGGTTGACCCCGTGCATGACCTCCACGCGGTATCGCGCTCCGCTCATCGCAGGAGCTCCTCCACGGCCGCCTGCACGTCCTCGGGGGCGACCTCGCAGCCGATCCTAACGTCACCCGGCGCGTGCGCCAGCACGAACGGCACGCGCGACCGCGTGCGCTTCTTGTCGCGGGCGATCGCCCCGACGACGTCCTCCGCAGATGCGCCAGCGAGCGTCACCGGCAGCGCGCGCGCGAGGAGCAGCTCGCGCACCTGCCCGCGCAGGCGCTCGGCGCCGGACAGGCGCAGCGCCGCGAGCAGCCCAAGACCGACGGCCTCGCCGTGACGGTAGCGCGCGTAGCCGGTGGCGGTCTCGATCGCGTGCCCGACGGTGTGCCCCAGGTTCAGTATCTGCCGTCGCCCGGCGTCGCGCTCGTCGGCGGCGACGATCGCGAGCTTGGTGCGCGCGCAGGCGAGGATCGCGCGCTCGTCCACTTCGCCGCCGCCGGCCACGCCCTCCCAAAGCGGCCCGCCCGCGATCAGAGCCGTCTTCAGGACCTCGACCCATCCGGCGGCCAGCTCTGGCGCCGGCAGCGTCGCGAGCGTGTCCGGATCGACGAGCACGCCCGCCGGCTGGTGATAGGCGCCGATGTAGTTCTTCGCCTCTGGCAGATCCACGCCGGTCTTGCCGCCGTAGGCGGAATCGACCTGCGCGAGCAGCGTCGTGGGGACGTGGACGATCGGCACGCCGCGCTGGTAGGTGGCGGCGCAGAAGCCGGCGAGGTCGCCCACGACGCCGCCGCCCAGCGCGAGCAGGTGGTCGGCGCGCGTGATGCCCGCCGCGATCATCGCCCGCCATATCTCCTCGGCACTCGCGATCGTCTTGTGACGCTCCCCAGGGTCGATCGCGATGCTCCCGGCGAGGTCCCCCAGACGATCGGCGTACAGCGGCGCGACCGTCTCGTCGGTCACGCAGAACGGGCGCGAGAGCGACCGGTCAAGCGGCCACGACTGCCACAGTCCGCCGGCAGCCGCGGCACTGAGGAGCCCGCGGCCGATCAGCACCGGATAGTCGCCGGAGGCGCTCCTCGCCCACACCATGCGCGTTCCCGGCGCTGCCGCCGACAGCGCACGTAGTGCCCCGACCGCGCGTGACGCCGCCCCACGGGCAAGCGTCGGCAGATGGGCGTCGGCCAGCTCCTCATACAGCGCCCGGCGCTCGGCGTGCAGGGCGAGGAACGCCTCGCGATCGCGCGCCAGCGGACGCTCGGCGCCGCCGTCGGCCGAGCTGACGCGCTCCCAAGCCTCCTCGGCGTCGACGTCGAGCAGGACGACCACGTGCGACTTCAGCGCGCGGCGGACGCGCTCGGAGAGCACGCTGCCACCGCCGAGCGCGATCACCGCGCCGGGCTCGGCCGCGGCGAGCAGCTCGCACACGAGCTCCTCCTCGCGGACCCGGAAGGCTCGCTCGTCGCCGCCCCCGGCGGGCTGCGACGCCGGTCGCGCACCCGCGCCGCTGGGCACGGTGACCCGGTCGAACGCCTCGGCGATCGGCTCTCCGAGGCGCTCCGCCAGCAACACGTCGCTGTCGAGCGGCCTCACGCCGAGCGCCTCGGCCAGCTCGGCTGCGACGGTCGACTTGCCGGCGCCCATGAAGCCGATCAGGACATACGCCCCCCGCGGCGCCGGCGCTACCCCCGCCATCCGATCCGCTCCTCACGGCAGCGCGCCGTTGCTCGACCATCGCTCATGGCGACCTCCATCCGATTCGCTCGCGATACGCGCGGACGGCCGCAAGGACGTCGTCGATGTGGTCGCCGCCGAACTTGCGCCGGTAGGCGTCGGCGAGCACGAGCGCCACCATCGCCTCGCCGACCACGCCAGCGGCCGGCACGGTGCACGAGTCGGTGCGCTCGCGCAGCGCCTGCGCCGGCTCGTGCGTCGCGGTGTCCACCGAGCGCAGCGGCTTGGTCAGCGTGGGCAGCGGCTTCATCGCGCCCTTCACGATCAACGGGCAGCCCGTCGTCATTCCGCCCTCGAGGCCTCCGGCGCGATTGGTCTCGCGATAGTAGCCGCGCTCGCGCGAGAAGAAGATCTCATCGTGCGCCTCCGACCCCGGTTTGCCCGCCACGCCGAAGCCGTCGCCGATCGCGACGCCCTTGATCGCCTGGATCGAGCAGATCGCCCACGCCAGGCGCCCGTCGAGGCGCTCTTCCCAGGAGACGTGCGAGCCGAGGCCCGGCAGGAGACCGAACGCCTGCACCTCGAAGACGCCGCCGAGCGACTCATTTGCTCGGCGCAGATCGTCGATCTCGCGCACCATCCCCGTGCTCGCCTCAGCGTCCAGGCAGCGCACTGGCGAGCTGTCCACCTGCGCGAAGTCCTCCGCCGTCAGCGGACGCTCGCGCGCGGGCGCATGGACGGAGGCGATCTGCACGACGTGCGAGAACACGCTCACGCCGAGCGCTCGCAGGAACGCCTTGCACAGCCCACCGCCGGCGACGCGCGCCGCCGTCTCGCGCGCAGACGCGCGCTCGAGGATGTTGCGCACGTCTGACTGCTTGTACTTCTGGATCCCGACGAGGTCAGCGTGGCCGGGGCGTGGCAGGTGGACCTCTTCCATCTCCTCGCCCACCGGCCAAGGACTCATGCGCTCTTCCCAGTTGGCGTAGTCGCGGTTGGCGACCTGCAGCGCCACCGGACCTCCGAGCGTGCGCCCGTGACGGACACCTCCGGTGACCTCGGCGGTGTCGCGCTCGATCTTCATCCGACCGCCGCGGCCGTGGCCGAGCTGGCGGCGCGCCATGTCCGCGTTCAGATCCTCCGGGCGCAGCTGAATGCCGGCGGGCAGGCCCTCGACGATGCACGTCAGTCCGGGGCCGTGCGACTCGCCGGCGGTTGTGAGACGAAGCGTCACGCTCCTAGCTTATTTGGCTCCTCGATTCGGGATGCCCGTGGGCGCGCAGCTTCGTAGAGCCGTTCCTGAAGCCGGCCACGACAGCTCGTGGCGCTAGAGGTGTGAGCGCGTGATCGCGACGTGTGCGCGCGCGGTGAAGGCCCGGTGACGCACGAGCACGAGCACGCCCTTCGCCTGGGAGTAGCGCAACCCCGGCAGCGCGACGAGACCGATCCGTCGCAGCAGTTCGCGTCCGGCCTTCGATTCGCCCCGAAATGCCCTGCGTGCCGCGGACGCCGTCGCTTTGCTGGACGTGATGCTGACGAGTTCCAGCTCGTAGGTCACCGCCGCGCCGGTGGGCGGCAGGTATTCGAATTCCTCGCTGTGACCGACCTTGAGTTCGATCGCCTGGCACTGGGAGGCGCTGGGCAGGCACTTGGCCGCTCCACGTAGGATCGCTTCACCGACGAGCGTGAAGGTCGCGCTCTTGCCGCCGGCGGTGACGCCCCGGAAGACGACCAGGGGCTGCTTGGAGGAGGGCAGCGGCGCCTGGCGCTTGAGGTTCTCATACGGCGTCAGCTGGGCGCTCGCAGGCAGCGTGCCGGCGGGGAGGACCCCGAACAGAACGGCGATGTGGTAGACCGTTTCGGGCTTGGCCGGCGCGGACGGTTTCGGCGTCGTGGTGGGCGTGGTTTCCGCGGAGCCTTTCGACGACGAGCCCGATTCCGAGGAGCCCGTGGCAGAGGAGCCCGAGCCGGAGGCTTTGGATCCAGCCGCTGGCGTGGCCGTCGAGGACGCGGGCGTGGCGGAGGCGCTCTTCGACACCGTCCCCGGCAGGGGCGTGAAGGGATCGCGCGAGGAGCCTCCGTGCTGCTGAGCGGAGCCGCTGGTGGTCTCCGCGATGGCCTGGTTGGAGCTCGAGGGAGCCTGGCTTACGGCGATACCGGCGGCGCCGGCGGAGACGGAGGGCGACGAGGTCGTGGCCGTCGGGGTGGTGGACGAGGAGCCGCCACCGAGCACGGCGTAGCCGAGCGCGGCCAGGAGCGCGACTCCAACCAGGGCGAGGAGTGGCAGCATGCGCCTGTCCAGCAGGTCGGCCTTCAGCGAGCTCAGGAGGTTGGTCATGGGAGCACCCTCGCGATCGCGGGAGCGGTCGGCGAGCTCGCGCCCGGCGCGCTCGAGGCCACAGTGGTCGAAGATCCGGCGCCGCCCGACGGAGATGCGGACGTCGCGCCGCCCGTCAGCCCTTGGGCGGCCGGAAGCACGTAGGCGGTGGCGGTGATGGTGCCCGTGAGCTGTTCGGCGCCAGCCTTGGCGGAGCCAGCTTCGGCGACAGTGGAAGCCGGTCCGAGCTTGGCGCTCTGGATCGTCAGCAGCCGCCCATTGACCTGCAGGCCGCCGGAGGCGGTGCGCACGGTGAAGCCGTTGAGCTGCTGGAACAGGTGGTAGAGATCGGAGAAGGTCCCGTTGAAGACGAACGTGAACGGCATCTGTGTGAAGCCGGCAACCGCCGCAGCAGGTGCCGCGGTGGCGCTCGACGAGCTGCTCGAGGAGCTGCTCGAGGCGCTGCTCGCACCGGAGACGATCGAGGAGAAGTCGACGTGCCTCTGGTTCGATGCCTGCGCGAGCTGGTAGACGAGCGAGGGCACTTCCCGGCCCGGAGGCACGGCTTTGCCGAGGCTCACGAGCGACGCGTACGCCGCGGCGTAGCGCGATTGTGCGCTGCGGGCGCTGGCGAGCTGGCTTTCGTCCGTCGCGAGCTGGGCGCTGGCCTGGGTGACCTTGCTCTGGAGCTTGGCAGCCTGCTGGCGCTCGGGCGAGACGAGCAGCAGCCATGCGGCGGCGAGCACGACGAGCGCCGATACGACGATCAGGACCATACGGTCGCGGCCGGTCATCCCACGCCTCCAGTCGAAACCGCGCTCGTCACGGCCGAGGAGCCCGTCGCAAGCGCGGCGGGAAGCGGTTCGAAGGAGATCGCGACGGTGAAAGCCGGGTCACTGCCGGCGCACCCGCCGCTGATGGCGGCCGAGCCGCTGGCGCCGCTGGCGCCCGACTTGGTGGAGCTCTGCAGCGTCACTTCGCTGACGCCCTGGATCAGGCGCAGGCGGTCGAGCGTGAGCGCGACGTCCGCCTGGCTCCTCGCGCAGCCGTTGAGGGTGAACGTCGGAACACTGCCCGGCGGGGTGGCAGAGGTCACAGCGGTGCTCGCGGCCGCACCCTTGGCGCCCGAGGCGCTCGCGCTCGTCGATGATCCGCCTGACGCCGGGGTGGTGGCGGTTCCCGCGCTCGAGCCGATTTTTCCTTCGAGCGAGCTGATCGATGCATAGCGCGGAAGGACGCGACCGACTTCATGGAACGCGTGGGCCCAGTCGAAGCGCGAGTCGACGAGCTGGGAGACGGCTTGCGTACGTTGTTCGCGAAGCGCGATGAAGTCCGTGTAGGGCGTGAGCCTTTCGGCGGTAGCCTGGGCCTGTTGCGCGCGGGCCGTGAGCGATGCGACTTCCGACCGACGACTCGAGACCTGTCGATGCGCCGTTCCGTAGAGCCAGGCGAAGATCGCCAGCACTCCGAGAACGGCCAGCACCGCGTACGCAGCCCCCTGCGAGCGGCCCGCGCCGAGCGTCGAGCCCCTGCGCTGCTCGGAGGGGATCAGGTTGACGGCCCTCATTGGGGCGCCTCCAACGCGGCGAGGCCCGCTGCAACCGACAGGCGATGCGTGGAGACCTTGCCTGCGAGACCCGCGTCGGCCAAGCCCACGCTCTCGCTGTGCACATCCAGGCCCAATGAAAGCTGCAGCGCTTCGGCGAAGCCGCGCACGTCGAGCGCGGATCCGCTCAAGACGATACGCGAGACCTCGCCGCCGCTCTCCTGGGCGCGGTGAAAGTCGAGCGAGTTGCGTACCTCGCCGGAGATCTCGCGGATGCCGTTCTCGAGCACCGTCCGCACCTCGACATCGGACGACGTCTGTGACTTGGGGACCTGTGCCGGCGTCGGCGCCATCGCCGCGGCGACCGTCTCCGCGTAGCTCATCGCGCTCTCGCGCGCGTCGTGATCCTCGGGACTTATGGGTTCCTCCGCCTCGGGTGGCACAGCCTCCGGCGACACCGCCTCAGGCACCCCCTCCTCGGGCGTCTGCTCCTCGGGCGCCTCCTCCTCGGGCGCCGCTGCGGGCTCTTCGACAGGCGCCGGGACGCTGAGATCGGCGGCCACGGGGGCATTGAGGTCGAACTCGGCGAGCAGCGCGCGAGCGTCCGACAGGGCAATGGCCCGACGCTCGGCCAGCTCGGTCGCCATCGCCTCCAGACCCCCTCCGATCACGCGCGTGAAGCGACACGCGGTTCCCTCGGCGATGGCGAGATTCGTCAGCCCGTCGACGTTCAGGTACAGCACACGGCCGGCGTGCTCGGCATCGGGGCGATAGAGCGAACGGATCAGAGCGAACGCCGACAAATCGACCCCCTCCGCGCGCAGGCCGGCGCGCCGAACCGCGGCAAGCAGGCGCTCGATCATGTCGCGCTGGGCAGCCACGAGGACGATCTTCTGGCGCGGGCCGGCGGGGGTATCGATGATGCCGAGCGGGTGAAAGTCGAGAACGGCGTTCGTGAGCGGCATCGGCACCTGGTCCTGCGCCTGGAAGCGCACGGCGGCCGCAAGCTCCTTGCGGTCGGTCACGGGAGGCAGTTCGAGCGTGCGCATCACGGTCCGCTGGTTGGCGATACCGACGCGAACCCGCTTGCCGAGGCGGCTGCTGGCAAACAGCTCGCGCAGTGCCTCACAGAGCGCGTCCTCGTCGATCACCTCGCCCTCCCGGACCGTGTCGGAGGGGAGCGGCAGGGCACAGGCGCGCTCGGCGAGGATCGCGCCGTTCACGCGCGCCTGGACGGCCGCGACGAGACCGGGCTGGATGTCCAAGCCGACGAGGTCGGCGCCGGAGCGGCGTCCGCCGCTGCGCCCGAAGCCCAGGCTGGGCAGCTTGAGCCCTCTCAGGGTGGGGAGCTTGAGCTCTGGGTTGGACAGTGAGGGCATTTTCTTGGTGGCGAGCTTGGGGGGAGACGACGCCGACATGGCCCTATCGGCGAGAACGGCGCGACGCTTGAGCCCCCGGCGCCGGCCGGGGCCGACCGTTGCGGGAGTGTCAGTGAACGAAGTTGTTGACGTAGGAGTCGATCAGCGGCTGCCCCGCATATACGGCGATGATCGCTCCCAGGGCGAGGAATGGGCCGAACGGGACCGCGGTCCTGCGCCCCTCGCGTGCACCCTTCCGAGCGATCACGACGGCGCCGACGAGCACGCCCGCGAGCAGCGCGATCAGGATCGCAGGCGCGACGGCGCGCCCGAGGAACAGTCCCATCACGGCGGCGAGCTTCACGTCTCCCATGCCCATCCCGCCGGGGTAGGCCAGGGCGGCGAGCAGCAGGAAGCCGCCGGCCCCCACGCCGGCGATCAGGCGCTCGGGCTCGCCGGAGGGGTCCAGCGCGAGGCCGATGGCCACGGCGAGCACGGCGCCGAGAGCGGTGATCCGGTTGGGAATGATGCGATGCTCGAGGTCGATCAGCGCAGCGGGAACGACGAGCAGGATCAGGACGATGCCAAGCGCGATCCCGGCGGCCGAGCGGTGCGCGAGCACGGCGCCAACGCAGAGCGCGGCGGTGAGCGCCTCGACGAGCGGGTAGCGCGGGGAGATCGGCTCAGCGCAGGCGCGGCAGTGTCCGCGCAGCAACAGATAGGAGAGGATCGGGATGTTGTCGTAGGGCCTCACCGGCGTCCCGCACGAGGGGCAGTGCGACGCCGGGGTGATGAGCGACTCGTGGCGGGGCAGGCGGTAGGCGACGACGTTCAGGAACGAGCCGACGATCGCGCCGAGCACGCCTGCGAATGTGACTGCCTCCATATGGAGATGATCGGCTCACACGTCGATCCGCTTGAGCGGGTGCCTGTTTGGCAACCTCATGGCCGGCGCGATGAAAGCAAGAGGGGGTGGCCGTTACGGCCACCCCCTTTTGGTAAGACGGGCGGTGCCTGAATCCCAGGCCCCGCGAAAGCGCTACCAGGTACCCGTGACTCCTTTGCCTCCCGTGAGCTTGCAGCCACCGGGGACAGATTCGCTGGCAACTTCACAGGTACGTGTGATCGTTCCTCCATTGTTTTCGAGGTAATATTTGTTTTTGGTGCCCTTCACTTCGGACTCGACCTTGAATCCTGTGGCCGTCGCAGATTCAACTTTCGGTATTGTCTGCGATTCGTCTTTCAGCGTCGGCTCGATTACCCGGAGTTTTTCGATTTCGGCGCCCAGGTAGCTGCCGTTGTTTTCGGTCGCGAACGACTCCATCGTCGTCTGCAGAGTCCCGACCTGCGTCTTGGCAGCGGAGTCGCTGGCCTTGCTGGTCTGGCTCAGGAACGCCGGGATGGCGATTGCGGCGAGGATGCCGATGATCAGGATTACGACCAGAAGCTCGATGAGGGTAAATCCACCCTCATCATTCAAGCGCTGGCGAAGTCGATACAACATGTGAATCCTCCTAGGATCCTGTTACAGGGCGCCAGCCCTCGGCCCATCGCCGCATATGGCGATGCGTCCCCCGTGCTCCGACCCGAAGGCCGGTTTGCGAGAGCCGCCGGCTTTGCTACACACCCGTTTGAGTGTTTTGCCTTGGCACCTCGACACTGGCTTTGTCAGCCCGTGCATCGACCCGCGTGCCCGCGATCTTTAGCGCTGAACCTGACTTGGACGCATGGCCTACCGACACCCCGACTACGAGACATTGCGCGCCGCCGCGCTCCGAGCCCTTGCCCTTCTGCTCCGGCTATGCCGCCGAGTCGGGAGGCGCCTCCTCGGCTGGAGCGCCGCCCGTGTCCCCGCCGCGCCAGCTAGCCTGGGCGTCGACGTCTGGCACGCGGACGCCGCCGCCGCGGCACCACGGGCACGTGACGGTCTTGGCCGTGCCACCGAGGTTCGAGATCACCTGGCCTGAGCCGCGACAGGGCATACACTCCCGCGGCTCATGGGCTCCCCCGGCCTCATCCTCGCTGTCGCTGTCGTCGCTCGCCACGAGGCGATCAGACTAGCGTTCCGCGCATGAGAAGACCGACGCGACAGTACGAGTGGGCGGCGGTGGCGCTGATCACCCTCGCGGCGGCGGCGCTGCGGCTGATCCACATCGGCCGCGTGTCGCCCGACCCGTTCTACGACGCGGCCGTGCGGAGCATGGGGCTGTCCTGGCACAACTTCTTCTTCGGCGCGTTCGAGCCGGGAGGCAGCGTCTCGATCGACAAGCCGCCCGTCGATCTGTGGCTGCAGGTCGTGAGCGTGAAGCTGCTCGGCTTCTCCTCGACGACGCTCAAGCTGCCCGAGGCGTTCGCAGGAATCGCCACTGTGCCGCTGCTGTTCGTCGTCGTGAAGCGCGTGTGGAGCACGACCGCCGGACTTGCCGCGGCGCTCGCGATCGCGGTCATTCCCGTCGAGGTGATCACCTCGCGCAGCGACACGATGGACGCCGTGATGATGGCGCTGATCGTGCTCGCCCTGCTGTTCCTCGTGCGAGCGGGCGAGACCGGGCGCACCGCCTGGCTGCTCGCGGCGGCGGCCACGCTTGGCATCGCCTTCGACGTGAAGCTGCTCGAGTCGATAATCGCCCTTCCCGGGCTGGCGCTGGTCGCGTATCTCGGGCTGCCGGCTCCGCGCCGCCGCCGCCTGCTCCAGCTGTCGGCCGCCGCGGCCGTGTACGTGGCCGTTGCGCTCGCATGGCTGACCGCGACGCTGCTGTTCCCCGCTCACGACCGGCCATACGCGATCGGCTCGACGAACGGCAGCGCGTGGAACGCGGCGTTCGTGTTCAACGGCACCGATCGCCTGGGCGGGAAATCGCCCGAACCGCAGTTCACGGTCTATGAACCCGGCCACCGCTACCCCGAAGCAACCCAGTCCGAGCGCGACCACATACCGATCGTCCCCCCCTCCCCCACGCGTCTGCTCGCGAAGATCGGCCCGCTGTCGGGCGAGCGACTGGGCCTCGAGCTGCTCATCGCGCTGCTGCTCGGAATACCCGCGCTGCTGTGTGGCCTGATCGGCCGGCGAGCCACGGCTTCGCCAATCGGCGGCGCGGCGAAGCAAGAGGCCGACGCCGACGCAGAGGGCCGCTACCGGATTCGGCTGGCGGTGGCGGCCGGTCTGGGGCTGTGGATGCTGACCGGCATCGTGCTGTTCAGCGACATGGCGCGCCTGCATCCGCGATACGTGGAGGGGTTCGTGCCCGCGGTCGCGGCGATGCTCGGGGTCGGCGCGGCGTGGGCCGCCTCGCCTCGAGGACGCCTGCGTATGGCGGTCCTGACGGGGACGATGGTGATCCTCGTCATCTACGGCGAGCGCCTGCTGTACGGCACACCCGGGGCCTGGTGGATCACGCTGGCGGGCGCGCTCGGGGCCGTCGCGTGCGCCGGACTCGCCCGCCTGGGCGCCGTCCCCGCGGCGCTGCGCTCGTCGCTGGCGCCGGCGGGCGCTCTCGCGATGACGCTGATCGCCGTGCTCGCGATACCGCTCAGCGCCGACATCACCGCGATCGACGACCACGTGACCGACGCCGGCTACGTAGGCGCGCTGCCGACGGAAGAGCAGCAGCTCGTTAGCGCCTATCTACGCGCCCACCAAGGCAGCGCGCGCTATGAGGTGGCAGCCGAGTCGGCGACGGGGATCGGGTCGCTGATCGTGCAGGACGCGCGGCCGGTCCTGGTCCTGACGAGCTACGAGGCGCGCGTCTTCACGAGCGTGGCCAAGCTGCAGCGCCTGATCGCCGAAGGCCAGGTCCGCTACGCCTTCCTGAACTCCGGCTGCGGGCGGCACTTCTCGGCACAGAACGCCGCCTGCACGGCGCCCGCGCTGTGGGTCCGGGCGCATGGGACCGACGTGTCGCGTCAGGCGGGCCTGAGTCGAGGCGGGGTCCTATGGCTGCTGCCCGGAGCAACGGCGTGAGCGTCGAGGAGGACAACCGGGCGCTGGCGGAGCTCACCGCCGGCGCGCGGGTATCGGGCAAGTTAGCCCTCGACACCGAGTTCATGGGCGAGGGGCGCTACCGCACGCTGTTGTGCCTGATCCAGCTCGCGATTCCCGACGCCGCCGACGCGAGTGAGCGGATCGAGGTCTTCGACCCGCTCGCGGAGGAGCTCGACGGCGCGCCGCTCGCCGCCATCCTCGTGGACCCGGCGATCGAGGTCGTGGTGCACGCCGGACGCCAGGACATCGCGCTCGTGCGCAGGCGCTTTGGCACCGATGTGAGGAATGTCTTCGACACGCAGCTCGCGGCCGGCTTCGCCGGGTTGGGAGCGCAATCCTCCTACGAGTCTCTGCTGGCCGAGACACTCGGCGTGCGCGTCTCAAAGAGCGCGAGCTTCACCCGTTGGGACGCCCGCCCGCTCTCGCCCGAGCAGCGCGCCTACGCGCGGGAGGACGTCGTGCACATGCTCGAGCTCGCGGCTGAGCTCGAGCGCCGCCTGACCGAGCTCGGTCGCCTTCAGTGGGCGCGCGAGGAGTGCGAGCCACTGGAGCGCTCGAGCGACGAGCGCGACCCCGAGGCTGTCTTCGCGCGCCTGCCGCGCGTACGTAACCTGAGCGCGTCCGCGCGACCAATCGCCCGCGAGCTCGTCGCCTGGCGCGAGCAGACCGCCGCGCGCCAGGACCGCCCGGTGCAGAGCATCCTCAGCGACGCCGCGCTGATGGAGATCGCGAAGCGCCGGCCGTCCTCGCGGCGCGCGCTCGAGCAGATCCGCGGCATCGGCGCGGGCGCCGCGCGCCGTCGCGCGGAGGAGCTGCTGGCGGCCGTGCAGCGCGCATCCGGGCGCCCGCCGGAGGAGCCGAGCGAGGAGCCGCGCCGGTCGCCGCCGCGAGCCGAGGACGCGCCACTGATCGCCCTGGCGGAGGCGCTCCTGCGGGCACGAGCCCGCGAGGCTCACATCGCCTACGAGCTGCTCGTCGCGCACGCTGACTTGCAGGCGATCGTCGCCGCGAGGAGGGAGGGCGGCGAGGAGCCGGACGTGCGCGCGCTGCGGGGATGGCGGCGGGAGCTCGTCGGCGAGGAGCTGCTGAAGCTGCTCGACGGCCGCGTCTCGCTGTCGGTCCTCGACCGCCAGATTCGGATAATCGCCCGCTCCGAGAGATGAACAGCCGCCTGGCCAGGCGGAGATTCCAAGCTGCGGCGGTCGGTCAGTTACCGATGCTCTGGTAGACGGTGAACAGCGGCATGTACATCGAGATGACGATGAAGCCGACGATGCTGCCGATCACGATGATCATGATCGGCTCGAGGATCGAGGTAAGCGCCTTTACCGACGCTTCGACCTGGTCCTCGTAGAACTCGGCGACCTTGGTCAGCATCGCGTCCAGGGCGCCGGTTTCCTCGCCGACGCCGACCATATGCGTGACCATCGTCGGGAAGACCGGCGCCTGGGCGAGCGGCGCCGCGATCGTGCCGCCGCGCTTGACCGAGGCGATCACGCCGTCCATCGCCTCCTCCACAGCGGTGTTGCCGCCGGTCCTGCCGGTGATATCGAGCGCGAGCAGCAGCGGCACGCCGGCCGCGGTGAGTGAGGAGAGCGTGCGCGACCAGCGTGCGACCGCCACCTGCTGGACGATCGAGCCGATCTTCATCGGAACGCGCAGCCGGAAGTGGTCCCACTGTCGCCGCCCCCGGGGGGACTTCTTCCACTTCAGGAACGTTAGGACAGTGCCACCGGCGAGCAGGAATATCAGCCACCAGTAGCCAATGACGGCGTGGGACATGAAAACCGATACCTGTGTGATCGCCGGCAGTTTTCCACCGAACTGCTTGAAGACGCCCTCGAAGACTGGCACCAGGAACGCGACGAGCGCCATCATCACCCCGACCGCGAACGTGATCACGAGCACCGGGTAGACCATCGCCGAGCGGATCTGGCGGCGCAGCGAGGCGTCCTTCTCGAGCTGGTCGGCGACCCGCAGGAGAGCGTCCTCGAGTACGCCTCCGGCCTCCCCCGCCTGGGTCATCGCGACGAACAGCGGGTTGAACACCTTCGGGTGGCGCGCCATCGCGTCGCTCAGCGACAGGCCCGCCTCGACGTCCTTACGCACGGCGACGATGGTTTCCTTGAGGAACGTGCCCGCGGTCTGTTCCTCGAGCACATACAGCGACCGCAGGATGCTCATCCCGGAGTTGATCATCGTCGAGAGCTGGCGTGAGAAGACGGCAAGTTCGGAGGCGCCGACCGACTTCAGGAAGGGGAGGTCGATCTCGCGCGAGGTGTGCTTGTCGGCGATGTCGAGGACGATCAGGCCCCGCTGCTTGAGCTGGTCGGAGACCGCCTGCTTGGAGTCGGCCTCCAGCTCGCCGCGCGCCTTGATCCCGGCGAGATCCATCGCCTTGAATACGTAGGTGCTCATCTTTCAGTGTCCTTACGCGGCGACTAGAGACTCGGCCCCGAGCAACCGGTTGAGCTCCTCGGGGGTCGACGAGCGGGATTCGGCGAGCTTCTGGCTGATCTTGCCGGCGCGAACGAGCGTCGCCAGCGAGGCGTCCATCGTCTGCATACCTACCGCCGAGCTGGTCTGAAGCACCGAGTAGATCTGATGCGTCTTGCCTTCGCGGATGAGATTTCGCACAGCCGGGTTCGGCACCAGGATCTCGGTCGCGACCACGCGACCGGAGCCGTCCGCGGTCGGCAGAAGCTGCTGGGTCATGATCCCCTGCAGCGCGACCGAGAGCTGAACGCGCACCTGCCCCTGCTGATGGGAGGGGAAGACGTCGATCACGCGGTCGATCGTCTGCGCGGTGTCCTGGGTGTGCAGCGTGGCAAACACGAGGTGGCCCGTCTCGGCCGCTGTCAGCGCGGTGGAAATCGTCTCCAGGTCGCGCATCTCGCCGACCAGGATCACGTCGGGGTCCTGGCGCAGGGCCGCCTTCAGCGCCTCGGAGAAGCTCTGGGCGTCAGAGCCAAGCTCGCGCTGGTTGACCAGGCACTTCTTGTGCCCGTGCAGGAACTCGATCGGGTCCTCGATCGTCATTATGTGCTCCTCGCGCGTCCGGTTGATCTCGTCGATCATCGCCGCGAGCGTGGTTGACTTTCCCGAGCCGGTCGGACCGGTCACGAGCACGAACCCGCGCGGCTTGCGCGTGAACTCGTGCACGGTCGCCGGCAGGCCGAGGTCGTCGATCGAGGTCAGGGCGAATGGGATCAGGCGGAAGGCCGCGCCGATCGCGCCACGCTGATAGTACGCGTTGACACGGAAGCGGGCGTGGCCCGGAATCGAATAGGCGAAGTCCAATTGCCAGTTGGTCTCGAGACGCTGGCGCTGATCGCCGGTGAGGATCGAGTAGACGATCTCGCGCGTGTCCGTCGAGGAGAGCTCCGGGAAGCCGTCCATCGGCGTCAGGCGCCCGCGAACGCGCACGGTCGGCTTGGCCCCGGAGCTGAGGTGCAGGTCCGAGGCCCGGCGCGAGACGACCTCCATCAGCAGGTCTGCGAAATCGATGTCCATCGTCCCGCCCATCGACGCCCGACACGCAGGCTCGCACTGGTTGGGCTCGGAGTGGACGAAGGTTGGAGCGCTCCTGCCCGCCAACACGGGCGCCGCGCTATGCGGGCGCGCTTTCGTCGCGCGCGGCGCTACGCATCGCTCCCACCGGCGCCGACCGGCCGGTCCAAAGCTCGAAGCTGAGCGCCCCCTGAGCCACCAGGATCTCAACACCGTCGAGCGTGCGTGCCCCGTGCTCGCCGGCGGCAGCGAGCAGCCGGGTGGGTCCCGCACCGTAGACGAGATCGACGACGTAGGCGTACTCACCGACGGCGGCGAAGCTCAGCCCGAGCTCGTCGAGCTCCTCTCCTGCGCTCGCGCGTGGGTGCAGGCCGACGGAGGTGCAGTTGACCAGCAGATCCGCGGGCTCGGGCTCCCTGACCGCGCGCACGCCAAGGTCCCGTGCGAGGTCTTCGGCGCGCTCGAACGTGCGGTTCCAGACCAGTACATCGCTCGCGCCCGCGTGGCGAAGCGCCCACGCGGCCGCCCGCGCGCTGCCTCCCGCGCCAAGCACGAGCGCGCGCATCGCCCGCGGCGAGCACTGCAGCGCGGCGATCAGTCCCGGGGCGTCGGTGTTCTCCGCGGCGATCGTCCCGTCGGGCGCGAAGGAGAGCGTGTTCGCCGCGCCGATCGCGCTCGCCGCCTCGCTCGCCCGATCGGCGAGCATCAGCGCATCCCGCTTGTGCGGGATCGTAACGTTCGCGCCGAGGAATCCGGAGCGCCCGAGCGCCCGAGCCGTCTCGGTGAACAGCACCGGCGGGACCGGCAGGAGCTGATAGCGCCAGTCGTCCATCCCGAGTGCCGCGAAGGCAGCGTTGTGGATCGCCGGCGAGCGGCTGTGCTCGACCGGCCAGCCCAGGACCCCCAGGCGCGGCATCACTTCTTCTTGCAGGTTGGGGGGCGGCCGCCGTTCTTGCTGACCGCCGCCCGGTAGGCGGCGACGTTGGCCTGGAAGCCCGCGTAGGTGCTCGAGAACGCCTGCTCGCCGCATCCGTCGGCCGCGGCGACGTAGTAGAGATAGGGAACGTGCGCCGGATGGGCCGCGGCTTCGATCGAGGCCATGCCGGGGTTGGAGATCGGGGTCGGCGGCAGGCCCGTGTGGATGCGGGTGTTGTAGGGCGAGTCGATGTGCAGCTGCGCCGTCGTCAGTTCCTGGGTGTACGTCGCGATTCCCCTCTGCAGCTCCACCGCGTAGTAGATCGTGGCGTCGATTCCCAACGGCATCCCCTGGCGCAGGCGGTTGTAGATCACCGCCGCGATCAGCGGACGGTCGTGCGCCGTCTGTGCCTCGCGCTCGATCATCGAGGCTACGGTGAGCATTTGATAGGGCGTTATGTGCAGATCGTGAGCGCGGCGAGTCTCGGCCGGGCCGAACCTCTGGCGGAAGGCGATCAGCTGGTCGGACACCAGCCGGCTGACCGGGGTCCCGGCGTCCAGCTCATACGTGGCCGGAAACAAGAAGCCCTCGAGATTCGGCGTCCCGCCGGGCGCTCCGTAGCGCGCCGGGTTCAGCAGCGACGAGTGTCTCGACGCCGCGAGATAGCTGCCGCTGAGGTCGTCTTCCGGCGCGAGCGTCGCTATCTGCATGCGCGTGTAGCCCTCCGGGATCACAACGCGGACCACGATCGCCGCGGGCGGCGGCTTGCTCAGCGCTTCGATCGCAGCCGCGTAGCTCATGTTCCGCTTCAGCTGGAAGGCGCCGGAATGCAACTCACCCCGCTTGCCGTCGACGAGCGCGCGCAGCTCGAAGAAGAATCCGGAGGAGACAACGCCGTCGTGAGCAAGGATCGAGCCAATCCGGCTCGAGCTCGAGCCCTTCGGGATGTCGACGATCACGCTACCGCTACCGCCGCCGGCGAACGGCTGGAACAGCGACAGCAGGAACCACACCGCGGCGACCGCCGCCGCCAGCGCCAGCAGCGCGCCCCCGCGTGCGCGCGTCAGCCGCGGGCCGCCCCCGCTCTCGCCCGGGCGGCGTCGAGCGCGTGCGCTCGCCTCCCGCCCGCCCAATGCGCCTCGCTCGCCCAATCCGCCCACCGCGGACTTGCGGGCGCGGCGCTCCAGCAACTTCCTGCGTCGGGCGCTCGGTGCAGGAGCTCTCGAGCGCCGCGAGGGCATTGAAGCGGTCGCCGGGGCCGCGTTTGCGGGCTCCTCATCAGCCCGGCCGGGCTGCTCGGACTCGAGCTCGACCGGCGCTGGGACCGTCTCTGAGACCGGCGCCGAGTCGGGCGGAGCCGTCGGCGGCCTTCCGACCGCTCGCGCGGCCGCGGCTTGCTGCGTCGCTCCGATCGCTCGCGCCGCTCCAGGGATCTGGGGCGCCTCCTGCGCCGCCCCGGACTCACTCGCCTCCGACGGCCCGGTCCCATCACCGATCGTCGGCTGCAGAGCAGGCTCCTCGGCGGCCGGATCGAGCGGAGCCCGGTCGGCGCGGCGGCGAGCGCGCTGTTCGCGATCGCGCTCGCGCTCCTCGGCAGTGCGCTCGCTCGTCGGGCGTGATCGGTTGCCGCGGGACAAGGACAGGACCTTAACGCGATCGCACCGTCAGCCAGCTCTCAAGAAGGTGGGCGGCGGCGCGAGAGTCCTCGCTCGCGGCGAACGGACCCTCCATGCGCTGAGCGATTCGCGTCGTGAAGCGCTCGTCGTGCATCTCCACGGCAACGCTGTCGCCGAGGCGCAGCGTCAACTGATCGGCGAAAGCCCGCGTCTGGCGCGTCTGGTCGGTATCGCCCCCTTTCAGCGACAGCGGCAGCCCGACCACGACACGCTCGACTTCATGCTCGCGCACTAGTCTCACAAGCGCGCCGAGCCCGCGCCGGCTGTCTGGGCGCGAAACGGCTGCGATCGGCGTGGCGATCGTGCCGGTCGGGTCGCTCAGCGCGCAGCCACAGCGCGCGCTGCCGTAGTCCAGCGCCAGCACGCGCATCAGCGTTGCAGGGTCGACGCGATCGCCGCCGCTGCCGCGTCGATCGCCTCCTGAAGCTTCGCCGGTTCGCGGCCGCCGGCCTGCGCCAGCGTGTCACGCCCACCACCGCCGCCGCCCACGATCTCGGCGGCGCTCTTGACGATCGCCCCGGCCTTCACTCCCCGCTCAACGAGCGCCGGGCCGACGCTGACGACGAGGTGCACGCGGCCATCGACGGCCGTGCCGAGCACGATCGCCCCGTCGGCGAGCCTGCCCTTGAGGCGATCGACGACCGCCAGCAACGCCGCAGCATCGGGAACCTGCACGGTAGCGGCGAGCACGGGCACTCCGCCGATATCCGCCGCGCCCTTGACGAGCGCATCGATGTCAGTGGAGAGCTCGAGTGTGGCGCTGGACTCGCTGTTGGCGGGATGCAGCTCGAGCGAGACTCCTCTTCGCACTAGCTCCGTAACTGCCTCCACTACATCCTCGGCGCGCCTGCGCAAGATCGTCGCGACGTTCCCCAGCGTGCGATACCGCTCGCGCAGAAGCGCCACGGCCGCCGGACCGGTCACGGCCTCGATGCGTCGCACGTTGGCCGCACTTGATTTCTGGGCGAGGATCACGAAAGCGCCGATCTCGGCGGTGGAGCGCACATGCGTTCCACCGCACAGCTCGCGTGAATACTCCCCATCGCCCACCTCCACCATACGCACGACGTCCCCGTACTTCTCTCCGAACAGCGCCATCGCGCCAAGGCGCTTGGCCTCCGGGAGCGTTGTCGTGATCGGACGCACGGGATCGTTGCGGGCGATCCACTCGTTCACCCGGTCCTCGACGTCGCGCAGCTCATCGGCGCTCAATGCGTGACCATGGCTGAAGTCGAAGCGCAGCTTGTCCGGGCCGACGTAGGAGCCCGCTTGGCGCACATGGCTGCCGAGGCGTTCGCGCAGCGCAGCCTGGAGCAGGTGCGTGGCGGTGTGGTTGCACTCGGTCGCGTGGCGGGCCAGGTGGTCGACGCGCGCGAGCACAGACTCGCCCTCCTTCAGCTCGCCCTCCTCCACGACGACTCTCAGCACCTGATCCTGGCCCACCGGCACCACATCCTCCACACGCGCGCGGCAGTCCCCGTCGTCACATTCGAGGACGCCGACGTCAGAGATCTGCCCCCCGCCCGCGAGATAGAAGGGCGACTCCGCGAGCTTGACCAGCCGGCGCACCGGTGTCGGCCCGTTTCCACCGTTGGCGTCCGCGAGCTCGTCTGGCCGCACGGCGACCACAGTGGTCCGCTGCTCCTCGGTCTCATATCCGGTGAAACGCGTGCTAGCAGTGCCGTCAAGTGAGCCGGAACCGGTCACGCTGACCGCGAAGCCCGCGCCCGCGCGAACTGCGCCCGATCGGCTTCGCGCGCGCTGCTGCTCCATGAGAGCCTCGAAATCGCCCTCGATCGAGAGCCCCGCGTCGGCGAGCAGCTCCCTCGTCATCTCATAGGGGAAGCCATGGGTGTCGTACAGAACGAACACCGACGCGGCGGGCAGCGTCGAGCGTCCCGCCGAGCGCGCCTGCTCGATCTCCTCATGAAGGAGCGCGGTGCCCTGCGCCAGCGTGCGCCCGAAGCCCTCCTCCTCGGAAGCGAGCCACATGTCCGTCGACTCCGCCTGCTCGATCAGCTCGGGGTAGGCATCGCCCATCACCTCCCTGACGCGCTCGGCGTAGCGAGTCAGGAACCCCGGCTCCAGCTCGAGGCCGAGGCCCTGCTGAATCGCGCGGCGCATCACGCGCCGCAGCACATATCCGCGGTCCTCGTTGGAGGGCACCACGCCGTCGGCGACGAGGAAGGCCATCGCGCGGGAGTGGTCGGCGAGGATCCGCAGCGCGCGGTCGCCGGCGAACTGCTCGCCGTAGCGCCTGCCCGAGAGCTCCTCACCCAGCTCGATCAGCGGCTGGAACTGGTCGGTCTCGAACACCGAGCGCTTGTCCTGCAGGATCGCCGCCATCCGGTTGAGCCCCAGGCCCGTGTCGATGTTGTTGGCCGGCAGCGGCTTCAGGACGGGCTCCTCGGCCTGCTGCTCGTACTGCATGAAGACGAGGTTCCAGTACTCCAGAAAGCGCTCGTTCTCGCCGCCCGGCTCATCATCGGCGGAGCCGCGGTCGGCGCCGCGGTCGATGTACAGCTCCGAGCACGGCCCGCAGGGGCCGATGGGCCCCGCCTGCCAGAAGTTCTCCGAGCGCCCACATTCCACGATCCGCGCGCGATCGACGCCCACAGCCTGCCAGCACGCGATCGCCTCCTCATCGGGACCGAGCCCCAGCGCATCGTCGCCTTCGAAGACGGTCACCCAGATGTCCTCTGCCGCCAGGCCGAACACATCCCGGGAGAGCTGCCATGCGAACTCGATCGCCTCGCGCTTGAAGTAGTCGCCGAACGAGAAGTTGCCGAGCATCTCGAAGAACGTCAGATGCCTCTCCGTATTGCCCACGTTGTCGATGTCGACCGCTCGAAACACCTTCTGGCAGCTCGTCAAGCGAGGGGCGGGCGGCGTCTCCTGGCCGAGAAAGTAGGGCTTCAGCGGGTGCATTCCCGCGACGGTCAGCAGCGCCGAGGGGTCGTGCGCGGAGGGCACGAGCGAGGCCGACGGAACGCGCCGGTGCGCGCGCTCCTCGAAGAACGCCAGGTAGCGCTCGCGGATCTGATCCGAAGTCATCGCCCGACGGATCTTAGGCAGGGCCAGATGTCAAGGCACGCCGGTAGGGTGTCGGTCAGGGTCGGAGCAGCGCGGCGCGCCAGCGACGATCGCGCCGATCGCCCGCAGTGGTCCGGGTACCTCGGCGGGGCCCCCGGCCAGCGGCCTTCCTGTGCGGCGCCTACCAGGTGGCTTCTTCGCCGCCGTCACAGCCGGTTTTGGTCACCGGGCTAACGCAGCTGCGAATGACTTCCCCGGTCGCGCTCATGGTGATCTTGAATTCATCACCGCCGGTGGCTTTCGCTGTGAGCGAGTATTCGGCATCGCCGCCGGTCGCGGCGCTCAGATAAGCGTCATTCGTGGTCGCGACGATGTCGATCGACGGCTCGTATTTGTGCAGTTCGGTCGTCGTCACGTTTTTGTAGTTGCCCGAGCTGTCGGTCGCGATCGTCGCGGCCGTCGTCGCGGCCGTACGAACCAGCTCCTTCGCCTGCACGTCCGTGGCTTTGGCTGTGTCAGAGGTGAGCAGGGGGATCGCGATTGACACGAGGATGCCGATGATCAAGCAGACCATGAGGAGCTCGACGAGCGTGAAGCCACTCTCCTCCCTCGACGACCGCTGCGAGCGCGACCGCCCGCTCGTGAGATGTTCCTGGAAGGTCTCCCACGTTCCCTGCCGTAACGATGAATACAAGATAGCCCTCCCTGGCATTTGCCGGCAGTCGAGCTATCTCATGGAGATCCCTGACTTTGCGCCCTCGCCTCGCGACGAGTTTGCCTTTTTCAGCGTTGGTTGGTCGATTCGTCCGGGGAGATAAGCACGAATCATGAGCCGTGTGAAGGACGATCAAGCAGCGGGGGCAAAAATGGACGTATGTTCTAGACAGCGTGCCGAGCCGCCGCCGCGCTATCCCCGTGACGCGACCGTGCCATAGCCGACGACGACCTCGCCGGAGTACAGGCACGCGAGCTGCCCAGGGGCCGTACGCTCGGCTGCGGCCTGCAGCACGACGCCGACGTGCGGGTGGCGTCCCGCGTTCAGGTCCTGCGCCAGGCGACAGGCGAACTTGCGCCCGTGCGCCCGCACGCGCAAGCCGTCGACGGAGCCCCCGTCACGATGCAATGTGACGTCGCGCACCGACAGCCCGCGCGCCAGCAGCTGGTGGCGTGGGCCGACGGTGACCGTGTTCGCGCGCACGTCCGTCGCGAGCACGTACAACGGAGCCACGCCACCGATTCCCAATCCGCGGCGCTGACCGACGGTGTAGGGATGCGCCCCCGCGTGCTCGCCGAGCACGTTTCCCTCCTCGTCCACGACGGGCCCCGGGCGTGCGCCGATACCCCCGTGGCGCTCGAGGAACGCATCCTGGCGCGTACCCGCCAAGAAGCACAGGTCCTGCGAGTCGCGCCTGCCCGCGACCGCCAGCCCAGCGCCCACCGCCAGCTCGCGAACCTCGGGCTTTCGCATCTCGCCGAGCGGGAAGCGCAAGCGCGCGAGCGACTCGGGCGCGAGCGCCGAGAGCACATAGCTCTGATCCTTGCCCTCGTCCGCCGCGACCCGCAGCAGGCGGCCGTCGTGCACGCGGGCGTAGTGGCCGGTGGCAAGCGTCCGGGATCCGAGCCGCTCGGCGAGCTCGAGCATCGCGTCGAGGCGAACGCTGCCGTTGCAGCGCACGCATGGGTTCGGCGTCAGCCCCGCCGCATGGTCGGCGAGCCAGTGATCGACGACGCCGGCGCGGAACTCCGCGCGCAGGTCGATCGACAGGTGGGGCATCCCCAGGCCGTGGGCCAGCTCGCGCGCGCCGCGCACCGCCTGCGCCGAGCAACAGCTCAGATCGCCGTCGTTCTCCGGGTCTGACCACAGCTCCAGCGTGACCCCGACGGCCTCTGCGCCTCCCCGCGCCACCAGCAGCGCCGCCACTGCGCTGTCCACGCCGCCGCTCATCGCGACCAGCGTGCGCCGCGCGGCTGGGGCCAGCGCCGCGCGCTCGCGCGCCGCGCCGCCGAGAGCGCGATGCAGCGCGTCGGCCGCAAGCTCGGCCGCGTGGCGCTTGGCCGCGCTAAGCCCGCCGAGCTCGCGCGCGATCTGATTGGCGCCGATCCGCGCCGCGGCCAGCAGAGGCGTTCCGCGCAGCAAGCCCACCGCGGCGCTCCCGGCGGCAATCGTCGCCCCGCAGCCACTCGCGTCGAAGCCCGCATCTTCGATTCGCGCTTGCGGGCTTTCCGGGTCGATCGCCACGGATACTCGGATCAAATCGCCGCACGCGGCTCCGCCAGCCGCGCCGGCGCAGGCGTTCTCAGGCGAATGCCCACGACCTAGCGGTCGTTCGAGGTGCTGAGCCAAGCCCTCGGAGATCGTGCTCACGCGTCGAGTGTAAAGGCCTCAGGTGGCAGGTCCTGCTACTTCTTGACTTCGGCGATTGCCTGCTCGATCGCGAAGGTGTCGGTCAGTCCGACCAGCGTCGTCGCCTGCCCGCGCGGGTTGACGACCACGATCGTCGGGGTCTCGTTGACCTGCACGGCTTTGGTGAAGGATCCGAAGGAACCGACCTGGCTCGCGCGCGCGGCAAAGACGGCGACCTTGCCGCCCGAAGCATGTCCTACCGACCGCAGTTCTCTGTTAACCACCTGATCGACGATCCCCTTGGGATTCCAGAACAGGACCGTCACCAGCTTGCCCCGCTTGAGCGCGCCTTCGACGGTCGCCTGCATGCTCGGCGCGCCGCCGGCCTTCGACGGGCTCGCGCTTGGAGCCCCGGTGGCGCTGGAGGCGCTCTTCGGTGCCGTCGCGGCGCTCTTGGGCGTCACCGCACGAGCGGCGCCAGTACCCGTCTTCGAGGTGGTGGCCGGGGTGGTCGCGGCTGGCCCAGATGAGGTTTCGCCCGAGGCCTGCGCAGACTTTTCCTGCAGCCGCTTTGCGTTCTGTTCGGACTGCGCGACGGCCCCATGGGCTTTTTCGATCGCACGCGTCAATCCGGCCACGCCCGGCGCGGAGCCGTGATAGGGCGTGCTGGGCGCGGCAGGCTTCGCCGCCGGCGGGGAGGCGGGCGAAGAGGTCGACGAGCCTGCGCCGCCGCCGCTTGCCGAGTGGCCGCGTAGCGCGACGAACCACACGGCCGCGAAGAGGACAAACACGACCAGCACGATCTGAAACGGGCGGGAGAGCTGCGTCATCGCCTCTCCTTCGGCATCTGAGGTCGAGGAGTTGAACGGCGCGAAACGCGTTGGACACCTGCAACGGGCATTTCAGCGGCCCGCAGACCGTCCGCCGGCGCCGCTCAGAGCGTGCGCAGTCCGCGCAGCACCGCGTGCACGACGGTGTCCGTGGCGATCCGCTGCTGCCCGCCTCCCTGCATGTCCCTGACCACCGTCTCGCCGTTCTCGACGATCGCCACGTAGCGCGCGCCAAGCGCGTCGGCATAGCCGAGCTGACCTTTCAGCGAGCGGCCAGCGAGCTCCATCTGGGCCGTCAGCCCGGCTGAGCGCGCCGCGCGCAGAAGCCCGAACGCCGCCCTGCGTCTCTCCGGGCGCAGAGCAGACCCGAGCCCCCCGGAAGGGGGGCTACTCTCAAGATCTTCCGTGCCCCCGCCGCGATCTGACCGCGGCTCATCCTCGAGCGCGACGAACAGCTCCAGCGGCCTGGTGGCCGCCGGTTGCTGCTCGCCGGCCAAGAGGATCCGCTCGACGCCGGCGGCCCAGCCGATGCCCGGCGTGGGTGGGCCGCCCAGCTGCTCGACGAGGCCGTCGTAGCGTCCGCCGCCGCCGACTCCGCTCTGGGCGCCAAGCGCGTCGGAGGTGAACTCGAACACGGTGCGCGTGTAGTAGTCGAGCCCGCGCACGAGCGTCGAGTCGACCTCATAGGCGACGTTGGCGACGTCCAGCAGCTCGCGCACCTCCACGAAGTGCTCTGCGTCCTCGTCGCTCAGGTGCTCGAGCAGGCGCGGCGCCTTCTCCATGACTGCCTTGGTGCCCTCGTGGTCGGAGTCGAATGCCCGCAGCGGGTTCTGCTCGATCCTGCTGCGCACATCCTCCGAGAGGCTCTCCTGGTGCGTGTGCAGGTGCGCGCGCAGGTGCTCGCGATACTCGCCGCGACTCTGTGCGCTGCCGAGGCTCGAGAGGCGCAGCCTCACGTCCCGCACGCCGATCTCCGAGAGCAGCGCGGTCAGCAGCACGATCGACTCCGCGTCGACGGCCGGATCCTCCGAGCCGAGCGCCTCCGCACCGACCTGCCAGAACTGCCGGTAGCGCCCGGCCTGCGCGCGCTCGTGGCGGAAGAAGCTCGACAGGTACCACAGCTTCACCGGCTGGCGGCGCTTGTGCATGCCGTGCTCGACATACGCCCTGCACACCGGCGCAGTCCCCTCCGGGCGCAGCGTCAGCGAGCGCCCCGAGGCGTCCGTCAGCGTGAACATCTCCTTGCGCACGATGTCCGTCGAGGCGCCCACGCCCCGCGCGAACAGCTCCGTCGCCTCGAACGCCGGCGTCTCGATCCGCTCGTAGCCCGCGCCCTCGAGGATCGTCCGGGCGCGCTCCTGGAGCACGGCGCGCGCCTCCGACTGCTCCCCAAGCACGTCGAACGTGCCGCGCGGCGCTTTGATCTTGGGGGCGCTCAACTTCCGGACGCCGTTGCGTCCGGAGCCGCGATCGCGTGGCTTGCGGAGCGGAGCTCGGCCAGGAAAGGGTTCGTGTCGCGCTCGCGCCCCAGCGTCGTTGCGCCCATGTGGCCGGGATAGACCGGCGTCTGCGCGGGGAACTTCCGCAGCAGTCCTCCGATCGACGCCTCCAGCGTCGCCCAGTCGCCGCCCGGCAGGTCCACCCGGCCGACCGATCCTGCAAACAGCACGTCTCCCGACAGCAGCGCCCGCTCGCCCCCCTCATCTCCACCCTGCGTCTCGCCGGACAGACTGGAAGGGAGGGCTGCCGCAGCCTGCGCCTCGCCGCGCGGGCTGGAGCGCGCGATCGCGTAGGTCACGTGCCCGGGACTGTGGCCGGGGGTGGAGATCACGTCGATGTCCAGGCCGGCCAAGCTCAACCGCTCGCCCCCGGTGAGCGTGTGGTCGGGGTCATAGCTCTCGAACGGACCGAAGCCTGCGGGCACCCAGTTCATGATGTCCACGAGCAGCGGCCGCTCGATCTCCGGGCAGTACACCGCAGCGCCCGTAGCCCGCGCCACGGGCGCGACGGCGCCGATGTGGTCGAAGTGACAGTGCGTCAGCAGGATCGCCTCGATCTGCACCTCGAGCGCCTTCGCCGCAGCGAGCAGCCGCTCGGCCTCCTCGCCCGGGTCGACGATCACCGCCTTCGGAGCGTCGGCGCCGGAGCGGACGATGTAGCAGTTCTCCTGGACCGGCCCGACGGTGAACGCCCGCACGTCGAGTCCGCTCATCGCGGCGCCGCCTTGCCGCCGCCTTTGGCTTTGCGCCGCTGGCGACGCATGTACATCCACCGATCCGTGTAGTAGCTCACGGGCGTGTACGCGATCAGCGCGATCGCGAAGTACGCGACCGTCTGACCTGGCGTCGCTTTCAGCACCAGCCCCGACAGGAGCGCCAGCACCATCGCGGCGACCAGCGCGCGCCAGAACGCTCCGCTCCACGTCGCCGGGCGATCGAGCCTGTCCAGGCGCTTGGCCTTCGCGCGCGCCGCGTCGCCGGCCTTGCCGCTCTTCTCCGCCGCCGTCGGCTTGCGCCCGGTGCGTCCCCGCGACTCGACCACGCCGGCCGCGTTGCCACGATGCTTGGTCTGGCGCTTGCGCTTGGTCGGTGCCATCTCAGCAGCCTAGTGAGTTCTCGCCCACCGCATTCTCGATCACCTGGAGGGCAGCGTCAAACCCGGGGAGCGGAACGTCCTGCGGAAAGCCCTCCAGCGCCGCGCGCGGCGCCAGCCCGACCAGCTCCGCGCGCGCGACGCCCGCGTGCCTGCTGACCGCCTCGACGACCATCGCCAGCGGGATCTCCAGGGGCCGCTCGACGTTCATCGAGACCTGCGCTACCCGGCCATCAAGCTCCACCCCGATCGCACGCACGCCCGGAAGGCCCTCGGCACCGCCATCGCGGATCAGCGCCGCGATCCTGCCGGCGTCCTCGATCGTCGCCGGTGCGCTCAGCTGGACGTTGAACGCCACCAGCGGCGGCCTCGCCGCGATCAGCGTCGCTCCCGCCGTGGCGTGCATTCGCGGCGGGCCGAAGTCAGAGCGCCGCCCGCCCTGCGATCCCTCCCCCGCCGCCATCCTCTGCGCGAGCCCAGCGACGCCGCCACGGCGCAGCTCCGCGCGCGTCGAGCCGGGCCGATCGCCGGCGAGCTCCCCGTACAGGAACACCGGCACCTCCAGCTCCGAGCCGATCCGATCCGCCAAGACGAGCGCCGCCGCGCACGCCGCGCCCCGCGCAGAGACGTCGAGATAGACGAACGGCGCCACATCGAGCGCTCCCACGTACGGATGCTGGCCTCTCGCCCGGTCCCCGCCCGGCGGATCGTCCATGACGTCGATCCGCTCGACCGCCACGGCTGCGCCCCGAAGCAGTGCATCCGCAAGCTCTCCGGGCTCTCCGGCGAGCGTGTACACCGAGCGATGGTGATCGATGTCTGAGTGGACGTCCAGCAGTCGCGCTCCGCCCGCGGGAGACTCGCGCGCGGTCGCGCCGGCGCGGCGTGTCTCAGCCGCCGCGCCCAGATCCGCGAACGCGTCGCCCACCGCCGCGATCACCTCATGGTCACGCCCCTCCGAGACGTTCGGCACTGCCAGCAACAATGGTGAGCTCATCTCCACGAGGCTAAACTGCGCCACCCCGCCGGAGTAGCTCAGTCGGTTAGAGCAGCGGAATCATAATCCGCGTGTCGGGGGTTCGAGTCCCTCCTCCGGCACTACAGAAAGGCCCTGCTAACGCGGGGTTTTTCGTAAGCGTTCAGTCCGTCGGCCCTCACGTGAGCAGGGGCACCGGATCGCCGCGTGCATGCGCGGTGAGCAAGTCGACCAGGTAGGCGAACAGCGAGCGCC
>Ga0182024_10003304_pt1 | contig 38648 bp, 30 predicted proteins | sample P32metaG_FD_120480 | JGI IMG/M metagenome (GOLD analysis project Ga0182024, IMG submission 120480) | Permafrost microbial communities from Stordalen Mire, Sweden - P3-2 metaG (Illumina Assembly) | ecosystem: Environmental > Terrestrial > Soil > Wetlands > Permafrost | place: Sweden: Stordalen...
ACGCTTCTTTCAGACCCCGCCTCGCGGCGACGCCCTTGCGCTTCACTAACCCTTCACCTCCATCAGGTTGGGGAGGGGACTTTCACCCCCAAGCTGTCGACCATGCTCGGCACACAAACAAAAGCGGCGGCCGATTCAACCGGCCGCCGCTTTGCTTTTTGGAGAGGAAATAAACGCCTGAACCTACCGCCCGTGTCCGCCGTGGCCCCCGCCGGACGAATGCCCGCCGGAGCTTCCATGGCTGCCACTACTGGAGGAACCCCGGCTCGAACCGCCCGAGGACCCGCCGCGAGAGCTGCCGCCACTCGAACCGCGATAGCCGCCATACGAACTGCGCGGGGTCACGATCGGCCGGCTCATATTCAATGGCGGCCGAGAGGAACCGGACCCGCCGTAACCCCGGTAGGGATCCGAGCTCCCATAGGACGGACGCGAAGAGCCACCATAGGCCGGACGGCTGGCGGAGTTCCCGTAGCCGCGGCTCGAAGCGTCCGATTGCGGCGTGAACCGCTGATAGCCATCCGCGTTTGCTCCCCCCGATGTCCGCGCCGAAGGCGGCCTGTCAGCGCTGCCCTGTGCTTCGAACGAACGGGTCTGCGTAGAGCCTCGGGTATTCGCTGCGCCCTGATTAGTGCCATTCGCGGCCGACCGATCACTACCGAATGAACCGTTTGTTCGCGCGCTCGTGCCGGTGCTTGGACGATCACCCGCCGTGGAATTGCTGCGTGCGCTAGAGGACTGCGCGTTGTCGCGGCCTGCTGCCGAGCCGCTGCTGCGCTCGATTGATTGCCGCACCTGCCCTTGTTCCTGGCTGAAAGAACGCGTTGTCGCCGAAGAAGTGCGTCCGAAGAAGCGCTCCGATTGATTGCCGCGAATCGTGGACGGGCTTGCCGCGCGCCCCGATGCCGAAAGGCTTGCGCGCGTCGGCGCCACCGGCACGTTGCCTGACATCATCCGAGCATTGCTGAGCGATCCGCCGCGGAACGATTCGGGTCTTGCATTACTTCGACCGAAGTTATCGCGCGACACCGACGACATGCCCGACCGGAAGCCGTTGTTTTGCGCCAGCCGGAAGTTCGAGAATCGATCGCCGCCATGCAGCGGACCGAACCCGCCGAATTCACGCCACCGGCCCCAGTCATTGAAGCCAAAGAATCCGAACCGGCCACCCCACGCGCCCCACCAGGGGAAGAATGGATCGCAAGGACCGATCGGGAACCAACCTACCGACCCAAAGCCAAATCCGACTCCGAAGCCAATCCCGCCGCCGAATCCGAAGAACGATACGTAAGCCGGCGCCCAGATCGGCCGGTAGAAGCCGCCGTTGACCGGGCCAGGCCACCAAGCCCACCCGTTGTTATAGGAGAACCAGCGGCCGTAGTGATAAGGCGCCCAACCCCACGACTCACCACCAACCCACGTCCAGCCCCAGGAAGGTTCCCAAACCCAGTTGCCATCGCGGTAAGGAGCCCAGTCTGCCGGCTCGTTCGGGACCCACACCTGGCCATAATCCGGCACTTCTGTCCACACGCCATTATTGTCGAGGTCTTCCGAGCCGGTGTAATACTGGTCCGTGTGTTTCCAGCTATTCGCCTCGTGAATGGTGCGGTCGCGATCAGCATTCCATTTGTCGAAGTCATCGCGGCCCGGAGCGTCGGTGACCTTGTACTGCGCGTCGGCCATCGAACCCTTCACGGTAATCAGTTGGCCTTCCGTCACGTGCGTGCTGCCCTGCGGCGTGGAGACGTCCGCCTCGCCCTGGCGCACGATCACTTGCGTTTCCTGGTCGCTGTTCACCACGATGCGATAGCTGCCCTCGCCGCCGTAGGGATGCACGGCTACGTTAGGCGTATCAATTTCCACTTGCGCGTTTCCGCCGCCTCGAATCGTTGAGAAATTCGCCATCCCCTGCCCGACCTGCACCTGGACCTGGTTATCGGACAGCGTGGCGATCTTGGCTTGGGATTGGTCGCCGAGCCGCAGAATGTGCGCGTAATCGAGCTGTACTTCCGCGTGGCCGCTGTTGCCCGTGGAAACCTTGTCGCCCGCGACGACCGGCTGATTGACTGTTGCAGCCGACCAGTCGCCGGAGTCGCCGCGCTGCGTCGAGACTTCGCCGTGAATCAGGCTGATGCGCGCGACGCCTACATCTGGATTTGTATTGGTCGCCGGAGCTGTACCACTCGCCGGCGGATTCTGTGTGTTGGGCGGCGGCGCCTGCGTATCCTGCTGCACATCCTGAGCGTGGACGGCGCCCAGAGTGCCCAGGAGCATCACTGCCAAGCCCATCAGAAATTTCTTGGTCATTGTCTTCCCCATGGCCCACCTGAAATAAAATCAGACTCAGAGACCCGACAATGAAAAAGCAAGTGGCGTGCCAAAATACCGCCTGGTCCCGAGATAAATAAGCCATTCAGAATTAGGTATTTACGGAGGCGCGCAGGGTGGGTGCAGGCAGAAGGGCGGTGTTAGAGCGGCCCGGATCAACCGGGAGTGGTGGATTTCAACCACCAGCGCCCTGACCTTCGGTCTCTTTGTCAGGGTCGTCTTCGATGCCCATTTTCGAAAGCCGATAACGCAAAGCGTTCCGCGACAGCCCGAGCAGGCGTGCGGCTTGGCTCTTATTGCCGCTGCTTCTCTTCACAGCTTCGCGAATCATCTCTTCTTCCCATTGGTCCATGGTCATTCCGGCCGGGAGGAAGGCGTCGCCCGCCTGCGTGGGCTTTACGCGCTCGACATCCAGGTGAATGTCATCGGCCTCGAGTACCGGCCCCTGCGCCAGCGCGCAGGAACGCTCGATGATGTTCTCCAGCTCGCGCACATTCCCCGGCCAATGGAAATTTGTGAGGATCCGGAGCGCGGCGGGCGAGATGCCGGTGATCTGCCTGCCGGATTCCTTCACGAAGCGCGCCAAAAAAAGATTCGCTAGTTCGGGAATGTCTTCCTTGTGCGCGCGCAGGGGAGGAATATCAATTGGCACCACATTGAGCCTGTAGTAGAGGTCCTGGCGGAACGTGCCCTCCTCGAGCGCGGCGCGCAGGTCGCGATTCGTCGCCGCGACCAGGCGCACGTCTACTTTCAACGTGCGCGTACCGCCGAGCCGTTCGAATTCGCGCTCCTGCAAAACGCGAAGCAGTTTCACCTGAGTGGCGGCCGGCACATCGCCGATCTCGTCGAGAAAGAGCGTGCCCTTATCGGCCAATTCGAACTTGCCGGGCTTGGTGGTGGTCGCCCCAGTAAACGCGCCCTTTTCGTAGCCGAAGAGCTCGCTTTCGAGCAGGTTCTCGGGAATTGCGGTGGAATTGATCTTCACAAACGGGCCGTTGGCGCGGCGCGATTTCTGATGGATCACGCGAGCGATCAGGTCCTTGCCCACGCCGCTCTCGCCGCCGAGCAACACCGTGGAATTCGTGGGCGCTATACGTTCGACGGTGGACAAGACTTGCTGCATCGCCGGGCTGTTGGCGACCACATTCGGATGGCCGTACTTCTGGCCGAGCGCCTCGCGAAGGGAGCGGTTCTCCTCGCGCAACCGGCGGACGTCCAGTTCCTTGTGGAGGACCATCCTCATTTCCGCGAGCGAAAACGGCTTCAGCACGTAGTCGCTCGCGCCGGCCTTCATGGCCTCAACGGCGGTCTCGACGCTGCCGAACGCCGTCATCACCACGACCGGCAGCGACGCGTTCGTGCGCTTCGCAGCCTGAAGAAATTCAAGTCCGCTCATGCCCGGCAGCTTCAAATCGGTCACAACCAGGTCCACATCTTCTTTGCGAAGAATGTTCAGGCCCGCTTCGGCATCTCCCGCGGAGAGAACCGTGAAGCCGTCCTCGCCCAGATTGAGCTCGAGCAGCCGGCGCATCTTGGCTTCGTCTTCGACAATGAGAATGGTTGCCATTGAACTTTATAGCGCGATCTTTGCCCCGCATTCGGGCACCGCAACGTGCTCGACGGGCAAGAAGATTATAAAGCTTGTGCCGCCGCCTGGGCGTTCTTCGACGCGAATCGAGCCGTGGTGCGCGTCCACAATCTTGGAAACGATTGAGAGGCCCAGCCCCGTGCCGGTCTTCTTGGTGGTCACGAAGGGATTAAAGATTTCTTCGCGCAGTGCCACGGGGATTCCCGGGCCGGTGTCGGCGATTCGGACCTCGATTCCCTTTCGCCCATCACGCTCGGCCTCGCCGGTTTCCACGCGCAGTTCTCCACCGGCGTCCCCCATCGCTTCATAGGCATTCTGAATCAGGTTCACGAAGGCGCTTTCGCAAAGCTCCGCGTCTACTGAGGCGTGCGGCAATCCAGGCGCGTAGTTGCGCACCACGCGTACTGCCGAGCCGGGATGGCGTTCAGCCACCATGGCGAGCGAACGGTCCAGAACCTCTGGAATCGCGTACGGCTGGAGCGCGATCTGTTGCGGCCGCGCGAAATCCAGAAACCGCGTGACGAATGAGCTGAGGCGGTTCACCTCGCTCGATATATAACCCGCAAGTTCGCTCGCCAGCGGGTTCGTGTCCGCGATCTTCTGGCTCAACATTTCCGCCGAGCCTTTGATCACGCCGAGCGGATTCCGAATTTCGTGCGCAAGCCCCGCGGCCATCTGTCCCAACGCAGCCAGGCGCTCCGAGCGCCGCGCCTCTTCTTGCGCGCTTTCCAGTTGGCGATTCGTCTCGGCCAGCGCCTCCGCGACGGTTTGATAGCGCACGGTTTGCCTGCGGATCTCGATGACGAGCCGATTCACCAGCACGCCGACGATGAAAAAGAACAAGATGCGCAGCGCCAGCTCAGTGGCGTCGTCCGGCTCGAGCGTGTAGTCCTGCAGCGCGGGGATCAGAAACGAGCAATAGGCGGCAGAGGTGAGTGCGATCCAGAAGAGAGTGCCCCAAGCGCCAAAATATACGGCCGCAGTCAGGACCGGCAAGTAGTAGATGAGGTAGTAGCGGCTGTTGATCGGCACTTCGCCGGTGTGCTGAATCAGCAAACTCGCCAGAGCAATTTTCAGGATGACGACGTAGGCGGGGCCGCGGGTGGGCAGGCGGGCCAGCAACCAGCCTTCACCGATTTGGACGAGCCCAATGGCGAGAAGGATGAGCTGCTTGTGAAGCTGGTCAGCCGCCGGCAGCACCGCCAGCCCGACGAGGAAAATCAGCCACGGAATATCGAGCCAGTTGAATACCGGGCGGCTGCGCTCCACAGTCTGCTGCCGGCTTAGAGAATTGGTGGTCAAGGCGGCGAACGTCTACCGTACGCACCCTATGTAGCACAAAACTGCGGTAGCGCAAATCCGCGCTACATCCCGCGAAGATCGGGCGTGTGGGCTATCGCTTGCCGGAGTCGCCCACGTAACTGACGCGCCAAACTGTGTTCGAACCGTCGTCGCTCACGAGCAGCGAACCATCTTGGGCCACGGCAATTCCCACGGGCCGGCCCCAGACATGCCCATCCGCCGTGACAAATCCGGTCAGGAAGTCCTCGTACTCACCCGTAGCTCTTCCGTGATCCACCGGTACGCGAATCACTTCGTAGCCGGTGCGAAGCCGCTTGTTCCAGGAGCCGTGCTCCGAAGCAAAAATATTGCCGTGATATTCCGGCGGAAATTGCGAGCCTTCGTAGAACAGCATCTCGAGCGAAGCATTGTGCGGCTGCAACAACACATCCGGCACGATCACCTTGCTCCTCAGTTCCGGATGCTGGCCCGGGTGCCGCGGATCCTGATGGTCGCCCATGTAGTACCACGGCCACCCATAGAAACCGCCTTCTTGGACGCGCGTGATGTAGTCCGGCGGCAGGTTATCGCCCAGACCGTCGCGCTCGTTTGTCGAACACCAGAGATCGCCCGTTTCCGGCTGGATGGCCTCGCCAACACAATTTCGAATACCGTATGCGTAGACACGCATGCCGAAACCATCGGGATTGAACTCGAGCACGTCGGCGCGGTCGTTTTCCTGGGGGTCGTCCATGGTGCCTTCGGCGACATTCGAGCGCGAGCCTACCGAAACGAGCATCTTCTTGCCGTCACGCGAAAAAACGACGTCTCGCGTCCAGTGGCCGCCGCCTCCGGTGGCCTCGTCGCCGCTGGGCAAACTCTTGACGACCGTCTCGGCATTGCCGCGCGCCTTCACATCGCCATTCTGATAGGGAAATCGCACCACGGAGTCCGTGTTGCCGACGTAGACGTATTGCGGGTTCGGACCCGCCGGATAAAATGCGATTCCAAACGGACGGTGAAGCCCACTGGCAAAAAGGTTGGTGCTCTCCGCTTTTCCGTCACTCGTCGCGCCGTGCAACACCATGATTCGCCCAGGCTCGCTTTCCGCGAGGAAAACGTCTCCATTGGGCGCCATGCGTATCGCGCGCACATTATCGAAACCAGATGCATAGGCCTGGACCTGAAATCCCGGCAGCGTTTGCGGCCAGGCGTCGGATGGCCGCGGAACAATCCGCGCCATGTTGGCCACGGATTTCGTCGCAAACGGCGCGGGCAAATCCGCCACTGTGATCTTGCGAAATACACCGGGCTTCTCCGTCTCATAGCTCGCGAACGCCGCCGCTCCGGTCAGAACACTGTGTGGGCTCGCGTCCCCGAACAACGCACGCGCGGCGCCGATTCCGGTGCACAAGACGATGCCCGCAGCCGCAATTGCCACAATCCGCTTCATTCGAAAACCCCCCGGAGCGAAAGCCGCCATAGCGCGCGGCTTGGCAGGCATTCTATGCCAATTGTCTGTCAATTATTTGATGAGAAAACTGGGTTCCGGTTATCGAGGCTTGCCTGGCTCCGCCACAGCGCATTGCACCTGTAGCGCAGGGCCCGGCGGCGAAGTTCGGCGCCAAAGTTCAGCAGCCTCTAGTTCGGCTTCGGCGGCGCGTTCACCGCGGCCTGCGGTGGGGCAGCGCTCCATCGCGTCAGATACGGCATGAAGGGCGTCACTTCGAAGGGCATCTTCTCGCGCTCGGCAATATTCCCGGCTGGCGTGCTCTTGATGAGCTCAAGCTTGTCGGTCCAGGGATCGAGTTTGATGCGCCCTCCGAGCGGCAGCGCAACGATCTGCGATTCGGCAGGCTTGGAAGTCTTGTCCGCGGCAATCGGCTCTTGCGCAAGCACGGCGTTGCCCATCTTCGGGCTAATTAGGTTCGGCACTTCCTTCGCGCGCGACTCCAGTTCCGCGAGAAATAATTGGGGAGTTTTGAGCTGGTCCTTGTACGGAGATTTCTTCAACAGCTCCGCCGCCTTAACGCTGGCCGCGTCGTCTTCTTCCTTGGTGCGCTCAAAATCGAAGTGCTTGAATGTTTCCTTTTCGTCGTAGAGCAGCACTTTGTCGAAGAAGGCAAACTGCGAGTTCGCGCCGTGTCCCAGCACGATGTGCGCCAACTCTTGCGCCAGCATCGTGGCAAAGCTCGCCTCGTCGGGCAGCACGTCAATCAACCCGCGGCTCATAATGATGGTGTGGCCGACATTGAAAGATTCAATGGTAGAGGTCATCAGGACGCGGCATCGAACTTCGGGCTGGATATCCAGGTCGTTTGTGATTTCCAGGTTGTTGACAATTGTGTCGAGCGCTTTATCCACTTCACCTTCGGGCGCGATCAAGCCGGTGCGTTGCAGACGGTCCACCACGCTGTTCTCGGCCTCGCGCTTCCAGTTTCGCACGGCCTGCTCGCCGCTGAGGTGCGTATCCTGCGGATTCTGGTTCTTGTTGGGCGAGTTGGCTTCGAGCAGCGCGTCGGCCAGATCCTGGCTCTGCTGGTTGCGGTCGAGGTTGTAGCCCCACAGCCGCGTCTGCGCCTTAAAGGAAGGAGTTCCACGATCGGCGTGTTTATCGCGCGTTTCTTCGCTGTAAATAAACGCCGGCAGCCAGAGATTTGGCCCCACATTTACGCGCCAACTATCAAAGTGAAAATTCCCTATGTACACGCCGTTGAACCGCACAATCGTGAAATTCTGGTCTTCGACCCAGATGCGGCCGACGAAATGCCCCTTTTTGTGGATGTCCACGGGCGTCACGTCAAACACCAGCGTGCGCACTTCGCCGAGAAACTCGCGGTGCACGTAGTCGAATTCGTAGTCCTGACGGTTTAAGCCGTTCACGTCCAGGTAGATCATCTCGACGAAATCCTTTGGCAGGATTTCGGCTCCAAGCAGCCCGCCGAGGCTGCCAAACATGTGGCGGCTTGCGTTCTGCTGGCTCAGCGATTCTAGTTCGACGTTCTTTCCGAATTGCGCGCGGCCCAGGAAATAGCGGTCACCATCGGGCAGCCAGCCTTCCTCTTTGTCGACCTTCGTGTTCTGGATGTAGGTCTCGACCAGGGGCGAATACTGGCGGATGGTGTCCATCTCCGCGTTCTCGCGAGCGACGATGCGGTCCACCACTTGATTGAAAGCGCTGTCGTTTTGCTTCGGCTTGTTTTTGTCCTGCTTGTTCTGCGCCCGGCCTGGCGCCGCACAGAGCAATAAGACAGCCAGCGCGAACGAATACTTACGCATGTGATTCACCCCACGGCGGATCATTAGGATGCCAGATTCTACAAATAGGTTGAGGCCCAAAAGCGCGCCGCGCATCCACAATCGGCCAACTTGTGCCGTGCCGCTTAATACCAAGAAGAGGAGCCCCTGTCCGGAAGTACAGGCCGTGCAAAAACGCCGGCAAACGACTCCGCCTCTTTACTTTTCATACTCTTAGATGTGCGCGGGCATGGACTCGTCGCGCTACTGACGCATTCACCAACACGCCGCGCGCCAAGATTGACCCCACCGCGCCGAACATCTACATTTGCCTTGTTCGGAGGTTTTCATGAAGATCAGCCGCTCTGCCGCACTTCTTGCTCTGGCTTTGCTGACACTGGCGAGTTCCACACCCGCTCCAGTCACCAAACCGCTCACGGGCGTCGCGAAGGAGATCGCAAACGCCCGCGGCCAGTGGATTCAGGAGCTGCGCGCGAAGCACCTCGATTTGTTCCTTAAGCTCTACACGCCCGACGCAGTTTTCATGCAACCGACTGGCGAGCGCCTCTTCGGCGTAGCCGCCCTGCGCACGCTCTTTAAGAAGAAGATGAGTTCGGTGACCAGCAATCCGGGTCTGAAGAGCCTCGATGAGGAAGATTCCGGAGATCTTGCCTTCGACAGCGGCACCTACACTGAAACGCTGACCCCGACCTCGGGCGGCGAACCGCAAGAAATCGCGGGCAGCTATCTCACCATCTACAAGCGCCAGCCCTCAGGAACGGACAACAAGTGGCTCATCATCGAACAAGCTTGGACGGTAACGGCTTCCTCGGCAGCACACTGAGCCTCAAACAGAAACCGTACATACGAGGTCTGGCCTTATCTTTCGCGTGCCGCACATTTTTCGCCACGGCGGGTACCACGAACGGACAGTCAGAGACGAGAGTCTGAACACGTCTACTTTGCAAGTCCTTCCGCGTCATTACAATCCGATCACCCGTTCACTGGCATGGCCCGTGCGCTCTTATCGGTCGTGTTAGAGGATACAGCCGGATCCGGAGGCAGTCATGGACGCTCCGCACCGGCGCGCTAAGAGACGCCTTTTCAAGCTTCTGGCATTATCCGCGGGCATCGGCTTGGTTGCGCTGGTCTTGTATTGCCTGAGCCGCCCCATTCGAGGCGTCGCGACCATCGACGGGAGCGTCATACAAGCTGAACGCGTTCAGCGTGGGTCCTTCTTGCGCGAAGCGCTTGGCCGCGGCAGCTTGGTCCGTGACGCGGCGACCGGCGCTTTCCGGGCCGACGTCCAATTCGCTATTGAAGAAGCAACGGGTGTTACGGTGGGCCAAAACGCCGAACTCGACACGCTGCAGGGTCCGCTCAGCGGCCACATAGTCCGAGTCACTCCTGCCAGGAAAGTTGCGGCAGAAAGCGAGACATCTGTTGAGGTAGCCTTGGATGGCTCAACGCCAAAAGACTTTGCAATCAACTCACCCGTCACCGCCAAGATTCGAATCGAGAATCTCGATAACGTCTTGTACATCGCGCGCGCGGCATGCTGCAGCCCTTATGCTACGGCTTGGCTGTTCAAGCTATCGCCTAAAGGCGATGCCGGGACACGCACTGAAATTCGATTTGGCGGAGCGTCAAGGGATAGGATCGAGATTCTGCGGGGCGTGCACGAAGGAGACGGGATCGTCGTTTCCGACTTGTCAAACTGGGACAACATAAATCGAGTGTCATTCAATCCCGGCGTGATACGAACAGCGGCAGCCGGAATCCGATAGAGCGAGCCGATTCCGGCTCGCGACGGACGCGAGCGGCTATTTCTTCTCCGGAGCCTTTCGCTCAAAGAACTTCCACTTATCCATATCCGCAGGCACCGCAACATCAAAAAAGCCCACCATCATTTCATCCGACGTCTGATCGCCCCAGCGCACAGCGCGGTTCGGATCGGGGTTGTGCGGATTGTTCGCCGAATTATCGAACCATGCGATGGCATGCAGCTCTGTGCCCGCCTTGAGCGACATCGGCTGCGCCAGCTTGTAGCTCAGTTGCCAATGAAAATGATAGTTCACGCGTAAGAGTGTCTCGACGCTCCCGTCCGCGTGCACGATGTTGTATTCGAAGCGCTTGCCGCGCAGGTGCATATGCGGAAAGAAGCTCAGCAGCAAGCAGTCGTTCGGCAGCGTCCCGTGCACCTCCACCGGGAAATCATCCGCGCCCGGCGGAATCAAGAATGAGTCATTCGTGAGCTGCAACGTGATTACGCGCTGCGCCGGCTTCTGCTTCGCAAAAATCATGCCGACGCTGGCCTGATCGCCGCCGGCGTGCCCGTTCGTCGTGTAGTGCATCTGGAAAATCAGATCGGATCCCGCCGGGACAAATTTCGCCATGCCAGCCGGCCATTGATCCGGCAAACTTCCCGGCGCGTAGACGAGCAGCATGTCGCTCGTGGTGCCGTGCGCGTCGTGCTGGTCCTGCGGATCGGTGAGCGTGGAAGCGGTGAACGGCACGCCCACCGGCGCAGTGCGCAGCCATTTCGCAGCGGGCGGACGGATATAGATCACGGCGTGGTGCACATACTCGGGGCTCGACGGCAGCACCTGCGACATTTGCACCCACTTATCCTCGGTGAAGCCGGTGGGCACAATTTCATAGGTGTATTCGACCATGCCACGCGCCGGGATTGGCACCGGCACGGGCATCTTCACCGCGACGTCCGGCTGCGGAATACTCCATCCGCTGGCCCACTGGCGTGGCGCAGGTGCATCGCTCGACTTACCCGCAGGCGCTCCGGCCTCGACCCACGCCACCAGCGTTTTGATCTCTTCGCCAGATAGCGAAGGATCGTTTGAGAAGTGGCCGTACCGTGGATCGGCAAACCACGGCGGCATCTGCTTCGACTCTACTTTTTCACGGATTTCCTGCGCCTTCGAGCGCGCCTGCTCGTAGGTCTCGAGTCCCATCGGGCCGATGCCGCCCGCGCGATGGCAGGTTTGGCAGTGCTGCTGAAGGATCGGCAGCACGTCCTTGTAGAAGACCGGCGATACCTCCGTGTGCCCGCCATTGCTTTGTAGCGCTTCGGCCTTCGAGGAGGCCCGGTTTCCTGCCGTGAGCCCCGCTGCGACGAATACAAGAGCCGCTAGCGCCGGCACGGCAACCCACTTGTCTAACGTCAAATGTCGCCCACCACGCCTCATCGTGAAGAAAGTTTATCACGCGGGGAACTATCGCCACGCCTCAGCCGTACATACTCCTAGACAGCTTAGGAGAGTAGGAGTATCCTCCTAATCTACTTAGGAGAGGTCCCTGAATGACGGAACAGGCCCAATTATTGCCTGGCACACTCGATCTTTTGATCCTGAAGGCGGCGTCCCTCGGCCCGCTGCACGGCTATGGCGTGCTGCTGCGTATCGAGCAGATCACGCACGGCGCTCTGCTCGCCGAGCAGGGCGCCCTTTACCCCGCGCTCTATCGCCTAGAGCATCAAGGGCTTCTTGAATCGGAATGGGGCACTTCGGACAACAACCGGCGCGCCAAGTTCTACACGCTTACCGTCGCGGGCCGCCGCCGGCTTCGCGAGGAAACGGAAAGCTGGAACCGGTTGGCCGTCGCCATCGGTTCCGCGTTGCGGGCGAAACCGCAGGAGAGCTGAACATGTTCACAGGCATTCGTTCCTATTTTCAGGCCTTGCGGCAGCGCGCCGCTTTCGAACGCGAAATGGATGACGAACTGCGCCATCACATCGAAACTCGCTCAGCCGATCTGATGCGCACCGGGTTGACGCGCAAGGAAGCCGTGCGCCGCGCCCGCATCGAGTTCGGCGGCGTCGAGTCCTATCAGGACGAGTGCCGCGAATCCCGCAAGCTGCACTTGATCGAAAATCTGATTCAGGATGTGCGCGCGGGATTGCGCCTACTGCGCAAGAACGCCGGCTTCACCGCGCTGGCCGTGCTCACCCTCGCGCTCGGCATCGGCGCAAATACCGCCATCTTCAGCATCGTGGATGCGGTACTCTTGCGTCCGCTGCCCGTAAGTCATCCGGAGCAAGTGAGCGTTCTATCAGCCCAACAGAAGGGCCATTTCTCGGATGGCTTCTCCTATCCAAATTTCAGGGACATTCGGAGCCAGACCTCGAACGTGTTTTCCAACGTAGGGAGCTACGACCTCGGGCAGGACGGCCTCACGGTGGAAGGCAAGACGCAACCGATTTTCACGGGATACGTCTCCGGAAGCTTCTTTCCCATGATTGGTGTCAAGCCATATCTCGGCCGCTTCATTCTTCCTTCGGAAGGCGAGGTCGCCGGGGCCGATCCTGTCCTGGTGATTAGCTACACCATCTGGAAAACGCGCTTTGGCAGCGATCCTTCGGTAATCGGGAAAAACGTCGCGATCAATGGTCACGCCATGACGGTAATCGGAGTGGCACCGGCGGGCCTTCACGTGCTCTCGGCCTTATTGGAAACGCAGGCCTATTTACCTAGCGGAATGGTGGCATTGGAGCAAGGCCGCCCAGCCGATCAGCTCACGAACCGGAGCGAAAAGTACCCGCTAATCCTGGCACGTCTGAAGGATGGCGTCTCCGTCGCGCAGGCACAATCGGTGCTGGATGTTGTTTCCCAAAGGCTCGCAAAACAATCACCGGAAACGAATGATGGCATGGCATTGCACGTGTGGCATCTTGAACCCATGGGTCCCGGCACGAATCCTGCCTCGAACCCTGTTCGCACATTCGCAGCGCTGTTCTTGGGACTTGCATTCATGGTGCTGGTGCTCGCCTGCCTCAATGTTGCCAACATGCTGCTGGTGCGGGCCTCCGCGCGCCAACGCGAGATGGCCGTTCGCGCAGCGCTAGGAGCCGCACGGGGCCGCCTGATCCGGCAATTGCTTGTGGAGAGCATGCTGCTCGCAGGCCTCGGCTGTGCTCTGGGGATTGGGCTGGGCATCGCCGCGAGCCGGGCGATCAGCTCGATGAATCTGCGGACGGCATTACCTTTTACTCTCAACTTTCAATTTGACTGGCGCGTGTTGGTTTACGCGCTCGCGATGGCGTTCGCCACCGGGTTTCTCGCGGGCATCGTTCCTGCGGTGCGTGCCTCGCGCACGAATCTTTCTGACATGCTGCACCAAGGCGACCGCAGCGCCAGCTTCGGACGCCAACGTCTGCGCAGCGCGCTGGTGGCCGCACAAGTGGCGGGCTCGCTTACGCTGCTGGTGGTCGCGGGACTTTTTACGCGCAGCCTCAGCAACGTGCGCTTCGCCGACCTCGGCTTCGATCCGCAGCACGTTCTGAACTTGACCATGGACCCGCACGGAATCGGCTATGACGAAGCGCAGGGCCGCGACTTCTACCGTCAACTGCTCGCACGCATCGAAGCCCTTCCTGGCGTGCAATCGGCGGCGACCGCGACAACTGTCCCCATGGGAGAGTTTGAGCTTGGTGGTTCGGTTGAAATCGAAGGCCACCCGGTCGAGAGCGGACAGCCAAAGCGTTCCGCCGGAATCAATTTTGTTTCGCCTGATTATTTTGACACGATGCGCATTCCGATTCTGCGCGGCCGCAAGTTCACGGACGGCGACGTACAAAACTCACGATACGTGGCCCTCATCAATGAAACGATGGTGCAACAATTCTGGCCCAACGAAGATCCGATCGGGAGGCGCTTCACCTCCTCGGACGATCCCAAGCATTCGATCGAGGTCGTCGGCGTCGTAAGAAACAGCAAGACGGGAGGCTTGGTTGACGCGCCCGCTCCTTATTTCTACGCACCGCTGGCGCAGCACTACAATTCGCTCACCACGCTCCACGTGCGCGCGGTGGCGTCAACTGAATCGATCGCGCGAGAAACGGTGGGCACGATCGAATCGCTCGCGCCAACGATGCCCGTCTACAACGTGGAAACCATGTCGGAATCCTTGAAGAGCGTGAACGGTCTTTTCCTGTTTGCGTTCGGCGCGGGGCTGGCCGGCTCTCTTGGAATTCTGGGGCTCGTGCTCGCCACGACGGGCGTTTATGGCGTTGTGTCCTTTGCCGCCGCGCAGCGTACGCGTGAGATCGGCATCCGCATGGCGCTTGGCGCGCGTCCGGCGCAGGTGCTCTCCATGGTCTGCAAGCAGGGGGTGGTGATCATCGCCATCGGGCTGCTGATCGGCTTGGGTGCGGCCCTCGCGATGGGACGCCTGGTCGGCAGTGCCCTGATCGGCATAGGGCCGAACGATCCGCTGACGTTCGTCACGGTCTCCGCGATGTTGTTGGCCGTCGGCATAGCCGCGTGTTATATCCCCGCGCGTCGCGCCGCAAAGGTGGATCCGGTCGTCGCGTTGCGCCACGAGTGAGGGCTCTTGCCGAAACCGTATTGCCGCCGATCAGCAGCTTGCCGGCAGGCTTACGCTATTGATATCGATGAAACTCCATACGGATTTCTGTTTCGACTTCGACGGGAGTTCCTTCGACGGTGAGTTTGAAACGCCACTGTTTCAGCGCGTCTATCGCGGCCTGACGAAGATGAGGGTCGCCTTCCTTGACGCTGACATCTCGAGGACGCCCCTTCGCGTCGACTACAAGGCTTAAAAGAACCGAGCCTTGAAGGTGGCCGGCAAAAGCTTCCTTCGGATAGGCGGGATAAATAAGGAGGCCGGATTGAATAGAAATTATCATTTGGATTCCTCGGCTGCTATACGTGAAGACTTGAACATAGAGCTTCGAATTGAGAACCTTTTGAAACCATACAAGAATGGTGTTAAAGCGCTTGATAACGTTTCCCTAACCATTCCAGCAGGCATATACGAGCTACTCGGCCCTAATGGCGCCGCCAAATCCACCCGTATGCGTAAGCTTCTTCCGATCCTCGTCGCCCTGGTCCTTCTGGCAGGCCTTGGAATTCCAGCGGGCGCGCAGGACGCCTCCAAGATCGTCGACCAATACATAAAGGCAGCCGGTGGCGCGAAGGTAATCTCGAAAATTCAGACACTGGCAATCGAAGGGACGTTCACCAGCGCCCCCGACGGAATGGCCGGGACGTTCACGTTCGATGCGAAGCTGCCGAATCGCTACTATTCGGAGCTCATCGCAGACGACAAGAGCTGGATCGAAGCGTACAACGGCAAGTCGGCCTGGCACGAAAATGGCGCGGGCGAAGTCACGACATTTCTCGGGCAGGAAAGCTCCCAATTGGAAGCCGCCGGGCAGTATTACAACGTGCGGCTGCTCAATTTGAAAAAGAACAAGTTGGCGCTATCGCTCGTGGGGCATGCGCAAGTGCGCGGCAAAGACACATGGCAAATCGAAGTCACCGCTGCAAATGGAATGAGGCGGAACGTGTATTTCGATGCGGCCACGCATTTGATCGTGGAGGAGAGAGCGGCTATCGGCGGAATTGAAGAGGCGATGCTGTATCGCGACTACCGCACCGTTGAGGGCGTCAAGCTGCCCTATCAGATCGAGCTGCGGCGCGGCGATGCTACTTATCAGATTGCGGTGACGCGCGCGCAGGTCAATGGAGTCATTGAAGAGCGCGTCTTCTATTTTCCGGAGAAGTCGCTGGTGCAATTGCCGGACTTGAAAGCGCTGTTCAAGAAGATTGACGAGAACCAGAAAGCCATCCACAAAATCAAGGAGAACTATGCCGGCACCCGCACGGAGGAAGAGACGGAATACGACGGAAGCGGAAAAGTGAAAAAGGTCGAAACGAGCCAATTCACGTTCTTTTATATGGACGGCGAGGAAGTTTCGACGCTCGTACAGAAGGACGGAAAGCCGCTGAGCGAGGAAGAGCAGAAAAAAGAAAACGAGACGACAAAAAAACGGATCGAGGAATTGCAAAGGCGCGAAACAAAAAAAGAAGCTAAAGAAGAAAAAGACGAGGAACAGGGCAAGGAAGCGAAGAACGATAGTAATCCGGGGATCGAGGTTTTCTTGCGAGCCTGCCGGTTTGTGAATCCGCGCCGCGAGCGCTTCCGCGGCCAGGAGGTGCTGGTCTTCGATTTCGAGCCGAATCCCGAGTTCAAGCCGGAGAAGCTCGAAGAGAAGGTTGTGCAGAAGCTTGCCGGGGTCATGTGGATTGACGAAAAAGCCCTCAACGTCGCGCGGTTACAGGCGTACTTCGTCGGCGACATGAAAATAGCCGGCGGGCTGCTAGCCAACGTGCAGAAAGGCACGAATCTCGTTTTCGAGCAGACGTTCATCAATAACGAAGTGTGGCTTCCGACGTACGAAGAGGCGCATGTTGGCGTGCGCGTACTGTTGTTGAAAGGCGTAAGAGTAGACCAGATGACGCGTTATTCGGACTACAAGAAATTCAATGTACAAACTCTGGAATCAATTGGCAAACCGAAATAAGCGGCAGAGAAACCCGCCTCCACGCGGCCGCAACCGTAGATGCGGGTCATTTTGATCCCGCCTCCCGGGTTCGTATTCGTACAGGCTGGCGCGAGGTTCCTTTTTGGACGAATCGTGCGATTACCTCTTGGTTCGTAGGAGTGAGGACATGAGCATAGACCTTCGAATTGAGAACCTCTCGAAAACATACAAAAATGGCGTCAAGGCGCTTGATAACGTCTCCCTAACCATCCCAACAGGGATGTATGGATTGCTGGGCCCTAATGGCGCCGGCAAATCCACCCTCATGCGCACGCTGGCAACTTTGCAGGAGCCCGACAGCGGCAGCGCCACGCTGGGCGAGATCGATGTCCTAAAGCAAAAGGACGAAGTGCGGAAACGTCTGGGCTACCTGCCCCAGGAGTTTGGGGTGTATCCGCGCATATCCGCGCAAGACATGCTCAGCCACCTCGCCCTGCTCAAAGGCATTTTCAATGCCAGGGAACGAAGAGAAGTGGTCGCATGGATGCTCAAGCGCTGCAATTTGTACGATGACCGCAAGAAGGCGCTCACCGGTTTTTCCGGAGGCATGCGCCAGCGCTTCGGCATCGCCCAAGCGCTAATTGGCAATCCGCAACTGCTCATCGTGGATGAACCGACTGCCGGTTTAGATCCCGGAGAACGGAACCGCTTCTATAACCTGCTCGCTGAAATTGGCGAGCAGGTGATTGTGATTCTTTCCACCCACATCGTGGAGGACGTGATGGACATGTGCACCAACATGGCGATTATTAACAAGGGCCAAGTGCTATATCAGGGGCATCCACAGGATGCGATTTCTCAATTGAACGGGCAAATCTGGCAAATCTCCATCGCCGAAGGCGACTTGGCCGATTACGAGCAGCGTTACCAGTTGGTTTCCACCAAGCTGGTCGCCGGACGCCGTGCACTTCATGTTTATAGCGCCTCGCCCCTCTCCAATGGATTCGCTCCCAGCGCGCCAGACCTGGAAGACGTCTTCTTCACCAAAATCCGCCTGCGGAATTAAGGGACCCTTATGTTTTGGCATATCGCGTGGTTTGAAATTCGTTACTGGCTCCGTTCCTGGATGCTGTGGATTTTCCTCGCAATCATTGGCGCGCTGATTTTTGGCGCGATCAGCACCGATGAGATCCTCTCGGATTTCAACCTTTCCAACATCTACCGCAATGCGCCGTTCGCTATCGCAAACTATTACGCTGCCATCGGCGTGTTCGCGTTGTTGATGACCGCCATCTTTGTCAATTCCGCGGCTCTCCGCGACTTCAACTACAACACGCATCAGATGATGTTTTCCACTCCTGTGCGTCGCCGCGACCTCCTGTTGGGACGCTTTGTCGGGGCCACCGGAATCTCGCTGATACCGATGTTGGGAGTTTCTCTCGCGATCCTGCTGGCCGAATACATGCCGGGAGCGGATCCGAAACGCTGGGAGGCTGTGAGCTGGTCGGCGCACGCGAAAAGCATTCTGCTTTTCGCGCTGCCCGACACCTTTCTGACGGCCGCCATTTTGTTTGCGGCAGTCGTTGTGTGGCGCAGGGAGATCGCTTCCTTTATCGCTGCGATTCTCCTGTTCGCAGGCCGCTCCGTGGCCGGTCAAGTTTTTCAGGACGTGCGGTGGGAGCGCACGAGGGCGCTACTCGACCCTTTTGGCCTCAGGGCCTTTGCTGCGGTCACGAAATACTGGACCGTGGCCGACAAGAATGCGCTCTCGCCCAGCTTCAATGGTTTACTTCTCTGGAATCGACTGCTTTGGATTGGAGTGGGTTGCGTAGCCTTTGCTTTCGCTTACGCTCGTTTCAGCTTCACCGAGCGGCGGACGAAAAGCAAAGCGCCTTTCGCGAACGAGCGTTCGGCGATAGTTCCGGCGACGTCTCTGGCGCCACATCCGCAAATGACCGATTCTCCATGGGCAAAGCTTTTCGGATCGCTCAAGATTCATTTCCGTGGAATGGCCAAGAACACAGCCTTCGTCATAGTCGTCTTGATTGGTTTTGTGATTTCCGGTTTTGCACTGGCCCTTGGCGCTACCCAGTTCTCGGGCAACGAGACATTTCGAATTTATCCCGTAACCTACGGCGTAATTGATCTCATTCGAGGAACCCTCGACTACTTTCTGGTCATCATCATCGTGTATTTTGCCGGCGCCCTGGTTTGGAAAGATCGCGACGAGCGAATGGACGAAATCGCCGACGCCACGCCGACGTCGGAATGGGTCTCCTACTCGTCGCGTCTGGTTACGCTCATCGGCATGGTGATACTGATTCAGGCGGTGGCACTTATGGCCGGGATCGCCGTTCAGGCAGCTCACGACTATCATCGCTTCCAGTTCGCCCTTTATGTTCATGAATTGCTGGTGCGAGACGCCTCCGGATTTGTCCTTCTCGCGATTCTGGCGTTTTTTATCCAAGTCCTCGCACCCAACAAATATGTTGGGTATTTCGTTTTTATCGTCTTCTATTCCTTCAACACCTATTTCTGGCAGGCGTTGAACGTGGCGACCAACCTCGTCCAATTTGCGGGAAGGCCCAACGTCATCTATTCGGATTTTTTCGGTGATGCCCCCTATCGCAAGGCGTGGGACTGGTTCACTCTATATTGGCTGCTTTTCGGCGCGTTGCTGGCCATCGCGACGGTAATGTTCTGGCCGCGCGGAAAGCAGGACCGTTGGCACGCCCGCGCACGCAACGCTGCGCTTCGGTTCCGTCGGGGATGGAAGGTGGTCACGGCGGTCTGTCTCCTGGCGTTTGCCACCTGCGGAAGCTGGATCTGGTACAACACAGAAATATTGAATCCTCTCCTCGGCCCCAAAGATGTTGCGCGCATCCAAGCGGACTACGAGAAAACTTACAAGCAGTACGACAAACTCCCCCAACCTCGCGTGCGTAGCGTGAAGTTCGCCGTCAATATTTTCCCCGCAGACCGCAACATCGAGATACGCGGAGATCAAGTCATTTACAATCCCTACTCCCGTCCATTAGACGAAACTCATTTTTCACTCGACTCACGCTTTGACACTTCCATCGAAATTCCAGGAACTGTCTTAGACAGAGACGACGCCCGCCTCTCCTATCGCATTTATCGCTTCACTTCACCCCTGCAGCCGGACGAAGAGCGCACCATGCGTTTTACGGTGAAGAGCAAGAACCGCGGCTTTGAAAATAACGTGAGCAACCCGCAGCTCGTCCAAAACGGTACTTTCCTCAGCAATCTCGGCACGCTCGTCACCGGGGCCAATTATGTGGCCCCCATCATTGGGTACGATTACTGGCGCGAGCTAACCGACGCAACGCGGCGCAAACAATTCGGCCTTCAGGAAATTGACCTCATGCCTCCCCCGGAACGAGACTGTACCGCCGATTGTCGTGAAACCTATCTGCCCGGCCACTCAGATTGGGTCAACATCAGCGCCATCATCAGCACAACGCCCGGCCAAATCGCCGTTGCTCCGGGATCGCTGGTCCGCGAATGGCAGCAGGATGGCCGCAGCTACTTCGAATACAAACTCGACCATCCATCGATGAATCTCTATTGTTTCGCCTCCGCCACTTATGAAGTCGCCCGCCAAAACTGGAACGGCATCGAGCTCGAGGTTTATTACCTGAAGGAACAGCCCTGGAATGTCCCGCGCATGCTCAGCGCGATGAAAAAGTCGCTCGATTACTACATCAAAAATTTCGGGCCGTACGCGCACAAGCAAGCCCGAATCGTTGAGTTTCCGCGCGTGGCCGCTTTCGCCGCATCGATTCCCGGTACCATGCCCTATTCCGAATCCTTTGGCTTCATCGCCGATCTCACACATCCAGACGACATGGACGACGTTTTCTATGTCGTGGCTCACGAAATGGGACATCAGTGGTGGGACGAACAAGTCATCGGCGCCAACATGGAAGGGGCGACCCTGCTTTCGGAAACATTGGCGCAATACTCCGCGCTCATGGTCTTGGAGAAGGAATACGGCCGCGACACGATGCGCAAGTTTCTACGATATGAAATGGATCGTTACCTCAGCGCCCGCGGCCAGGAGCGGCTGAAGGAGCGTCCACTGCTCAAGGCTGAGTACAAGCAGTTCTACATTTTTTATAACAAGGGGAGCATCGCGCTCTATTGCATGAAAGAGATGATTGGCGAGGATGCAGTGAATCGAGCACTGCGCAAACTGATCCATCAGTATGCTTATGCCCCTCCACCTTATCCTACGTCCTATGCTTTGGTGGATGCGCTGCGGGAAGAGACACCACCCAACCTGCAATACTTGATCAAAGATTTGTTTGAAGATATCACCCTGTTCTCGAATCGCACCCTGGAAGCCACGGCGGTGAAGCGCGCAGACGGCAAATATGACGTCACCATCAACGTGGAAGCCCGCAAATTCAAAGCCGATGCCAAGGGCAATGAAACCGAGGTGCCGGTGGATGACTGGATCGATATCGGGGCATTCGCCAAACCTGCAAGCGGGGGAAAATACGGTGATACGCTCTACCGCCAGCGCATGCATATCACGCAGCGCAATTCCACGTTCACGTTCACAACGGCCCAATTGCCGGAGAAAGCAGGAATCGATCCCTTCGCGCTGCTGATTGACCGAAGCCCTGATGACAACGTGAAGAACGTGACTCTGGACTCAGGGTCAGTACAGCAAGTGCGGGTTCATTAGCGAAGATTGCAAGATTGCACTTCGCCTCCTGCCTGTTTCTTCTCTGTCGCTTCCCTTCTTCACTGCCAGTTGACACCGCTTAAATCCGACGCTACCCTCCGCGCATCTGGAAGCAATGATAGGAGGGCCGATGCTTCGCGCCTCGCAGATCGCCGGACTGCTGGCACTATCGTTCGCCGCGCTTTTCTTCTCCGCGCCGCTGCGTGCCCAGCAAGCGAGCTTTACCGTTGGCACCGCAACCGCTGCGGCAGGACAGAAGGTTACCGGCTATCTCGATGTTCCTGCCGGCGTGGATGCGGCGACGCAAATTCCGGTGGTGGTGGTTTGCGGGGCGAAGCCGGGACCCGTGCTCGCCATCGTTTCCGGTGCGCACGGCACCGAGTATGCGTCCATTCTTGCCGTGGAAAAGCTTATCGCGCGGCTCGATCCTGCCGAGATTTCCGGCACGGTGATTCTGGTGCCGCTCGTCAACCACGAGTCCTTCCAACAATTGGTTCCCCATCTGAACCCGGTGGACAAAAAGAACATGAACCGCTTTTACCCGGGCACGCCGGACGGGACGCAAACGGAGCGCGCGTCGTGGGCGATCACGAAGCAAATCGTGGAGCGCTGCGATTTCCTGATTGATCTGCACGGCGGCGATCTGGACGAAAGCCTGGTGCCCTATTCCTACTGGACTACCGTGGGAAATGAAAGGGTGGACGCAGCTTCGCGCGAGATGGCGCTCGCGTTTGGGCTTGACTACATCATTCTCCAGAGCGATTTTCCGCGCGATCCGAATGCCGCGAAATATCTCGTGAGTGATGCGTTGACCCGCGGCAAGCCGGGCGTCATTGCCGAGGCTGGCTATGCGGGAGTGAGCGAGACCGACGATGTGGAGGCGCTGGTGCGCGGCAATCTGAATGTGATGCGCTACTTGAAGATGCTGCCGGGCACGGTGCATCCGCTGGAGCACCCCGTGTGGATGGAAAAAGTGGTGAATCTCGAAAGCGAGCAGGAAGGAATCTTCTATCCGCTGGTGCGGCGCGGGTCCTACGTCGCGGCGGGCACCGAAGTCGGCTACGTCACCGACTATTTTGGCAAGGTTGTGCAGGAGGCGCGCGCCCCGGTGGCGGGCGTGGTGCTGCATATCTGCGCGCTTCCCTCGATGGCGAAAGGCGCAAATATTGTGAATATCGGCGTGATCGCTTCCAAGGCGCCATGACGACCAAGTTCGTGATAGACTCCCGGCTCGCACATATGCGCTGGAAACTGCTGATTCTCGCCGCGTTCGTTTGCTTCCCGGCTGCCGCCGCGGATGATTTCACCGTCTACGACCTGAATCCGCCGGACACGCATTCCTTCGCGATCCTCTATGACGTCACCGTGACGAAGGAGGGCGCGCCGTATTTTTTCAACCCGATTCGCCCCGGCTCGACCGCGACGAAAGAACGCGTGATCGAGCGCGGCACGGGGCAAGATCTGAAGTTCGAGACCGTGACAGGCAAGGATGCGAAGGCCGTGGGCGAGGCAATGCGTTCCGCGGACACGGATTTGTTTTTGAAGGTCACGCTGCCGGGACCCGTGCCGAAAAACGGCGAAACGCGCATCCGGATCTTTAAGACGTACACCGATGCACCTTCGTACTACGTGGATAAGAATGGGCTGCTCGTGTTTGACCGGCCGCTCGGGATCAAGCGCAACGTCGTGATCCTCCCAGCGGGCTGGGAACTGGTGAGCAGCGCATCGCCGGCGATTGTATCCACAGAAACAGACGGACGAATTCGACTCAGTTTCTTGAATGACCGCGACGATCAATTGCCCGTGAAGATCACCGCGCAGAGGCTGCCGTGAGAAACTTTTCTCTCCGTGCGCCTGCCTGCGCGTTCGTGGCCGCGCTGCTTTTCGTTCCGCTGATCACGCGCGCGCAATTTCATCGCGCCGAGCAGGATCGCAAGATCACTTACTGGCTGCTCGATCCCTCCACGCACCAGTTCCGCATCTCGCACGATCTGACCATTACGCGGGTCGGCCAGAAATACGCGCACAGTTTCGTGCGCAAAGGCAGCGAGGTAGACCCAAACGCGAAGATGTGGGACCTCGATACCGGCAAAGAGCTGAAGACCTACGATGTGAAGGGCGAGGACGTGAACGCGCTCGGCTATTACACCGAGAAACAGGAAACCGGCTCGGTTGCAGTGCAAGGGGAGTTGGACCGGACGATCGGCGAAGGGCAATCCGTTCGCGTGCGTGTCCAGGAAACGTACACCGATCCGGTGGGCTACACGTTGCAGAACGGAGAACTTGTCTGGACGCGCACGCTAGGCCGCTCGCTGGACATAGTGAACCTGCCGTCAGGCTGGATGCTCGAATCGTTGAACGTGCCGGCGATTATTTCGCTGGATGAGCAAGGCCTCGTTTCACTGCGCTTCACGAATATCCGCAATGACGAGCTGAACGTAACGATCAAGGCAAAGCGCCGGCCCACGTCGCACTAGCCGCTTGAAGCGACGGAATTGCAGCAGCCCAGTGCGTCGTATCTTCCCTCGCTACACGAATCTCTCCATCCGAACCCCCGCATGTAATCCGGCACTTCGCGAACCCTCGCCCTGAGGCGGAAGTTAGTCGGCGGAGCGGGCTTTTTCCTGCGTGGTTGTGTTTGTGCGGAGGAATGCGAGTGTAAGCGGCCACGCTTGCGCCGCCGCTGCGGGATTGTAGCTGGCACGCTCGTCGCAGAAGAAGCCATGATCGGCGTCCGATAATTCCACGCTGACGAAGCTCTTCCCTTTTGCGCGCAACGCGTCCGCAACGGCGCGGGGTCCTTCGATCCCGATGTGCTTATCAAGTCCCGCCCAGAAGAAAAGCAAGGGGGCATGCAATTCGTCTACACGACCGAGCAGGCCGGGGCCCGACTGGCCCGGGGCAATTCCGCCGCCGTAGAACGACACGGCGCACGCAAGCGGCAGTGTGAGATCGGCGAGGAATGCGGCGCGGCCTCCCATGCAGAATCCCACGGCGGCGATGGGACGATTGCCGGGGATGCCGTTGCCTCGCAACCAATCATAAGAAGCGTGCAAATCGGCTTCCATCTGGGGCTCCTTGACCGCGCGGGCGTGGCCCATCGCGGACGGCATATCGTCGTAGCGGCCTTCAAAACCAGGCCCGGTGCGATGATAAAGCTCTGGCGCGATAGCAAGATAGCCTTCATGGGCAAAGCGCTCGGTGACGTCGCGAATGTGCGCGTTGACGCCCCATGCTTCCTGGCCGATCAGCAGCCCGGCATGCGGACTTGTGGCCGGATGCGCCACGTACGCACGCATTGCCGTGGCATCGCTCACGGCGAGATCTACATACTCTGTGCGGAATGACATTTCTCCCCCTAAAAGTGGCTCGGCCCATCGGGACCGGTGACTGGCAATTCGATTTCGCCGAGCATCCTGACACGAACATCGGACACGAACATCCGTACGCGAACATACAGACACAATGATAGCGCGTGACGGCCTGCTGAGTGAACAGCATCTGCGACTCGAAGGGACGACTGCGCTAGGGTCTCATGGCCACCACCAATGGTGGCCTCGTGGTTCCGAGGTAGGACGGCCGAGGTGATAAACGATGCCGCCTGTAATCTGGAGATTGTTCTCGCGGTTGTTCTTGCCATTTGGAAAGCGGGTTTGCAAATACGCGACCTGGGCGCGCACCGAAAACCGGCGCGTCAAAGCGTAGTCCACGCCGCCGCCAAGGGCCAAGGCAAAGGCGTTGTCGGTGACGGGTGTCGTGGTACCGGAGAGAAGCGTGCCGCTGCCGCGGCCTTCTCCAAATAGCACCTGGGCATACGGCGTGAACCGCCTGCGAGTCCGCAGAGAAAAGCGGGGGCCGAAAAGAAAAGAGGTGATGGATAAGCTTCGATCCGCCGAAGTAATACTGCTGGCGCGAACGTAACCCACATCGGCAACGGCGCCGATCCAGGAGTTGAAATTGAAAGCGGCCGACCCGTTTGCTCCATAAAGAGAAAAGCAGCCGCACGTGCCTAGGGCGTTTGACCGCAGTAATGAGAACCCACCAGAAAAATCAAACCGTGTAGCTTCCGGCGAAACTGCCGCCGGCTGCTGTGCAGCGGCCGGCCAGACCAGCCCAAGCAAGAAAATGACGGAGACTGCTAACTTTCGCATGAAGCCCTTCCTCCCAGAGCCGATGGGAAATATTTTCCAGCGCGCGAAATGCTGCTGCGGAAAATATACGCAGGCTTGTAAGCGCTCGCCGAGGGCTGGCAACGAGCCGGCGAATAAGATGCAGCGAGCGGGAAACATAGCTGCCTCCCGACGCATGACCATTTTATGAACAGGAGCCGACCAGGCAGGCGGAAAAGGGAGCGGAACTGTGCCCTAAGCTCCAATAGAAGGCGGTAGTGGAAGAATCCGGATGGCATTACGCACAATGCTCAAAGACGGCGACGCCATCCGGCTTTTCGATGCGAAGCTCGCACAAATCAGACATGAGGTTGCCCGCCCAGTTGTAGACGTTGGGCTCGCGGACCACGCACCGCATGCGCTGCATCCGCGAATTCTTCTCCTCGATGCTCATTTCAAGCGATAAGCGAATCGCGTCGGCCACTTGCCGGATGTCCTAAGGGTTGACAAGCAACGCGCCGACCAGTTCGCGGGCCGCGCCGGTGAAGGTGCTGAGGATGAGGACGCCGGATTCGTCATCTCGCGCGGCGACAAATCCCTTGGCGACGAGATTCATGCCGTCATGCAATGAGGTCGGTACGTGGCCGGACGCGTAGGGACCGTTGATCTGACATACACGTTTGATGCAGCGGAGAGGTGCGAGTGGTGCCGAGCGTCGGCTCGATACACGTTCGGGAACCAGCCCGAGCCGCAGCGTGGTGAAGAAGAGTCACGGTCCAGGCGTATTTTACGAGAAGCGTTACGACTGCACGGTAATGCGCATCGCCACCATGTTGTTGTCTTTGTCCACCTTGTACTCGATGGTGGCTAGAGAGCCGACGACCGGCTTGCCTTCGATTTTTGTGTTCGTGTCCACGACGAACTGCATGGTCTTGGACTCGTCGCTGTTTGCAGAGCCCACAGCATCGCCCTGATTGGCGCCCTGTCGCAGATTAATGGCGATAGAGTTGTCGGTCACCGACGCAATGGTTCCGGTTGCTGTGCGTCCCTGCGTTTGCGTGGCGGCCTGCGGTTGGGCGACAGGCGGCGCCGGCGCTGCCAGCACCGGCATGGTTACTGCTGCTGCCACGAGAGCGAGAGCGGCGAAACTCGAGCGGATGTTCATGGTGCTCCTTCTGGTTAGGGCTGCCTTCTGGTTAGGGGTGCCATCTAAGGTTGACACTACCATCTAGTTAGATAGCAGTTGGGGGTCTAACGGGCGGGATAATATGAGGGGCGCGAACTGAATGAAAAGCCGGGGGATAGAGATGTTCGGCGGACGCGCGCTCCCTCTACGGTAGCACTTGGGTGTGCACTTTTTGCACAACCGGCAGTTCGCAATTGCTTAGCGCCGTGCCGTCGTCGAATCGCAGGTAACGTAGTCAATTGCCGGCAGGTGGGGCAAAATGCACGAGGCACGGCTCAATACAGGACTTGCTGGTATGCTTTCGCGAGTTTGGCGGTTCGGCACGCCTCTGTACAGGCGAGGATCGGGATGATGAAACGCAATGTCACTCATTAACCTATTGTTTGGGCGCCCGCTGAGTTCCTCGGAGGAGCGGGGACAAAGGCTCGGCCCCGCAGCGGGAATTCCCGTCTTCGGATTGGACGCACTCAGCTCCGCAGCATATGGACCCGAGGCTGCGCTGGCGCTGCTGATTGTTCTGGGCGCGGCCGGCGTCGCGTATATCGTGCCCATCACGATCAGCATCATCGTGCTGCTGACGATTGTCTATTTTTCGTACCGGCAAACGATCGAGGCGTATCCGAATGGCGGTGGGTCCTATACCGTAGCCGGACAAAACCTAGGAGAGTTTGCCGGGCTGCTGGCAGCGGCAGCGCTGATGATTGACTACGTCCTCACCGCGGCGGTGGGAATTTCGGCGGGAGTAGGCGCACTGGTTTCGGCGGTTCCTTCTTTCGAGCCGCACATACTGCAAATTTGTCTGGGAATCCTCGTGGTCGTTACCCTTGTGAATCTGCGCGGCGTGCGCGAAACAGGCGTTGTCTTTTTGATTCCCACCTACCTTTTCGTCGCGTGCCTGCTCGTAACGATCGGAGCCGGAATTCTCAAGGCATTGCTCTCAGGCGGACACCCGGCGCCGGTGATGTCCCCTCCGGCGTTGCCCGCGGCGACGGTCGCTATAGGTGCGTGGCTGCTGCTGAAATCATTCTCGAGCGGCTGCACGGCCATGACCGGCGTGGAAGCCGTCAGTAACGGCGTGCAGGCGTTCCGCGAGCCGGTGTCGAAGACGGCGCAGAAGACCCTGACGGCGATTATCGCGATCTTGATCGTGATGCTCATGGGGATCGCGGCCCTGTGCAGGATTTACCACGTAGGCGCGATGAATCCTGGGCCGGGATATCAGAGCGTGCTTTCACAGATCACCGCGGCGGTGTTCGGCAAGAACACTTTCTATTTTGTGACGATCGGCTCGATCCTGCTGGTGCTTTCCCTTTCGGCGAATACGGCTTTTGCCGATTTTCCGCGTCTTTGCCGGCTGGTAGCCCAGGACGGCTACTTGCCGTCGCCCTTTGCCGTTCGAGGCCGCCGGCTTGTCTATACGCAAGGGATCATTGTCCTGTTCGTGCTGTGCGGCATCCTGCTGATTGCCTTCGGAGGCATCACGGACCGGCTGATTCCGCTCTACGCCGTGGGCGCATTTCTGGCCTTCACACTGTCGCAAGCGGGGATGATCGCACACTGGAAGAAGGCGGGCGGGGAGAAGTCGCGCTTGGGCATACTTGTCAACGGTCTCGGCGCAGTCTGCACGGGCATCACGGTGTTGGTGGTGGTGTTCACGAAGTTCATCGAGGGCGCGTGGATCACCGTGCTGCTGATGCCGCTGATCATGGTTTCGATGTACTCGATCCGGCGGCACTACGACAAAGTAGCCCGCCAGGTGGCGGATCCTGAGCCGCTGAATATTCGGAAGGTGGAACCCCCGATCGTAGTCATACCGATCATTTCCATGAACAAAGTCGTGCGGCGAGGGGTTGAGTTCGCGCTGGACCTTTCTCCGGACGTACACGTCCTGCACATAATTTGGGGAACGGAAAAGGAAGAGCTTCTCGACCAATGGAAGAGGATCGTCGAGGATCCGCTGAAAAAGGCTGGTTTGCCGCTGCCGCAGATGAACTGCCTGGAATCGCCCTACCGGTTCGTGATTGGGCCGATTGTGGACTACGTGCTGAATTTACAGAAACAGAATTCCACACGCCTGGTTGCCGTGATCATACCGGAGCTGGTGGAAAAGCACTGGTATCTCTATTTTCTGCACAATCAGCGCGCAACGTGGCTCAAGGCCTCACTCTTGATGAAGGGGAACCGGAGAATCGTGGTCGTAAATGTGCCTTGGTACTTAGACAAATAATGGAATAGGGACAAAAACAAGTCCGGCCGGCCGCCGCACCGCGGATCGGGCAGCCGGACTCGCTGAAATCTATTGATGGCTGCCGCGCTCGATGAAGCCCGCGATATTGTTGTGCAGCATCGAGCGGCTCTGATCGTCCAAATACATCATGTGGCCGGCCGGATAGTAATCCATCTTGATGTTCTTCTGCAGGTCGGCGGGTAACCCGTAAAGGTGGTTCACGGTGAATTCCATCGCAAAAAACGGCGTGGCGAAATCGTAGTAGCCGTTTTCGACCTCCACGATCAGCTTGGGATTGGTGATCATGGCCTGCACGAGGTCGGGTTCGACGTTGGGAGCGCCCGGAAAACCGCCGCCTCCGCCGCCGAATCCTTGGGGACGCCGCGTCCAGTTCCAGCCCCCGGGACCGCCGCTGGTGTTGTGATAAACCTTGTCTTCGCCAAACTTCAGTTCATCGTGATTGTACTGGTTCAGAAGGGCTGTGAAGGCGCCGCCAACCGCCGGGCCCTCGGGATCACCCTGCGAATTCTCCGCGAGCAGATCGCGCGCATAGCCGGAAAAGCGGGCGTCAATGCGTCCGGTGATCATGCCGCGGCTCCGCTGCAACTCGGCATTGTATTGGCCGAGCGTCACGCGAAGATTCGCCTTCATCAAGTAGTCTTCGCTCAGGCCGGTGAAGTAAGAAAGCTTTTTCGCCACGGCTTCTTTTTCGGCTGGGCTGAGCCTCGCGCCCTTAAATAGGGCCGTAGCGTACTCCCCCTCGGCATATTTCCGCGCTTCCTCGACGAATGCGGGCAAGTCCGCGGGGCGATCCTTTAGCACCTTGTGATACCAGGCGACCGCCGCGTAGCTCGGAAGATAGTAGATGTAGACGCGATCATCGCCCGAGCCGAACTCGATACTCGAAAGGTCGAGCACCGAAGAAATCAGGCAAATTCCGTTCAAGTGCATGTTGTAAAAATTCTGCAGGTAATTGCCGAGCGCGGCAGAGCGGAAAGTGCCATAGCTTTCGCCGATCAGGAACTTTGGCGAATTCCAGCGGTCGTTGCGATTGATGTAAGTGGAGATGAATTGGCCGAAAGCCGCCACATCTTCGTCAATGCCGTAAAAATCTTTCGGCTGGGATTTGCCGACGGCGTGGCTGTAGCCGGTGCCCATGGCGTCAATGAAGACAAGATCGGTCTTATCCAAAAGGCTTTCGGTATTGTCCACGAGTTTGTACGGCGCGGGAGGGGTAAACTCGCCGGAGGTGGTCACCACGCGCCGCGGGCCGAAGGCGCCCATATGCACCCACATCGAGGCTGAACCTGGGCCGCCGTTGTAGAGAAAAGAAACCGGGCGCGTGCTCGAGTCCTTCACGTCACTGCGCGTGTAAGCGACGGAATACATAAGGCCAATGGGTTCGCCCGCTTCGTTCTTCAGCAGCGTTGTACCGGCGCTAGCCTTGTAGGGCATCGCTTGCCCGCCGATATGCGCGGTGTGGTCGGTCACCGACCATTCCTCTTTTGTGGAAGCTGCGTCGCTCGCAGGCTGCGCGCCTCTTCCCTCACCACCAGCTTGTGGGCGTCCTTCTCTTTCGGGCGGCGGGGCTTGCGCCGCGGCCCGTGGAGCATAGCCAAGCAACAAGAAGATTGCTGCCACACCAAGACACAAACTCTTTCTCATTCTCGTACTCCTGTCTTAGATAGTCCGGTTCGATTAGCGGATCAGACAGCGGAATTCTATGCGCGGAAGGAAGGCGAAGTCAAAGAGAGACTGTCGGCGACTAACGGCCGCAGGGGGCGAGAAAGACAAACGCCGCCCCCGTTCGGGCGGGGCGCGGCGCTTGTCTAACGGAGCAAAGTCACAAAAGGAATTATGGCTGTGATGGTTTTGCGGCCCCTCGCAGCCCATGGCCAGGTCCATGGCCCGGCGTCACAGTGTAGTCCGCAGGAACCGTGAAGAGCGCGGCGTCCGGCGCGCCCACCGTAATATTCGTAAATTGATAGGTGGTGGTGCCGAAACGCGGATCGGTGCGCGTCTCTGATATCACCGTCTGCAGGTCGGCGGAGAAGCATCGCGTAACCGAACTGACGATCGGGTTGGCGTTGCCGATGGTGTTGGCTGGGACCGTGTGCGTGATTTGCGTACATGGAGCGGTGACGGAACCAATGGTTACCGGAGCCACGCTTTGCTTCGTCACGTTGGCGTTATTTCGGCCGCCGGCGCGCCCTGCCCAGTTTGGGTTGGCGCCCCCGTTTGCTCCGTTCGCCCCGTTTGCCCGATTCCCGTGCTTGTGCTCTGGAAACGATTCGGCGGTCTTCTTGTTCTGGTTCAACATGTAGTTTATTTGCGCCACGGGGTCGCTGATGAAGGCCAACTGCGGCGGCGTACCCGAGGATGCCAGCGGCCCCATCGCGGCGAGCGACATCTGGTGATAGGTGCGTCCCTGGCCGTCGCGCGCGACTGTGCCGGTCGTGGCGGTGTTGATGGTGTTGCCGTCGGCCAGCGTCTGCGTGCGGATCATTTTCACCGTCGCGGTAAAAGGCGCGTTGGTAACAACCTTACCGCCAAAGCCCCCGCCTGGCCCCATGAACGCGAATTCGCCGGGGCCCGGTCCGCCGGGACCTCGCCCGCCGGAGCCAAAGCCCCCTGGCGGCGGGCCACCTTGCGCCGACGCGAACGGCGCGATGCACAAAAGCATCGCAAAAGCCGCACATGCCATGATGACTCTCTGCCTCATTGCCTATGCTCCTCAAGTGCTCTTACAAGCTGAAGTATTCTTACAAGCTGCCGACTTTATCGGTTAAAAGCCGCCCTCTGCAAAGCCTCATTGCATCTCTACAACCGCGATGCCGCGGCCCGGCGGAAAGCATTCACCAGACGGCTTCTATTGCAACAGCCGCACGGCGCGCGGCCAGCCGTCTTCACCGACCAGCACATCAGCCTGCACAACTTCGGTTGCGTGCGCCTTGTCCACGGGATAGCCCAATTCGCCCAACGAACCCCTCGTCAATGCAACGTGCACTACGAGACCTGGATCGTCCGAATCGAGGGGGTCGCCGTTCGGCACCGGAACGAAATTCGCCATGGAGTCGGCGTCTGCAAGCTGGCTTCCCTCCGAATTCTCTGCAGGCAGTGCGACGCTTCCCGGCCCGTTCTTCTGGACCGGCGAGTTCGAAACGGCCACGGGCCTTCGCAGAATCTCGGCGCTCCACTTCGGATAAGTAATCGCCGCCGCGAGAAGAAGACCTGCCGCGACGGCTCCCACGGATAACCACTGCAACGATTGTTTCCAGGCCCGGCGCTGCCGATGTTGCTGCCGAAACGCCGCCAGCAAAGCGAGTTCCACATGCTTGGGCGTCTCTTCCCGGCTCGCGTCCTGGGCGTCCTCTTCGGATATTTCCACGCACGTTTCGACCTCGGCCAGCAGCGCCCCGCAACTCTGGCAAGCTGCGGCGTGGTCAAGAGCACGATCACGCACCGCGAGGTCGAGGATCTCGAGCCGCACCAATCCGTGCACGTTTTCTTCAAATTGCAAGCAACTCATGGCGTCCACTGCTTACCTCCCTGCCGCGCGCAGCGGCTTTTCTTTGCCGCCCAGCAACCGCATCTTCTCAATCAGGATTTCCCGGGCCCGGTTCAGGCGCGAGCGAACCGTGCCGACCGGGCATTCAAGCAAGGCCGCCGCGTCCGCATAAGTGCGGCCCTGCAGATCGCAGAGCGTGACGACCTCGCGATAATGCTGCGGCAACCTCGAGACAACCTGGCGCAACTGCTTCACTGCTTCTTCGCGCGCCATGGATTCGAACCGGACGTCCGCTCCGATGGCTGGCTCGTGGCCGGGCCCATGTCCATTCCCGTTGCCGTTTCCGTTGCCATTCAGGCCGTTGGAGCCATACTCCATAAGCGGCACGTACCGCGATTCCTTTTCGTACGCGCGGCGCACATGATTCCGCGCAATTCCATAGAGGAAGGCCACCGGAGCGCCACGGTTCTCGTCAAATTTACCGGCCTCCCGCATGAGCGTTATGAAGGTTTCCTGCACCACGTCCGCGGCGGCGTCCGGCCGTCCCGTCATATGCAAGGCAAAGCGGTAGAGCCGCGCCTGGTGACGTCTGTAGAACGACAAAAATGCGCCCTCGTCACCGGCCACAATCTGCCGCAGTAGTTCTACGTCCCGAGGTTCCGGCATATCCGGCATCTACCAGGGTTGGACGTGTTCGCCGTGCTTTCAGTAACAATTCATTAGAATGGCCAAAAAGGTTCCAGATTCTAGCTCGCGAAGCGGAGGACCGTGTTCCGCGACCGCGCAGCCGATAACCTATTGAAGCAGATAGTGATAGGCCTCGAAAACAACTGCTTGAAGCTCCGATGGACGAGAGCAGCAAGGGGTGGACTAAAAAGGCGTGTTGGGTGAATATCGCTGCGGGATCCTGGCAGACCCGGCCGTGAGCGACGAATGAACGCTCCGTACGCGAGCCGCCCGCCGGGCGCGAGACCGTGACCGAAGACTCATCTACTACCCTACGGCTGGATGGCTGGCTTGCCGCGCTTGTTGCCCGCGGCGGAAGCGACTTGCTGCTCGTACCGGGCGCGCCGGCGAGCATTCGCTTCGAGGGCGAAATTCGAAGTCTCGAGGGTGGTCCGCTGGTTGGCGCGGAGATCGAGGCTGCGGTGGTGCCCCATGCGCGGCAACTCTACCGGGAAACGCTAATCGCGGATTCGTCTTACCGCGTGGCACAGCTCGGGCGATTTCGAATCAACCTGCATCGCGAGCGGGGCAATGCGGCGGCGGCAATACGCGCGCTGCCTTCGCGCGTGCCTCTGCTCAGTGATCTGCACCTGCCGCCGAACGTGGACGCTTTGGCGCACTTGTCTCGCGGGCTGGTGCTGATTGGCGGGCCGGCAGGCTCCGGGAAGTCCACCACGCTCGCGGCGCTGATCCATGAAATTAACCGGCGCGAATCGCGGCACATCATCACCATCGAGGACCCGATCGAGTACGAGCACCCGCACGTGCTCAGCCTGGTCGAGCAGGTCGAGGTCGGCACTGACGCGCCGGACTTTCCGACGGCCCTGCGCGCGGCGCTGCGCCAGGCGCCTGACGTGGTTGTCGTCGGCGAGATGCGCGACCCCGAAACGATGCGCATCGCCATGGCCGCGGCGGAAACGGGGCATCTGGTATTTTCCACGCTGCACACCACGGATGTAGCGTCCACCGTTTCGCGCATCGCCGATTCGTTTCCCCCGGAACGCCAGAACACGATCCGCCAGGAAATGGCCATGGCGTTGACCGCCGTGCTCACGCAGATACTGCTGCCCAGCAAGCGGGGCGGCCGCGTGCCCGCCGCGGAACTGCTCATGTTCGGCTACGGTGCGCGCCAGCATATCCGCCGCAACGCGTTGCAGCACCTTCACCAGGAAATTACGATCACAAAGAAGACCGGCTCATTTAGCCTGGAAGAATCACTCGCGCAACTTGTGGCGCACGGCCACATTGACCGGGAAACCGCGATGCTGAGCGCGATCCATCCCGATGATCTGGAGATTTTTCTGAAGCCAGATGGGCGTGGCTAGGTCGGACAGCAATCTACCGCGCTAGCCCCCAGCACGTGCAGTCTCACCGTCTACGTTGCACTGAGTTAGGATTCCCGCCCTCAATTGCCCGGAGTCGCCGGCGGATGCATTTGGTATTCGTGCGGCGGCTCGCCGCCAAGCAAATAGCGCACGAAGTAATCCCAGCGGCGCCGCATCATGTAGGTGGACTCATCGGCGTAGCCGTGATGCTCATTCGGTAGTAGGAGCAAATCGAAATCCTTGTTGGCTTTGATCAGTGCGTCCACCACGAGCAGCGTGTTGTAGGGCGGCACGTTATCGTCCATCGTGCCGTGAGCCAGCAGCAAGTGGCCCTTCAGATTCTTCGCGATGCTCTCATTGGCTTGGTCGTCGTAGGTGGTGGTGCCATCAGGCTTGCGCACATCGAGGCCTTGGTAGCGTTCGCCCCAGTCGTCCTCGTATTCGCGCTGGTCGTGATTGCCGGATTCCGCGATGCCCACCTTGAAAAAGTCGGGGTAGCGGAACATGGCGTCCGCGGTGGCGTCGCCACCGCCAGAATGGCCGTAGATCCCTGCGCGGTCTATATCAATCCACGGATAGCGCTGGGCAAGTTGCTTCATTCCGGCCACCTGATCGGGCAACGTGTTGTCGCCCATGTTGCCGTAATAAGCGTCGTGAAATTTCTTGCTGCGCCAGGGCGTACCCATGCCGTCAATCTCCACAACGATGAACCCAAGTTCGGCGAGCGCTTGCGCATCGCCGCGTGCCGCCGAGAAATTGCGGCCTCCGACGCTCCCCGTCTGCGGACCGGGATAGATGTGATTGATGATCGGGTATTTCTGAGTGGGATCGAGATTCGTTGGCTTGAACATCAGGCCGTAAATATCCGTGACGCCGTCACGCGCTTTCACAGTGAACATTTGCGGCGGCTTCCAGCCGATAGCGAGCAGCTTCGAGATGTCCGCCGTTTCGAGCGTGGCGATCAGCTTGCCGCTCGCGTCGCGCAGCAGGGCCACCGGCGCGACTTCCGGGGTCGAGTAGCTGTCCACCAAGTAGCGGCCATCGGGCGAGAGCGTGACGTCGTGCATCGCGTCTTCCGGCGTGAGGAGCTTGAGGCCGCTGCCATCGAAGCCAACGCGATAGAGATGAACAAAGTACGGGTCGCGGCCTTTCTCCTTGCCGGCGGCTAGAAAATAGAGCACGCGAGTTTTCTCATCCACGTGTAGCAGTTGTGTGACGTCGCCTTCGCCCGAGGTGATCTTGTTCTTGAGCTTGCCCGTATTGAGATCGTAAAGATAAAGCTGCGCCCAATCGTCGCGCTCGGAAGGCCAAATCACCTCGTTCGAAGCAGGCAGATACTGCCAATTCGCATGGCCCATGCCCGATTCGTATTGGGTCGCCACGGTTTCTTCCAGCACGTCGCGGACGTCGCCGGTTGCGGCGTCGGCTATCCGCAGATGTTCCTGCTTGTGGTCGCGCGATGTGGAAACGAACGCGACGTGACTGTCATCCGCGCTCCATTGCACATCGGTCCATTCGCCACGCGAGCACGCGACGTCGTCACAAAGTGTGGAGCGATGCTGGTCGGGCGGCATCTTGAGGCGAATCACACGGGGTCCGTTCAGATCAATCACCACGCGCTGGATCGTGGTGATCACTTCATCCCCGGGCAGAGGATACTTCCAGGCCTTGAGCTCCGGATGGCCCACCTTGGTGCTGACGAGATACATTTCGCCCACGCCCCGCTGGTCCTGTTGGAAAGTGGCGATCTTCTTCGAATCCGGAGACCACAGCAGGACGGCGCGGTCGCTACTCGCCCACCCCGCATTGTCGGTAGCGTAGCCAAAGTCTTTCACGCCATCGGTGGTGAGCTGTGTCTCTTTCCCCGTGGCGATGTCGCGAACCCAGAGGTTGTAATCGCGAATATAGGCGGTGAGCTTTCCATCCGGCGAAGGCACGTCGTTGCGCGCGGCAGCGCCACGGCCCCCACCGCCGCGCTGGCCGCCCGAAGACGCCTCAGGATTGTTGTCCTGGGCGCACTGATTTAATTGGAGATCACATTTCCATCGGCGGCTGCCGGCCCGAAATGAAATCGACCGGCCATCCGAGGAGAGGTCGAAATCCATGAACGGGAGATGATGCGCGTCGTATGATGTTCCCGCTGCTGCGGAAAGCGCGGCCGCAAGCTTCACCTGATCGAAGGCCGGCGACTTCGCACCGCTCACAGGATCAACCATCACGAATTCGCTGCCCTCGGCAGTGGTGGTGCGATACCAGAAGCGGTCGCCGGAAAGCCAGTTGGGGTGCACACCGCCATGCAAGACAAGAGGATTCGTGTTGTAGCCCAGGAACTTTTCCGCATGCGCGTAATCGGCGGCAGTGACAACCCGGGACGCGCCGCCGCGATCCTGCGCGTGGCATGGAGCAACCGCGAAAACGAGAATCAACATCGCGAGCTTTACAAAATGCCATTCATTTGCATGCCGTAACATTTACGATCCTCCGAGGCGCAGGCCGAAGCCGCGCGGCCGATCTGGCAGACGGGCGCCACGAAGGCAGACCCAGCACCCAGACGAGCGTCCAGCCGGCACATTTTTCTACGATTGCGCCTGAGTATTGCACGCATCTTGGTCCTCAAGTCAAGTGTAAGCAGCGCAGAAAGCAGTTGTGCGGTTATCTTGAGCCTGAGAAGATGCGTCTAAACTACGGCAATCGCGCAGGTGTGAGCGCTATTTAAAGGGCAGATATGATCGCAAACGTCACGCTTTCCTCCGAGATCGAGACGCATCCCTCGATCCAGAGCGCGCAGCCGTCAACAGACTGGAGCCTGGTCACTCGAATCGGTTTTCGATTCGCGTTTGTGTATTTCCTCCTGTATAGCTTCCCTTTTCCTTTCGGGTTCCTGCCGCACACCGATTATCCCAGCGAAAAATGGTCTGCAATGTGGCACGCGATCGTGCCTTGGGTTGGGCGCCGCGTTCTCCATCTGAGCTACCCCGTCACGATTTTCTCAAACGGCAGCGGCGATACGACTTACGACTACGTCCTTGCCTTGTGCTTTCTGGTTTTGTCCGCCGTCGCGGTTTTGCTGTGGTCCATCTTGGACCGCAAGACGACAGCTTATCCGCGGCTGCACTGGTGGTTTCGACTTTACGTCCGGCTGGTGCTCGGCTCGACCATGATCAATTACGGCGCATTCAAGGTGATCCAGGCACAATTTCCGTCGCCCACACTCACGCGATTAATTGAACCCTACGGCGAATCCTCTCCGATGGGCCTGCTCTGGACGCTGATGGGTGCTTCCAAGGGCTACAACATTTTCGCGGGCGCCGCGGAAATGCTCGGCGGAATCCTGCTGTTTGTTCCCCAACTCGCGATGCTCGGCGCCCTGATCTCTGTCGGCGTGATCAGCAACATCTTCGCGTTGAACATGGCCTATGACACCCCCGTGAAGCTCTATTCGTTTCACTTGCTGATTATGGCAGTGATTATTGCTTTGCCCGATTCGCGAAGGCTCGCAAATGTTTTTCTTTTCAACCGCAAGGCCGATCCCGCCGCGCCTCCGGCTCTGTTCAAACGCAAGCAGCTTCGGTACGGAATACTGGCGCCGCAACTTGTTTTTGGCCTGTATTGCGTATTTGCGGCTTTGCACCAATCGTACGGCCAGATGAAAAGCATCGAGCAATCGATGCAGACACCCCTTTACGGAATCTGGTCTGTGGATGAGTTCACGATAGACGGGCAGAACCGTCCTGCATTGCTCACCGATCAAGATCGCTGGCAGCGCGTGATCTTTCAGAGCACGCAGCTCATGTGGCTCCAGCTCATGGATGGAACGCGGCACTCATACCCACTCACCCTGGATGCCGCAAAGAAGACGCTCGCCATCGGAAAGTCTGACGACAAGAACTGGAAAGCCGAGCTAGCTTTTCAAAGGCCCCAGCCTGACGAACTTAGTCTCGAAGGCCAGTTCGGCGGCCACCAGATCACCGCTAAATTGCGCCGCACCGACGAGACGAAGTTTCTGCTCAAGAGCCGGGGATTTCATTGGATCAACGAACACCCGTTCAATCGATGAGGGGACACCTATGAAAGAAAAGGTTCTGCGAGACGAGCTTCAAGATTTGCTTTCGGGCGG
>Ga0182024_10003305_pt1 | contig 38638 bp, 29 predicted proteins | sample P32metaG_FD_120480 | JGI IMG/M metagenome (GOLD analysis project Ga0182024, IMG submission 120480) | Permafrost microbial communities from Stordalen Mire, Sweden - P3-2 metaG (Illumina Assembly) | ecosystem: Environmental > Terrestrial > Soil > Wetlands > Permafrost | place: Sweden: Stordalen...
AAGCACGAAAAAACCCCGCCGTAGCGGGGTTCAAATGGTAGCGCCAACGGGAGTTGAACCCGTCTCTCCGCCTTGAAAGGGCGGCGTCCTAACCGATAGACTATGGCGCCATGATTCGATGGTTCGCTGGGCCCGGCTGGATTCGAACCAGCGCGCGACCAGTTATGAGCCGGCTGCTCTACCGCTGAGCTACGGGCCCGTAGCCGCTACTCCTTCGACAAACCGCTAACCGCATTCTTCCCTTATGCGGTCACTGCTCGTGGTCGCATTGCGTGCTCTGTTTCGTCATCGTGCTGAGCGGCCGCAGGCCGAGCGGACCGTTGAAGCTCCATTGCACGGTGTACGAGATCGACTCGCCGGGCTGGTAGAACCAGCTGACGTGCGTCTCCAGCCGCCCGTTCTGCGGCGCGACGGTGACGGTAGCGCCGCGGTTCGAATCCGCCGGCGCCGTGTAGCCCGGCGCGTCCATGTACGACTGCGCGCTGAGGATCTGCGCGCTGACCTGCCACCCGTTGACCACGAAGACACCGCGCCCGAGGATGTCTTCACCGCGCCCGCCTTGCGTCGCGAACGGATTGGTCGAGATGCGCGGACCGGGGGTCGAGTACAGCACGCTCGTCCCTTCCGTCAGCGACATGCCGTCGTCGTTCGAGAGGTGGGGCACGTCGGCCGCGACCATCGACTGCGGGCCCCAGTTGCCGAAGACGTCCTGATAGGTCGTTTGGAACGCGTTCGTCCGGGTTCCGTCGAGGGTCGCATAGATCGTCGCTGTGTGAACCGCGTTGTCGGCGAAGCTGAATTCCGGGGTTTGAAATGCGATCTGCGTCGGGTTATCGCTGTAGTCTCCGACGGTCACCGTGCACCACTGCGAGCTGACGGTAACGGTGACCGACTTGCCCGAAAGATTCCGGCCCTGCACCGCTTGCCACCAGCCGGGCTTGAGCTGATCGGCGGCACTAATTCCCGGAGCCGCGCTCGCGCCGCCGGTGCCCGGCGCGAGACGAATCCCCGACCGCAACGAAGCCGGCGGGTTAAAGCGCGCCAGATAGGCGGCCTTAACCGTCTTGAACGAAAACGGCCGGCTGCGCGCGGTGGCACGAAACGCAGCCACGCGTCGCGCTGCCAAAACGGCGAGCTTCGCCTTCAGCTGCGCGTCCGCCGGATCGAAACCGGCCGCTTTCAGCCTCGACGCGTGTGCCGGCGCGAGCCGCGCCGCAGGCTGGGTATCGCCGAAACCACCCAGCGGGACCAGGGTCGCCGCCGCGGCGGCGATGCAGGTGACGACACGGCTTACGATCATGCGAGCGACCTCCAGACGTTTCGGCCCCTAGCCGCTACGCTTTCGACAATGCGGCAAAGGCTCTCTTCCCCGGATAGCGCGCGGTGCTCGCGCCGAGTTCCTCGGCGATCGCCATGAGGCGGTTGTATTTGGCGGTGCGGTCGCTGCGCGCGAGCGAACCGGTCTTGATCTGACCGGCGCCGGTGGCCACTGCGAGATCGCTGATCGTCGTGTCTTCGGTCTCGCCGGAACGATGGGAGATCACGGCGCGGAAACCGGCCTTGTGCGCGGTCTCGACCGCATCGAGCGTCTCGGTCAGCGTGCCGATCTGATTGACTTTGATCAGAATCGCGTTGGCGCTGCGTTCGCGGATTCCGCGCTCGAGGCGTTCCACGTTGGTCACGAAGAGATCGTCTCCGACGAGCTGCACGCGATCGCCGATCGTCTTGGTGAGCAGATTCCAGCCCTCCCAATCGTCCTCGGCGAGTCCGTCCTCGATCGACACGATCGGATAGTTGCGGCACAAGCCGTCGTACAGCGCGACCATTTGCGCTGCGTCGAGCGGATGATCGTCGGGTTTGTGCGGCCAGTACTTGCCGTCGCGATAGAACTCGGTCGAGGCGGGATCGAGCGCGATCGCGGCGTCGTCACCAGGTGCATAGCCCGCCTTTTCGATCGCGCGAACGAGCATCTGCAGCGCCTGGTCGATCGTGTCGAGTTGCGGCGCGAACCCGCCTTCATCGCCGACCAGCGTTTGATGGCCTTCGTCGTGCAGAATCTTGCCGAGCGCGTGAAAGATCTCCGACCCGTAGCGCACCGCATCGGCCATGGTCGGCGCGCCGACCGGGACGACCATGATCTCTTGGAACTGTAGCGCGCCGACGGCGTGCCTGCCGCCGTTGATCACGTTCATCATCGGCACCGGCAACGTCGCCGCGGACGGTCCGCCGAGATACCGGAACAGCGGAACGCCGAGCGACACGGCCGCCGCGCGCGCGACCGCGAGCGACACGCCCAGCAGCGCGTTCGCGCCGAGGTTCGCCTTGTTCGCCGTGCCGTCGAGCTCGATGATCGCGCGATCGATCCCGCGCTGCGCGGTGGCGTCCATGCCTTCGATCGACGGCCCGATGATCTCGTTGACCGCAGCGACCGCCTCGAGCACGCCTTTGCCGCCATAGCGTTTCGGATCGCCGTCGCGCTTCTCGACCGCTTCGTGCGCGCCGGTCGACGCGCCCGACGGCACCATCGCTTCTTCGACCGCGCCGAACGACGTCGCGACCGCAACGGCGATCGTCGGATTGCCGCGCGAGTCGAGGATCTCACGCGCCCGCACGCTCTCGATCAGCGGCCGTCCACCGCCGCGCAGCGATTCGATCATCTGGCGTTCATCTTACTTCGCGGCGATCCAATCGCCCAGCACGTGCCCCCGCAAAAACAGCTCGTCGTCGCGGAAGAAGATCCCGACTTCGCGCTCGGCGGAGGCCGGCGAATCGGAGCCGTGCACCAAGTTGCGACCGATCGTCTGGCCGTAGTCGCCGCGAATCGTTCCCGGTCCGGCTTTGATGGGGTTGGTCGCGCCGATCGTCGAGCGGCAGCCTTCGATCGCGTCTTCGCCTTCGATCACCATCGCGACGATCGGCGTGGCAGTGATGTAGTCGACCAGCCCGGCGAAGAACGGCTTGCCCTCGTGCTCGGCGTAGTGGCGCTTTGCCTGTTCGACCGTCACGTGCATCAGCTTGAGGCCGAGGATCGTATAGCCGCGCCGTTCGAAGCGTGCGAGCACTTCGCCGACGAGTCCGCGGACGACCGCGTCGGCTTTCGCGAGAATCAAGGTACGTTCGACTGCCATAGCGCATCGTGCTATACGTGCCGGACGGTACCGCACCTCTCATCCGACGTCGCTTCGACGCTGCGCGTGTTCGCGCTGCGTTGGCGTTGACGCGCTTTCCCGACGTGCGTGCGATGGTCGAGACGACGAGCACGAACGACGATGCCGCGGCGCTGCTCGGCGATCCGCAGGCGGCCGGCCTGACGCTGATCAGCGAGATTCAGACGGCCGGTCGCGGGCGCAAGGCCGGCCGGCGTTGGATCGCGCCGGCGGGGAGCGCGTTGCTGTTCACGACGATCCTGCCGGTGACCGTCGCGACCGATGCGCTTTGGGCCGTCCCGTTCTGGACGGCGCTCGCGGTCGCCGAGGGCGTCGAGTCCGGCTGCGGCGTGCGGCTCGACCTGCGCTGGCCCAACGACCTCGATCTGCGCGGCCGCAAGGCCGGCGGTATTCTCTGCATCTCGCGGGTGACCGGCGGTCGGGCCCACGTCGGTTGCGGAATCGGGCTCAACGTCGTTCGTCCGCCGCTGGGCGCGCTGGCCGACATCGAACCGCCGCCGGCCTACCTCAACGACCTTCAGCCTCACGCCGGCCGCGAAGAAATCCTGGCCGGGATCCTCGGCGCGATGGACGGCCTGCTCGACGTCCTCGACCGGCCGGCCGAGATCGCCCGTGCGTGGGAGGAGCGCGCGCAGGTCAACGGGCGGCGCTATCGTGTACGGCTCGACGCCGATGCGAGCGTCGTCGAGGGAACGGCGATCGGAATCGACCGCGAAGGCGGATTGATTCTGCGCGAGACCGCCGGCGTGCGCATCGTGCACCTGGCCGACGCGCGCGTGCTGGTCGCGTCCGGAGACGTTACCTAGCGACACCGCCGAGCGCGACGTTCGCTTTGCCGAGGACGGCGATCGCCGCGGATTCGGCAGCACCTTCCACGGTCAGCGCCAAGTTCGCGGTTGCGATCACGTGCGCGGGCTTCGGAATCATCTTCGCGACGACGCCGCCGTCCTTGAGCGCCTTGGTGGCGATCATCGTGTCGGCGTTCGACCCAAAGTAGAGGATGACATCAGCCATGACGGCACCGCGGTGTTTGTCGCACGATGCTTATTGGCGCGAACCGGTGACGAGCTCGGCGAGTCCGGCCGCAACGTCGTCGAGTTCGCGAACGCGCTCGACGGCCTGTTGCGTGCGTCCCGCCATTTCCGTTGCCAACGTGTCGATGACGACGACGTCGCTGAGGATTTCGGCGTTGAGTGCCGACGCGGCGAGAATCTTCTCCGACACACCTTGCACGACGGCGACCGCCGGACCCGACGCGACCGCGGGCAGCGGTCCCGTCGCGTCCATCGCGACCTGCATGAGCAGATCGCCCTGACGCTCGACGGCGTCGCGCGTTTGCGCGACGTGATCGCCCGAGACTTCGCTGCCGACGATGACCACCGACAGTTCCTGGGCGGCCTTGCGCAGCCGGCGGCTGCGCTCGACCAGGTCGCGCGCGATGCGTTCGATCAGCGGCAGCGCGATCCCCAGGCCCAACACGATGCCGACCAAGCCCCATATCAACAGCGAAACCAGCGTGTGGTTCTGGATGGCGGTGAAGCTGCTGAGCGGCACGCCGAACCAGCGCAGCGCGACGACGTGCATCTGATCGTCGTACACAGGCTCGACGCGAGCCAAATAGTCGATGCCGCCCTCGCGGTCGATCCCCGAGAACGCTTGGGTCGCATTTGCAATCGCCGGCGTCGCGGTCGCGTCGACCAATCGCGTTCCGTCGGGCCGCGTCAGCGAGCTCGAGATCACGTCACCCTTGAAGATGACCGCGGCCTTGCCGCCGAGTGCGTTCGCCGCCTGGTCGACGATGTCGTAGTAGTGATCGATCACGATTCCACCGTACACCGCGCCGATCGTGCGATCGTTGGCGTCGGCGATCGGCGCCGCGGCGACGATTCCCAGCCCATCGGAGGGGCCTTCGTGGCCCGGCATCGTCGATTCGATCAGCGGCAGCAACTGTTCGGGAACGAGCTCGTCGTGTCCAAGCGTGGTGGCCGTGCTGAGGGTCTCGCCTTGCAGCGCACGATCGACCAGCGGCGAGTGTAACGGCGCGCCCGGCGCTCCGCCGTTGGCACGCGCGAGCACGTTGCCTTTCCAGTCGACGATGGTGAGGAACGAAAGATTTCCTTGGCGCGCGATTCCGTTGAGCGTGGCTTCGAGCTTCGAGCTGCGAATCGCGGTGCGATGTTGCACGGCTTCGTTGATCGCGGCTTGCGTCACCAGCATCTTGACCGTGTCGCGCTTCTGATCGACGTAGCCGGCAAAACCGGTCGAGCCGCTGTCGATCCGCTGGTTGGCGAGGCGGTTGAGGTCGACGGCCATCGTGTTGCGCGCCGCGACCGCACTGATCGCGGACGAGATGACGATCGCCCCCACGAGCGTTCCGATGAGTTTCGTGCGCAAACCGAGCTTCATACCGGCACTACCTCCACCGTGAGTTCGTTATCGACGATCGTGTAACGGTCGAGCTGATCGTCGATCGCCGCCGCGCGGCGCGTCATCTCCTCGACCGAGCCGAGGATCCGTTGGACCGCCGAGGTGACCTCGGCATTGACGTAGGTGAGCACCTCGAACGACGAGGTGTTCTGGGTCGAGATGGACGCAATCGATTCGAACGCGCTCGACACGGCGCCTGAGTGTGAAGCCATCTGGCGCGTCGCGCCCAGGTTCGCAGCGACCGAATGCGTGATCTCTTCGATCGAACGGATCACGCGGAACGAGTTCTCCGACATCGATCGCGCGACCGAACTGATCTGTCCGACCTGACGGTTCGCGTCCTTGACCGCCGCAACGATGTCGCGCAGCGCGTCGGACGCGTTGTCGGTGGACTGCACGCTCTGCTCGACCCGCTCGGTCAGACGCAGCATCGCTTCGGTGACCTGCTTGACCACCGACTGCGTCGAACCGATGTGTCCGGCGATCTCCTTGGTCGCCTGAACGCTGCCGTCGGCGAGCTTGCGAATCTCCGATGCGACGACCGCGAAGCCTCGGCCATGCTCGCCGGCGCGGGCCGCCTCGATGGCGGCGTTGAGGGCGAGCAGGTTCGTCTGCTCGGCGATGCGATCGATGACCTTGACGATATCGCCGATTTGATCGGAGTTCGAGCCGAGCCGGCGGATGTCGTCGCCGAGATCGTCGATCGTCGTCCGAATCGTCGCCATCGCGTCGACGATCGTATGGATGGCGACGCCGCCGCGATCGGCGGTTTGCGTCGTGGCGGCCGAGATCGACTGAAGCGAATCGACTTGCGCCGCGACCTCTTCGATCGAAGCGGACATCGAGGAGACGTCGAGGGCGGTCTCGTCGAGCGAGCGGGTCTGCTGTTCGGCCGAGCCGCCCAGTTCGGCGATCGCGTCGGTCATCGCGCGAATGGTGCGCTGCGCGCCTTCGACGATGCGTGACTGCTCGACGATCCCGTCCTCGAGCTGCTGTTGAGCGATCGCGCCGCCCTCGATCACCGCCAGCGACGAGGTCGCGGTGACGTGCAGGTCCGCCCCGGCGGCGCCGAGTTGCCGGGCTTCCCCACGCATCGTTTCGAACGCGGGCGCGTCCGAACGGGCGGCATTCCGCCCGGCGGGGCCGGCGAGAGTGCGGGCGGGCTCCGGCGCTTGGGGCTGGGCCGGCGCAGGCGCCCCCCGAACGGCAAACGGGCGCAGCCAGGCCCCGGCCAGGGCGCCCGCGCCGAAGACGAGCACGCACGCGGCGAGCGTTCCGAGCAACGCCGACGGGCGGGTTGCGAGATACGCGGTGGCCCCCGCAGCCGTAACGAGCACGGCCGCGACGGCGGCAAAGGGAACCCCGTGTCCGAAGCCGGCGCGATCCATCCATCCAGGCATCGGTCGATTGCCCGCGCGCCTTGAGGGACAAACGGACAATCAGGCGGGTTTGTTGGCGCGGCTCCGGCGGTCGCAGCTCTCGCAGAAATGCGAGTGCTTGTTGTCGGTGTCGAACACTGAGTTCGAGTAGTACATCGCGCAGCGCGCGTTGTAGCAGTGCTTGAGCCCGAGCGCGTGGCCGATCTCGTGGACGCTCTCTTTGAGGAGACGTTGGAACAATGCGTTCTCGTCGGGTTGATCGCCGTAGTACTCCGAGCGCAAGCGCTGAAGCGAGACGACCGCGCAGCGCTGTGTCTCGCTCGACGAACCGAACACGAACTGATGCGACGTCTTGTACAGATCGAACTCGGTGACCCCGAGGACCAAGTCGTCGCGCGTCTCGTACGCCGCGGTAAGGCGCGTCACGAGCGAACCGAAGAACAGTTGTCCGCGCGTGCTGTTCAACGCGCTCTTCGGCACCGCGAGCGGAGCGCGGACGACGGCCGTCGCCAGGAAACGCTCTTCCAGACACAGCGCCAGCCGGGTGAGCAATCCCGCGTCGATCGAGTTGATCGGGACGATGCTGATCTCGCGCACGGCCGGTGAGGTGGATTCGCGTCGCGTATCTCGCGCTCCTGGGGCGGCGGGACCGTCAACGGCTGAGCTTCGCGCGGCCACGTCGAAGGAGCATGCATGATCGTCGGGATCGGGATCGACCTTGCGGAAGTCGAACGCTATCGCTTCGACGCGCAGAAGCGCGCTTGGTTCGCGCGCAAGGTCTACACGGAAGAAGAGATGGCCTACGCGATGCGCAAGCGGCTGTGGGCCGAGCGGCTGGCGGGCTTCTTCGCCGCGAAAGAAGCGACGCGCAAAGCGTTCGGGCACGCGATTCCGTGGAACGCGGTCGGCGTCTCGCACGAGCGCAGCGGGAAGCCGGTGATTCGCCTCTACCGCGGCTACGAACGGCTGCTCGTGCAGCGCGCCGTGCGCGCCGTTCATCTGACGATCACGCACACGGCGACGACGGCGGCCGCCTTCGTCGTGCTCGAAGGATAAGCGCAGCGTGCGCGCGGTGACGGCGGCGCAGATGCGCGCGATCGACGCGGCGGCCGTCGCGCGCGACGGCGAGGTTACGCTGATGCGCGCCGCCGGCGAGGCAATCGCGCGGCTCATCGATCGCTATGCGCGCGGCGACGGTCCGGTCGTCGCGATCGCCGGCAACGGCAACAACGGCGGCGATGCGTATGCCGCGCTCGCAGCATATGCCGGCCCGCGCCAGTGCATCGTGTTCGGTGATCCGAGCACCGAAGGCAGCGCGGCGCGGCGCGATGCGCGGGAGCGCGCGCGGATCGCCGGGGTCGAGGAACGCGCGCTTCCGCCCGACGCGCCAGCGCTGCGCGCCGCGGCGCTCGTGCTCGACGGTGTCCTCGGCACGAACGCCCGCCTTCCGCTCGATGCGCACAGCGCGCAGCTCGTCGACGCGATCAACGCGGGCGGCGCGCCGGTGCTCGCGCTCGACGTCCCGACGGGAATCGACCCCACGACCGGTACGGCCGGCGAACGCGCGGTGCGCGCAATCGCGACGATCGCGCTCGGCCGGCCGAAACTGGGCTGCCTGCTCGAAGAGGCGCGTGACCGCGTCGGCGCGCTGTGGTGCGCACCGATCGGGATGCGCGACGACGACGCGCGCGGCATCGACGATCCGCCGGCCGATGTCTTGACCGGCGCCGAGTTCGCGGCGCTGCTGCCGCGGCGCGCCGCGGAGGCCGACAAGCGCAGCGCCGGCGCACCGCTGATCGTCGCCGGCTCGACGCAATTTCCCGGTGCGGCGGTCCTGTGCGCTTGGGGCGCGGCACGTGCCGGAGCGGGCTATGTCACCATCGCCGCTCCCGAAGGCGCTGCCCAAGCGCTGCGCGCACATCTGGTCGAACAAGTCGTCGTCACCTATGACGAGCACGATCCCGAGGCGGCCGTGCGCACGATCCTCGCTCTCACCAATCGCTGCAACAGCATCGGGATCGGGCCCGGTCTCGGACTATCGGATGGTTACGGCGCGATCGTCAACGGGGTCATCGGCGCCACCACGTTACCGGTCGTAGCCGACGCGAGCGCGCTTTACCACCTCGCCAAGCGGCTCCACGATTACCGCGACAAACCGCTGGTCCTCACGCCGCACGCCGGCGAATTCGCCCGGCTCAGCGGAAAGGGGACGGTCGCTTCGGGCCGCCGACTCGCTCGCTTGCGCAGCTTCGTCGATGAGCACCGGATCGTGACCTTGTTGAAAGGAGGCACCACGCTCGTCGGCGCTCCGGACGCCACCCATCTCAACCCGACCGGAACGAACGCGCTCGCAACGGCGGGCAGCGGCGACGTCCTCACCGGCCTCATCGCGACGCTGCTGGCGCAGGGCCTCGCGCCGGCCGACGCGGCGCGAGCCGGTGCTTATTGGCACGGCTTGGCCGGCCGGCTCGCGTTGGACGAGCGGCGGCGCGGCATCATTGCGCGAGATGTGGCCGACGCGCTGGGGCCGGCCTCGGAACCGCCCGCCGACGATGCGGGCCTGGTCCGCATCATCCTCTGAAGCGGCGGGGCGTTGATTTCAAACCTGTGAAGCGGCTGAGTCCCTATTTCAAACCTGGGACGAACTTGTGAGTATCGCTAGCCGGTTTTTGGTAACCTATGGCGGTATGGCCAGGGCCTTTCCCCACCCGGTGCGCCGGCTTCTCGTTCTTTGCGTGGCATTGACGCTCGTAGCGGGCTGCGCTCGCTCGCAACGACCTGCGCGTCAGACGGGCAATGCAATCGTTCCCGTCGTGAGCGCGTCCTACGGCAGCGTTTCACCAACGACGAAGCTGTCGGGCACGATCGCGCCGATGCAAAACGTCGGGATCACCTCGAACCTGGCCGAGCCCGCCGACGCGGTGAACGTACAGGAAGGCGACCTGGTGCACCGCGGTGAGGTGCTCGCGCAACTCGACACCGCCGATCTGCGCGCGCAACTGCAAGCCGATCTGGCCACCGCGCAGAGCAGCCGCGCGAAGGCGACGCAGACCTACGATCAGGCCGGCCTGACGATCACCCAGAGCAGCAACATCGTCAACGCGGCGCGTGCGTCGGTGCGGCAAGCGCAGGTGACGCTCTCGAACGATCAGCTCACGCTCTCGCGCGACGCCGCACTGCTCAAGCAAGGGTACATCGCTCAGTCGCAGTACGACCAGCAGCTCACCGTCGTCAAGAACGATCAGCAAGCCGTGCAAAGCGCGCAGGTGACGCTGCAGAACGACGTCTCGCAGGTGCAGACGAACGGCACGACGTCGAGCGGGCTGCAAGGCGCGAATGTCGCGGCGGCGCAAGCCGACGTGCAAACCGCGCTCGCTCAGGCCGATCAGGTGCGCGTGCAAATCGGCAAGGCCGCGATCGTCTCGCCGATCGACGGCGTCGTGGTGAACCGCAACATCAATCCGGGCGAGTTCCCCGGCAGCCGCACGATCTTCACGCTGCAAGAGACCGACAATGTCTTTGCCGTCCTCAACGCGGCAGGCTCGCAAGTGGTCGGGGTGCGCAACGGCAGCGTCGTCGACGTGACGTCGGATTTGCTGCCGGGCAAGCACGCCCGGGGAACGGTCGTCGGCGTGCTCAATGCCGTCCAACCGGGCTCGACCAACTTCGTGCTCAAGGTGATCCTGGGCAACCAGCGCGGTTATCTGCGGCCGGGGATGGTCGTCTCAGCTACCGCCGCGCTGCCGGGCGCGAACGGGATTCGCATCCCCGTGACGGCGTTCTTGGATACGACGAACTCGACCGTGCAAGTCGTCCACGACGGCGCCGCTCTAACCGTCCACGTCACGATGATCGCCGCCGATGACAAGAACGCCGTGGTGTCGGGGTTGCCGGCCGGCGCGGTCGTGATCTCGAACGGTCAGCTCGGGTTGTCCGACGGACAGCGCGTCCAGCCACAAGACCAAGTCGCGGAGAAGTAGCGCAACCTCATGTCGTTGACCGCGCTCTTCGTCCGCCGGCCGACCCTCGTCTTCGTTTTGCTCGCGCTGATGCTGCTGGCCGGCGCACTGGCCGCGACGACGCTGGTGCAGCAGCAGTTCCCGAACGTCTCGCAACCCACGATCAGCATCAACGTTTCGGACCCCGGCGCGTCGACGTCGGTCATGCGTGACAGCATCGTCAAGCCAATCGAAGACGCGATCGCCGGCACGCAGAACCTGCAGACGCTGAGTTCCAACATTCAAGCGGGACAGGCGAACATCTCCGCAGCGTTCGTGATCACGTCGGACCAGAACACCGACCTGGTGAACACGCAAAAGGCGCTCACCCAGGCCGAGCACAATCTGCCGAGCACGCTCCAGCCTCCGACACTGGCGATTCGCGACCCCTCCGAGGCCGTCGTCGTCACCATCGGCCTAACGTCATCGAAGCTCACCGCCGGCCAGCTGTCGTTGATCGCCAACGGCCGCATCGTGCCGTACGTCGAACAAGTCCCCGATGTATCCGGTGTGAACGTCGGCGGCAGCGTCACGCCCGCGTATGAGGTCGTGGCGGACCCCGCCAAGATCTCGGCTTACAACCTCACCCTCAACGATCTGATCAACACCGTCGGCAGCAGCAATACGCGCGCACCGGGCGGAATCGCGTATGGAGACAACCGCGAGACCCAGATCGACATTCGCGGTGACATCGTCTCGCCGGACTCGATCCTCGGGCTGCCGATCGCGGCGCCGAACTCAAACACGTCGGCGCCGCTGACGGGTCTCGACCCGTGGACCTCCGCGACGCAGGTGCTGCGCGTCGGCGACGTCGCGAGCGTCGTCAACGGCTTCGAACCGCGCCGCCAGTACGCCTCGATCAACGGGATAGGCGGCCTGTTCATGCAGGTCCAGAAAGCCTCGGCTTCGTCGGAGGTCACCGCTTCCGACAACGTGCTCAAGGCGCTGCCGCGCATCCGCGCCCAGTTCCCCGACATCAACTTCAACGTCATCAACGTCCAGTCCAAGTACACCGCGCAGCAAATCGACGGCGTCATTCGCACGCTGTGCGAAGGGATCGCGCTGACCGGCATCGTGATGCTGTTCTTCCTGGGCTCGTGGCGCAACGCGATCGTCGTGCTGGTGGCGATCCCATCGTCGCTGTGCGTCGCGCTGTTCGCCATGAAAATGATGAACCTGACGATCGACACGATCTCGCTGCTCGGCATGACCCTGGTGGTCGGAATCTTGGTCGACGACTCGACGGTCGTGCTCGAGAACATCGAGCGGCATCGCGAGATGGGTCAGCCGCCCGCCGAAGCCGCCGTCACCGGACGAAGCGAGATCGGCATGGCGGCGATCGTCATCACCCTCGTCGACGTCGTCGTCTTCTTGCCGATTGCATTCTTGCAAGGGCAGGTCGGCCGCAATCTCTCCGAGTTCGGCATCGTCGTCGTCATCTCGACGCTGACCTCGCTGTTCGTCTCGTTCACCATCACGCCGTCGCTGGCCGGCAACTGGGCCCTCAAAGGCCACTGGACGCCGCCCTTCTTCATCCGCAAGTTCGAGCAAGGTTTTAGCTGGGTGCGGAGCTGGTACGCGCATCGCGCCCTGCCCTGGGCACTTCGGGCGCGGGTCGTCGTCATCGCGTTCTGCTTGCTGTCGTTCGTGGGCTCGATGCTGCTGGTGCCGTTCGGCATCGTCGGTTCGGAGTTCGTGCCACCGGTCGACCGGGGCGAGATCTTCGCACAGATCAGCTATCCGGTCGGCACGCCGCTCACGACCACGACGCAGGCTGTGCTCAAGCTCGAGCGCGAGATTCGGGATTTGCCCGACATCGATGCCGACACGGCTGTCTCCGGCGGTTACTCCTCGCCGTTCGGCGGGTTCTTGATCGAAGGCAATATCGGTCAGATCCACGTCTGGCTCAGAGACGACCGCAAGCGCAGCACGGACTACTGGGTGAACCAGTACCGGCAACTCGCCGCCAAGACGCTGCCGAACACGCAGGTCGTCGTGATTCCGGCGACGGGCACCGGCGGTGGAAACGCGCAGCCGATCGACGAGCTCGTCACCGACGTCCAAGGCGGCGATCCGACCCAATACGCCGACCAAGTCTACAAGCTCATGCAGCAGACGCCGGGAACGGCGAACGTCTACAGCGCGGCTTCCGCGCTTCAGCCGCAAGTGGAGCTGACGTTCGATCGCGACAAGGCGCGTGCGCTCAACGTCAGCATCGGCCAAGCGACGACCGCGGCCCAGGCGGCGTTCGGCGGCGCCATCGCGACGCAATTCGAGACGGCCGACGGCCTCGAGCAAGTGCAAGTGATCTACCCGCTGCAAAACCAGCAGAGCTTGTCCGAGTTCGCGACCATTCCGATCCGCTCGCAGAACGGCAGCATCGTACACCTCGGCGACTTCAGCACGATGTCGTGGGCACCGGCGCCGCCGCTCGTCACGCGCGTCGATCGCAATACCGTCGTCGACATCAGCGCGAACGTCGCGCCGAACTATACGCTCTCGAACGTGCAGAAGGCGTTCGGCCAGCGGCTCAAGGCGCTCAAGCTTCCGCCAAACATCGTCGTGCGTCCGCGGCCGATGGGGCAGCAAGATTTGATGGGACAAACGCTGGCCGGTCTCGGCGGCTCGCTGATCCTGTCGGTCGTGCTCGTCTTCCTGTTGATGGTCGCGCTCTACAACAGCTATCGCTCGCCGCTGATCATCCTGTTCTCGGTGCCGGTCGCGGCGGTCGGTGCGCTCGGCGCGCTGTGGCTCACCCACTCGACGCTCAACCTGTTCTCGCTCATCGGCACGATCTTGCTGGTCGGTATCGTCAGTAAGAACGGCATTCTGCTCGTTGACTACGCGAACACGCTGCGCGAGCGCGGCGAGAGCAAGCTGCGGGCGATTCAGGAGAGCGCGTTCACGCGGTTCCGCCCGATCGTCATGACCAGCATCTCGGTCGTGGCGGGGAACGTCCCGCTCGCGCTCGCGCTCGAGCCGGGATCGAGCGTGCGCTCGAGCCTTGGTGTGGTCGTCATCGGTGGCATTCTCAGCTCGCTGCTGCTCACGCTATTGCTCGTGCCGATCATGTACGTGATTCTTGCACCGGAACATTTCCATGGCTCGCATCACATCGGCGATGCGCCGGAAGAATCCGATGACGCGATCCATCCGGACGGCCGCGGCATCGTCGACCGTCGCCCAACGCCCGTCCCCTCGGGCGTCTAGTGTGTGTTCGGCCTACGGCCGATCCGCACGAAGTAGTTGGCGGAGAGCGGCTTCGTCGAGAACCGGAATGCCGAGTTGCTCGGCTTTGGCGAGCTTGCTGCCGGCTTCGTCGCCGGCGATGACGTAGTCGGTCTTTTTCGAGACCGACGACGTCACTTTTCCGCCCGCAGCGACGATGAGCTCGGCGGCCGCGTCGCGGCTGAGATTCGGCAGCGTTCCCGTCAGCACGAGCGTCTTGCCGGCGAGCGGTCCGGCCGGTTCGCGCTCGCGCAACGGCGCAGTCATGTCGACGCCGGCGGCCTCGAGACGCGCGATCATCGCGCGGTTCGGCGCCTGCGCGAAGAACAGGACGACGCTGCCGGCGATCTCGGGACCAATCCCTTCGCTGCGCAGGAGCTCGTCTTCGCTCGCAACCGCGAGCGCGGCCATCGAGCCGAAGTCGCCGGCCAAGATCGCCGCGTTCTGTCCGCCGACGAAACGAATCCCGAGGCCCGACAACAGCCGCGCCAAGCCGCGCACCTTCGAACGTTCGATCGCCGAGACCACGTTCGAGGCCGACTTTTCGGCCATGCGCGGCAGTGCGCTCAATTGTTCGAGCGAGAGACGGTACACGTCGCTCACGTCGCGCACGAGCCCGGTCTCGACCAGCGTCGCCGCCAGTTGGTCCCCGATCCCCTCGATGTCCATCGCGCCGCGCGAGCAAAAGTGGCGCAGCCGCTCGACCAGTTGCGCCGGACACGAAGCGTTGGTGCAGCGCGCCATCGGCTCACCTTCGGGATGATCGACGTCGGCGCCGCAGACCGGACAGCGGTCCGGCAGCGTGTAGACCGGCAGCTTTTTCTTGCGCAGCTCGAGTACCGGGCCGACGACGCGCGGGATCACGTCGCCGGCGCGAATGACCGTGACCACGTCGCCGATGCGAATGTCGTTGTTGCGAATGTAATCTTGGTTGTGCAACGTCGCGTTTGAAACCGTCGTGCCGCCGATCTGCACCGGTTCGAGGACGGCATTGGGGTTGAGCACGCCCGTGCGGCCGACGCTGACCGTAATGTCGAGCAGCTTCGTTTGCGCTTCGCGCGCGCGGAACTTGAACGCGATCGCCCAGCGCGGATCCTTGCCGGCGGTCCCGAGCTTCGCTTGCAGCGCGAGGTCGTCGACTTTGACGACCACGCCGTCGATCTCGTAGTCGAGTTCCTCGCGCTGCTCTTCCCCGGCGCGGACGAAAGCGATCACGTCGCGCGCCGACGGAACGCGCCGCGCGTGCTCGTTGACCCGAAATCCCAGCGCGTGCAAGTACTCGAGCAGTTCGTGTTGCGTGCGCGGCGGTGAAGCGGTGTCGAGCTCGCCGACCGCATAGGCATAAAACGAGAGCTTGCGCTCCGCGGTCGCCTTCGGATCGAGTTGCCGAATGCCGCCGGCCGCCGTGTTGCGCGGGTTGGCGAACGTCTGCAGGCCGTGCGCGGCGCGCTCGGTATTGAGCGCCGCAAAGTCGTTGCGCCGCAAGTACACCTCGCCGCGCACGTCGACGTGACGCGGCATCGCCGTACCCTTGGCGCGCAACGTCAGCGGGATCGTACGAATCGTGCGCAGATTCGCGGTCACGTCCTCGCCGATCGTCCCGTCGCCGCGGGTCCCGCCGGCCACGAACGTTCCATCATCGTAGCGCAGCGAGACGGCGAGGCCGTCGATCTTGAGCTCGCACGTGTACGCAACGTCGCCCTCGATCCCGCCGAGCTTGCGCACGCGCGCGTCGAACGCGAGCAACTCGTCCTCGTCGAACGCGTTGGCGAGCGAGAGCATCGGACGCGTGTGGACGTACGGCGGAAAACCGGCGGACGGCGTACCGCCCACCCGCTGCGTCGGTGAGTCGGGCGTGCGCACCTCGGGATGCGCTTCTTCGAGATCGAGCAGGTCGCGCAGCAGCGCGTCGTAATCGGCGTCACTTGTCTGCGGGTCGTCGAGCACGTGGTAGCGGTAGTTCGCCTCGTCGAGCTGCGCGCGCAGCTCGGCCGCGCGCTTGACGAAACCTTTCAGCGCCACGATTTCAGCGTGGCCACCTGCACCGGATACCCGTCGGGATCGGCGATGACCGCGATGCGGCCGAAGCTCTCGTCGTGCGGCTCTTGCAGGATGCGCACGCCGGCCGTGCGCGCGTCGGTCACGAACTTGTCGACGTCCTCGACCGAGAACCCGAGCTGCAGCGAACCGGGCTTCACCGCCAGCGTTTCGCTCGCCGGATGCAACCCGAGCATGCGGCCATCGCCGAGATCGAAATCGACCCAGTGCGGCGCCGCGTCCGTTCCCAGCTTGAGGTCGAGAATCGTCCGGTAGAATTGCTTGGAGCGCTCGAGGTCGGCGCAGACGATCATCGCCAGAGCGAAACGTGCCACCGGGAGGCCGGTTCGACCGGGACGCGCGCAGGTCCGCCGCCCGCGCGCGGTTGAATCTCTCGCATGGTCAGCCGGCGCGCATTCGTTGCTGCGACATCCGCTACGGTTGCATTCCTGCCGTCGGCGGGGAGGGCGTTCGTACAGACCTCCGGTGCGCCGGGCCCGCAAGACGACGAGGGGCGCACGGTGCTGACGGCGGTCAGCGTCATCACCGCGACCCAGCGGGTGGTGCGAACGGTTTGGCGCCCGCCTTCGCTCTTTCCGCCGAACGCGACGATCGCGCTGTACGTCGGGCGCGGCGGCGACAGCCGCTATGCCGAAGAGCGGGTGATCTGGCTGAATCCCGATCACCCCGAGCTCGTCAGTCCGCGGATCTCGCGGCTCACCGACGAGGTACCGCTGCTCACCGAATACCTCATCGCATCGGTCGACCTGAAAATCTCGATCGAGGGCGCGCCCTCGCTCGGACTCGAGCGCGTCGCCGGTGACGCGCGGCGCGAAGCCGCGACATCGCTTGCGGGTCGCGTCGCGGTCGTCAGCAAGTATACGCCGTTCACCGCGGTCGATGACGCCGAGTTCGCGCGCCGAACGTTCGCGTTTGCGGTGCTGCGTCAGATGACGCCGCAAATCGGCGGCGTCGCACCGTTCCCGGATGCGTCGAAACTCCCGCCGGGTGAAAGCGCGGTCTATGCCGGTCGCGACGTCGATGCGCGCGCTCCGGCGGGCTGGGGTGTGATCTATGCAACCGCCGACCTCGGTCGCGCTCTGCAAGACCCGAAGGGGTACGAATCGTGGGTGCGCGCGTTCGTGATGGCGACCGCCGATCGACAACCTCCGGCAAGCGACGTCAAACGCGCATATGACGCCGCCGCCGCCCGGGACGCCGCCGCGACCGGTGACCACTGGGTTGCGAGGCGCGCGTTCGCAGCGCCGTACGTCGCGCAGGTCGCGGCGTTGTTCGGCAAGTGACCCGCGCAGGAGACGAAGATGACGACCATGGCATTCGATCCAACCACGATCGCCGAGCGCCGGCGCGCATTTCGCGCCTTGCACGCCGGCCCGGCGATTCTCGTCTTGCCCAACGCCTGGGACGTCGCGAGCGCGCGCATCTACGAGGAGGCCGGCTTGCCGGCGGTCGCGACGTCGAGTGCCGGACTGGCGAACGCGTTGGGCTTTCCCGACGGCAACGCGCTCGACGTCGACCTGCATCTCGCGACGCTCGAGCGACTCGTTCGCGCGCTCAGCGTTCCGCTGTCGGCCGACGTGGAGAGCGGTTACGCGACGGATGCGCGCGGCGTCGCCGCGTTCGTCACACGGCTTGCGGCGACCGGCGTCGCCGGTTTCAACCTCGAGGATGCGCTGCACGAGCGCGAGCTGTTCCCGCTCGATGACGCGCGCGCGCGGGTGAGAGCCGCGCGCGAAGCCGCGCCCGATCTCTTTCTCAACGCGCGCACCGACATCTATCTTGGTGCGATCGGTCCGGAGAGCACCCGCTTCGATGCGACGGTCGAGCGCTTGCGCGCATATGCCGATGCCGGCGCCGACGGCCTGTTCGTGCCGGGCGTCAGCGATGCCGAGACGATCGCGCGGCTCGCCGCCGCGAGCCCGGTTCCGCTCAACGTCCTCGCGGGACCGGCGACGCCGGATGCCGCGACGTTGCAGCGGCTCGGAGCTCGGCGCGTGAGCGTCGGATCCGGGCCGATGCGCCGCACGCTCGCCGTCCTTCGCGAGATCGCCGGCGAGCTGCGCGACGCGGGCACGTTCTCGTACACCCGCGACGCGATGGTGCCGTACGCCGAAGCGAACGCCCTGGTCTCGCCTCGCGCGGGTTAGTGGACGGCAACGCCGAGCACCGGCTGGACGAATGCTTGGCCGCCGGCGGTGCTGAGGCCCGTGTTGCTTCCGGTGATCGTCGCAATCGGAGCTTCGTTCAGCGTCCCGTTCGGGTTTGCGGCGTAGACCGTGATGCTGCCGCCGCCCGCGTTTCCGACGTAGATGAGCCCGCTCGCGTCGACCTCGACGGAGGTCGGGGCGTTGAGTCCGGTGTTGCTTCCGGCGATCTTCGCTAGCGGCGCCACGTTCAGCGTCCCGCTCGGATTTGCCGCATACACGGTGATGCTCGGCGTGGAATTTTGGCTGATGTTTGCGACGTAGATCTTGCCGTTCGCGTCGAGAGCAACGCCGAAGGGTGCGTCCAGTCCCGTGTTGCTTCCGGCGATCGTCGCGAGCGGAGCCGCGGTGACCGTCCCGGTCGGGTTTGCCCACACCGTGATGCTCGGCGGCGCATTCGTCGCGGCGAACGGATTTGCGGCGTAGATCTTTGTGGCTGCGTCGACGGCAACGCCGGTGAAACTGAAGCCCACGGTGTTGACCGTGCCGAGCGGCGTTCCGGTGAACGTCCCGCTCGGATTCGCCGCGTAGACCGCGACGGTACCACCGCCGCCGGCTCCGAAGTCCCCGCTGGCGAGGTAGATCTTTCCGCTCGCGTCGATGGCAACGGCGGCGGGAAAACCAGGCAACACGCCTGAGGTGGCCACGGCGGGCGTGAGCGTCGCGAGCGGCGCTTCATTGAGCACCCCGTGCGGATTCGCCGCGTAGACGGTAATGTAGCCGCCCGCGATGAGGATGCCGGGGTCCCCGCCCTGGAGTCCGCTATTGGGGACGTCGTTCGCGACGTAGATCCTTCCGCTCGCGTCGACGGCAATGCCTTGAGGGCTCTGGAGCCCGGTGTTGTTCCCGGCGATCGTTGCGATGGGTGCTTCGTTCAGCGTCCCGCTCGGGCTGGGCGCATAGACCAAGATGCTATTGGTGACCGAGTTCGTGACGTAGATTTCCCCGGCGACAGCTGCCGCGATCGTCAAGATTGCGGCACCGCTCGGCACGCTCGATGCGCTCGCGGTGATGGTGGTATTCGCGAGGTTGCCGCCCGTGTACGACAACGTGATCGGTGCGACCGGTGGGCCCGTCAGAGTCGTTGCCGAGAGCTGCGTCGTGCCTGAGGTATCGGAGTCAGCGAGCGTCACCGTCAGCGGGGAGCCGGCCGCGTTGACGTACGAGCCCGGACCGACGATCGTGTTGTGATCCGCATCGAGCGCGGCGACGTTCACCGTAACGGTGGCTGCCGTTCCCGGCGGGACGCTGTTTGGTGAGAGTGATACACTCAGCGACGAGACGACGCCGTTGAAGGTAACGTTCACGGTGTTGGCTTGATCGAGAACGATCGTCTGCGTGAGCGATCCGGTCGAGAGCAGGTTGCCGCCGGCGTTCGCCGCGTCGAACAGCTTGATCGTGAACGCGTCGCTTCCCACCGGCGCGGCGATCTGGCCGCTGCAGACCGTCGTGCAGTTGATGATGACCGGCGTCCCGGCCGAGCCGCCGCTCGGGGCCACCGTGATCGACGCGGACTGCGTTGAAACAGAGACGTAGCGCGGTAAGCGAAGAGCACCGCCGGTGCGCCGCGGGATGGCGATGTTGAATTGGACCTGCACGGCCTTCGTGGACGTCGGCAAGGTCGCAGGCGCAAGCGGCGCAGAGGCTGCGCCACCACCACCGCACCCGCCAACGAAGCCGGCGAGGACGAGAACGCGGATCCGCTTCAACATCTCAGGTTCCTCCGGTGACGGTCGTCGTGACATCGATCGTTTCGATCGCGGACTGGGTGCCGTCACTCACGGTGAAGACGCAATGGCCCGCCGCGGCCGGCGTCACGCTGAACGTGCCGCCCCCACTGGGCGGCGAGACGGTCGCGATCCCATTGCACGAGTTGGTGCCGCCGCTCGCTGCGGTGCTGACGGTGAACGTTCCGGCGAACCCGGCTTCTGTCGCCGTGAAACTCTGCGCAGCGCCCGCGCCCGTCGCGACGAACGAAAGCCCCGACGGCGCTAGGCCGATTGCCGACGGCGTTGCGGTCGGCGCGGGTGTTGCCGTCGGCGTGGGCGGCGGTACCGTACTGCCCGTGCCGCCGGACCCGCTGCAACCAACGATGAGCACGGCGAAGACACATACCGAGAAGCCACGAGATGGGCGCATAGCAGGTCCAACCTCTGGATGACCGAGGACTTTCGCGACCGTATCACTGGCGAACAGCCCGGACCATACGGGGTATCCCTACCTTTTTGCCGGCGAGATCGTGATAGGCGCGCCCATCAGGCCGCACGAATCCAGCTTCTGACGTGATCCTTCGCCCGGTGCTGTGCCGGCCGTTCATCGGCCGGCGCGAGGAGTTGGCGTACCTGCGCGAGCGGCGTCTCGAGGCGGGCTCGTCTCACGGCGGCGTCGTGCTGATCGCCGGCGACGCCGGTGTCGGGAAGTCACGGCTCATCGCCGAGTTCTGCGGATCGCTGGCATACTCGCGGTGGCGCATCGGACACGGTCCGTGCCAGGAAGACGCAGGGCGGCCGTACGGACCGATCCTCGATGTGATGTCGCGCTTCGACGCGCTGGGTGCCGAGCTCGTTCCGGCCGCGACCAAGCGCGAGCAGTTCGACGCGATCGTCGAACGGCTGGCGACGACTGCATCGCGCACCGCAATCGCCATTGTCGTCGAGGATCTGCATTGGGCCGACGCCGCGACCCTCGATCTGCTCGCGCACATCAGCACGCAACTCTTGCGGATGCGCGTGCTGCTCTTGGCAACGTTTCGTCCCGACGCGCTGCATCCCGATCATCCGGCGACCGGCGGCATCACCCGCATCGCGCGCAACGCGCGCGCCGGCCGCATCGATCTCGCACCCTTGGCCGGGATCGAGTTGCGCACGTTCATCGACGAAGCGCTCGACGACATCGATCTGCCCGATGAAACGCGGCGCGCGATCGCGCTGGCCGGCGAAGGGAATCCGTTCTTCACCGAAGAGCTGCTCAAGAACGCCGCCGAGCGCGCTTCGGCTCGGGTGAGCGATCGCGCGCGGAGCGATCTTCCGGTGACGGTTCGCACGACGCTGCTCGAACGGCTGCGGCCGTTCGATGAAGGCGAGCGCCGCATCGTTCGTCAAGCCGCCGTGATCGGCCGCAGCTTCGGGCTAGATTTGCTGGCAGCGACGCTCGCCACCGATGCGGAGCACCTGTTGCCGACGCTGCGCCGCGCGCGCGACTTCCAGCTCGTCGAGGAGATCACGCCGGAGCTGTTCCGCTTTCGCCACGGTCTCACGCGCGACGCGATCTATGAGGACTTTCTCGGCGCCGAGGTGCAGCCGCTGCACCGCAGCATCGCGCTCGCGCTCGAAGATGCGCCGAACGACCGGCATTCGCTCGAGGCGCTGGCGTACCACTGGTGGGCGGCCGGTGACGATGCGCGCGCGGCCCGCTACAACGAGGTCGCGGGCGACGCCGCCGGCCGCGTCCATGCGCACGAAGATGCCATTGCGTTCTATCAGCGCGCGCTCGACGCGAAGGCGATCGATCCCGCCGTGCGCGGCGGATTGGTCGAAAAGATCGCCGACCGGCGTGTCGCGCTCAACGGGACCGAAGAGGCGTACAAGACCTACGGCGCAGCGGCCGACATCTTTCGCCACGCCGGGGTCCATCAGCGCGAAGCGGGGTGTCGCGTTCGCGCGGCAATCACCGGCTACACGCTCAAGCTCTCCGCTCCGACCGCGCCGCTCGAAGAGATGCTGACGCGGCTCGGCCCGGAGGAGTACCTCGCGATCAGCCGCGTGCACCTCGGCCTCGCGTGGCTCGCCGCGACCTTTTGGTTTCCGAGCACAGCCGCGCAGCATTTGGCCCACGTCGATGCGCGCGCGCTGATCGAGGCTCCCGACATCGGCCTGCGCTTCCACAACGTCTCGGCTTGGGTGGCAATGACGATCGGCGATCTCGACACGTTTCGCCGCGAGCACGGCGCCTGGGTCGAAGCCGCGCGCACGATGGGCTCGGGAACCGCGACGGCGTCGGCACTGTACAACGGCGCGATGTGCTTCTCGTTCTTCGGCTTGCACGAGGAGGCGCTCGACCAGATCGCGCAGGCGCTCAGAATCGCACGCGAACAGCACAACCCGCACGCCGAAGTGAGCGCACGCGCGATATCGTCGATGTGCCACGTGATGCGAGGAGATCTCGAGGGCGCGCGTCGCGCGCTCGATGCCGTGCCGGCGACCGCCGAGAGCCAGGTCACCGCCGCGATTGCGACGGCGTGGGGCACGCTCGCCGGCACCTATCTCGGCGACGACGCCCTGATCGAGAAGTGGTTCGACGGATTCGCCGCCGGCACGGCCACGGTGTTCGAAACCGAGTGGGCAGCCGGGTTCGCCGAGGTCATGCACCGCCGCGGGCGCGAGCGCGATGCGGCCGCGTTGTTGCACCGCGCGATCCCCGACTGCGAGTGTCCGCGCGGGATGGTCTTCACGTTGCTCGCCGCGGCGAGCTATGCCGCGCCGAGCGATCGCGTTCGCGCGCGCGCCTATCTCGCGCGCTGTGCGGACGCGCCGGTCGAGCTCGTCGAGCGCCCGGCACTGAGCTTGTTCGATGCGATCGTTTGCCGTCGCGAGGAACGGCACGATGACGCGGTCGCGCTCGCCCATGACGCCGCGGAGGGATTCCGGCGCGTACACTTTCCGCTGCTCGAGGCCGCGGCGCTCGAGCTCGCCGGCGAAACCGAGCGGGCGCTGGCGATCTATCGCCGCTGCGGCGCAGCCTACGACGTTCGGCGGGTCGAAGGAACGACACGTGTTCCGGCGCACGCGGCACGCGAGCCCGTGCCTGCGCTGCTGGAGCTTTCACCGCGCGAACAGGAGATCGCGGCGCTCGCAGCTCGCGGTCACTCGAATTTGGAGATCGCGCGCGACCTCTCGATCAGCTACAAGACGGTCGAGAAGCATCTCAGTTCGATCTACCAGAAGCTCGGCGTCAGCTCGCGCGCGCAGCTCGCCTCGTATCTGAGCGGTTCATATTCGCGCGCCTAATCCGACGAACGGATCGGAACGGTTGAGCCGCACTTCGCCCGGTAAGTTGCGGCCGGAGCGAATCTCGTTCTGATATCCACCGACCAGATACGCATGCCAGCCGGTCGGACGAAAACGGAATCCCGCCTCCGAGCGCACGATGGCGAACGTCGCGTGCACCGGGCCCAGCGAACCGGTGGCCGCCGGATAGAGAAACACCGAACCGAATAGGCTGACGTGGCCGGTCCAATCGGGGAGCTTCGCGATCCCGACACCGAGCGCGCGCAGACGCGGATACGGATAGTTGTTCCACGTCGTGAACGCGGAGAATCCGATCGCGATCGGATGGCGCCGCAAGCGTCGCATCACCCGCGCGTCGAACTCGGTGTCGCGCGCGAGAAACGGCGTCACGGTCGCGAAGCCGCCGGTCAGCGTGGCGAAGCGTGTCAGCGTACCCGGACCGGCGCTCTGGGTCAAATAGACGTTGCGGTGGTACTCGAGTGAGAGATCGTATCCGCTGAGCGTCCCCCACGCGCGCACGTCCAACGATTGCGGATAATCTTCGCCAGGATTTGCGTATTCGTTCCACACTCCGCCGATCGGATGCGTGATCTCGAGATCGAGCTTGTCGAATTCACCGGCGAACGCCCGCGTCCCGAGTGCGACGAAGAGCACGCCCGCGGCGACCAGGGCTCGAAGGGCGGCAATCGCCGGCCGAGATCCCGCCGGCGGGTTGCCGGGCCCGGCTAGGTAGCGCGAAGCGTTCCTCATGCCGGACCAGGATAACGCTTTTGCCTCGCCGGCCGCATGGGGGGAAACCCCCACGGTTGTCAGCCGCCCCCGAACGGTAGGGATGCCCCCCATTCCGCGTCGGACGGTGGCGCGCTATCGTGGCCGGGTGCTCATCTCCGAAGCGGTACGGGCGACCGTCCTCGGCCGCATTCGGCTGATGGATCGGACCGAACGCGCGATCGTGATGTGCGCGTCGGTCATCGGGCGCCGCTTCGAGGTCGCCGTTCTCACCGAGGCCGCCGCGTGCGACGAAGCACCGGTACGCGCGGCCCTCGAGCGCGCCTGCGCGCTGCAACTGATCGTCGCCGACGATGCACCGGAGTGGTTCGCATTCCGGCACGCGCTCACGCGCGACGTGATCTATGCCGAGCTGGTCAACGCGCCGATTCGCCCGATGCACCGCCGGATCGCGCGTGCGCTCGAACGCTCCGTGGCGGCCGGCCAACCACTCGAAGATCTCGCCTATCACGCCTGGGCCGGCGGCGACCTGCACCGCGCGCTGCGGTACAACGAGCTCGCCGGCGACCGCGCCGCGGCGATCCATGCGACCGCGGACGCATTGACCTATTACGCCCGTGCCCGCGGGCTGTTCCCGGTCGATTCGGACGCCTACGCGCGGCTGACCGAGAAGATGGACGCGCTGGGCGACGCGGAGCACGCCGCACCGCGATAGGCGGCCCAACGTATCCGAGCGAATCCTCGCGCTTCTGTGATCGTGCGTCCCGTGCTCTGCCGGCCGTTTATCGGACGGCGGGAGGAACTTGCGTACCTGCGCGAGCGACGGCTCGCAGCGGGCGCCTCGCATGGCGGCGTCGTGCTGATCGCCGGCGACGCCGGCGTCGGCAAGTCGCGGTTGATCGCGGAGTTTTGCGGCTCGCTGGCCTACTCGCGGTGGCGCATCGGTCACGGACCCTGCTTGGAAGTCGCGCGCCGTCCGTACGGTCCCATTCTCGACGTCTTGGCTCGGCTCGATCCGGCAGGCGCCGAAATCGCGCCGGCCGACACCAAGCGCGAGCAGTTCGACCGGATCGTCGAGCGGTTCGCAGCGATCGCGTCGCGTACGGCCGTGATCGCCGTCGTCGAGGATCTGCACTGGGCCGACGCGGCCACCTTAGATCTGCTCGCATATCTGGGCGCGAACGTGAACCGGCTGCGCGTGCTGATCCTGGCGTCGTTTCGGCCCGACGAGTTGCATCCCGATCATCCCGCGAGCGCAGGTGTCGCCAAGCTCGAACGCGTCGCGCAGGCCGGGCGGATCGATCTCGGCCCGCTGGCCGGCGTCGACTTGCGCACGTTCATCGAAGAAGCGTTGACCGGCATCGCGCTGCCCGACGAAACGCGCCGCGCGATCGCGCTCGCCGGTGACGGCAATCCGTTCTTCACCGAAGAACTGCTCAAGAGCGCAGTCGAGCACAGCTCGCGACGTGGCGACCGTCCGAATCGCAACGAACTTCCGGCCACGGTGCGCGCGACGCTGCTCGAACGGCTGCGCCCGCTCGACGAGCACGAACGGCGCGTCGTTACGCAGGCCGCGGTGATCGGACGTACCTTCAGTCTCGATCTGCTGGCGACCACGCTCGGCAGCGACGCGCCGAGCGTGCTCCCGGCGCTGCGCCGGGCCCGCGACTTCCAGCTGGTCGAGGAAGTGCGGCCGGCGCTGTTCCGGTTTCGTCACGGTCTCACGCGCGATGCGATCTATGGCGACTTTCTCGGTGCCGAGCTGCGCCCGCGCCACCGCACGATCGCCGTCGCACTCGAAGCGGCGCCGGCCGAAGACCGTTCGCTCGAAGCGCTGGCCTATCACTGGTGGGCGGCAGGCGACGCGGAACGCACTGCGCGCTACAACGTGTTGGCCGGTGATGCGGCGAGTGACGTGCACGCGCACGAAGACGCGATCGCGTTCTACGAGCGCGCGATCGACGTGGCCGGCATCGACGCGCGAACGCGCGGTTCGATCGTCGAGAAGATCGCCGACCGGCGCATCGCGCTGACCTGGACCGACGAAGCGCAAGCAACGTACGATGCGGCGGCCGAGATCTTCCGTGAGGCCGGCGATCACGATCGTGAGGCGCGCTGCCGCGTGTCGGCGGCGATCGCCGCCTACGTCACCGGGATGATGGAACCGATCGGCCCGCTCGAGGCGATGCTCGCGCGGCTCGACGAAAGCGAGTTCCTGGCGCGCAGCCGCGTCCACCTGGGCCTGGCCTGGCTGGCGGCGACGTTCTGGTTTCCGACCCGCGCCGCGCATCATCTCGCGCAGGTCGATCGCCGCGCGCTCGCCGCCGCGACCGACAATCTGTTGCGCTTCCACAACGTTTCGGCGTGGGTCGCAATGACGTTCGGCGACCTCGTCGCGTTCCGGCGCGAGCACGCCGCCTGGCTCGACGCCGCGCGGCAAATCGGTGCGGGCCGCGTAATCGCCGCCGCCCACTACAACGGCGCGATGTGCTTTTCGTACTTCGGCCTGCACGAGGAAGCGCTCGACCACATCGAACGTGCGCTCCGGATCTCGCGCACGAGCCGTAGCCGGCACGGCGAGGAGAGTGCACACGCGATCGGGGCGATGTGCTACCTGATGCGGGGCGATCTCACGTCGGCGCGACGCGCGATCGACGCGGTGCCGCCGACAACCGAGAACCAGGTCAACATCACGTTCGGCATGGCCTGGGGAACGTTGCTCGGTACCTACCTCGACGACGAGGCGCTCATCGCGCGCTGGTTCGACGGCTTCGAAGCGACGGTCGGCCCGGCGTCGGAGGCCGAGTGCGGCGCCGCGTACGCCGAGATCTTGATACGCCGCGGACGTGGACGCGACGCGACGGCGCTGCTGCACCGCGCGATACCCGACTGCGAGCTGGTGCGCGGGAACGCGCTGACCTTTCTCGCCGTCGCGCGCTACGGCGCGGCCACCGACCGCGCTCGCGCGCGCGAACATCTCGCGCGCGGGGCCGAGTCACCGGTCGAGCTGATCGAACATCCGGCATTAGCACTCTTCGACGCGATCGTCGCCCAACAGGAAGGTCGCAACGGCGACGCCCCGGTGCTCGCCCGCGAAGCGGCCGACGGTTTCCGCCGCCTCCGCTTCCCGTTGCTCGAAGCGACCGCGCGCGAGCTGGCGGGTGAAGCGAACACGGCGCTCAAGCTCTACCGCCGCTGCGATGCCACGCACGACATCCGCCGGCTCGAGCGAAGCACCGGCCCCGCACCGCCGGTACCGAACGCGGCCGGTCCGACGCCCTCGCTCTCGGCACGCGAGCGCGAGATCGCCACGCGTGCCGCGCGCGGACTGTCGAACCTCGAGATCGCCGGTGAGCTCTCGATCAGCTACAAAACCGTCGAGAAACACCTCGGCTCGGTCTACCAGAAGCTCGGTGTCTCGTCACGCGCGCAACTCGGCACCCTCGTTTCGTCGTGATCCTGACCAAGCTAGACCTCGACGGGGATGCGGCCGTTCTTGGTGAGATCGTCGAGCGTTTCGAAGTTCGCGCTCTCCAAGGCCGCGATGCGGTCGGGGTTGACGTGGATGCGGCCTTTCGCGCGTTCGTCCGACAAGACGCCGCGCAAGTATTCGCCGGTATATGAGGCCGTATCGGCGGCGATCTCTTCCGGAGTTCCCGTCGCCACGATGGTGCCGCCCTTGTCGCCGCCTTCGGGGCCCAGATCGATCACGTAGTCGGCGGTCTTGATGACGTCGAGGTTGTGCTCGATGACCAGCACGGTGTTGCCCATCCCCACCAGCCGCTGCAGCACGTCGAGCAGCTTGTGGATGTCGGCGAAATGCAAGCCGGTGGTGGGCTCGTCGAGCACGTAGAACGTGCGGCCGGTCGCGCGGCGTGACAGCTCGGTCGCGAGCTTGATGCGCTGCGCCTCGCCGCCGGAGAGCTGCGTCGCCGGCTGGCCCATGTGGATGTAGCCGAGCCCGACCTCGCAGATCGTCTGCAGCTTGTTCTTGATCCGCGGGATCGCATTGAACAGCTCGGCCGCTTCGTCAACGCGCATCGCGAGCACGTCGGCGACCGACTTGCCCTTGTACTTCACTTCGAGCGTCTGCGCGTTGTAACGCTTGCCCTTGCAAACTTCGCACGGTACGTACACGTCGGGCAGGAAGTGCATCTCGATTTTGATGATGCCGTCGCCCTGACATCCTTCGCACCGGCCGCCCTTGACGTTGAACGAAAAGCGACCCGGCGCGTAGCCGCGCATCTTCGCTTCAGGCGTGAGCGAGAAGAGCTCACGGATCAAATCGAACGTACCGGTGTAGGTCGCCGGGTTCGAGCGCGGCGTGCGGCCGATCGGCGACTGATCGATGACGACCATCTTGTCGAGCGCTTCGGCACCCTTGACGCGACCGTACGTTCCAGCCGACGGCTGATGGTGCAGATACTGATTGAGCGCTTTGACCACGACCTGGTTGACCAGCGTCGATTTGCCCGAGCCGCTCACGCCGGTGACGCAGGTGAACGTGCCCAGCGGGATGTCGACGTCGACGCCTCGCAGGTTGTTCGCCTTCGCGCCGATCACCGAGAGGATACTCCGGCCCTTCTTGCGGTGTTTGGGAATCGCGATGAACTGCCGTCCCGACAGATACGCGCCGGTCAACGATTCCGGGTTGCGCTCGATCTCCTCGATCCCGCCGACCGACAGGATGCGCCCGCCTTCGGCGCCGGCGCCCGGTCCGATGTCGACGATGAGGTCGGCCGAGCGCATCGTGTCTTCATCGTGCTCGATCACGATGAGCGTGTTGCCGATGTCGCGCAGCGTCTCGAGCGTCGCCAACAACCGGTCGTTATCGCGCTGATGCAACCCGATCGACGGTTCGTCCAGGATGTATAGCACGCCGACCAAGGATGAGCCGATCTGCGTCGCCAGCCGAATGCGTTGCGACTCACCGCCCGACAGCGTCGTCGCCGAGCGCGCCAAGTTCAAATAGCCGAGCCCGACGTTCTTGAGAAAACCGAGCCGCGCCCGAATCTCCTTGAGGATCTGGTGCGAGATCGTCGCTTCGCGTTCGGTCGGCTGGAACGCCGCGAAGAACTGTTCGGCCGCCTCGACCGACATGTTCGTGATCGCGTCGATGTTGCGGTCGGCGATGGTGACACCGAGCGCCTCGGGTTTGAGCCGCGCGCCTTTGCACACTTTGCAGACCGACGCCGACATGAACTTCTCGATCTCTTCCTTGACGTACTCGGACGAGGTCTCGCTGTAGCGCCGCTGCAGGTTGTTGACGACACCTTCGAACTGCGACTCGTACTCCCACTGATTGCCCGAGCGCGACTCGTAGACGAACTTCTGCTTCTTGTCCGCGCCGTACAGGATCGTGTCGACTACGTCTTCGGGCAGCTCTTCGACCGGTGTCGACGCCTTGCAGCGGCGCGAGCGCAGCAGCCGCTCGACCTGCTGGATATAATACGGGTTGGTCGACGGATAGCGACCGGAACCCAGGTTCTTCGACCACGGGACGATCGCGCCGTCTTTGATCGACTTGGTGCGGTCGGGAATGACCTTCCACTCGTCGATCTCGATCTTCTCGCCCAGTCCGCTGCAGGCCGGACAGGCGCCGAACGGCGAGTTGAACGAGAACAGCCGCGGCTCGAGCTCTTGAAACGAGATCCCGCACGACGCGCAGGCGAACGACTCGCTGAACGTCGCCTCGGTCCACACCTCGGCCGGCTTCTCGGTCCCGGCGTTGGCTTTAACGGTGGCCTGGTAGAGGACCGTGACCAGACCCGTCGACAATTTCAACGTCGTCTCGACCGAGTCGGTCAGCCGCGTGCGCACGTCGGGCTTGACCACCAGCCGGTCGACGACGACCTCGACGGTGTGCTTGCGCTTCTTGTCGAGGTCGATCTTCTCTCGCAGCTCGCGGATCTCACCGTCGATACGGACGCGCGCGAAGCCCTCCTTCGCGATCTCCTCGAACAGCTTGGTATATTCGCCTTTGCGGCCGCGAATGACCGGCGCGAGCAACTGGATGCGCGTCCCTTCGGGAAACTCCAGGATCTGGTCGACGATCTGCTCGGAGGTCTGCGAGCTGATCTGGCGGCCGCACTCGTAGCAATGCGGAACGCCGATTCGCGCGAAGAGCAAACGCAAGTAGTCGTAGATCTCGGTGACCGTTCCGACCGTCGAGCGCGGATTGCGCGAGGTCGACTTCTGATCGATCGAGATTGCCGGCGAGAGGCCCTCGATGTAATCGACGTCGGGCTTCTCCATCTGCCCGAGAAACTGCCGTGCATACGACGAGAGCGACTCGACGTAGCGGCGCTGCCCCTCGGCGTAGATGGTATCGAAGGCAAGCGACGACTTGCCCGAGCCCGACAAGCCGGTGACCACGATCAGCTTGTTGCGAGGGAGCGTCAGGTCGATATTCTTGAGGTTGTGCTCCCGCGCGCCCTTGATGACGATCGCGTCGAGAGCGTGCGTGGTCCCGTCCGGCATACCAGTCTACGAACCGGCCGAAGCGCCGAACGTTTTCAGACGATCGGCGCTCGGGCGAAGCGTTACGGGGTCGAGTCGGGAGGCGTCGGCGGCGGCGGCGGCGGCGTGTACGTCGGCGGCGGCGGGGGGGCGCTGTACGTCGGCGGCGGCGCCGTGTACGTCGCGGACGACGCCATGCTGACCGCGGCCGGCATGAACCGGTCGGTCCAGTCCGAGATGATCGGGAACCGTTGCTCGCCGCCCTGGAACGCCTTGATCGTCATGATGATCCACATGATGAAGAACAGGAGCCCTGCCAACAGCATGATGATGCTGGTGATCAGGAACAAGAACGGCGAGACCATGGCGAAGAAAATATTCAGGACGTTGATGACGATGATGATCGCGATCCACGCCACCGCGAGCACGATCGACTGAACTGCGACGAAGCGTACCCACGACTGTGGCGGCTTCCCGAGCAGAATGACCAGCCCGCCGAGCCCCATGAAGAATGAGGCGAGCCCTGCCGCAACGTTGGGCGTAAGGCCGAATGCCGACTGCTGATTCGGATCCTGGACCATTGGCTGACGACTCCTTTGGAGAAGTACCGGCTACCAGCCAGGCTTCGCTTAGCGGGCAACCGTAGCCTCGTCCCCAGTCGCGGACCGCAGTGATGCCGGTCACGAGGCGCGCGGTCGGATGGGCGGCAGGGCATCGAGCACGTCGGCGATCGACGCGACGACGGCATCCGGGGCCGGGCCGCCGGCCGGGATCGGAAACGCGTGGACGTCGACCAGGACGGTGAAGAGCCCGGCGTCGTGCGCGCCGACGACGTCGCGGCCGTAGCGGTCGCCCACCATGGCTGCGGATGCCGGCTCGCTGCCCAGCACGCGGCAGGCGTGCCGGAACAGCTCGGGATCGGGCTTGACCATCCCGACCTCGTCGGCCAAGAAGAACGCATCGATGAGCTCGCGCAGGCCGAGCCGGTCGATCTTGTCATGATGCGTGGCGGCGAAGCCGTTGGTGACGAGCCCGAGCCTGCAACCCCGTTCGCGGAGCGTGACGAGCAGCTCGGCCGCACCGGGTGCGAGCATCAGGCCGCCGGAGCGCGCGCGGCCGTACGCCTCCGCGGTGCGCCGCGCGAGTGCGGCGTCGTCCACTCCGACCGCGTGCAAAGCGTCGGTCCACATGCGCTCGCGCTGCTCGAGCATTCCGACGTGCAGATGGTCGGCGGTCAAGCCCGACCAGAAGGCGCTGACCGCCGCTTCATATGCTTCGACGAGCGCTTGCGCGTCGACCGGGTGCTCGCGCGCGACGCTGCGCGCCACCTCGCGCGCCGCGTTCCGATATGCCGTCGAGTCGTCGTGGAGCGTGTCGTCGAGGTCGAACAGGACGGTGTCGATCGCGCGCATCGCAGAGAGTATCGCCTCCGCGGTGCGCACCTCCCTCAGCCTTCGACCCCGGCCGGGAGGGCGAGCATCCCGTCGAGCAGGTGCACCGTGCGCGCGGCATGGCGCGCGAAACGCGCGTCGTGGGTCACCATGCAGATCGTCGAGCCGCCCGCGTGCAGCTCGGCGAGCAGTGCCATCACCGCTTCGCCGTGCACGGTGTCGAGATTTCCGGTCGGCTCGTCGGCGAGCAGCACGGCGGGCTCACCGGCGAGCGCGCGCGCAACTGCGACGCGCTGCTGCTGTCCGCCCGAAAGCTGCGCCGGAAAGTGCCGCGCGCGATGCGACATCGCGACGCGCTCGAGCGCGCCCGCGACGCGGCGCCGGCGTTCGCCGGTGCTCATGCGCCGGAACGTCAGCGGCAGCTCGACGTTCTCGGCGACGGTCAGATCGCCGATCAAGTTGAAATTCTGGAACACGAAGCCGATGCGCTCGTTGCGCAGCGCCGAGCGCTCTTCGACCGACAGCCGGCTCACGTCGCGGCCGGCAAGCAGATAGGTCCCGCGCGTGGGACGTTCGAGCAAACCGATGATGGCGAGCAACGACGACTTCCCGCAACCCGATGGCCCTTCGATGGAGACGTACTCTCCCGCATCGACCCGCAAGGCGATCGACGAAAGCGCGCGCGTCTCGACGTCCTCGGTCGTGTAGACCTTGTCGACGTCGATCAGCGCGATCAGCGGTTCGTTCATACGGCTCTCCTCACGGGGTGCGCAGGCGCAGGCGCGCGTCGGCGCCGTAGGCGGAAGTGTCGGAGACGACGACGCGATCGCCGGCGGTCAGGCCGGTGATGACCCGCACGCGCTCGAGCGATCCGCGACCCAGCCGCGCCGGTACGCGCACGAGCTCGGTCCCGCGCGCGACGACCTTGTAGAGCGTCACCGATGCATCGTCGTCGGCACCGGCCGGCCGCGCAACCGTCAACACGTTCATCAGGCGTGCAACCTCGATCGCACCGTCGACGGTGACGTCCGGCCGCACCGCGCTCGAGCCGTTCGTACCGAGCAGCGCGACGTCGACCGACACATTGCCGGCATTTCCGGCCGGCGCGATCCGTGTCACGCGACCGCGCACGACGACGCTGCCGGCGTGTACGCTGACCGGATCTCCGGGCGCCACCTCGCGCACGTCGGTGTCGGCGACCGCCAGCACCGCTTTGAGGTCGGCCTGATCGGCGATGCGCACGAGCGTCGAACCGAGCGAGACCCGCTGACCGACTTGCACCGCGACGTCTTGCACGACGCCGTCACCGTTCGCACGCACGGTGAGCGCCGCCAGCTGCGCCCGCTTTGCCGTGAGCAGCGCCTGCACGTCGGCGACGCGCGCACGCGCTTCGACGATCTTCGCAGCTTGTTGGATCCGGTCACTCACGCCGCGCTGATCCTCGAGCCGTGCGCGCGACCCGAGGTCCTCGGCCTTCATCGTCGCCTCGCCGGCCTGCAACGTGCCGATCAATCCTTGGCGGCTCAAGTCGGAATCGACCCGCGCTTCGAGCCGCGCCTGTTTGTGCTGCGCGTGCAGACTCTCGGACGACGCGCGCGCGTCGTACGACGCCGTTGTCGCGGCGGCTTCGGCGCTGTGCTGTTCGGCAACGGCGGCGGCGAGTTGCGCGAGTTCGTCGGGGATCGCCGCTTCGAGCTCGGCGCTGCGCAGCACCACCAGCGGCTCGCCGGCGACGACGGGCCGGCCGGGCCGAACCGCGACGGCGGCGACTTCGGCTTCCGCCGGCGCGCTCGCGTAGCGAACGCTGTTCGAGACGAACGTGCCGGTTGCGCTGACCTCGCGCACCAGCGCGCCGCGGGTCACCGTGTCGAACACGAGAGCATCGGCGTCGACCGTTCGCAGCGTCTCGCGGGGCGCGCGCAAGCCATACCAGGCGGCTGCCGCCAGCAGGCCGGCCACGACGAGCGCCAGGACGACGCGCACGACCGTGCGCGACACTCGATGCGCACGTGGAGCGTCGGTGGCCCCGAACGCTGCGTTCATTCGTACCGCAGCGCCTGCATCGGATCGACTTTCGTCGCGCGGCGTGCCGGAATGTATGAGGCGATGGATGCAACGACGATGAGTCCGAGCGCAACCGCGGCATAGGTCAGCGGATCGGTCGTCGACACGCGGTACAGGAACGATTCCACCGCGCGCGAGAGCGCGAGCGCAACCGCGACGCCGGCGACGACGCCAATGGCGGCGAGCATGACGCCGTGGCGCAATATCAGCGCTTGAACTCGCCCGGGCGACGAGCCGAGCGCCATGCGGATGCCGATCTCGCGCGTACGGCGCTCGACCGAAAACGCCATGACCCCGTACAGCCCGGTTGCGGCGAGCGTCAGCGCGACGATGCCGAGCAGGCCGAGCAGCACGCTGACCGTGCGCACGCGCGCGCTCTCGAGTGCGACGACGTCGTCCATCGCCGCGATGTGCTCGGGCAAACGGTTTTCGCCGAGCGTCGCGCGCCAGGCGGACTCGATCTCACGCCGCACCGTCGCGGCCGGGAGCGGGCTGCGGACCGTCAGCATGAAGCTGCTGAGCACTGGACCCATCGGCCCGAACCCGCCGCGCAGGTACACGACCGGCTCGCTCGCGTCGACGAGCGCATGAATCGGAACGTCCGCAACGACGCCGATGACGGTGTGCGCACTGGCCGCGTTGCGCGCCGTCCCGTCAAAGATTCGCGCGCCCAGCACGCCGCCGCGGGGAAAGTACTGATGCACGAAGGCCTCGCTCACCACCGCTTCGCGTCGCGGCTGTGCGTGTGGATCGATTGCACGGCCCTGCTGAATGGCCATTCCGAGCGTACCGAAATATGCCGGATCGATGTCGTTGACGTTCAGGTTGTCGCCGAAGGGCAGCGCGGAATGATGCCCTTCAACGGTCATCGTCGCCGTTCCGTAGCCTTGGAGCGGCACGCTCAGCGAAATCGTTGCTCGCTCGATCCCCGGCAGCGCCGTGACCGCGGCGCGAATGCGATCGAGTGTCGCTTGTCGTCGCGCCGGCGGCATCAGCGGAAGTTTACCCGCCGCGACGTACAGTCCGTGCGGCTGGAATCCGAGGTCGACCTGCGTGTACGACGCCAAGCTGCGCGCAACCAATCCGCCGAGCACGGTGACGGCCAGCGCCAACGCCACTTGCGCGATAACGAAGCCTTCACGCAACCGGGTGCCGCGACGATCGGAACCGCCGCGTTCGCCGCCCTTGAGCGCTTCGTCCAAGTCACCGCGCACGAGATCGAACGCGGGCGCGAGGCCGGCGCAGAGCGCCGCGAGGATCGTCACGCCCGCCACGACGACCAGGACACGAACGTCGAGACCGATCTGCGCCAAGCGCGGGATCTCGCGCGGGCCGAGCGCAACGAACGCGCGCAGCGCGATGCCGGCGAACACGATGCCCAGCGCCGCCCCGGAAAGCGCGAGGACCAGCGTCTCGGTGAGCAGCTGCGCGACGATCCGCGCGCTGCCCGCACCGAGCGCGGCACGCACCGCGACCTCACGCCGCCGTGTCGCGCCGCGCGCGAGCAGCAAGCTCGACACGTTCGCGCAGGCGATCGCGAGAACGATCAGGACGGCGGCGACGGCGAGTACCATCGTCGGCCGCACGTCACCGAGCAGCAACTCGCGCACCGGGATCACGACCGGCGTGCCGCGCAGCATGTCATGCGTGCGCGCTCGCGACAGCTCGACCAAGCGTTGAGCGTCGGCCTGCGCGCCCGCAGCCGTGACGCCGGGGCGCAGGCGCGCGACGACATAACCTGAGCTCAAGACGCGCGGATCGCGCGACGGCATCGGCAGCGGTGTCCAAAAGAGTGAACCGTCGCCGCGCAGCCCAAATGCGGTCGGATCGGCGAAGCCATCCGCGACCACACCGACGATCGTCATCGTGACCCCGTCGAGCACGACGCGCTTGCCGAGCACGTGAAGGTCGGCACCGAAGCGCTCTCGCCAAGCCCGCGCGGAAACGATCGCGACCGGCGGCGCGCCGGCGCGGCGGTCGGCGGCAGTCATGAAACGCCCCAGCAGCGGCGTCGCGCCGAGCGTCGAAAAGTAGTCTTCGTCGACGCGCAGCGCGGAAACGCGTACCGGCGACGTTCCGCCGAGCACGCGCGGCGTGATCTCGTACTCACCGAGCTGCGCGAGCGTGCGATTCGCGCGCTTCCACGTGCCGACGTCGTAGGAGGGGAACGAGCAGCGCTGGCACAGCGGTGCCCCGCCCATGGTCAGGGTCTGATTGAGCTCCACCAGCCGGTCGGGATCGGGCCACGGCAACGGGCGCAGCATCACGCCGTCGACGACCGCCAGCACGGACGCCGTTCCGCCGATCGCCAGGGCGAACGTCGCGATGACGACCGCGGTGAACAGCGGCGCCTTGAGCAACGTGCGCCACGTATAGCGGAGATCGCGCGCCAGCGTCGCGCTGCGCTCGGCGAGCCCCGCCGCGACGATCTCGGCGTACGCGCGCAGCGCCGCCGCGACGACGGCGAGCACACCGAGCAGCCGTGCCTCGTGCAGCGCTTGCTCGAAGAGCATCGTCATCTCGCCGCGGTGCGCGCGCCGCATCGAGCGAGGAAACGCGAACAGCGCCAGCGCGTAGATCGCGACCGCGATGCGCATCACTACCCGCGCGCGGGGAGGAGGCGCCGGCGGTGCGCTAGTGCGACGACGCCGGCCAGCCGGCGGGCCTCGGCCTTGGCGACCTCGCGCCCGCGCGGCGTCAGGCGGTAGAAACGCCGCCGCGGGTCCGGGTCGACCCGCGGCGACTCGGCGATCCACCCGTCGTCCAGCAGTTGCCGCACGATGCGGTAGAGCGTCCCCGTGCCCAGACGAATCGCGCCGCCGGTCTCTTCCTCGATGTCCTTGATCAATGCGTAGCCGTGGCGCTCGCCGTCGGCAAGGGCGAGCAGAATGTGAAAGCTCGCCGCGCTCAGCGGCAGGACCTCGTCCGCGGCCATCGACTCACTCCGTCCTAACTGTATGCCGATCAACTATATGCATCTTGCACATAGTTGTCAACTGCCGGACGTCAGAAGCGAACGAGGAAGGATCGCAGAGCAAAGGGCCCCAGCGCAAAGACGAGCTCCTCTTCGACGATTGCGGCGTCGCCGGTCACCGGACGCTCGACCGCGTCGACCGGGATGGCTTCGCGCATGCGGCCGCCGCAGCGCAGCCGCACGTCGTGGCGCGCGCCGTTGCACTCGCGCACGCGCACGATGACACCGTTGCCGTCGTCGGCCGGATAGGTCGCGACGATCAGCACGCCGTCGTCGTCGCCGGTGAACAGCCGTACCCGCTCTTCGCCCGTATACGCTGCCCAGGCGTGCTCGAGGCCGGCGATCGTCGTCTCCGAGGTTGGGACGAAGGCATAGGAGAGGCGCTGCTCGCCGCGGTCGGCGAGCGGGTCCGGCCAGCGGGGCGACCGCAAGAGCGATGTGCCGAGCCGTACGCCGCCGCCGTCGAGGCCGACGGCGTTCCAGCCGTACAGGTCGGGCGAGAAGACGGCCAGCCCGTCGCGCCCGTCGGTCACGTGCGCCCAGCGCTGACCGGGCACCTCGAACTTCGCGCGCTCCGCGTCGTCTTGCGGGTACGCGGTGCGCACCAGCGTGCCATGCTGCTGCCCATAGCGCACGTCGCGCGCGTGCAGCGCGACGCGGTGCTCGGCGCGCAGCAACACGTGACCCTCGTTCCAACCGACGGCGAGCTCGACGCGCAGCCACGGCTCGTCCTCGAGCAGCGCGAGCCGCATCGTCACGCCGGTCTTCTTGCCGATGGCGAGCCGCACGAGCAGCGTCTCGTCTTCGACCTCGGCGCCGGTCGGGCGCACGCGCAGAACGCGCTTCTCGTAACTGCGATCGATGTTCCAAGCGTCCCACTTCGCCGGCTTGTCGACGTACGCGGCCAAGCCGTTCGCCAGCGAGACGAGATTCGGGCCGTCGCGACCGTTCAGCTCGACGATCGTTCCGTCGTCGCGCACGCGCGCGCGGACGTAGTCATTGGCAAACGTCCACTCGTTACCATCGCGCAGCGGCGCTACGGCGGGTGACGACACGAGCCGCAGATCGCTGCGCGGCAGCACCGACGCGGCCGCTTCGCGAACGCGCGCGACGATCGCGAAGGCGCGATCGTACTCGGCGTGGACGTCCGTGTACACCGCACCAATGGCGGTTCCCGGCATCACGTCGTGAAACTGCGCGCGCAGCACGATCCGCCAGGCGTTCCGCAAATCGTCGCCGAGCGAGCGGCGCACCCCCTCGGGCGCGCGAATCGCGACGCACCACGCCGCTGCTTCTTCGGCCGTGGCGAGATCGCGCTCGAGCTGCGCGTTACGCGTCTTGACGTCGTGGTGCGTGGTGTACGTTCCGCGATGCGTCTCGAGATACAGTTCGCCGCGATACTCGGGCAGCGGGCCGCGAGCGACGCCGGCGAACCACGCGTCGATGCGCGTCCAACCGCGCGATCCGTCGCCGACCGCGGCCAAGTCGTCGTCGGTCGCGCCGCCACCGCCGTCGCCGTAACCGACGACCAGCAGTTCATCTCGCGCGCGCGCC
>Ga0182024_10003306_pt1 | contig 38631 bp, 38 predicted proteins | sample P32metaG_FD_120480 | JGI IMG/M metagenome (GOLD analysis project Ga0182024, IMG submission 120480) | Permafrost microbial communities from Stordalen Mire, Sweden - P3-2 metaG (Illumina Assembly) | ecosystem: Environmental > Terrestrial > Soil > Wetlands > Permafrost | place: Sweden: Stordalen...
CCACCGAAACCGGACTCGCCAGCTGGTACGGCCCTCCCTACCACAACCGCCGCGGATCAAATGGCGAAATCTACAACATGCATGCCATGACCGCCGCCCACCGCACCTATCCCCTGGGCTCGATCGTGCGCGTCACCAACGTCAAGACCGGACAATCCGCCCTCGTCCGCATCACCGACCGCGGCCCCTTCATCCCCGGCCGCATCCTCGACCTCTCCCTGGCCGCCGCCCAAAAACTCGATGTCTGGAAGCCGGGCATCGCGGAAGTCAAAGTAGAGTTAATGCAGTCCGGTGCTTCTGCGCAGTCGTCCGGAAAATGGGCCGTCCAAATCGGCGGATTCCCCCACCAACCCGCGGCCACCAAACTAGCCGACCACCTCACCCGCCGCTATCACACCGCCAAGGTCTCGTGCTTCGCCAGTCCCGCCGGAGACTGGTGGATCCGCATCCGCGTCCAAGACGATGACCACACCCGCGCCCAAAAACTAGCCGCCGAAACCCAAACCCCCGAAGGCTCCGTCTTCCTGGTCCGGTTAGATTAGCGCTCCGAATGGATCTACTTTGCCGCAAGACTGTTTGTTACGCGCAAAATGAATGAGGTTGGGGATTTTGCGATGAAAGTTCCCCGTGCTTTGGGTGGGACCTACTCTTTTGGATGACGCGCGTCAGTAGGTGCGTGAGAACCGCATTCTCAAGCGCGCGGTGGCGCGAAATCTGCCAAAATCCAGCCGCCAAGCGGCCGCATGTGAAAGCCCAGGACGGAAGTCCTGGGTAGGGATCGAAAGGATGGAACAAGTCCCGTAGGGACGGCACCTGACGCACGCGCATCTGCCCTCCGAAAACTGCAATGTTATTAGAGCGGGCTATAGCACTGCTGCGCTCCCTCCGTCCCGGCGATCTTGGCTCTTCCTCGCAAAGCCTTCGCGCGAGTACAATTCCCGCGTATTCAGAAGGAAAACGACATGAACTGGCCGCGACTCATTGCGATCATCGTCGGCGCCGGCATCCTCTCCTCGCTCACCGACTGGTTCTTCGCCGGCGATTGGATTCATCGCCGCTACAGTTATCCAGAAATCTGGCGCCCGGGCAAGGAAAGCACAGCGATTGCTCTCACTAGTCCGTTACCCTTTCTGACCTGCGGAGTCTTTGCCTGCGTCGCCGCCCGGCTGGGTTTACATTCTGCTGGCGCGTTGAAACTAGCTGTTGCGGTATGGCTGATGGCCCCGTTGCCACTCATCCTCACCAATCCCGCATTCATGAAGCTGCATCGGGTTTTTGTGGCGTCCTACGCGATCGGCTGGCTAATCAAGCTCATGATCGTTGCCGTGGCGGTTGGCTGGTTCCTTCGTTGAAGGTGATCAATGACCCGCAATGACCACGATTGCACCAACCACCACCAGCGGCTATTGAGATAACTTCCAGACCAGCCCTCATGTGTTATTGTTTCCGCCAAGTAACCCAGCCCAGGTGAACTCAACATGACCGATTCCAACTGCCTCTTCTGCCGCATCCTCCGCGGCGAAATCCCCGCCAAGAAAGTTCACGAGGACGACCACGTCTTCGCCTTCGAAGACATCAACCCGCAAGCCCCCACGCACATTCTCATCATCCCCAAAAAACATTTCGCCGGATTAAAAGAGGCCCAGTCCGCCGATGCCGAACTCATCGGCCGCTGCCACCTCGCCGCCGCCCACATCGCCCGCCAGCGCAATATCGAGCAGGGATACCGCACCGTCCTCAACGTCGGCCCCGGCGCCGGCCAATCCGTTTTCCACCTCCACGTCCACCTTCTCGGCGGCCGCCCCCTGTCGTGGCCCCCGGGCTAAGTAATCTCCGGGCAGCCCGTAAAAAACACCACGACCTCGTCTGTCACGCTTCGACAACAGCGAATACTGCTTTCGTATTATTGACCAGCCGCTAAGCGTCCCTATAATCGCCGCACTCTGCCTCTGCGGGTCGAGATCTCAGCAGTCTGAAACTGTTGGGCTTTTTCGGGATGTCTTCATCTCAACGTTCACAGCAACTCTTGGGGAAACTGGGGAAATGCATGCGGAGCCTTAAAGCACTGACGTTTGTAATCGCGACAGTCTTTGTAAGCCTGAACGTCGCCGGGCAGCAAATCACGGGAAGTATCCGTGGAACGGTGCTGGATCCGAGCGGCGCCACTGTCCAGGCTGCTACCGTCACAGCGCAACAGGTCGAGACGGGCTTAACTCGTTCCGCAATGACGGACCGCCAGGGCGCGTACGTGCTGATCGAACTCCCGATCGGGCACTACCAGTTGGAAGTTCGCGCCAAAGGCTTCCAGAAATATTTGCAGCAAGGAATCTCCCTGGACGTGAACGAGACTGCGACGGTCAGCGTTAGCCTCAAGGTCGGTTCCGAGACGCAGCAAGTCGAGATCAAGGCGGATGCCGCATTGGTGCAGAGCACGGTCAGCAGTCTCGGCGAAACCGTCATGGAGCGTGAGATTCTCGATCTCCCGCTCGACGGGCGCAACTTTTCTCAGTTGGGAACACTGCAACCCGGCGTCGTGCCGCTGACTCCTGGACTTCTCGAAGCCGGAGGCCCGGCACGGCAGAATCAGGCCTACGCCGTCGATGGCCAACGGCCGGAATCGAATAATTTTCTGATTGACGGCGCCGATAATGCCAGTTCAGTGGACGGCGGCTTCGTTCTCAAGCCGCCCATCGACGCGATTGCCGAGTTCAAGATTCTCAGCCACAACGCGAATGCGGAGTTCGGACGCAACACCGGATCCACGACCAACATCGTCACGCGCTCCGGCTCCAACTCCTTTCATGGCGCGGCTTGGGAGTTTCTGCGCAACGATGCGATGGATTCGTCGGATTACTTCACCCACAGCGTTCAGCCGTTGAAGCAGAATCAATTCGGCGCGACTTTCGGCGGGCCGATCGTGAAGAACAAGACTTTCTTCTTCGGATATTACGAAGGCTTCCGCAACCGGCAGGGCGAATCCGTGCCCGCAACCGTGGCTTCGCAACCGGAAACGCAGGGCAACTTCGGGCAGCTGTGCACGTCCATCCCCGGAGATTCCTTTAACTCGACCAGCGGTATGTGCGTCAACTCGCAAGGCGCATCCGACCCTAATGGGCAGCTCACGTTTTTTGGACAGTCGGTGCCGTTTAACCAAATGACGATTTTCACGCCCATCGATCCGACAGCGGCGAGTGTCCTGCCGCTTTTCCCGCTGCCCAACGTTGGACAAAATGGATTCATCGCCACCCAGACCCTGAGCGCGAATAACAACCAGTTCGGCATGCGCCTCGATCATTATCTTTCCCGCGCCGACACGCTGAATTTCCGCTACATGTACAGCAGCGGCCCGACCACAGATCCTCTTTCGCCCGTCGGCGCCAATGTCCCCGGCTTCCCGGTAGGCGAGTATGACCGCGCGCAGAACTTCGTCGCGCAGGACACGCACATCTTTTCCCCGTCCACCATCGGCGTCGCGCGCTTTTCTTATCTCCGCAATACCTTCCTGCTCGACCAGCACCTGAATCACGAGCCGCTGTCGAACTTAGGATTTCAGTACGCTCCCACGCTGCCTTCGGCCGCCGGACCTCCATTCATTCAGATCGGTGGATACGCCTCGGTCGGCGACCCCATCACCGGACCGCGCAACACTTATCAGAATACGTTTGACCTCTCTGGCTCTCTGAGCTGGATCCATGGCCGCCACGAATTCAAGTTTGGCGGAGGCTACCGCCGCGACCAGATCAACGCGCTACAGGGCATCGCCACCAACGGATTTTTTGTATTCGCCGGCATTCCCTCATTTGAGAGCTTCCTCTACAACGACGGTTTTGCCAATTTCCTTTCCGGCAACCCCGTGGTCTTTCTGCAAGGTGGCGGCGATTTCAGCCGCGAAATTCGCGACCGCGCCATCGATGCTTACGCCCAGGACACCTACAAGGTCACCTCTCGCCTCACCCTGAACCTCGGACTTCGCTACGAGATCCCTTTCCCCTCCACCGAGAATAAGAACCGCGTGAATCTGTTTGTTCCCGGAGCGCAGTCCACCGTACTTCCAAACGCTCCGGCAGGACTTCTCTATCCCGGCGATTCGGGCGTACCCCGGGGCTTGATTGCAACCCAGAAGACGGCTTTTGCTCCGCGCGTTGGATTTGCCTGGGACCCGCGCGGCGGCGCCAAAACCGTGGTCAGCGCGGCTTACGGAATTTTCTACGAGCCCTACTACACCGGTGAGGGCGGTCCGCTGCAGGATCCGGTCAGCGCGCCTCCGTACCTGAAGACGCTTCAGTTGGGATTTCCCATCAAGTCATTTGCCAATCCGTTTTATGCTCCGGATCCTTTCGGAGTACCCTTCCCCGAGCCGATGACCCTGCTCGTTGTTGCACGAAACCTGCATCTACCCTACGCGCAGGATTGGAATCTGAACATTCAGCGCTCATTCGGTGAGGACTGGCTGCTCCAGGCCGGGTACGTCGGCACTACCGGCGTCCGGTTGCCTCGATTCATCGAAGGGAATCCGCCAGCCTTCATTCCCGGCGTGGGCGTCTCGAACGAAAACAACGTGAACCAGCGTCGCCTTTATTCCGGGTGCACCCTGGCGAACCCCAATAATTGTGTCTATGGTTCGGTCGGTGAAATCGCCAGCCTCGCGAATTCCGGTTATAACGCCCTTGAAGCCAGCCTGCGTAAGCGCTTCGGGCACGGTCTCTCGTTCCTCGCGTCTTATACTTGGTCGCACTCCATCGATGACGTCTCTTCTTTCAACATCACCGGATCGTCTCCGCAGGCCGTTGCGGGCGAGAATGACCTGGCGCAAAACCCCTTCAACCTGGCTGCTGAGCGCGGCCCCTCCATGTTCGACGCTCGCCATCGCTTCGTGCTGAGCTACCAGTGGAGCCTTCCTTTCTTGCAGCACTCCAGCGCATGGTACGGACACGTTCTCCGCAACTGGCAGCTGAATGGGATCTTCACGGCGATGAGCGGAACGCCTTTCACCGTGTTCGACTCGAACGACGTTTCGCTGCAAGGGCAGGCTCCGGAAATCACCGGCTTCTCCGCCAACCGCCCCAATGTGATTGGAAACCCCAACTCGGGTCCGCGCACTCCTCAGGAGTGGTTCAACGTAAAAGCCTTCCAGCCACTCCAACCGGATCCTCTAGGCCGCTTCGAGGTTTTCGGCAACGAAGGCCGCAACGCAGTCCTGGGCCCGCGATACGTGAACTGGGACTTCTCCGCGTTCAAGAACATCCGCCTCACCGAATCAAAAGAGCTGCAATTCCGAGGAGAATTATTCAACCTCCTGAACCATACCAATTTCCGCCTGCCGGTTAGCGACATCGCAGACATCCAAACGGGCACCTTCGGCCAGATCCAGTCAGACGTGAGCCCGCGCGTAATCCAGGTTGCGCTGAAAATCTTGTTCTAATGAAGAAGCTCAGCCCATTTACGCGTAGGCTCCTGAGCAGGCTCCTGGTCTGCCTGGTGATCGTCTACGCCTTCTTTGGAGCCTACGTCTGGTGGGCCATGCACCAGCCCCCTGAAGCCTTTGGACGGGTCATGGCCAGAATGCCCGGCCCGGTCGTCTTCATGCTGTTCCCGTTTGAAACCCTGTGGACGCAAGCCCGCGCAGGCAGTCTGCACGTGGGCGATCCCGCGCCAACTTTTTCTCTGCTCAAGTTGGACAAGAGCGAGCGCGTTCAGCTTGCTACGCTCAATCAGCGACAACCTGTCGTGCTGGTATTCGGCAGTTATACTTGACCGCCATTCCGGCGGGAGGTTCCCGCTCTGAACAAGCTTTACAGGCAGTATCGCGGACGCGTCGCATTTCTGGTGGTGTACATCACCGAAGCGCATCCCAGCGATGTCTGGCAAATGCAGAGCAATATCAAAGACAGCGTTGTTTTTGCCAGCCCGAAAACGGAAGAAGATCGAGCATTCGTCGCCGGAGCTTGTGTGCGAAAACTTGGCATAGAATTCCCGGCCGTACTCGACGAGTTCGGCAACTCAACGGAACAAGCGTATACGGGCTGGCCCGACCGGATCTATCTGATCGACTCGCAAGGCCGCATTGTGTACAAGAGCAAACCCGGTCCCTTTGGGTTTAAGCCTGCCGAGTTGGAAGCAGCCCTTTCTCGGGCCCTCCCGACGCGAGCAAGTAAGTGAGAAGGCCCCGGCGCCGGCCAATCCGTCTTCCACCTCCACCTTCTCGGCGGTCGCCCCCTGGCGTGGCCTTCGGGCTAGGAAATCACACCGTCGACGCCAACAATGAACTCATCCCCCAACGATGTAAAATCAATGGCGCTTGACGCAGGAGAAAAACCAGGAGACCTACCATGATTGGCTTCTCCGTTAACGGCAAACGCGTCGATCTCGACGTCGATCCTTCCACTCCGCTGCTCTGGGTTATCCGCGAACAACTTGGTCTCACCGGAACCAAGTACGGGTGCGGTATGGCGCAATGCGGCGCCTGCACTGTCCATATTGATGGAGAGGCCGTGCGCTCCTGTGTCGCGCCAGTCTCGCGCGCGACTGGGAAAGCGGTTACCACAATCGAAGGACTGTCGCCCAATCTGAGCCATCCACTGCAACGTGCGTGGATCGAGGAAGACGTTCCCCAGTGCGGCTACTGCCAATCGGGGCAACTGATGAGTGCGGCCGTTCTGTTGCGCGAGAAACCAACGCCCACGGATGAGGATATTGACCAGGCGATGACTGGGAACATTTGTCGCTGTGGAACATATCCGCGCATCCGCAGGGCAATCCATCGGGCTGCCGAGATGGTGGCAAAGGAAGGTGCCAGGTGAGTACTCGACGGGAGCGCACCGGGATGGAACGTCGCGAATTTATCAAGCTTTCAGTTTCAGCCAGTGGCGGTTTGTTGCTCGGCTTCTATTTGCCTGGAGTAAGTAAACTGGCTTCGGCGCAGCCGTCCGCCAATGTTTTCACGCCAAACGCTTTTGTGCGGATCGGAACTGACGAACGGGTGACGGTCATCGTGAACCATTCGGAGATGGGGCAGGGTGTCTACACCTCTTTGCCCATGCTCCTCGCCGAGGAACTCGACGCCGACTGGACCAAAGTTGGTTTTGAGCCTGCTCCAGTCGATCCCAAATATAACCACCCGGCCTTCGGCATGCAGATGACAGGGGGAAGCTCCAGCGTTTGGTCGGGATTGGAACAATTCCGGCAGGCCGGGGCGGCGGCACGCGCCATGCTCACCGCTGCGGCTGCGCAGCAATGGAATGTGGACACAACGGCCTGCCGCACCGAATCAGGGGCGGTGTTCGACGGTTCCAATCGTAAGCTGACTTACGGGCAACTGGTCGACGCTGCGGCAAAGCAAACGCCGCCCGGGCACGTACAGCTGAAAGATCCAAAGACGTTCAAACTGATCGGCAAACCGATCAAGCGGCTCGACACTCCCGAGAAACTGGACGGTAAAGCCGTCTTCGGGATCGATGTCAAATTGCCTGGAATGGTAACCGCCGTGATCGCCCGTCCTCCCATCTTCGGCGCGACCATGAAGAGCTTTGACGATTCCCGGGCTCGTTCGATGCCGGGAGTGCGCAAAATTGTCGCTGTTCCCTCCGGCGTTGCGGTGATCGCGGACTCCTTCTGGCAAGCCAAGATGGCTCGGGATACCCTTCGGGTGGATTGGGACGAAGGCAGCATGCGGGACTTTAACACCAGTCAGATGATGGCGGACTTCCGCGAGCGCGCGAAATCGCCCGGCAAGACCGTCCGGAACGAAGGAGATGCCGCCGCTGCCCTGGCGAATGCAACCAGGAAGATCGAGGCAGTTTACGAAGTTCCCTACCTCTCCCACCTGATGATGGAGCCGCTGAACTGCACAGTGGACTTGCGCCCGGACTCTTGCGAGATCTGGACCGGCTCACAGTTTCAGACGGTGGATCGCGCCAACGCTGCGAAGATCGCCGGACTTCCCAACGAGAAGGTTCAGCTCCACACCACTCTGCTGGGCGGAGGCTTCGGACGCCGGGCGAATCCGCAGTCCGACTTTGTTGTGGAAGCGGTGCACGTCGCCAAAGCAGCGGGAGCCCCGGTCAAAGTGATTTGGACGCGCGAAGACGACATGGCCGGCGGCTGGTATCGCCCGGCATTTCTGCACGCCATCGAAGGCGGGGTTGATGCCGCTGGGAATCCGGTGAGTTGGAGATCTCGTCTGGTCGGGCAATCGATCATGGCGGGAACGCCGTTCGAAGGGATGATGATGAAGGGAAAGGAGTACGATCCCGCGTCCGTCGAAGGCGTTGACGATCTGCCCTACGCGATCCCGAACCTGGCGGTTGAATCGCACCGGGCGGATATCAATGTTCCCGTGCAGTGGCTGCGTTCCGTGGGACACTCTCACACTGCCTTTGCCACTGAGTGCTTCGTAGACGAACTCGCCGGCCTGGCAGGAAAAGATCCCTACCAGTTCCGGCGCGGACTGTTGATGAAGCAGCCGCGGCACCTTGGCGTGCTCGATCTCGCGGCGCAGAAAGCGGGGTGGGACCAGCCGCTGCCAAAAGGGATGGGCCGGGGAATCGCTGTGCATTTTGCGTTTGGCAGCTATTCCGCGCACGTGGCCGAAGTGTCGGTTACGGACGGCAAGGTTCGGGTGCACCGCCTAGTGTGTGCCATCGACTGCGGACAGTACGTGAACCCTGGCATTATCGCGGCGCAAACTGAGGGTGGCGCAATCTTTGGAGCCTCGGCCGCACTATTCCAGGAGTTGACCTTCGAGAGCGGACGATTGCAGCAAACAAATTTCCACACTTTCCCGGTGATGCGTATCAATGAATGTCCGGAGATCCAAACTCACATCGTGGAGAACAACGAGAAATCCGGCGGCATCGGAGAGCCAGGTGTTCCGTGTGCGGCGCCGGCGATCGCAAATGCCGTGTTCGCCGTTACTGGAAAGCGAATCCGTCGGCTACCCATCCGTCTGACGGAGGCGGTATGAAACACTTGCACAAATTGGTTCGAAAAGCGTTTTTGACAGGGTTTGTCGGGCTCGCCGGGGCACTCTGTCTCTGGTTTCCGATAGCCGTTGCGGAACGGCCCGCGGACTTAAAGAGTAAGCCCGCGAGTATGGCTGCATCAGCAGCAGGCGACGAGCGAGCGCTCTTCACAGCGTTTGTTCCTGTGTTGCGGCACCCGCGCTGCATGAACTGTCATTCGCAGGGAGACTCTCCGCGGCAGGGCGATAACGGACATCCGCACACCATGAACGTGCGGCGGGGTCCTGACGGTCACGGACTGACTGCCGAAAAATGCAGCGCCTGTCATCAGGACCACAATCTGGCGGGAGCACATCTGCCGCCCGGCGCACCCAACTGGGGTCTGCCGCCTTCGAAAACTCCCATGATCTGGCAGGGACTGACCGATGCGCAACTTTGCCAGTCGATCAAAGATCCCAAACAAAACAGGAACCGGAACCTTGATCAACTCGTCGAACACCTCACGGAAGATAAACTCGTGTCCTGGGCCTGGAACCCCGGCGAGGGCCGAAGTCCTGTCCCCATGCCGCATGAGGAGTTTGCCGCAAAGGTGAAGCAATGGCAGGCAGCGGGAGCGCCTTGTCCTGCCGAAGTGAAGTGAGACGATAATCGGGCTGAGAGGAGACTTAACTTCAGTCCGCAGCTCGAGGCAAGCTCCACAATCCGGACGCCGCCCCTACTGCACCGTCGGCTCCACATCCTCCGGCGCCCCATGCCTGCGCAGCAACTGCGGCAGATTCTGCGAAAATGCCGACCGCGGCAGCACCATGTCGCAACCCACTTCGTGCGCCTTCTGCTTCAAATCTCCCTGCACATGCGACAGGAATCCGATGATCGACGTCCCCTTCTTCAGCCTGCTCTTCAGCTTCGGAATCAGGGTCAGCGGTTTCACGCTCGCCAGGTTCAGATCAAAAATAATCAGCGAAGGTTTCTCGTCGCCGTTCTGCTCCATCCGCTCCATCAGATCCTTGTCCGTCTTCACGAACTCAACTTTCACGTTGAGCTTGCGCGCCGTCTCCTGAATCTTCGCCATAAAAAACAAATCTTCAATAAAGGCAAAGATGCGCGGGTTCGCATCTCCATTCATCGGCAACGGTTCCGGCTCCGGTTGCGGATATTGCGCCGCAAACCCCGGCCTCTGCCGCCCCCCCTTGTGCCCATTGTTGTTGCCCCCGGCCAACGCCGCCCGGTAGCTGTGATCCATCGGCGCCGTGTAGATGCCGTCTTTATTTTCCCGGCTCAAGCCCGGTCCGGGCTTCTGTCCGCGCAGATTGTGTGGACGGCGTCCGCGCCGCCTTCTTCTTCCACCCCCGCCACCACCACCGGAGGGTCTTCCTGGTCCAGCGTTCATAGTCCTCTCAAGCTGTTACGTACTTGTTGCAGAATTTTACAGAATCTCAAAGGCCCCGCCAATCACGCGCTCCCCGCCTTCGCGCAAAGCTCCGCCTAGCACACAGGATCGGATCGACGCAGTTGCGGGTTGCGACTAAACACACTTTGGAACGAACCCCAACTCTTGAAACGAACTGCTATTCGCGAATAAAAACTTTTCTTAAATTCTATCGATTTCGTTGATCGGATCCGTAAGGCGCCGCCTCGGATCGGCTGGCGCGGAAGGCCTGCGCGGGAACGAGGCCTAAATGAGAACATCTTTATCGTACTCGTCCTTGCTCAACCGCGCAAGGCCCATCCTGCCCATCTTTTGCACAGGAGGACATGACTCCCAGTTCCCACGCACTTGGAACCCTCTGCGCTGCGCTCCGCGTGCCGGGATTTTTCCGAGACAATGGAGGGTGCTGACTTCCGCTGGGGTGGCGATTCTCAAACCCTCTGCACCCCACCCATCGCCCGCAGCGCCCCAACAATCTTCCCCGACCACTGCGCCACTTCGTCCTCGCGTAGCGTCCGCTCGGAAGACTGTAACCGCACCCGCAACAACACCGAATATTTCCCCCCTGCAATCCCCCCGCCCCGAAAAATCTCCACCGGACGAAACTCCTGCAACTCAGTTATGTCCAAGTCCGAAACCACTTTCCGCATCTCCTCAAACGAAACACCATCGTCAAACACAAACGAAAAATCCCGCTCCACCGCAGGATACTTCCCCAGCGGCCGAAACCGCACCGCCCGCAACCCGATCCCGTACAACTGTTCCAGATCAAACTCCGCCAGAAAAACGTCCTGCCGCAGCTTGCGCGTCCCCGCCACTTCGGGATGGATCTGCCCAAACTGCGCCACCACCGTGCCCTTCACCCGCGCCCGCGCCGACCTCCCTGGATGAAAATACTCCGCCGTCTCCCGATCGTAATTTACCTCTCCGGCAAACGCCGCCAGCAAATTCTCCACATCGCCCTTGAATCCGCGAAACGCCTCCGCAGCCGCCGCATGCTCACCCTTGCTAACGTCGAGCGCGCCCCCCGTAGGCAACGAGGCGTGTATCGCCGCCGCTGTCGCGCCCAGACAAGCGCGCTTCGGCTCCACGCGCTCTTCACTCGATAACCCGTAAACGCTTCCCATCTCAAACAGCCGTGCCTCCGCCACATCGCGATTCAAATTCCACGCCAGCATATCCAGCATCCCGGGCGCCAGCGAAGTCCGCATCACCGACGCTTCCTCGCTCAGCGGATTCTCCAACTCCAGCACCCTGAGAGTCCCGCTGCCTTGAAACGGCGCATCTTCCACCCGCGCCCCACGGGAAGGGCCCGACTTCAGTCGGGCCATCTCAGTCGCCTCCCTCGCGGCTCTAGCCGCTGAGGGAAAGCTCGTCCCAGCATCAAACCTTTCCGCATCCGCGTGCGAAATAAATGTCAACGACAGCGCCTCGTTATACCCCAACGCCAGCGCCCGCGAGCGAAAAGCTGCATCCATCTCCGCGCGCGGCAACTCCATCACAGCGCCGCTGTAAGCCGGCAGCGTGTTCTCAAACTTGTCGTACCCGTGCAGCCGCGCAATCTCTTCGATCACATCGATCTCGCGCTCCACATCCAGCCGCCAGCTGGGAATATGCACGCGAAACTGCGCGTCACCCTGCCCCTCCGGAATCAGCGTAAATCCCAGCCGCTTCAGCAGCCGGAAGATTTCACCCGAATCGAGCTTCCCGCCCAGTATCCGCCGCACCTCGCTCACCCGCAGCATCACCGGAGCCTGCTCCATGGGCCGTGACACAACATCAACCACATTGCCAACCAACTCCCCGCCGCCCGACTCCAGAATCATCTGAGCCACCAGATCGCACGACAGTACAGTCGATTCAAAATCCGCCCCGCGCTCAAACCGGTGCGACGCATCCGTATGCACCCCATGCCGCCGCGCCATCTTCCGCACAATCCCCGGATCCCACCAAGCCGACTCGATCACAATGTTCCGCGTCTTCTCCGTAATCATCGTGTCGTACCCGCCCATTACCCCAGCCAACCCGACAGGTTTTTTGGCGTCGCAGACCACGAGATCCTCGGGAGTCAGTTTGCGCTCGACTCCATCGAGAGTCCTAAGCGTCTCCCCATCCCGCGCCTTCCGCACAACAATCTTCCCGCCCTCCAGCAGATCCATGTCGAAAACATGCGTAGGCTTCCCAATCTCCCACAGAACATAATTGGTGGCGTCGACGGCGTTCGAGATCGGCCGCTGATCGAGCAATTGCAGCCGATGAGCAATTTTCTGAGGGGAAGCTTGAATGCGGGTCCCGCGAATCACGCGGGCGCTGAATCGAGGACAAAGTCCCGGCTCTTCGACAGTAATCGGAAACGCGCCGTCATTCGAGAACCCGTCGCGGTTCTCGGATGCTTCGCGGATTGGGAAGGGCACGACTTTAGTCGTGCCATCAGATGCCTCATCGGACGCGGCTTTAGCCGCTGAGGAAAGCTTGGGCGAGCCGCTCCGCGTAGCCGTGGAAGAGCGGCGCTTTAGCGCCGCGTCGTCCGCCCCACGCAAGACCTCGGCTTCAGCCGCTGCGGCTGAAAGCCGAGAGCCGAAAGCTGCCAGCTGCTTCAGCGGCAACTCATAAATCGCCGCCGCCTCCCGCGCCACGCCATAATGATTCATCGCATCCGGCCGATTCGTCCCAATCTCCATCTCAAACACAGTGTCGGCCCCGCTCCCGATGATCCCCTCGACCGCAATCCCCACATTAGTCAAGTCCTCAGCCAGCTGCCGGTCGTCCACGGCAAGATCAACAAAGTCGCAAATCCAATTAGCAGAAAGTTTCATGAAATTAGCTTTTGGCTCTTAGCTGTTAGCCTTTGGCTTACGGTAAGTGATCGCGCCATCGTTCGCCCATACGATGTCGGCACTCTTACCTGCAACATGGATAAAGGCATTCCATTCGTTCACCCAAAGACTTCGAAAAAAAGAATCGTCCGGTACTGACCTCAGCAGGTCACCCTTAAGGTTTTTGCTCATGTCGCAGCCATCGACCGTTAGGCCAGCACGCGTGAATCGGTATTTTGGATCTGGAGGCTCCATCACCAGAAACAGTAGCCCCGAGATCTCAAGTCGCCCGCTCTTATAAGCCTCTCGCCGCTCCGGCGGATCGTCCATCTTGCCGACCCAAACCGCAAGTTCCAACGTCACTGTGCGCCGTCGATAGTCAACTTCTATGCGCTCGACTTCGGCGCCATGCAGTCCGTTAGGCAGCATGCCTTCCAATTCTTCTAGAGTCATTGCTGATCGTGTTGGAGCCCAGAGCCCAGAGCCAAGAGCCGCCTCACCCAAACTGCTGCAAAAACCTAACATCCCCCTGAAAAAACAACTGAATATCATCCACCCCATACTTCAACAGCGCCAGCCGGTCCACGCCCATCCCAAACGCAAACCCTGAAACCTTCTGCGGGTCATACCCATTGTCCTTCACGAACTCAAACACATTCGGATCCACCATCCCGCATCCCAACACTTCAATCCATCCCGTCTGCTTGCACGGACGGCACGGCTCCGCCCCGCGCTTCCCGCTTCCCCCACAAATAAAGCAGGTAACGTAAAGTTCCGCGCTGGGTTCGGTAAAAGGAAAGAACGAAGGCCGGAAGTGCGTCTTCACCGACGACCCGAACAGCGCCTTCATGGCGTGATCGAGCGTCCCCTTCAAATCCCCAAATGTAATGTTGGTGTCGACGGCAAGCCCTTCAATCTGATGAAACATCGGAGAGTGGCTCGCGTCCGGAGGATCGTTGCGATGCACCGTCCCCGGAATCACAATCCGAATCGGCGGCCGCATCTTCTCCATCGTCCGAATCTGCACCGGCGAAGTATGCGTGCGCAGCAGCAATCTCTCGCGCTGCGGCTTCGCCTGCTGCCCCGCAATAAACAAAGTATCCTGCGTATCCCGCGCCGGATGATTCGGCGGAAAATTCAGCGCCTCAAAGTTGTAATAATCCGTCTCCACAACAGGCCCCTCAGCCACGGAATACCCCAACTTCTGAAACACCGAAACAATCTCCCGCCAAGTCCGCATCACCGGATGCTCCGCCCCGATGGGGCGGCGAATGCCAGGAAGAGAGATATCTACAGCGGCAGCCACCCGCGCGGAAACCGAGTCGCTAAACTCGAAGGAATCGCTCACGTTCCGCCGACCATCTACCAGGTCAGTGATCTTCGCCTTCAATTCGTTTACCGTCTGGCCAACATCGCGCTTCGCCTCTTTCGGCGCGCCCTTCAACCACAAATCATTAATCTGTGTGAGAATCCCGTTCTTCCGCGCCAGCCACCGGTCGCGAAACGCCTTCCGTTCCGCCTCACTGCGCACCTCCGCAGCTTCACCCGCACACGCACCCACGCACTCGTCCGCAGCCTTCTCCAGCGCCGCCGCCGAATAATCCGTAAGTTTGGGAACGGTATATGCCACGATGATCCGAACGCTAACGAAAGAAACGTCTAGAAAGAATTGTCATCCCGAGCGAAGCGAGGGTGCCCCGTCCTTGTCCCTGGAGAGACAGGGCGGGGATTTCGACTCTCACGGAAACGAAATCAGAAAAGTGTGCACCTCGGAAGCCGGAAGCCGAAAGCCGAAAGCCCCTACGCTGCCCCGCTAATCGCGCCCTTAGCCTGCGTAGCCAGACTAGAAAACCCTGCCGGATCTTTCACCGCCAGGTCCGCCAGAATCTTGCGGTCCAGTTCGATCCCCGCAACCTTCAGCCCGTGGATGAACTGGTTGTAGCTCATCCCATTCAGCTTGGCGGCCGCCCCGATGCGCACGATCCACAGCGAGCGGAACTGCCGCTTGCGCTGCTTGCGTCCCGAGTAGGCAAACTTCAGCCCGCGCTCCACCGCTTCTTTCGCGGAACGGTAAAGCTTCGACTTGGTCAGGAAATATCCGCTCGCGCGGTCAAGTATCTTTTTGCGTTTGGCGCGGCGTTTGCTTCCGCGTTTTACACGAGGCATTGTGATTCTCCTTTTTTATTTCCAAGTACTCGGCGGCTGGAGGCAAGGACGATTCGCCATGGCGGCAATCTCTGGCCTCTTCACACACCCGAAGCAATTGCTGATTGATGATTTTTGATTGCTGATTGAAAAGCCGCGCAGGACAAGGTTTTCAATCAACAATCAGCAATCACACAATCAACCATGCTCCTACTGGTACGGAATCATGCGCTTCACTTTGCGCTTATCTCCGTCGCTCACCAGCGCCGGCGATCCTAGATTCCGCTTCCGTTTCTTGCTTTTCGACGTCAGGATGTGCCGCAGGTGCGACCGCCCCCGCTTCACCTTCCCCGTTCCGGTTACCTTGAAGCGCTTGGCGGCGCCCTTGTGCGTTTTCAATTTCGGCATAAAGTCCTTAAAAACAGCGGTCAGCTCTCAGCTGTCAGTTAAATTTCATTCTCGCAATGTCAGAGGACCGCCCAGATGAGACTTGTCATTCCAAGCGCAGCGAGGAATCTGTCGTCCCTATGACGCGGGTTTAGCAACCTGCACCGCAGGCGCGCTGGGCGCACTCTGCGCCGCAGCCTTGTGCTTCTCTTTCTCCCGTTCCTTCTCCGTCTTCTTAGGCGCCAATATCGCATGCAAAGTATTTCCCTCTTGGCGGGGACGGAATTCTACTATGCTGTGCGGTTCTACGTCTTTGATCAGGCGCTCCAGGATCTGGCGGCCCAGGCTGGTGCGGGTCATTTCGCGTCCGCGGAAGAAGATGGTTGCCTTGACCTTGTCGCCTTCATCCAGAAAACGGAGTACGTGATTCTTTTTGGTTTCGTAATCGTGGTCGTCCACGTTGATGCGGAACTTGACCTCTTTTACGGTGATCGTTTTCTGGTGTTTCTTGGCTTCGCGCTCTTTCTTTTCCTGCTGGTAGAGATACTTCCCGTAGTCCATGATGCGGCACACGGGAGGCTGCGCGGTGGGCGAAATCTCAACCAAATCCAGATTTTGTTCGCGGGCTTTTTTGATGGCTTCGTAGGGTGGCATGATGCCAAGCTGCTGCCCATCGTCATCAATCACGCGGATTTCGCGCGCCCGAATGCGATCGTTGGTGCGGATAAAACGCTTATCGATAGAATCCTCCGTGCTCTAAACGACTGAGAATAAAGAATTATAGCATGACGATTCGGGTTGGTTAGTCCAGTCATCCTCGCGGGAACGACTGGATCTCGCGGTTACCATGCGAAAATGAGCACTGAACGCCACATTGCAAAAGTTCTGATACTCGAGGTCCCGACTGCCATGTGCAGAAATATTAAAACCCTGTTCAACTTCGACCCACCTGTGACCGACGACGAAGTCCGCGCCGCTTCGCTCCAGTTTGTCCGAAAAATCACCGGCTTCAATAAGCCGTCCAAGGCCAATGAAGCCTCGTTCCTGGCTGCGGTCGAGGAAGTGGCTGCGATCTCGACCCGCCTTCTGCGCTCCCTGGAAACTACCGGCCTACCCAGGAATCGAGATATAGAGGCCGCCAAAGCAAAAGCACGCGCGGCGGAAAGGTTTGGGAGTTGAGGGAACGTCTTCGACCTTTTCGAGGTTTTCACAGGTTCAATGTTTGGGTGGTCTACGGTATGTAGGGTATCGTACTCTGCGAGAAAATCAGGCAACATATGGTGCAGAGCCACTCGCGCGCTCTTTTTCTATGCCTTTGCGCCGCGTCGATGACCGAATCCGCCGCCTCAGCGATGAGCTAATCGAAGCACCTGAGGAACGGCTGGAAACAATTCTGGAGAAATTGCTGGCTGCCATCCACGAGAAACTGGAGCGTCTCAGAGGGCTTGCCACGAACCGGTTGCTCGGTGGCCGGCATCCCGAAGAGCGGCGAGCCTCGCAGTAGCGCGGCCCTGTTTCCGGACGCAATCCAATTTTTAACGTTGCATCTAATGTCCTTTGTTTCACGGTCTTGTCCCGGCTTCGGCAACCTGCCCTACAAAGAACCAAGGATTCTCCTGTTGACGTCAGTGTTCCTGATGGATAAATATTCTTTCGCGAAGTCATTCTCGAGGCCCCATGACCCCTGACGAACGAGAACGCATGCACATCCTGTGTGAGCGGATCGCGAAAGAACAAGACAGCGACAAGTTCGTAAAACTGGTGCAGGAGCTCAACGATCTCCTGGAGCACAAGGAGCAACGGCTGAAAGATTCTTCAAAGAACGCATGATTAAGAGCGTTCGTTCACGCAGAGAAATGTTTGCCAAAGCCGAAATCGTGAGGTTCGGCTTTCTGGTGCTGTTCACCGGCGCGGACCCGCGCTCTTCCTCCCACTCCTCCGCAACAAGTGCCACGCCTCCTCATACCGCGCATACTTCTGCTTCTTCATTCCCGGCGCCACTCGAATATTGCTCTTCAACCGCAGCACCACTCGCGACGGCAGAATGAGCCACGTTTTCTTCTGCAGTCCGTAGATCGCAAAAAAAATCTACCTCCCGTGGCGCAATTACCAGCCCAGGATTTTCCGCTAGTGTTTGTGTGTCGATGTCTTTGATAAGAGCTTGTCGGATTTAGAGGCCACTGACATTGCGAACGCTGGCGGACATCCTCTGGTCATTGGGGGTGCGAGTAACGGAGTGGAGGCTGCGGTGAACATGATCGTGTCTTCCGTGCGAAGCGGCAGCGTTTTTCTGCTGCGCTTTCACGGTCACGGAGCGCCGGGAGTGGCCGGGATTTCGTTCGGCCAGGGGGGCATCGGGTTCGGGGAAAGAGCCGACATCGACAACGCTGATTTCGCTGAGATCCGTCCAGCGCTGGCGCGGTTAAGGCCGATTTTTGGCCCTTATGGGAACGTGCAATTCATGCACTGCGAAACCGGGAGTGTCCGAAGGGCAAGGCGCTACTTCGGTCGGTGGCGGATGCCCTGGGCCGTGCCGGCTACTGCGGCGGTGCATCTTCAATACGGAGGCGGAACATCCACCTGCCGATTCGAGGGTCCTACCAACAGCGCGTTTCCGAGCGGGATCTGGCTGCGGCAGTAGTGCCTGGCGCGGCCTGACTTCGCGGGTGTGTGCGCTGCCTGAGCCTTCAACGGCGAGGGAAAATTACGCGACCGACTCCCGAGGACGATCGCGATCGCTTCCACGCCCAACCAGCGCTCCGTCCACTACATCCTCAATGCGAGCATGTTGCCAGCGGTTTGGGGTGTGGCGGCCGCGTAGACGGAGCTTCAGGTAGTTGTCGGTTAGGGCTTCGGTGAAGCCGGAGACCTCTTCTGCTGGAGTGGCGGATTCCGTGGTGCCGGCTTCGCGGGCGGGGGCGCCCACGCCACGTGGGCGGAGGGTAATTGCGTCCAGCATCTGTCCGACCAAGCTGCGCATGAATGCTAGCTTTTTCTCTGCCGCTAGCTCGCGCAGAATTCGGTTGCGTTCGCGGGCTACGTTCAGCGGAACTTGATTTGGCATCGATGCGGCTGGAGTTCCGGGGCGCGGGGAGTAGGTGAAGACGTGCAGGTAGGTGAAGGGCAGGTCTTCGATCATGCGGCGGGTGGCTTCGAATTCGGCATCGGTTTCGCCGGGGAAGCCGACCATGACGTCGGCGCCGATGGCGGCGGTGGGCATGGCCGCACGAATCTTCTCGATCTTCTCGCGATAATGCCAGGGACGATACTTGCGATGCATGCGGCGCAAGACTGCGTCGCTGGCGGATTGCAGTGGGACATGCGTGTGCTTGGCGATGCGCGGGGACGAAGCAACGAAGGAGATCAGGTCGTCGGTCCAGTCCATGGGCTCGACGGAAGAGATGCGCAGTTTTTCGAGAGTTGTCTCGGCGAGGATGGCGCGGATTAGCGATGTTAGTCGTTGGTCGTTCGTCGTTGGTCGTTGGCCAGGTTTGTTGAGAGCTGAGGGCTCAGCTAAGTCTCGTCCCCATCTGCCTAGATTGATTCCGCTGATTACTAGCTCGCGGTAGCCGGACTTCACCAGGCCGTTGACCTCGCTCAGGATTCGATTGACGGGCAGGGAGCGGCTCTGGCCGCGTACGTAGGGAATCACGCAGAAGGAGCAGCGGTTGTCGCAGCCGTCTTGCACTTTGAGGTTGGGGCGGGTGCGTTCGTTGGCGGCGTCGAAGACGGGGGCAGCTAATAGTTCCGTGTGCGCGAAGATATCGGATACGAAGATGGGGCTTCCGGCTTCCGGCTCTCGGGTTTCGGGCGGCGCGGTGAGAGTTGTCAGCGGGATAAATGCATCCTCGTGCGAGGCCAAAGAGTGTGTGTGAGAAGCCGTGCCGTCCCTTCGGGACTCGTTTGATTTTTCCGCTGGCGCCCCGGACTTACGTCCAGGGCTAATGAATGCCGCCCCTTCAGGGCTCACGAATGGCGCCGCCGCGCGGCTGACGATTTCCGCGAGTTGATGTTTGTGTGAGTTGCCGATGACGAGACTGACGCCGGGGAGGGCGGCGATTTCTTTGGGGGCGCGCTGGGCGTAGCAGCCTGTGACTACGATTTGGGCTGCGGGATTCTGGCGGCGCACTCGGCGGATCGCGGCGCGGGCGTCTTGATCTGCGGCGGCTGTGACGGTGCAGGTATTCATCACGACCACGGAGGCTTGGGCGGGGGTGGAGGCGCGGGACAGTCCGCGCTGCTCGAACTGGCGTTCGAGAGCGGCGCCGTCAGCTTGAGTGGCGCGGCAGCCGAAGTTCTCTACATAGTATCCAGACACGTCCCTATGGTAACGCACACTTTGCATCACCGAGGGACGGCAAAGTCAAAAGCCGCGGGCGAGGGCGCCCCGCGCCACATTGCGAATCACGCGGTGGCCGCAGTCCTCCGCGATTGGAAACATTCTCGGCAGAAGACGGGGCGGCCTTGCGTGGGGCGGAAAGGGACGGTGGTTTGTTTTCCGCAGCCCGAGCAGGTGGCCTGGGTTTCGACCTTGGTGTAGCGGTAGGCTTGTCCGGGAGCGGGGGGCGCGCCGAGGACCGAGACCCGCTTGCTCTTGCAAGCTTTGCAACGCTTGGGTTCGTTCTTGAATTGTTTATCGTGAAAAAAAAGCTGTTCCCCGGCAGTGAAAATAAAATCACTCCCACAGTCGATACACTTCAGCACCTTGTCCTGAAATTCCATTGAGGATGGCTCCCTTCAGCCCGTTTCCGCGCGCCCACCCGCGGGGAAAGAACTGCGGTGGTACACCGAAAAAACAGGTTCAGTACAACTCCCCTTCTACAGCCCCTTGGACTCGGCCCGCCACGCACCAGGAGGGCGTGGGTACACACTGTACTGCTTGTATGCCGGAAGAATGATGAGTATGAAATCCCTGATGCAGCTCGAGATGGTGGGGGCCAGATCGAGCAGAGCCGCCCCGGGAAGGAGCGGCCCTTTGCTGCGTTAGTCCTGTTCTTTGCGCGTTTTCTTGCGAGCTCGCTTGCGAGCAAGAGCGGCCTTGACACGCTTTTTCTCGCCGGGCTTCAGGTAAAAGGAGTGGCGCTTAACCTCCTTGATAATGTCTTCCTGTTGCACCTTGCGCTTGAAGCGGCGCAGAGCGTTCTCGAGGGATTCCCCCTCTTGAAGTCTAACTTCTGCCAAACTGACACACCCCCAAACCCGTCCGGATGGACCGAATAGTTATTACAAGGATTTGACTGCAAGTCAAGGGGAAGCGCTTTAAATTCGCTCAATGTGGTGGGTTGAGCGGGAATGAATCATTTTGAGACCCTTCGGGGCAGCCGTCTAGCGCGGAAGACAGCGGGTCTCTCCACTTCGCTTGCTCTTCCGTCCCGGAAGAGCAAGCTGTGGTCGCGATGACAGGGTTTTGGGGTTCGGAGTCAAAAAGCCCGTGAAGTCAAAATCCCTACCCTGTCTCTCCAAAGAGTGGAGAGACTAGGGAGGGGCAGGCGGAGTGTCCGTTCTCGGGCAGCGGCGTCCATCAGCGGACGCGGACATTGCGGCGCGTGGCTGCCGGCATCCGTTTTTCCTTTTGTTGCCAACGGGCTTCGGCTGGAGAATTTGGTGCGAGGTTTGCTGTGCAGGTTTGATTGGTCAGGCCTTTCGAGCCTTCGCAAGCGGGCGAAGCGGGCGGCAGGAGACAACCGGCGATGGAAACGATCGTTCAAGACTTGAAATATGGAGTGCGGCAGTTTCGGAAGAATCCGGGATTCACTGCCATCGCTGTGCTCACGCTGGCTCTGGGCATAGCTGTGAACGCCACGATGTTTAGTCTGGTGAGCGCGTTTCTGTTGCGGCGTCCGCCGGGGCGCGAACCGGAGCGGGTGGCTGTGGTTTCGTCGGTCGATCCGGCGCAAGGGTTTCAGGCCGATGCGAATCCTGTTTCTGTGCCTAATTACCTTGCATGGCGCGAAGCCAACCACGTTTTTGCGGACATGGCGGCTGCGGATGAGTCTCGCACCGTCAGTTTGACCTCACAGCGGCAGTCAGAGGCACTGCGCTCCGCGGCTGTGTCTCCGAATTATTTCGGCGTGTTGGGTGTTACGCCGCAACTTGGGCGGACCTTTGAAACTGGCGAAGACCAGAATGGACAAGATCACGTCGTCATTCTCAGCCAGGAGATATGGGAGCAGCGCTTTGGTTCGGACGCTTCGATCGTCGGACGTATTGTTCGCTTGAACCGGGAACCTTACACAGTGGTCGGGGTAATGCCCGCCAGTTTTCGGCTGATGGGCTTCACGCCGCAACTGTGGACGCCGCTGGTGTTGAGCGCTGCCGACCAAACCGCAGCCGCCCGCAAGGATCGCTCTTTGTATGTGTTCGCGCGGTTGAAACCTGGCATACCCATCAAACAAGCGCGCGCCGAACTGGTCACGCTGGCCAATCGCGCCGAGGAAAACTTTCCTGAGACCGAGAAAGGGTGGGGCGCCACAGTGCGCACGCTGCCGGATTTCCTGGTTTACGATTTCGGTATTCGCAGCGCGCTGGCGGTGATGATGACGACGGTTGGGTTTGTTCTTATGATGGCCTGCGCTAATGTAGCCGGGTTGCTGTTAGCGCGAGCCGCGGGACGGCGGAAGGAACTGGCGATTCGTTGCGCTCTTGGAGCCGGGCGCCTGCGGGTTGCGCGGCAATTGTTGACCGAAGGAATGGTGATCGCATTTCTCGGCGGGAGCATCGGTCTTCTGCTTTCAGATTGGGGCATTCAACTGGTTCGTGCGAGTTTGACCTTCAACGCGGCGATCAGCGCTGTACCGTTGAGTCTGGATCGGAATGTGCTGCTCTTTGCTGCGGGAATCTCGCTAACTTGCGCGGTGCTGTCCGGGCTGGCGCCGTCGCTGAACGCGTCGCGAACCGATATCACAACCAATTTGAAGGACGAAAGCCGCGGCGCTTCGCCCAGCCGTTCGCATAGCCGAATCCGGACTGTGATGGTTACCGGGGAGATTGCGCTGGCGCTGTTTCTGCTGGTCGGAACTGGGCTGCTGGTGCGCGCGATTTTTCTGCTTGACCATCAGAGTCTGGGATTTGAGACAGAGCATCTGCTCACCGCCGGCGTGACTTTGGATAACGCGCGATACCAAGATGGTTCCTTGCAAGGCCGTTTCGTTCTGAATCTGATTTCCCGTCTGCAGCAGCTTCCCGGCGCCGAGGCCGTGGCAGTCGCTTCCGACTTGCCGGCAACTGGGCCGGGCAGTGTTGCCTTTCACATCCAAGGCCAGGCGAAGGAGTCGACGAACCAGGGGCGCAGCGCTTTTGATGTTGTGGTGACTCCGGATTACTTTCGGACGGCGGCCATTTCGCTGCTGCACGGCCGGGCATTCACTGACATCGATAACGCCACTGCGCCGCGCGTGGTGGTGGTGAATCAGGAGTTTGTGCATCGTTATCTGCAGGATCAGGAAGCGGTCGGGAAGCAAGTTCGTCTGGATGTGAGCGGAGCGACGCCGGGATGGAGCGAGATCGTCGGAGTGGTTGGCAACGTCAGAGCCTATTCGGAATTCACGCGCGACGATCCGGAAGTGTACGAAGCGTTTCTGCAACGGCCCGTGTCTTCCTTCTCTCTTATGATTCGGGCAACTTCCGATCCGAACATTCTTGCATCTGCGCTGTACAACACCGTGGGTCAGATGGACGCCGAACTCCCTCTGGCTCGCGTGATGAGCATGCCGGCAGTGATCGATTCGCAGAGAGCGGGAAATCCGTTTTTCGAACGCGTGCTGGGAACCTTCGCGCTGCTAGCGCTGATCCTGGCGGCGATTGGGATTTATGGGCTGGTCGCTTACTCGGTGGGGCAGCGGACGCACGAAATCGGGATTCGCATGGCGCTGGGAGCCAGAAGTCCGGACGTGCTGCGCATGGTTCTGGGCGAGGGTATGAAAATGGCTGCAATCGGAGGGGCGGTTGGACTGGCGCTGGCGCTGCCGCTGCCGAGAATCTTCGGGGCGTTGTTCTTTGATCTGCACATTCATGAGCCGTGGATTTACTTCGTTGTGCCGGTGGCTATTCTTATGGTCGCAGTGTTGGCCACGTATGTTCCGGCGCGGCGGGCTGCGCGGGTGAATCCCATGAGTGCGCTACGGCAGGATTAGCGGCACCACATGTCGGTTAAGGTATTCACACGGACGGTAGGTCCAAAATCCCCATCCTGTCTTTCCAAAGAACGGAGGGACAAGGATGGGGCACCCAGTGGACAATCAGACGCACGACGCGGTACATCTGAGCTGTGGGAGCGAGGGCCAACATGGCTAAGTATGAAATTCAGAACAAGCGTGGGGCGCCGCCGCGGGGGGCGTACTCACAGGGATGGCGGGCGGGAGATTTCATTTTTGTGACCGGCACTGGTCCGAGTGATCCGGCTAGCGGAGAGCTGGTGGGCGATACGATTGAACGGCAGACTGAGCAGACTATTGACAACATCTCCGCCATTCTGGAGGCGGATGGGGCATCGCTTCGCGATGTGGTCAAAGTTACGGTGCACCTCAGTGACACCAGTCTGTTTGCCCGCTACAACGCGGTGTATGCGCGGCGCTTTTCGAAGCCGTATCCGGTTCGCACGACCGTGGGCAGCGATCTTGGACATTCGGCCGGGATGCTGATTGAGATTGATTGCATTGCTTACCGTGAGGGGAAGAAAGCGCGGAGGAAGGCGAAGACTTCAAAGAAAAGGCCGGTGCGACCCAGAAGATAAGAGACACCGAAAGGTGAAGCTGTTTCTCAGGGGCCGCCCGCGTGTTTGCCGGTTCGGGGCGGCACGACTGAAGTCGTGCCCTTCCCAAAACCATCTGTGCCCTCCCAAAACCATTCATGAGATAGCCTCTGGAGTGGATGATCGTCGCTTAACTTCGTAGGGAAAGCGGTCGGTCTACGGTTTGCAACAACGGGGCTTCGCGGCCGCGGGCTGAGACGTTTTCTATGGACTGGATGTTGCCGTTGCGCACCAGCAGGGCGTCATCGAAATTGTTTACCGTGGGGCAGATGTGGCGGGGAAGGAGATACAGGGCTTCGCCGATCGGCGGAGTTGGTGCTCCTTCTCTTGCCACTATGGGGAGATGCTCTTCGCTGGGCGAAAGCGGAGTGAGTTCGGGATGTCCGAGGACTACGCACGTGGGAACGCCGGCGTCGGCGGAGACGGTTTTGTGTCCGGCGTCGCAGGTGATGATTCCGGGGTAAGGATGGCTGACCACGCGGGTTAAAACCAGTGCCGCCGGGCAGTAGCCGTATGCGGTGGGGAGTTGCTGCAGGCTGGTGGCGTCGCAATAAACGATGGTTCCGGGCGAGATGCGATGGATGAAATTGGCGCGGCCGCGAAAGGCTTGGTAGGCGAGCGAGCAGGGGAAGGTGGGCGTGCCTGCGGTGATCACTTCCGGCACATTCAAGCCGAGGCGCTCAAGTTCGGTGGCCAGTTTCAGTAAATGGTCATAGCCGCGATGGGCTGCCTGCGTGCGCTCGGCCTCGGCCAGACTGCCGTATTGGCCGTCATAGTAGTGCAGGCCGCGGAACTCCAGGCCGGTATCGGCGATTGCGCGCGCCAGGGCGACAACTTTGTTGGTCTGGCTTTGGTCGATGCCGGTGCGGTTCATGCCGGGATTGATGTCGAGAAAAATTCCTACGCGGCTGGCGCGCCATTGCCGCAGCTGGTTTTCGTTTTCGGCCAGAACGGAAATGCGGACGGCGGAGAACTGCTGCGCGATTTCCTGCGCGCGGCGAGCGTTGGCGCCTATTGCGGGGTAGGCGAGGAGGACGTCGGCTGCGCCGTTGCGGCAGGCGACCAGCAGTTCCAGCGTGGTGGCGCACTTGAAATTGCGGATGCCGCGGTCGAGCAACATGCGAAGGGTGTGGGCGAGCTTGGCGGTTTTGATGTGCACTCGCCAGCGGTTGGCGTCGCCGGCCAGCAACTGCAGGGTGCGTTCAATGTTAGCGGCAATTTGATCGGGATACAGCACTAACGCTGGAGTCAGGACGTCTTCGATCGCGGACACGGCGTAGTGGGGGTCCCAGCTCAATTCGTGCAGCATGGACTTTTGGGTTGGCATTACGCTTCGATGATAGCGCGTGAGCGGACTCAGAGCCAAAGCGCGCGGGGCGTGCGCTCTACGGTCTGCGCGCGAGATCCTTCCCTCGGAAATTCAGACTGCACCTTTACCGAGGATTCCCCTGATCCACAGCGGGGCGTCGTTGTAGTATGCTGTTGCTCGCGAACGCCACCGCTTCGAAAAATGAAACGTACTTTTCTTTTACTTCCTCTGTCTTCTTTTTTATGGTGCACGGCAATGTGCACCGCGGCCGCGCTGGGCCAAGCGGGTCCGGTGGCGGCTGCGCCTCCTGCGAATGGGCAGTATTCCGCGCAGGGCAGGGCTACGGACGGGGCTCAGCCGGTTTCGTATGCGTCGATGACGCAGTTGAACGGAATGCTGGCGCAACTGGAAGAGAGCTCAAAGAGCACGCAGGCGGACCTGGCGAAGTTGCGCATTGAGCGCTGGAAGACGGACGGCAATTCGAAGAAGCAGACGCTGGCGAACGTGGATTCCATTCAGCGCAACCTGCAGGGCGCGCTGCCGGAGATCATCGCGCAATTGCGGGCACAGCCGGAAGATCTGCCGACGACTTTCAAACTCTACCGCAATCTCGATGCCTTGTATGACGTGGTGGGTGTTGTGGTGGAGGGGACGGGGGCGTTCGGGTCGAAAGATGATTTCCAGTCGCTGTCGAATGATCTAACCACCTTTGAGGACACGCGTAAGCAGTTGGCGAAGCGGATTGAGAGTTTGTCGTCGGCCAAGGAAGTCGAGATCGTGCGGTTGCGGGCGGACTTGAAGACGGCGCAGGCGGCGATTCCGGCGGCTCCGCCGAAGAAGGTTGTGGTAGATGATAACGAGCCGCCGAAGAAGCCGGTGGTGAAGAAGAAGAAACCGAAACCGGCGACGCCGTCGACAACCGCGCCACCCGCGGGGCAGACGCCGCCCGCGCAGGCGCCCGCGAAGCCGCAGTAGTTGCGCGACGGTCAGATGGCGAGAAGATCAAAACTCCCAGCCTTGCCGCAAAGAACGCGGCAAGAGTGGGGCACCCGAATCGCTTACCATCACTCCGAATCTGTTACTCTTCCCTCCGCATCTACATTGCACCTGATTCGGCCCTCGGTCTGAGAACTGTCGGCTTAGGCCCAGCATTTATGAATTCTCATGGCAGCATTGTCGCGACGGTGTTCGGGCTCATCATCATCTGGGTGGTGCTGCTGGACGCGTTTGAAACCGTGGTCCTGCCACGGCGGGTGACGCGGCACTTCAAGCTGACGGCGTGGTTCTACCGGCAGACGTGGATTCCGTGGCGGGGCGCTGCGCGGCGCATCAAGACGGCTTCGCGGCAACAGAATTTCCTGGGGTACTTTGGGCCGCTGTCCTTGATTCTGCTGCTGGGGTTCTGGGCCACGGGGCTGATCTTTGGATTCGCCCTGGTGCAGTATGGGATCGGCGGACATGAACAACTCAATCAAGAGCCACTAACCTTCGGCCGAATTATTTATCACAGCGGAGAAACTTTTTTTACGCTGGGGTATGGCGACATCGTGCCGACTTCGGGGGGGGCGCGGGCGCTTTCGGTGATCGAAGCGGGGATGGGCTTCGCGTTTCTGGGCGTAGTGATCGGCTACATTCCCGTGGTGTACGCTTCGTTCTCGCGGCGGGAGATTCAGATTTCGATGCTGGATGCGCGCGCGGGTTCGCCTCCGTCGGCGGCGGAATTGCTGGTGAGGCTGGCCGGGAGGTCGGACGATCCGGGAGTGGATCAGAGAGTTCTGGATGAAGTTTTGCGGGACTGGGAACGCTGGTCGGGGGAATTGCTCGAGAGTCACATTTCGTATCCGGTGCTGAGTTTTTTTCGCTCGCAGCATAGTAACCAGTCGTGGCTGGGTGCGCTGACGACGATGCTCGACGTGACTTCGCTGGTGCTGACTGGGATTGAAGGAGTGCATCCGGGGCAGGCCAAGCTGACGTTTGCCATGGCGCGGCACGCAGCGGTGGATCTGGCGCAGGTGGTGAATGCGAGATACGATCCCAGCGCGGCCGAGCGAGCGACTGAGACGGAGCTGGTCGCTTTGCGCGAGGCTCTGGCGGCGGCGGGATTGCGGCTGCGCAGTGACGAGTATGGCCGGGACAAACTGGCCAAACTGCGGTCGATGTATGAACCGTATGTGCATTCGATTGCGCGCAACTTGATGCTGACGCTGCCGCCGTGGAGGCCCGCGCAGAAGACGCGCGATAACTGGCAGGCGGGGCCGTGGGACCGAGTGATCCAGGCGCGGGGGTTAGGGACGCTGGGGGGGACAGCGCAGGCGCAGGTGCAAGTGCCGGCGCAGGCGGGGGAGGACCACTTCTGAGAATCCTCGAAGATACTTGCAACATTTTTTCGAGCTGCGCGGGCAAGACGTAGCGAGCAAAGTCTCGATGAGTGCAATTCTTGCCGCGTGCTAACATCCCTTTTTTCGATTTGCGAATGAAACATACTGGCGAGAACGTGGTGCGCATTGAGGCGGAAGCGCTGCGCGCGCTGGCGGACCGGATTGGCGGGCCGATGGCGGGGGCATTTGCGCGTGCAGTGGAATTGCTGTTTTGCTGCGCGGGGCGCGTGGTGGTGACGGGGATGGGCAAGAGCGGACTGATTGCGCGCAAGATTGCGGCGACGCTCAGTTCGACGGGGACTCCGGCGTTGTATTTGCATCCGGTGGAGGCGCTGCACGGGGATCTGGGGATGGTGGTGCGCGGGGATGTGGTGCTGGCGCTTTCGGCCTCTGGTGAGACGGAGGAGATTCTGCAGTTGCTGGCGACGATCAAGCGGTTGCGGGTGCCGCTGATTGCGATGACGGGGGATGAGATGGGTGGAGATCCCGACTCCTTCGACAAGCTGAGAGCAGGCTCTTGCCGCACAGAGCGCGGCAAGGATGGGGCACCTGCGGCGTTCCCAAATAAAACGGCGGCTACGCCGCCGCCAGCGGGCGAGTCGCCCGCTCCCCCACGTGCAATCTCGACTTTGGCGGCGGCGGCGGATGTGGCGCTGGATTGTTCGATTGCGCAGGAGGCTTGCGCTCTGGGGCTAGCTCCGACGGCTTCGACTACCACGATGCTGGCGCTGGGGGACGCGCTGGCGGTGACTTTGAGTGAGCAGCGCGGGTTCAAAGAAGAAGATTTTGCCAACTTGCATCCGGGAGGGAAGCTGGGCAAGCGGTTGGCGCGGGTGGAATCTTTGATGCATGCGGGCGAGGCGTTGCCGCGGGTGACGCCGCAGACGAAAATGCCGGACGTGATTTATGAGATGTCGCGGAAGAAGCTGGGAGTGACGGCGGTGGTGGAGGGCGAGAGGCTGGTGGGAATTGTGAGCGACGGGGATTTGCGGCGGTTGCTGGAGAAGCGCGGGAAAGATGTGATGGATTTGACGGCGGGCGAGGCGATGACGAAGGATCCGAAGACGATTACATCTGGAGAATTTGCGGCTACGGCGCTAGCATTGATGGAAGAGAAGAAGATTACTTCGCTGATGGTGGTGGATGAGAGAGGGAAGCTGGAGGGGATCGTGCACCTCCATGATTTGTGGAGCACAGAACTGGTGTAAGGAATTTGGCAATTGAGCAATCGGGTAATTGTGTAATTGAAAACCGAGGCTTGAGCCTTTCCAATTACTAAATTACCCGATTGCTCAATTACTCAATCTGGAAGGTGTTCCATGTATCACTACGATCCTAAGACCGCGCTGGAAGAATTGAATGAAGATGCGACGCTGCCGAATCCGGTGCATGTGCGGGATATGATTTTGCGCAAGAAGCTGACAGCGGACAAGTCACTGGAGTTGAACCGGCTGTTCGTCGAGTATCAGAAGTTTTTCGGCGAGGCGCAGAAGCTGGGGAAAGAGATATTGAAGCAACTGGGTTCTTAGTGGCGAGTGGCGGCACCGAGTAGCGAGTTCGGGGCTGCTACGGCGCGCAGTTCATCGTCCAGCCCGGAAGTCGATCAACTCCTCGCGTGTGAATCCCGCTTCCCTCAACTAGGACATCAGAGTTCCTTTCGGCAGGTCGCGCTTGTGACTGGGAACGACCGCACGGCGGCGGGAGGTGGAATGGTAGTCGATGAAGTGGCTGCCCGAGGTATGGTCGAGTGCGAATCCGTTTTGCTCTAAGAAACGAATGACTTGCGCGGTTTAATGGCGGGTAGCTTCGGCATAGTTAGCTCCTAACTCTGGCTACCAGCTATTACGTTAGGAAGCTGATCTTCAGCGCGAATACTCCAAATCCAGAGAGGCGACCAGCGTGTTGTCGTCGGTGGGAATGGGATCCTTGTGCTTGCGCAGGCTGGCGATATAGCCGGAGATGGCATCCTTCGCCATTTCTCGAGCCTCGTCCAGGGTGCGGCCGAAGCTGACGCCGCTGGGAAGGGCGGGAACTAGCGCGGTATAGCCGCCCTCTGGTTCGGGCCGGAGCATGATGTTGTAGTGGTAGCGAGCCTTTGCCATAGCGATTGCAATCATTCTAGCGTGCGGCCAAGGGCCAGTCAAAGAAACTTGCTCCCAGGCGTGGCGATACGCGCGACATCTGCCTCGCTCGCAGCTTCAATCTTCTAACTTGAACACTCGTTCCATCAGCAGCCATTTCTCGCCGGGCTCCGCTTGGGGCAACGATTGCTGAAACGTTCCCATGAGGTTCTCCCATTCCTGGACTTTTGGGTTGAGTTGATCGGCCTTGGTTTTTCCCTCAAACGAGAAATGCTCGTTTACTTCCATGATCATGAACATGCGGGTTCCGAGCAGATAGATTTCCATGTCCTCGATGCCGGAGTCTTTGATGCTTTGTGTAATTTCGGACCAAATCATTTCGTGGTAGCGCTTGTATTCGGCGATCAGATTGGGATCGTCTTTCAAGTCTAGCGTCAGACAAAAGCGTCGGTTCATTCGACCTCTGTGGCAGAAATGGACAAGGTTGGGCCCGAGTTCGCGACCGCGGCGGGCCGATATCCCCACATTGCGAAATAGAATACGTAGGCATGGCAGACCAGCGGAACCACAAATGCGCGCTGGATATTCCAGGCGTCGGAAATTCTGCCCATGATCGCCGGACAGGCTGCGCCTCCAATGATGGACATGACCAGCAGGGACGATCCCAGCTTGGTGTAAGGGCCCAGGTTCTTCAGGCTCAGCGCGAAGATTGTCGGAAACATGATGGAGTGGAAGAAGCCGATCAATACGATGGCCCAGACCGGCGCGGTGCCAGAAGCGAATAAAACTACCAAAAGGCAGAGCAGAGAGCTTCCGGCAAACAGGCTAAGCAGGCGGGGTGCCGCGATTTTCTGCATGATGGCGGAGCCGGTAAAACGTCCGATCAGGAAGCCTGCCAGGTGCGCCTGCAGGTAGTGAGCAGCCGCTTTTTCATGCGTGCCGGGCAGGGTGAATTCAGTGAATCGGATAATGAAGCTGGCTACGCCAACCTGCGCGCCTACGTAGAAGAACTGGGCGATCACGCCCTTGATCAAATGTCGAAAGGCAAAAGTGCCGCTCAGCTTCGCGTCCGAATTCTCAAGACCCGCCATGCTGGCCTCGGGGATCTCCGGAAGTTTCGTCAGGAAGATGAGCAGCGCAACGAAGAGGAAGACGCCGGTGATTACGAGATACGGGGTCTTCACCAGGTTGGCCTCGGAGACACGATAGGCCAACAACTGCGCAGGGTTCATCGCAGACAGTTCCGCAGGAGTGTGCTCGATGCCGGAGAGAATGAATCTGGAGCCGAGAAGAGCGATCAGCACGGCGCCTGCGGCGTTGAAAGATTGAGCGAGATTCAGCCTTCGTTCCGAACTCTGGGCGGGGCCCAGGGTGGTCACGTAGGGATTGGCGGCGACCTCCAGAACCGATTGACCACAGGCCATTACGAAGAGAGCGAAGAGGAAGAATCCATAAACTCGAACAGAAGCGGCAGGAATGAACAAGATTGTGCCCGTAGCGCAGACCAGGAGCCCGATCAGGATTCCGCGCTTGTAACCCAGTCGCTGCATCAGCCATCCGGCGGGCAAGGCAGCGATAAAATAGCCGCCAAAAAAAGCTGACTGGATAAGCGACGACTGGAAATCGTTTAGACCGAACGCCTTTTTGAGGTGCTGGATGAGGATGTCATTCAGGTTGACGCCAATCGCCCACAGAAAAAACAGGCTGGTGACCAATACCAGCGGGACGACGTAGCGTCGCTCTGTGATGGGCGTGGATGCACTCACTCGAAGATCCTCATGTCAAGGCGCGATCCAGGTGAACGTAGCCGCCGTCGACGAATAAATGCTGGCCCGTCGTATGGCTGGACTTGGCCGAGATCAGAAATACGACCATCGCGGCAATCTCCTCCGCTGTGGTCATGCGCTGTTCGAGCGGAATCTTGGTGAGAATGGTCTTCAGTTTTTCCTCGGGATTCGGAAAGGTGTCGAGCCAATGGCGGTAGAGCGGGGTCATGACCTCGGCTGGAATTACGGTATTGACGCGAACGCCGTAGGGCAGCAGTTCCGCAGCCCATTCCCGCGTCAGCGCCATGATTGCGCCCTTCGAGGACGCATATCCCGAAGTGCTGCCCTGGCCGGTGACCGCGGTTTTGGAGCCGATGTTGACGATTGTGCCGCGCGAGCGCTTCAAATGGGGTAAAGCATAGTGGGCCATGCTGTAGTAGTGGACCAGATTGCGATTGAGCGAGGCCACGTACTCGTTCGGGTTGCCGTGCTCCAGGCCAACTTTGTCATTACGACCTGCGTTGTTCACGAGCGCATCGATATGTCCAAAATTCTTCAGAGTTTGCTCGACGGAGTGTGAGCATTTTTCCGCGGTTTCGAGATCGACCGTGATCAGTCCGCAGGTGACGCTGCTCTTTTGCAGTTCGCTTTGCAGTTGCTTGCCGGCTTGGGCATCACGGTCCACAATCACTGGGATTGCACCTTCGGCAGCGCAGGCGTGGACAATCGCTGCGCCGATTCCTTTGGCCCCGCCGGTGACAATGATGACCTTATCTTTGATTTGCAGGTCCAAGCCTTAGCCTCGCAGGTTGAAGAAGCCGCCATCGATGGGATAGTCCACGCCGCTAATGAACGCGGCTTCGTCCGAGCACAGGAACAAGGCGAGGGAAGCGACTTCCGCAGGCTCCGCCATTCTTCCGATCGGTTGCGACTTGGCTAGCTTTTCGAACATTTCCTTTTTCGCGTCCGGGATAGTTCTTCTGACGGCGTGCCGTCGAGCCGGAAAGCCGGCGTCTTGGTGTCGTCTTTGCTCAGAGCGAAACGCCTCGTTTCCAGGGAATGAAATCTTCCTGAGCTTTCATTTCAGCTTTGGTTCGGACTTCGCCACCGGCAACTTCAATAACCAGATCCAGAATGGCTTCGCCCATCTGTTCGATTGTCTTCTGCCCGGCGACCACCGCTCCGGTGTCGATGTCGATGATATCGTGCATGCGGCGCGCCAAGTCCGAGTTGGTGGAGAGCTTCACGACGGGTGCGATCGGATTTCCGGTCGGCGTGCCAAGACCGGTCGTGAACAGCACTACGCTTGCCCCGGCGCCGACTTGCGCCGTCACGCACTCCACATCGTTGCCCGGCGTGCATTGAAGATTCAGGCCGGGCTCGGTCGAGTACTCCGGATAGTCGAGCACGGCCGTCACGGGAGACGTGCCGCCCTTCTTCGCTGCGCCGGCTGATTTCATAGCGTCCGTCAAGAGTCCATCCCGCATGTTGCCCGGCGATGGATTCATGTCGAAACCGGAGCGGACGGCGGTGGCACGGGCGGCGTAGTCGCGCATCAGTTGGATAAAGCGATTGCCCACGGCTGTGTTTTTGCCGCGATTGATTAGTTCCTGTTCGACTCCGCACAACTCCGGGAATTCCGAGAGGATGGTTCTGCCGCCCAGAGCCGCGAGCAGATCGGCGGTGTGTCCGATGGCGGGATTCGCTGAGATGCCGGAAAAGCCGTCTGATCCGCCACACTTCAGGCCTACGCACAAATCGGTGAGGGGTGCGGGAGTGCGCTGGGCCTTGTTGGCTTCGGCCAGCCCGAGAAAAGTTTGCCGGATCGCATCGGACATCATTGCTGCCTCGGAGCCGCTGCGCTGCTGCTCAAGAATGAATAAAGGCTTGGCGAACCTGGGATTTCGCTTGCGAATTTCTTCGCGGAGGATTGCGATCTGCGCGTTCTGGCATCCCAGACTCAGGACCGTGGCTCCTGCGACGTTGGGGTGGTGAAGGTAGCCGGCGATGAGGCCGCAGAGATTGTTGGAATCTTCGCGCGTTCCGCCACAGCCGCCTTCGTGGAGCAGGAAACGTACGCCATCGATGTTCTCGAACAAACGGCTGCGCGGGGACGGAGCTGCGTCTGCGGGCACGGCGTGGACATCGATCTTTTCCAACTTTTTTTCGCGATAGAGTTTTGCCAGTTCGGCGACCTGGCGGCGGTAGAGTTGGGGCGGGGCGAAGCCCAACTCTTCTTCGAAGGCCTGCTTCAGAACCTGGATGTTTTTGTTCTCGCAAAAGACCAGAGGAACGACCAGCCAATAGTTTCGTGTGCCTACTTGGCCGTCGGAGCGGCGAAATCCCTGAAAGGTTTTGTGCTGCCAGCGTGAGATGTCAGGTGGCGACCAGTGATATTCGCTGGATTGCTCGCGGAAGGGCGCGGCCTGGTGTTGGATATTGGTTGTTGTCAGTAGTTCTCCGGCGGCGATTGGATTGACGGCTTTGCCGACGAGAACACCGTACATGATGACATCGTCGCCGATGCTGAAGTTTCGCGTGGCGAATTTGTGTTTGGCGGGAACACTCTTGGGGAGAGTGTAGCTGTGGCCTGCGAATTCAATGTGCTCGGCGGCCTTGAAATCGGTGAGTGCGATCAGAACGTTGTCGCGGGGATCGAGTTGGAGCACGCTGGGATGCATCGCTGTCAAGACGCCACAGGTCGCTAGTTCATCCGGCTATTGTAAAACATTGGGAGCGCGACGCCTCGTGGTCACGGCAATGCTGGCGGGGCAGGGCGGTCGAGCTTCGCTCGACGGACAGCCGGGGCGGCTGTCCCTACACGTTCCTCAACGCGCCTCCAGCCGCCAGAAGCGCTGTGCGTTGCCGCCGAGAACGCGATCTTTACAGTCTGGATATTTCTGGAGGAGATGGCTCTCCACGACTTCGACCGTTCGCGCGTACGATGCGGCGACCAGACACACGGGCCAATCGGAGCCGATCATCAGGCGATCCGGTCCGAACGATTCGAAGGCGACGTCGAGGAACGGGATGATCTGCTCCGGTTTCCAATGCTGCCAATCGGCTTCGGTGACCAGTCCCGACAGTTTGCAGAATACGTTCGGGAATGCGGCCAGCCGTGCGATGCCTTGCGCCCAGGGATCGATCTTGCCGTTTCTGATCGGTGGCTTGGCAAGATGATCGAGCACGAAGCGCTGGTGCGGAAAGCGCTGCACAAACTCGGCAGCTACGGGAAGATGTTTGGTGTAAATCAGAATGTCGTAAGTAAGGTCGAATTCTTCCAGGACGGAAACGCCGCGCAGGAAATCCGGCTGCAGCAGGAAGCGATCGTCGGGCTCACTCTGTACGATGTGGCGGACGCCGACCAGTTTTGGATTCCGAGCGAAGGCTTTCAGTTGCGAGCGAACGTCCGGCGACCGCAGGTCGATCCATCCGACCACACCGAGAATCCATGGAGAACACTCAGCCAGGTCGAGAAGCCAGTGAGTTTCTTCCAGCGTCTGGCGTGACTGAACCGCAACCGAGGCTTGGAAGTTATTGCGTTCTAGTTCGGGCTTCAAGTCGTGCGGGAGAAAATCCCGGCGGAGCGCGGCCATTGCATCATCGATCCATTCGTATGCGGCAGGGCTGTACCTCCAAAAGTGCTGGTGGGCATCAATGTGCATGGCGTCGCACCGAGGTCTCATCGTAGTCGCACGGTTTGAGGTCCACAGCAATTTTCAATGTGATTTGGCGCGGGGCTCAAGGGATCGATGCGCGACGCTTGCATTTTAATGCTTTGTCATCCCGGGCGAGGCGAGGGATCTAGGCTTCTGCTTGTAGCTCCGGGCTCAATGGTAGCCCAAGCAGGAACCCAGGTCCCTCGCTTTGCTCGGGATGACAGACTTCCTTGAGGCCGGTCGCTGGGGATGACGAACTTCCTTGAGGCCGGTAGGAGTTAGCACTGAGGGCCGCTGTGATTTTCGACAGCATCCATCACGCTCGCGATAGCCGGCAACAGTTCGGTACTGAGACGACCCTTGTCGACGCATCCGTGGGCGCCCGCCTCGATCGCGCGTGGGAGTAAGACGACTGGGTCATGCTGGCTGATGATCAAAATCTTGGCGCCGGGCACTTTTTGACGAAGAAGACGGGTTACCTCCAGTCCGTTTAATCCAGGCATGCTCACGTCCAAAAGGATGAGATCGGGCAGGAGTTCCGCCGCTTTCTGAATTGCCTCGGCCCCATCTTTCGCTTCGCCGCAGACATCCCAATGGGTGGGAGCCAGAATATTCGTAACGCCGCGTCGGACCCATTCATTGTCGTCGGCAATGAGAATTCTCATAGAGTACTGATGAGCCGCTTCCTAAATAAAGAGTATCACCCAGCGACCTGAACGGGTCGGACCACGCGGGCTTGCTGAACGACGATCTCGCGTTTTGAGGGATCATTCCTGGGGAAGGGAAACTTGAATGAAATCTTTGTCCCCTTGTGATTCGATTCGATCAGCCTATGACCGCCAAAGTGTCGCGCCCGTTCGCGCATACCTCGGATGCCCACGCCGGAACCTTGCGATTGAATTTCACAGAGTTTTTCCGGCGATATTCCTTTACCGTTAGCCTTGACCTCGAGGGAAACACCGTCTGCGTCGCGCGCAATACGGATCGAGGCACTCTTGCTTCCGCTGTGGCGATGGAGGTTGCGCAGGCATTCTTGCACCAGACGAAACATCACCAACTCCATTTCGCGAGAGAGCCTTTCGACTAACTTAACGATCAAGAGAGCCAGTCGTTTCTCGGGGTTTTGACCCGCGAGAAATCGACTGGCTTTCAGTTTCTGAGAGTTATTGTTGAGGGGGCGGAGTCGGATTGGACCCGGCGTCGGGGTGATGGTTTTCCATCCGTTGTTCACGCTTGGCCTGCATCTCGTCCCACTTCTTTTGCTGGTTCGAGTCGAGGAGCCCGCGAATCTGCGAGTCGGTGTTCTTGTGGATATCCATCATTTTCGCGCGGCGATCCTGCTGGGAAAGAGAGGTGTCCTGGCGCAGGCTCTCCATCTGGGTGTGTGCCGACTGGAGGGCATCCAGCACTTTGGTTTGCTGATCGGACGTGAGCTTGAGCTGTTTGGTCAGTTCCTGGGTGCGCTGGGCGGGATCTTGTTGGCCGCGGTGCCATCCGCCGTGTTCCTGTGAGGGCTGAGATTGTTGATCAGCGGGCGGGCTATCTTGCGCCGCCGCGAAAGGCACGGCGACCGAGACGGCGCCCACTGCGACAAGTACGAGCAGGGAATGCTTAAGCATAGAGATCTCCTTTTCAAAACGATCTGTCTACTGGTATGAACGAAATTATCGCTCCGAAGTTGCGGCACAAACCAGAATTCGGACAATCTTTGCATAACTTTACGAAGCTGGCTTCAATTGGGGAATTACAGAAGATGTCACAAACTTTTACAGTTCAGGGCCGGGAGCGGCGGTATGATCCAAGCGAGATGGCGTTAAACGAACGCACGAAGCTATGAGGATCTCCAGTCTTCGAACTCCACTGGTCAAAGGCAGGCTGCGTCCTAAGCTTGTGTTTCGGCTTCTGTTCGCGTTTTATGTTGTTGTGTTTTCTGCGCATGTGTTGCCGGGGCAGGCGACTGCGCCAGTTGCCACGCAAGCGACAGGGAGAACGATTCACGGGTTGGTGAAGTCGGGGAATATGCCGATTCCAGGAGCTGGAGTTTTTGCCGCGAATGCGGCGACGAAGGAACAGGTCAGCACTTCGACGGATGTAGATGGCAGTTACTCGCTGCGGATTCCAACGGACGGGCACTATACCGTGAGGGTGCAGATGTCGGCATTTGCCGCCGGCACGCAGGAAGTCGCGTTAGATGCGGCGCATGCGGACGTGCAGGCGAATTTTGAACTGATGCTGCTATCGCGCGTGCGCGAGACTCGCAACGAACAGCGGCAGGCGAACGCAGGTGGTCGTGGTTTCCAGAGTCTTTCTGTATTGCAGAGTGCAACGGGTCAGGATACGGCCAACAGTTCCATGAGTGAGATCGCGCCTTCCGGTATGCCCGTTCCGGGGATTGCACCGGACAGTGCGACGGAATCCGTGGCGGTTTCAGGAAACACTTCCAACTCGTTTAATACGATGAGCGCGGACGAAATGCAGCAGCGCTTCAACGACGCTCGCCAACAAGGCGGAGGGTTCGGAGGTGGCGGCGGATTTGGCGGTCAAGGAGGCGGTTTTGGAGGCGGAGGGTTCGGTGGTGGTGGGTTTGGCCGGCGGGGTTTTGACATCAACCAGCCGCACGGATCGTTGTATTACGGCGTCGGCAATTCCGCGTTGAATGCGTCGCCGTATTCGCTGACTGGCCAGCCAACGGAAAAACCGGGGTATGTACAGAACAGTTTCGGCGGATCCGTGGGCGGGCCGCTGAACATTCCCCATATTTACAAAGGCGGGAGCAAGACGTTTTATTTCGTCAACTACAACGGCAGGCGCGCGGAAAATCCTTTCGACCAGTTTTCGACCGTGCCGACGCAGGCCGAGCGGAACGGTGACTTTTCCCAGACCACATACACTTCAGGCCTAGAAGCGGGGCAACCCGTACAGCTTTTTGGTCCACAGACAAACGCGGCTCAC
>Ga0182024_10003307_pt1 | contig 38629 bp, 31 predicted proteins | sample P32metaG_FD_120480 | JGI IMG/M metagenome (GOLD analysis project Ga0182024, IMG submission 120480) | Permafrost microbial communities from Stordalen Mire, Sweden - P3-2 metaG (Illumina Assembly) | ecosystem: Environmental > Terrestrial > Soil > Wetlands > Permafrost | place: Sweden: Stordalen...
CAGGTGTCCAAAAATCGACAGGTACGCAGAAGACCAGTGAAGTCAAAGGATGTGGAGTGTTCGGAACTATTCATGTCATGTTTTCCTTGCCCACGAAGTGGAAGTGTTGGGACGAGCGCGGTGTTTACGCGGGGGGCGAAGCGGCACAGTTGAAATTGGGGTCTAATTCAGAAAAGAAGAAGCCCGGAATCCAATGTCCGGGAATACAAATGTTCCGCATCTTGGCTCTTAACTGTCTTGCTGCGGCAACCGTGCCCAATCTGCTGGCACGGAACAGGCCCGCTGAGGAGGGTGGCGGAGGACTCGAGGGCCGGAGATAGGGAGGATACGTCCTTCCAGCTCATAATATTGATTTAGATAAAGTAGTATGCTTTTTCTAAATTAGAGAGTACAGTGTCGATATGCAAACCATGCGAGATCATATAGTTGCAAGGATTGAACGTCTGGGGAACGGAAAAGCTTTCTCGGCGAAAGATTTTCTGAATATCGCCAGTCGAGGCTCAATCGACATGGCGTTATCGGGTCTAGCTCGCGAAGGGACCATCCGGCGTATTCGGCGCGGCCTCTACGACATGCCGAAGATCAATCCATCTCTCGGAGGAAAACTGAGCCCGGATATTGATGAAGCGGCGCGGGCCATAGCCCGAAGACAGAAATGGAAGATCGTTCCTGAGGGGGCATGGGCGGCCAATCTGCTCGGTCTTTCCACTCAAGTGCCGTCGAAGATCATTTACCTGACGGACGGCCCGAATAACGAAGTGCCAATCGGGCGCCGCACAATCCAATTCAAACACGCACGGCCAAAGGCCATCGCTGGACTTGACGGCAAGTTCGCGCTTGTGGTGCAGGCGCTGCGTTACCTTGGAAAGGATGGAGTAGGAGCACGGGAAATCGACAAACTGAGATCCGCGCTGACGGCGGCCGAGAAGCGCAAGCTGCTGAAGGACACGCGGTTCGGCGCAGACTGGATTTACGAAATTGCCAACAGGATTGCGGAGAAGACGGTTTGAACAAGATCGCCCGTATGCCCGCGAGCGAGCGCGCGGAACTGTTCGCCGAGACCGCTGATCGGAAGGGCCTGTCTGACGCCATTGTTGAAAAGGACTTCTGGGTTTGCTGGGTGCTGAAGCAGCTTTTCTCGATTGAAGCCCTGTCGGGCCGTCTTCTCTTCAAGGGCGGCACCTCGCTATCGAAGATCTTCCAAGCGATCAGCCGCTTTTCGGAAGACATCGATCTGGCCGTGGACTATGCCGCTCTCGGCTTCACGGACGAGCGCGATCCCAGGCGGGAGAACCTCTCCAAAACAAAGCGCGCAGGTATCCTCGCCGAGATGATGGTCGAGTGCCAGCGATACATCGGCGGCGAATTCTTGAATGCACTGAAGACGCGGTGTGAAGAGATTCTCGGCACGGCCGAGACGTGGAGCCTTACTGTCAGCGAACAGGACCCGAGCGTAGTTCAATTCCGGTATCCGACAGCGGCGAAGAAGCTAGACTACGTCGCGCCCCAGGTGGTCCTTGAACTGGGAACGCACGCGGAATTCGTGCCGCATGACAACTTCACAATCCGTTCGTTCGTGGCGGAGGAATTCCCGGATGTTGTCGCCGATGGCGATGTTGCCGTCGTGGCCCTTCTGGCGAAGCGCACCTTCTGGGAAAAGTCAACAATCCTTCACGCTGAGTATTATCGCCCGCTCGAAAAACCACTTCTCAATCGCTACTCGCGCCACTACTACGACATTTCCATGCTTGCGCAGGGGCCGATCAAGGCGGAGGCCCTTTCGGACATGGATTTGCTGGCGCAGGTTGTGAGGCACAAAGAGACGTTCTACCCTTCCGGCTGGGCTCATTATGAGCTGGCGCGTCCTGGAAGCCTGCGCTTAGTGCCAAGGGAGGAACGGATCGCGGCTTTGGCGACGGACTACCGGAATATGGGCGTCATGATCTTTGGGGAGACGCCTGCATTCGATAGCATCATCAAAACATTGGCTGTGCTTGAACATGAAATAAACAGGTAGTGTCACACACTGGTTTCAACCTTAATGCGCCTTCCCATGCGGTATGGTGCAAGGTGGCCCTCACCCTCGCGCTTTACTTTGCCGCGCTTGACTTTTTCTTAGCGGCCCATCGAGCTTTGGCGGCTTCGGATAGGCGCTTGCGGAGAGCAGGAGACATCGTTCTCTTCTTAGCTGGGGCGGATTTCTTTGGAGTCGCGGAGCGTGCAGTGGTCGCGGCGCGTACGGGGATCGTCTCTGCCGAGCCTTCCAAGAGCGCGTCACGCATTTTCGTAAGACGCTCGATCTCCTTGTTTAATTCAGTCACCGCTCCTCTTATGCTCATCCTTCCTCCTTTAGACCAAGCCTGAAACCTTCAACATGGTAACTAAATCTGCCGACTCAGTACAAGATGCCGCACTTTTTGTACTCCATGCGGCGAGCTCGCCAACTACGTCAGGGATCGTCATACAAATTCTCCCACCACAAGGCGGATCGGTCCTCGAATACGCCCCAGAATCTAGACAAGTGCCGAGGTGTTTATCCGCACAGGACTGAGTGTGATTTCCTATTCGGAGAGGGGCGAAGGATGTCGAACCCATACGCATTTGCCGGGTGGCACCCTTTCGAAAAACTCTCTAACCTCGATGGGATCTTGGATTTGTGGCTCGCAGAGTGTGCCTCCGTTTTCTTTAAGCTCTTTACTCATTTTCGTGACCTTTGCGTTTAGGCTGTTCTCTTCGATTGAAACTGGATGATCGACGCGAGCTGATTAGTCGCTGCCCGCAGTGCTTCGTCTTGCAGGTGTGCATACCGCATCGTCGTTGAAGCCTGCACGTGTCCCATGAGCTTGCCGACAATCTGAAGCCCGACTCCATTCGAGACCAGGTGCGATGCGTAGCTGTGTCTGAGATCGTGGAGACGAACTGTGGCGCGATAGCGCGTGAGCTTCCGATGCTTCCCTTGAATCGTGTAAGTCTCGACCAAGCCAGCGGCCTTGCAGGCCTGCAGCCATGGCCGCTTGAGAGAGACGCGAGCCCTCCGCAGCTTTTCTCCCTCAACCACCTTGCCGGGAAACAGCGGGCCAGCCGCTTTCACGGGCCTTATAGACTTGAGAAGGTCGACCGCGACCGCGCTCAGAGGCACGTGCTCGGTCTTCTTTTGCTTTGTGTGGTGCGTGGGCGTCGTCCACACGCCGCGGTCGAGATCGAACTCTTCCCAGGTCGCCTTGAGCGCTTCGCCCGCGCGTGAGCCGGTGAGCAGCAGAAGCCGCAACGCATTCGCCGCGCTCTGATCCTTGTACTGGTCTAGCGCCTTACGGAAGCGTTGAATCTGTTCCACGGACAGCCAATTCTCACGCTTCTCTTCGTGGTACTTCTGCACCCCGCGGGCAGGGTTCTCAATGATCCACTTCTCCTCGATCGCGAAGCTGAACATCGACGACAGCAGCGCGAGCACACGGTTCGCCTGGTACGGGGTGTCTTTGAGTGACCCATGGAGGGCCTCTACGTCGCGTCGGCCGATCGCCTTGAGCCGAAGGCCGCCGAGCTCCGGCCTGATGATCTTGTCGATCATGCGCGTGTAATCCCGGACCGTGTGCGGCCTCTTGCTGCGCAGCCTTGCACTCTCCAGGTATGCAGTCGCCAAGTCCCCCAGCGTGGGCTCTGAGCGGCTATGGATGCGTTCCTCCATAGGATCATGACCCGCGCGGATCTTCGCGCGCAGCTCGCCGGCATCAATGCGCGCGGCCGTCGCGGTGAGTTCTGGATAGCGCCCGATCGTGTAACGTCGCTGCCGGCCAAAGATTCGGTAGTCGAGGATGAAGCTGATGATCCCGGCCGCGGTGATCCGCGCTCCGAATCCGGGAATCTCTGAGTCCCATGCGATGCGATTGCCCTCCGCTGGAGGCTTCAATCGCTTGATCGTTTGCTCGACGATTCGTCTCTTCATGCGGTCTCCGTGTCAACACCGTGTCAACAACTCGTGGCCGTTTCTGGCCGTCGCTGTCTCTGAGTGTCAGTGAACCGCATTCACATGTCAATGTGGATTAAAGGGTTACAAAATAAGTCTTTTCGTTCGTGTCAACACCAAAATCGCGTGAATCTGACTACGAATCAGTAGGCCGGGAGTTCGAATCTCTCCGGGCACACCATGTAACCCCGCAGCACCCAATCTCTCAGAATCTCTGGCCTAATGCGTAGCGGTTGCCTGCGCGAGCAATTCCACTGACGGCACCACCATATCGCGCAGAACTGCCTCCGGTTTTTCCGCAGCCTTGAGAATCTGCAGATTGATCTGCAGCGTGGCGGCATCCCGTGCACGATGGTCGCGAAGATCGTCAAGGGCTTGTAGTCCGACTGCCGCTACCTGCGACAACGTGTGCGACACGGGGACGAGCTCGGCCGTCAGGTCAGCGTTCTCAAGGAGAGGCTGCAGTTTGGCGTCATTGTCGCGCCATAACACAAGCCAAGCTTTCGCTTCCTGCCATTGCTCGGGCGACGCATTGCCAGCAATAATCTCCTTCGCCAGATTTCCGAATCTGCGAGCAGTTTCGCTCTCCGGTGGAACGGCATCCACAAGCCGATTGAGCGGCGAGGTGGCGTCGTACTGTTTCAGATGCTCACGCTCGTAGCCCTCGGGAGGCTGAACGACGGCCGCGAGAACCTTCAAATACCGCGGATCGGCTTGTCCGCTCATCCGCTGCAACATGAGATCAATGGATGACAGATGATGCAGGCCGTAATACTGAAGCTTTTGCGACACGACGGTGAGCCGTGCATACATTGAATCCACGTCGCGGATTTCCTGCGGCGACCACAACCGCTCGGCGATCGCTGCGGTGCGCGGCCAGATCCGGTTATCGACCGTCTCTGGCGTAACAAACTCACTCCACATCGTCGCTTCCCCACCAAGGACTCGCGCCTTCTGTTCCGGCGTCAGTGAGGCTCCCTCGCCGCCCAGCGGATCGGCCAGATAATGCTGCGCGGCAGACTGGTTCAGATCGATGTAGTAGCCGGTCGAGAGCAGACCGCGATTGCCTTGCCGCGCAGCCGCAGCCAATGCCGTCGGTCCACGCCATGACTGGATGACCACGTCCTTCGGCGTGCCGGGCTGCAGCACCTCATCCCAGCCTTCCATGATCTTGTGATGGGCTGCGACCAGCTTTTGCACTCGCGCAGTGAAGTAAGACTGCAGAGCTGCGTTGTCCTTCAGGCCGTGCGCTTTCTTGAATGCCTGAATGCGCCGGTTCGCATCCCACTCTTTTCCATTGCACTCGTCGCCCCCAATATGGAAGTATGCGTCGGGAAAGATCGTCATCATCTCGCCGAAGAACCGATCGAGAAACTGATACGTGCTCTCGCGTGTGGGATCCATCGCTGGGTCCATCACCCCCCAGCGGGTTTCGATTTTGTATGGCCCGGTTCCGCTTGCCAGGTTTGGGTAACCCACAAACCATGAGGTCGTGTGGCATGGCACGTCGAATTCCGGAACAACGCGGATCCCGCGGTCTCGCGCATATTGGACCACGCTGCGAATCTGCTGCTGCGTGTAGTAGAGGCCATCGGAGCCCTTTTCTTGCAGAAGCGGAAACAATTTGCTCTCGGCACGGAACCCTTGATTTTCAGATAAGTGCCAGTGCAGGACGTTCAGTTTGACGGCTTCCATCCCGTCCAGATTGCGTTCAACCACGTCGACTGGCATAAAGTGCCTGCCTGCATCGATCATCAACCCGCGCCACGGAAAGCGCGGCTGATCGCCAATGGTGACGGCAGGAGCCGCGAAGCCTTGAGGCGTGATTCGGACCAATTGCAGGAAGGTCTGCAACCCATGTAGGACACCAAGGGGATTCGGGGCCGTCAACTCGACACGGCTCTGCGTGACCTCCAAGTGATAGGACTCATCTTCGCCCAACCTCTGCACGGGATCGCTCGCTGCGGTTGTCTGAATGATGAATCTTGCCTGATCGGCGGGCGCATCTCGCTTGAATGGAATTCCAGTTTCTCGCGCGAGATCGGCCAAGAATCTTTCCTTTGTAGTTACAAGGCGTGCTTCTTTGTATCCCTCCAGCGAAACACTGAATCCCCCGTCGATGGGAAATTGCCCTTCACCTTGCACGATATGCGCGGGGAGGGGCATCAACGCGAGCGAGTCAGAAGTCTGCGCGTCGATTACTTGGACCTGAATGTTCAAGGCAGTTAGAAGAAAACAGAATGATGCGATGTGTCCCAGCTTAAGAGCCTTCAAAACGTCCCTCCGGTATTAGTCCCAATGCCGATTCAGCGAACCATTCATCATAATTGCCGCGCCCGGAACGCTGCGTGTTCAGGGCCCGAATAAATCGCGGTCCGGCGGTCAGTGGACCGCAAGCAACCGCGCGGGACCATTTCGGAATCGACAGACACACCGACCGCAGACCTCGCATCTTAATACATGCGAGGTTTTTGTTGAACACGGTACACGAGCAGGTCAATCCGCCCATCATCCCTCTTCGCCGAAAGATTTGGATCTGGCTGGGTCTGGGAGTTGTGCTCCTTGGGGCGGGATTCCTGGTAACGCTGCAAATCCTGATCGACCGAGCCGTCCCCATCGTCAAGAACCGAGTCGTTCATGCACTCAGCTCCGAGTACGACAGCTGAGTGGACCTGGACGATTTGCAGGTTTCAGTCTGGCACGGCCTCAACGTGTCGGGAGAAGGCCTTCGGATCTTTCCCTCACACGATGTCATGGCCGCGGGAGCCACAGCGCCACTCATTTCCGTGCAAAAATTCCAATTCCACTCTGCGCTTGTTAAGCTGATGTTCAAGCCGATGCATGTGAGGACCGTCTACGTGTATGGCCTTGTCGTCAACGTTCCGCCAAAATCGATGCGGGTGCAAAATACGAATCCTCCGCATCACTTTTCAAAATCCGACTTCGTTTTGGACGAGACAATCTGCGACGACTCCCGCTTGATCATTGGAACTTCCAACCCTCAAAAGGAACCCCTGCTTTTTGAAATGAAGCACATCGTTTTCCACGGCATCGGTCGTAGTGCTCCCTGGGATTATGACGCGATTTTGACCAATGCGGTCCCCAAAGGAAACATTCATACCACTGGAACATTCGGTCCCTGGGACACGGAAAGTCCGGGAGACTCGAGCGTGAACGGGAAATACGTCTTCGACCATGCCGATCTGTATCCGATGCGCGGCATTGGCGGCATTCTTCATTCCGTCGGCGCGTTCCAGGGGCAATTGGATCGAATCGATGCAAAGGGTACGGCGGATGTTCCCGACTTTTCGCTGGATACTGCCAATCGCCCAGTGCCACTTTCAACAAAGTTCTCGGCAACGATCGATGGGATGAATGGCGACACCTGCGGAACTCGGCGGCTCAAGCTTCTCCTGCCGAGGAGCGATTGTGGATGAGAAGGGGAAGGGGCACACGATCGATCTGGACGTCGATATTCCCGCCGGGAGAATACAAGATTTCCTGGAACTCGCCGTCAAGACGAGCCCTCCTGTGATGTCGGGCGTGATCCAGACAAAGACAAAACTTCATATAGCGCCTGGCAAGGAAAGAGTTGTTCAAAAGCTCAGCATGAAAGGCGAGTTCACCGAAAGTCGAATTCACTTCACCGACCCCTCGGTCGAGGACAAGGTTGACATGATGAGCCTATGCGCGCAGGGCGATCCAAAGCAGGCCAAGCCTGGCGCACCGGATGTTCAATCAAAGATGACTGGGCATTTTGAGATGAAGAACGGAAAGATGAATTTTCCGGATCTGGACTACGAATTACCCGGCGCCTCCGTTCGGCTCAGCGGCGCGTATACGCTGGATGGCAGGCAATACGATTTCATGGGCAAGGTACGCACGAAGGCAGAGTTATCGCAGATGGTCGGCTCGAAATGGAAGAGCATCCTTCTCAAACCGGTCGATCCGTTCTTCCACAAGCATGGCGCTGGTGCAGAGATACCGGTAAAAATTTCGGGGACCGGCGACTCTCCGCACTTTGGGCTCAAGCTTGGCGGCGCATACGCGAAATGAGGCGCTGTCGTCTCGATCAACTGCAAATCAGGGTCTGAAGTCCTTGGAGTTTGTCACTTCCACAACAGCATTCACAGGTAACGCGTCGCTTGATCCTCCCGTCAGCACGCGGACCTTTTCTTTCTCCACGCGCCACGCATGACTCGGCGAGTCCCAATAAGCCAGGTCGCGCGCCTTCAACTCCAGCGTCACGTTCTGCTCTGCTCCGGCTTCGATGTGCACTCGTTTGAACCCCTTCAATTCCAACTGCGGCCTTGTGACCGTTGACCCAAGATGCTGCACATACAGTTGCACCACTTCATCGCTCGCGCGGGCACCGGAGTTCTTTACCTTCACATTCACCCGGACAGTGCTATCGGCGTCCATGGTTGGCGAGTTCACGTTCAGACTTTCATAGGAAAAGGTCGTGTAACTCAACCCGTACCCGAATGCATAAAGCGGCTTTTCCTTGCTGTAAAGATAAGTTCTTCCATCGAGCAGGTTGTAGTCCATGATCGGCATCAGCTGCGCGTCCCCGGTTGGCCAAGTCTGTGTCAGACGCCCCGCGGGTGAGTAATCGCCGAAGAGCACGTCCGCCAGACCGTGGCCCTCTTCCTGGCTGTTGTGCACCATGTGCACGATGGCCGGCAGATTTTGCTGGCTCCAGCCAATGGCGTAGGGAAAGCTCGACCGCAGGACTTCGATCGTTCTGGGATTTGCCGCGAAGACCTGCTTCACGAGCGTCTCCTGTTCAAGAGCAATCGTCTTGCGATCCACGTCCTCCTTGCCGTTTGAAGGCGTGGGACACTGGTCCCAACCCGCGCTGCACTCCGGATGGTTCCCCACGACAACAATCGTCACGTCGGCAGCACGCGCCAATTTTGACGCTTCGGCCGCATCGGATCCGTCAGCGAACAACACTTTGAGGTTCGGGCCTGCTGCCTCTCGAATGCCATCGAGTATCGTGACCGAGTACGGCCAAGTTCCGCTATACCAGTCCTGCAGTACCTGATCGATCCACGGTCCGATCACTGCGATGGTCTTCAGCTTGGCGCGGTCCAAAGGCAGCGTATTGTTGTCGTTCTTCAGCAGCACGATTGACTCGTCGGTCGCCTGTCGCGCGAGAGCCTTGCTTGAATCGCGCTCCCAGGGAGGCAGTTCGCCGGCTGTCTCGCGGCCAATCTTTGCGTAGGGATCGGCGTCCGGCGGATCCATCTCGCCCAACCGCAGATACAAATGAAGAAGATTTCTAAGCGATGCATCGATTTCCGCTTCCGAAACCAAGCCATCCTTTACAGCCTGCGCGAGATCGTCTTTGTAGGTATCGAGAAAGTGGTTGATGCCCGCTTTCACGGCTGCCGCCGCGCCGTGTTCCTTGTCGGGAAAGCTTTTGTGCGAGGTGATCAGAAGGCCCAGTGCGCCGCCATCCGTGCAGATGAGGCCATCGTTGCCCCACTCCTTGATCATCACGTCTCTCAGCACGGGATGAATCATCATTGGAGTGCCGTTCCACGAGTTGTAGGCCGCCATGACTGCGCGCGAGCCGCCTTCTTCAAATCCCATGCGGAATGGCACAGAGTAATACTCGCGAAAGAGACGCTCGTCGAAATCCGAAGAACTATGCGTGCGGCCATCTTCATTCTCATTGGCAAGAAAATGCTTCATCAGTGATGCCGCCTGCCAATGCTTCGGATCGGGACCTTGCAAGCCTTGCGCGAAGGCGACGGTCAGCGTGCCGACGAGAAACGGGTCTTCGCCGTACGACTCTTCAGTTCTCCCCCATCGCGGGTCGCGACTCAAATCGGCGTTAGGAGCACGAACAACTACGCCGCCCCGATCGAAGACTGGATTCTGGTAGTAGTACCGCGCCTCATATCCTTCCAGGGAGCCGATCTTCCTGACGAGATCCGGATCCCACGTCGCGCCGAGTCCCTTTTCCTGCGGAAACGTCGTGGTAGGCACCGGCTGCCTGCCGCGACCTCCCCACCCCGCCGGACCGCCCAACGCCAATCCATGAAGACCCTCTACCTGGCCGGAAAAGACAATCCCCAGACGGGGAATCTTCGGATGGTCAGACATCAGATTGATTTTCTCTTCGAGGGTCAAGCGGTTCAGCAGGTCGGCGATGCGCTGGTCGTCGCTCAGCTTCGTATTGCGAAACGGAAAATCGGCTTGCGCGAATAACACCGGAACTACACTCGCGGCCACGATCATCGCAGCCAATTTGACTTTCCAGCCACCACAAACTCGCCGCATACCTGGCCCCCCTCTTCATTCGAACCAGCGAAGCTTATCACAGCGGATCAGAGGGCACGATCGCCCGAGCCGATCGCTTTCGGGACCAAGAAAAAGGGCGAACGCCAAGCGCTTCGCCCTTCTCCCACATAACTCAACCGGATGTCAATAAAGCCTGAAGTTCACCTCGATGGTGATTCTGACAGGCACGGGAGTTCTGCCTTCCTTCATTGCAGGCTTGAACTTGTACTTCCGCACGGCCTCGAGCGCCTTCTCATCCAGACCCATACCCAATGCGCGAATCACACGCGGATCCTGCGGATTGCCCTGCGCGTCGACGATCAGCGAGATCAGGCAAACGCCCTGATACTTCGCACGCCGCGCTTCATCGGAAAACTCTGCTTCCGGAGTGAAGATCGCAATCGGGGCCGAGACGCCGCCACCAATCTGGTATACGCCGCCGCCGGTATTGCCTCCAGTACCCGGTCCAAAGCCGTTTCCAGTGCCCGAACCCATGCCACCACCGTAGCCGGTGCCCATGCCACTGCCGCCTCCCTGCCCATTCGAGGCCAATGTCACATTTGCGGATTTTGCCATGCCGATGTTCGGCATATTGGGGTTGTCTGGTAGCTGAATATTCGGCTGCACGTTGATCGCGGAAGGCACCGCCAGCTTGGGCTTATCCAGTATCGGAACCATCGGCGGCGTAATCGGGTCCTTCATCCGCGGAGGTAGCTTGCCCTTCATGGGATCGACGATATCGTGCGAACCGCCGCCGCCACCGCCGCCTGCTGCTACGCCCGCCTTGGGTGCTTTCAGGTCGAAAGTTCCGACATCAACATTGGTGGCTTTGAGGGGCGGCTTCACAATGTTGACAACCGCCTTGATGCCCAGCCAGATGACGAATGCAAGGATCGCGACGTTGAATGTCGTCGAGATTCCAATGGCCCACGGATTAGCCTTTACAGCCATCCGGTCTGGCACGGGAATGGGCTTCGACGTCAGTTCGAGGGGCGGAAGCTTTACCGGGAAGAAGACGTCGCGAATGTTCTCGTAGAGCGTCTTCCAGACAGGCTTCTCCTCAAACACCTTCCCTAGGAAAGAATCGAGCTCGTGACCGGTCCGTGCCCCTGCCGCCGCTTCGGAGTCCGTTTGAGGCTGGTTAAGTAATTCGTTTGCCATGTCTGCCGCTGGCCCTATTGCCCGCGATTGCCCAATCGGAAGGCGGTCGCTTTTCAGGCCATTCTTTCCATTATGCTCGACCAAACCGGTGGATGTCTGTAGCACGGAGGACTCAGTTCCATTTTTGACAACCTCCTGAGTCTCATATTCCGCGGAGGACAGGTTTCCCATAAACAATAGACGGGCTACCTCGGGACTTGTTACCGAAATTCTTTCTCAAACATTTACACTGAAAAATGAACACTTTCACGTGAAGCAGGGAGTACCAATGTCTCCAGCGCCGGAGTTGAAGGCGACTTTGAATTTGCCTCAGACCGCCTTCCCCATGAAGGCCAATCTCGCCCAAAATGAGCCACTTCGACTGGCTCGGTGGACCGAGTTGCGCCTCTATGAGGAACTACGCAAGGCCAGCCAAGGAAGACCTGTTTACCTTCTCCACGATGGTCCGCCGTATGCCAATGGACCGATTCACCTCGGACACGCGCTGAATAAAGGGTTGAAGGATTTCGTCGTCAAATCGAAGACCATGGCCGGCTATGATTCGCCCTACGTCCCGGGCTACGACTGCCACGGCCTCCCTATTGAGATCAAGATTGACGAGCAGCTCGGCCGCAAAAAGCTCGAAATGCCCGTCCCTGCAGTCTTGGATGCATGCCGCGCCTATGCGCAGCAGTATGTCGATTTGCAGACATCCCAATTCCAGCGCATCGGCTGTTTCGGCCGCTGGGGTAACCCTTACAAGACGATGTCGCGCGATTACGAAGCCCGGACGCTCGAGGCGTTTTACGGATTTCTCGAGAAAGGCTTCGTCTACCGCGGCCTCAAGCCGGTTTACTGGTGCATCCATGACCGAACAGCACTCGCCGAGGCCGAAGTCGAGTACGAAATGCACGTCAGCCCCTCCATTTTTGTGCGCTACCGGCTCACTTCCCCACCCGAAGCGCTGGACCCGGCACTCGCAGGCAGAGAGGCCTACACCATCATCTGGACCACGACCCCCTGGACACTTCCTGCGTCCATGGCTGTGGCTTTTCATCCGGATTTCGAGTATGTCGCGCTTGCGGCAAGCAGCGATCCAAAATCAGCGGTCAAGCCGACCGATCCGGTCTACATCGTCGCCGCCGAACTTGCTCCATCCGTTGTCGCCTCGTGCCGGCTTGGTTTGGTCGAGGAACTTGCCCGGTTCAAAGGCACCAAGCTGGAACGGGTCACCTTCAAACATCCCTTCCTCGAACGGAGCATCCTCGGCGTTCTGGGGACCTATGTCACCGCAGATACGGGCACCGGCGCGGTTCACACCGCTCCCTCGCATGGCGCGGACGATTTCTACACCGGCCAGCGCTACGATCTCGACCAGACCTGCCGCGTGGACTCTTCGGGCCATCTGCATGTTGACCACGACACATGGCCGCTGGCTACCCTGCCGCCCTTTGAAGGAAAAACGGTGTGGTCGGCGAATCCCATCGTTTTGGCGATGCTCGAGGAACAGCGAGCGCTCATGGCATCGTCCGATCTTGAGCATTCCTATCCGCACTGTTGGCGCTGTCATAACCCGGTGATCTTTCGTGCCACGGAGCAATGGTTCATCAGCCTGGAAACGCCGATGAAGCGTGCCGACCGCTCCGAGACCACATTCCGGCAACTATCGATTGAGGAGATCGATCGCGTCGTCTGGGATCCATCGTGGGGCAAAGAACGTATCACAAATATGATCGCAACGCGCCCTGACTGGTGCATCAGCCGTCAGCGCATCTGGGGTGTGCCCATCGCAGTTTTCGTGTGCGAGGAATGCCAGAACCCGATTCTCGACCCAGTGCTCAATCGCAAGATTGTCGATCTCTTTGAGCGCGAAGGCGTCGAGGCCTGGCACACAACGGACGTTGCCGCGCTGCTGCCTGCCGGCGCAAAGTGTACACATTGCGGTGGCGCCGAATTCCGCAAGGAGACAGACATTCTCGATGTCTGGTTTGACTCGGGCACCAGCTGGCTCGCCGTTTGCGAGTCGGACCTCGATCTCAAAGATGACTACGCGGCATTTCAGAAGGGCGCTCCAATTGCCGGCAAACGCGCCGAGTGCCTGTACCTCGAAGGCGGAGACCAGCATCGCGGCTGGTTCCATTCTTCCCTGCTCACCTCCGTCGCCCTCCGAGGGCGCGCGCCTTATTCGCACGTGGCGACGGCCGGCTGGACGCTCGATGAACAAGGCCGTGCCATGTCCAAATCGCTCGGCAACGGCGTCGATCCTGTCGACATTGCTGAGCGCCTCGGCGGCGAAATCGTGCGACTGTGGGTCGCGTCCATCGACTTCAGAGAGGACATGGCGGCGAGCGAGAACCTGATGCAGCGCTGCGCCGAGCTCTATCGAAAGGTGCGCAACACATTCCGGTTTCTGCTTGGCAATCTGCATGGATTCGATCCGGCGCAGCACCGCGTCGCGGAATCCGATCTTCTCCCGCTCGATCGCTACATGCTCGCCCGCACTCGCGATCTTACCGAGAAGATTCTCGGATGGTACGAGGCTTTCGAATTTCATCGCGTCTATCAGGCCGTCAACGAATTTGCCATTGTCGATCTGAGCTCTTTCTACCTCGACGTGCTCAAAGACCGCATGTACACCTTCGCGCCCACTTCGGCCGCCCGGCGTTCGGCCCAAACCGTGCTGTGGCAGATCACCGAGGCGCTGGTCCGGCTTGTCGCACCCATCCTGAGCTTTACCGCGGATGAAGTCTGGGATTATCTCCCGAAAGTCGAGGGCCGCGAAGCCAGCGTACACCTTGCGCTTTTTCCAAAACCGGAGCATATCTTCGCAGCGGACCCTGCCCCTCTGCTGGAAGAATGGAAACAGATCTTTGCTGTACGAGACGAAGTGATGCGCGTGCTTGAAGAAGCGCGTCAGGAAAAGCGCATCGGCAAGGGGCTCGAAGCAGAAATTGAAATTGCGGCGAGTGGCGACTTGCTCAAGTTGCTTCAGAGTCACGCCGCAGGGCTTAAAGAGATCATGAACGTATCCGCCGTGAGGGTCGTCGAAGGCTCGGAACTTGCAGCCAAAGCCCTGCCAGCAAGTGGACACAAGTGTGCACGCTGCTGGAATTTCATGCCTGAAGTTTCTGATTACGGCATCTGGAAAAACGTCTGCACCCGATGCCACCAAGCATTGAAGGAAATGGGCATCGATCCACCCCCGGAGGCCGCATCGTGACATTCGTTGCGCCGCGCCGCCTGCACTGGTTGCTGCTTATCTCCGCCGCGATCATCTTTCTTGATCGACTGACGAAGACGCTGGTGAGTGCGCGCATACCTATCGGCGAAGCGATCCCGGTGATCCCGCACTTTCTGCGTATCTCGCACTGGACCAATGAGGGCGCGGCGTTTTCGCTTTTCGCGGACTCGACTTCTCCCAACACGGTTCGCTGGGGCCTTATCTCTTTCTCGCTTCTCGCGGCACTCGTTGTGCTTGTGGCGCTGGTCCGGATAGGCAACCGCATCACCCTTGCATCGATTGCACTGGCGCTCGTCTTTGCCGGAGCACTCGGCAATGTGCACGACCGCATCGTCTACGGTTCCGTCGTTGACTTTATTGAAGTTCATATCTTCGGTTATCACTGGCCCGACTTCAATGTCGCTGACAGTGCAATCGTTACCGGCGCGTGCCTGTTGTTGCTGGATTCATTGCTGCCGAAAAGAAATCTTGCGCCAAGCGACGGATGCTCGACAGAACAACCAAGTTAGCTCTCCTCTTCCGAGGGCGGAAACAGGACGCGGGGGATCCTCTCATAGGCTCCCTAGGCGACGAGATGCCACCATCCCCTCTTGCGTAGCTCAATCGTTTCACTTGGTCACAATCTTCGATACATCTGTAGCCGCTCGATGCGACTGCGTCATACAATATGAACGGTGCATTACTCACTGAGGGAGCCTGTCTAAATTCAGAAGGAGAACCTTCCCAATACGGGGCGCACCACTTTGGGCCGCGAATCGCAATACACGAAAACAACGAGGACCTCAGAATGAAGTGTAGTTCCCTCCCCTCTTTGCGCTCGGCGTTTCTTGCCGGCGCTATGCTTGCTTGCTTTTTCCCAAACTTTGTCAATTCGGCGAATGCCCAACGTCTCCCGTCGACAGTAATTCCCGAACACTATGCGCTTACTTTGACGCCCGATCTGAAGAATGCCACTTTCGCAGGCGTTGAATCGATTGACCTGGTACTCAAGAATCCGACGAATTCAATCACCCTCAACTCCGCCGAAATTGCCTTTCAAGCGGTCGAAGTTACTGACGGCGGCAAACAGCAGACAGCCACAGTCACACTCGACGCGAACAACCAACAAGCGACCTTCCACTTCTCTCGAATGCTTCCCGCTGGCAAAGCGACGCTTGCAATCCGCTACACGGGCATCCTGAACAATGAGTTGCGCGGCTTCTATCTATCCAAGACTGAACGCCGCAACTACGCGGTCACACAATTTGAGGCAACCGACGCGCGACGCGCGTTTCCGTCGTTTGACGAGCCGGCATTAAAGGCAACCTTCGATGTATCGCTTGTGGTCGACACCGGCGACACAGCCATCTCGAATAGCCCAATTTCCAATGACACGCCGGGGCCGGGCGACGGCAAGCACACCATTACCTTTCTAACCACGCCAAAAATGTCCGCTTATCTGCTGGCGTTTCTGGTGGGCGACTTTCAGTGCATATCCGGCGAACAGGATGGTGTGGCTATTCGCTCTTGCGCAACGCCCGACAAAGTCGGTCTCACGCCATATAGCGTGGAAGTTGCCAAATTCATGCTGCATTACTACAACACTTACTTTGGCATTCCCTATCCGCTGAAGAAACTCGACCTCATCGCCATTCCCGATTTTGAAGCTGGCGCCATGGAAAATTTCGGCGCAATTACTTATCGAGAAACCACGCTTCTCCTTGACCAGAAGACTGCATCCATCGACGCCAAGCGGCAAGTCGCCGTCGACGTCGCGCATGAAATGGCGCATCAGTGGTTCGGAGACCTGGTAACGATGCAATGGTGGGACAACATCTGGCTGAATGAAGGATTCGCCACGTGGATGGAGAACAAATCTGTCGCTGCCATGTATCCGGAATGGCACATGGATGAGATCGTGGCCGCCGATCTGGATACAACCTTGAACGTCGATGCGGCACCGACAACACGGCCTATTCGCGCGAAAGCAGACACCCCCGACGAAATCAACCAGATGTTCGATTCCATCGCCTATAATAAGGCCGGTCATGTCCTGGTCTCCGTCGAAAATTTCGTCGGACCGGAGAACTTTCGCAAGGGCGTCCACAATTATCTGGCCGCACACCTTTACTCGAACGCCACAGCCGAAGACTTTTGGAATGCGGAAGCCGCTGCGAGCCATAAGCCAGTTGATCGCATCATGGATAGCCTGGTGGCCCAGCCCGGTGTACCGGTCTTGACGTTTGGCGAGCCGACTTCCGGTGAGGTCCCTGTTTCGCAAATGCGTTTCTACCTCAGTCCGAGCATTCAACCGGATGGGAAACAGAAATGGGTTCTTCCAGTTTGCTTCAAAAGGGACGCCTCCGGCCAGAGATGCGAGGTGCTGAATCCCGATTCGACGAAGCTGCAGGTTCCGTCCGATGCCGTCTTCTTCGCGAATGCCGGTGGCACAGGGTACTACCGCAGTATCTATCCTTCCAGCACTTACAAGTCGCTCGTTGAGAATGTGGAAGCCCGATTCTCGCCGCCGGAGCGGATAAGTCTGATCGGTGACGAATGGGCTCAGCTTCGCGCAAACAAGGCCTCGGCCGGGGAGTATCTCGACCTGGTTGCTGCGGTGGAAGACGATCCGAGTGCCAGGGTTTTGGCGTCTGCGCTAGATGGCGTCAGCATCTTATACGTCCGCGTGGCATCGTCCCCGCAGGAAAAGGATGCTCTTGCCGCTTGGATCCGCAACACATTTGCTCCGCGCTATGCGAAGCTAGGGCCACCGTCGGCTCAAGACACGCCGAATACCCGCGAATTGCGTGCCCAGCTTTTTGGCGTCCTCGGCTTCTATGGCAAGGATCCCTCGATTCTTGCCGAGGCGCGTGCGCTGGCAGAAAAGTATTTGGCCGATCCTACTTCGGTCGATCCAACCCTTAGGGAGACTGCACTCGCAGTAGCCGCGCGCAATGGCGATGCCCAACTCTTCGACCAGCTGCTGCACGTCTACGAAACGTCGACCAATCCTGAATTTCAAACCAGTGCGTTGCGGCGGTTGGCGGAATTTGAAGACCCCAAGCTTGTGCAGCGTGCTCTCGACCTTGCTGTTTCGAATAAAGTTCGCAACCAGGATGCGGCTTTTCAGCTTTCGATGGCGCTGACAGATGACCAAAATCGACGTCAGGCGTGGCAATTTATCCAGACCCATTGGGATCAGGTACAAGCCCAATTTACAGCCAACATGGGTGCAACGCTGGTGGGATCGACCCAGGCCTTCTGTTCTCAAGCGGACCGCGATAATGTAGAGCGATTCTTCGCGACTCACAAGGTTGCTGCCTCGGATCAGGCTCTAAAGCATGCCATCGAGCACATCAACGGCTGCGTTGAGCTGCGTGCTCTGCAGGAGCCTGAACTCAAGACATGGCTCGCTTCGCAACCACGCCTCGGGTTTTAGATCTGACGATTCTGATCGCGATGGGCAGGTTTGGTCGCATTCGATCTAACCATTCGGATGGAAGTTAGAGAGTTTAGACGTACTAAACAAAAACTCTCCCGCCTCGGCTTTATTGCTGCTGAAGCGGGGGAGTCTTTTGACCGAATTAACTAAGCTATTTTTCCGTAAAATTGATGACCAGGTTCACATCCACCGGCACATTCTGATCGTCGAGTGTGCCCGGCACGAAGCGATACTGGCGAACTGCGGTCAGCACGCGCGCATCAACTGTCTGGCTAACCGACTTAACCAGATGAACATTTTGCGGAGCCCCGCTCTCATCTACTCGAAAACTAACAACCATGTGTTGCGCGGCAAGACCTTGGGTTGGGAAATCGGCCGCTGACACGGCGAGTGTCGGCTCCGAAATCAGCTTTGGCCAGGTAACACCGGTGCTGATGCGGCGTGCATGAGTTGTCGTGTCTGCATCTGTTGCGGGCTGGGCAGTGGCCGGTGAAGCCATAGCTGCAGCGTCGTTGTGGGCTACCAGCGTGACACTCTGGCCCTTCGTTCCTGCATGGGCCTGGAGCAGGACGGTGGAGAGAAAGAGCGTGGACATAATTATTGTGCGCATGATTGTTCTCCAAATGGTCAAGAGTGACCATCACCAATTTACTTCTTTATTGAAACAATTGTCAATACAATTTTTAAGAAAGTTTAGTTTCAAAAGCTTAAAGTCACTCGAACTCTAAGTTTCAGATAAATGGCGATTCCAACAGGCCAACTCGAAATGCATCGCTTCCCTTGCATCCTTGATGCTGTAATCCATGGGTTTCGAGCCCTGGCAGTTAAATGTCCCTGATATCCACAGACTTGTCGGATTCAGGTCGTCGGATTCGATTCGCTACCATAAAACCCATGGCTCAATTTCTCCCCGGGCAAACGTTGTTGATTGATGCCGATGACACGTTGTGGGAAAACAACGTTTACTTCGAGCGCGCAATTGCCGCGTTCATTGGCTATCTAAATCACCGGACTTACTCATCTGTAGAAGTGAGGAAGACTCTCAACGCTGTTGAACGAGAGACGATTCTCGAACATGGCTATGGGCTCACCAGTTTCACGCGTTCACTTCTCACTTGTTTTGAGCGGCTGAGCCAATCGCTTATTACCGAAGACCATCGGCGCCGTGTCACAGGATTTGCGCAGGCGATCGCGGAACAGGAGATTGAGCTGCTGCCGGGAGTGGATGAAACTCTGGCCCAACTCTCCTCACGCCACAAGCTGATTCTTATGACCAAGGGCAACCACGCCGAACAAGCCGACAAACTGGCACGCTCTGGCCTTGCCGTAAACTTCAATGCGGTTGAAATTGTTAAGGAGAAAGACCCGGCCGCCTATCGAGCTGTGATGGAACGATACGAACTTGCGCCGCATACCAGCTGGATGATAGGCAACAGCCCGAAAAGCGACATTAACCCCGCGCTCGCAGCCGGCCTGAATGCAGTTTTTCTGTTTCACAAGGACACGTGGGTTCTAGAACACGCGGAGATCGATCCGGTGCCCGAAGGCCAGCACTTACTTGAACTCGATTCCTTTCCCAGTCTCTGTGCTATTTTCTAGCTAAGTGGAATCGTGAGGTGACCTGCAGTGGACCGGACTCCGATCCCGCCAGTCGCAAGATACAAAGCATCCTACCCCCCACCGCCTCGTTTGAATTGGGCAGTCCTTTTTGTCGCTATTGCCGGCTCCGAGGGAATCGTTCTCTGGCTTGTACCGCAGCCCTATCGCGAGTTCCTTGTGAACCTCGTGATCGCGGCATGGCCAATCTATCTTTGTATATGGATTCGAAAGATTGATGACCAATCTCTATCTCTCTATTGGGCTCTTGCTTCGTTTGCCACAGGATTTCTTTTCTCGTGGCTCTTATGGGTCGTTGTAATCTTCGAGATTCGCGAAGAGTTGCTCGATCATTACAACCGACGCGAGCCGATCGGTCTTCGACTCAATTTGATCATGACGACCTTGTTTTCCTTCGTCTACTTTCAATATCAATTGAATCGAATCGCAAGAGAAAAGGCCCAGGAGACCGAAGCACTGGCGGTGAGCAGCCGCCGGTCCATCGTCGAATAAATCGACAGCCCTTCTAAAAGTAAATACAACCATTTGGGGAGATGGGATCGGCCCCGGACAGACATCGGATTTCATCGCTGCATTTCACCAAGAATTCCTTGACGATCCATCGAGGAAACGGGCAGAATTGGGACCACCGGGGTAGCTAAGCTTGACGCGATTCTGAAACAGGCTTTGCAGCCTGGGTGAGAGGTGTCATATAGCCTGCAGTCGAGTTCGAAAACTAGAGTTTGGGATGAATTACTAAGTCGTGGTCCATGAATCCCGCTGTGGCTTAAGGATTCGCTAGTTAGCTTCAATATCTCGCTTGGATCGTATGATCGACGCAAGTCACGGCGTCGGAGTTGATTTGAATCTTGGATGCAGTTCTTTTCTGTAGAAGCAGATTGCAAAGGTTCTCTGTGAAAGCACCCCGGGTTGGGACTGGATTTCTTCATTTGCACCCTGTAGGCCGAAAGCACTCATGCTCTTGGGGGGCGTATGGAACCTAGGAAGTACGTTGCCTACAACCAGACCCGAGACAGCCTTCTTAGTTCATCGGTTACGTCAGTAAACGCCGGCCTTGAGCCCTTAAAGGTTTTGAAGGTGCTCATTGAAGGCCTCCCGGCAAATTCCCGCACCGGTCTTTGGCTGACAAACTTCAAGGGTGTTCCTGTCGCGCGAACTCTCTCTCCTTTTGACCTGGTTTATCTGGATAAGGACAATAGGGTCGTTCAGGGAGTGGAGCTATCCAAAGATGGAGAATTTGCCCCCTCCAAAGGTCAGCCTGCGAGTGCTCTTGTCCTTCCGTCCAAGTCCTTAACGACCTCACGGACAAAGGAGGGAGATCAGCTCGAACTTCGTGTCGTTGAACTCGAGGCACAACCCGAACAAGTGCCGGCTCCAGTTGCGCTCCCTCCGACTCCAGCTGACCTAGCACCAAGTCAACCGATCGAACCTAGTCCAGCCGAACCGTCCCCAAGCGCTCGCTTCTTTTCATCTGGCGCGAGCGCTGTAGAAGCGCCGATTTCATCGGCGGAGTTCAGAGTTTCTCCCACGCCAATTTCCTTTCCGGATGCGGCTGCGACGGAGAGTGTCACGCCATCGGAGCGTCCCGAAGCTGAGGCAGTCGAACTCCCGATCGCCCCGGTTCCAAAACCGCAGAGCGAACCTTTTTGGACCGAAAAAAAATCGTACGCACGCACCCTGGTCCCCGAAACACCGGCTCCCGCACCAGAACCTCCGTCGCCGGTCGAACCGTTGCCGAATGCGGAGGTAGCGCTTCCATCTGCAGTCCCGCCGCTTGCGATTCAGGAGGCGCCAGTTTCCGTTCCCCAATATGGGGATTATGGGCCGGTTCCAAGAAGGAAGTACACATGGAAGATTCGGCTTCTGCGCTGGCTTTTCCCCGAATTAGTCATAGGAGAAGCTGAAAGACCGCGCGATCGGCGGCGTGCCGACCGGCAGTCCTTGCCGGGGTTGATAGCTTATTACTTCACCGGTGGGGCCCCTGAGCCACACAAGATAAGCAACATCAGCGTCACGGGATTCTACTTGCACACAGACGAGCGCTGGATGCCCGGAACGGTCGTGCGCATGACCTTGCAGCGGGTAGGCTCCAAAGGCGACGATCCCTCAGATATTATCAGCGTGAATTCAAAGATCGTTCGCTGGGGAGCGGACGGCGAAGGATTCGAATTTATCCTGACAGACTTGGATGAGTAACTTCAGCCAGCCCTCGTAAATCAGGAATTCAGGCCGAATATCTCACAATCCGACAAGGACCTCTCGGGCCTATCCGGCCTACGGATAAACAGTCGGTGCTGGAAGATTCGAAGAAGCATAATCTCATCGCCATGCTTGACTCGGATCAAGCCGTTCTGTTGTACTTCAATCACCGTCATGCAATTTTGTAACATTGCCACGATCTTTCACTTGGTCATCTGTAGGACCGCGCCCACTCCCGCCTTTCGAATTAGACTTCACAACTCACACGGGAACAAAGCCTGACGAAGCAGAGATAGCAGCCATCTGAAATTCAGGCCACCTCCCACAGTTGCGGCAGGTGGCTTTCGCATTCTTAGTTCACTTTTCGATTCAGGAGATTGTCTTGGAATCCGTAAGCCTCTCCAGTATTCAGGTGGCACGCGCGCGCATCGGCGAGGCAATTCACGTCTCCCCTTGTCATCTGTCTCACCACCTTTCCGAGCTCGTCGGTTTGCCCCTGCACCTCAAGCTGGAAAATCTCCAGCGCACCGGTTCATTCAAGGAGCGCGGCGCACTCAACAAGCTACTCACCCTGTCTGAGACGGAACGGAAGCGCGGCGTCATCGCAGCGAGCGCGGGCAATCATGCGCAGGGCGTCGCATTCCATGCTGCGGCTCGCGGCATTCGGGCCCAGATTGTCATGCCGTTGGCCACGCCGCTCGTGAAAGTGGCGGCAACACGAAGTTACGGCGCCGAAGTGATTCTTCACGGCGCCAGCTATGACGAAGCCTGCGAGGAAGCGCTGCGCCGTCGTCTCGAAGAGGGGTGCACCTTCATCCATCCGTTCGACGATCCTGAAGTGATTGCCGGCCAAGGCACGATCGCCCTCGAACTGCTCGAACAGGTCCCCGACATTGAGGCCGTCGTGGTCCCCATCGGCGGTGGCGGCCTCATCGCGGGCATCGCCTGTGCGTTGAAGGAGACCAATTCGCGGATCCGTGTGATCGGGGTTGAGCCAGAAAAGCTGCCATCCATGCTACGAGCCCGCGAAGCCGGAAAGCCGGTCACTATCGCTCCTGAAGCCACCATTGCCGACGGCATTGCTGTGCGCCGTGCAGGCGATCTCACACTTCCTTTGGTTCGTCGCTATGTGGACGAGATCGTCACTGTCGACGACGAAGAGATTGCTAGCGCCATTCTGATGCTCCTGGAGCAGGAAAAAACTCTGGCCGAAGGCGCCGGCGCGGCGGCACTTGCTGCGGTCGTCCAGGCCAAAACGAACCTGCGTCATCGCCGTACGGTGGTGCTGGTGTGCGGCGGCAACATCGACGTTACTTTGCTCGCCAAGATCATCGAGCGCGGCCTGGTCAAAGACGGCCGACTTCTCCGCGTTCGCGTCTATTTGCAGGATCGCCCCGGTGCTCTGCTCCATCTCACCGAGATCCTTGCCCGCGAGCGGGCCAACATCGTCGAGACACTCCATAATCGCGCTTACTACGGCGTGAGCCTTGGCGAGACCGTTATCGACGTCACCCTTGAGACACGCGGAGCCACGCACATTACTGCCATCAGTCACGCTCTGCGCGAAGCCGGCTTCCGCTTCGAGCGGATCCAGTAGGACCCCATGTATACGCCGAAATTCAATCAGGTGACCGATCGCGCCGTTCTCCTTGAGACCATGCGCGACAACTCCTTCGCAATCCTGTTCGGTCCCTTAGGTCCCTTGGTCAGAGTGGCAGGCTCTCAACCGGAGCTACCTCCGACGGCCACGCATCTGCCACTGGTTGTGAAAGACGAAGGAGAGCACGGCATCATTGAGGGACATTTCGCCAAGGCCAATCGGCACTGGCAATCGCTTGCCGGACACGAGACGCTGGTCATTTTTTCAGGACCGCATAGCTACGTCTCGCCAACCCTCTATACCGAGCCGCTTTCGGTTCCCACATGGAATTACATCGCCATCCATGCCTACGGCACGATAGAGTTGATCGAAGACGAAGACGGCAAAGATGCGTTGCTAAAAGGCCTGATCGCCTTGCATGAGCCAGCCTACGCGCACCAGTGGCGAGAAATGCCTGTCGGCTTCCGTCGCACGATGCTGGCCGGTATTGTTGGCTTTCGCATCGTGATTTCACGCCTCGAAGGCAAATTCAAAGTGAGTCAGAATCGCTCCGAGACCGAGCGGCAAAACGTGAGAACAGCACACGCCGCCGGGACCCCGGACCAGCAATTGCTTGCTGCGTGGATGCAGCGTTTGAGCGGTTGAAACGGGCTGGGACCATCGAAATACAAAAGGCTCATTTTCACTCAGTTCAGTCGCTTCCGGGCCACCTCCCATCGTCCCGCGGCTCAGTCTGCTTTTGGTATACTCAATAGGTTCACCTCGTGCGGAGGTGGCGAAATTGGCAGACGCACTAGCTTGAGGTGCTAGCGCCGCAAGGCATAGGGGTTCAAGTCCCCTCCTCCGCACCAAAGAGTTTGCCGATCCGGTCAAGCCGGACGGGTCTTGGAAAGCAGCTGAAGCAATGCAAATTTTCTTCTACTTCGTCATCGTGATCCATGTCATCGTCAGCCTGTTTCTGATTGGAGTCGTCCTGCTGCAGCAGGGCCGCTCGGCTGACCTCGCAGGCGCCTTTGGTGGCCAGGGTTCGCAGACCGCATTCGGTCCTCGCGCAGCGGCCAACGTGCTCACGAAGCTCACAAGCTGGTCGGCGGTGATCTTCATGTGCACATCGCTCACCCTGACGGTTCTCTACGTACGCGGAGCGAGCCATAACCACTCCGTGCTCGACGACACCAAGCCAGCGTCAGCCCCGGCGAAATCCGGCAAGTAAGATCCTGAAATTCGGCGCAAGCCTCTCTGTCACCACGCTCCTGTCAAGGCGTCTCTCGCGATCCTCTCTCAATGGTCCAACGAGACGTCTCCCTTTAGAATCGGAGCATGATCCTCGAGACGTTCCCTGTCGGACCGCTGCAGTGCAACTGCACTCTTCTTGGCGATGAAACTGCCGGCGAGGCGATCGTGATCGATCCCGGAGACGAGATCGGCCGGATTCACCGCAGGCTGGGCGACCTCGGCCTCAAACTCCGCCAGATTCTCGTCACGCACGCCCACATAGATCATGTCGGAGGGGCCCTGAAGCTCAAGCGCCTCACGGGTGCCCCCATTTTTCTGAATGAGAACGATCTTCCCTTGCTCCAGATGATGGACGAGCAAGCAGCCTGGATCGGCATTCCGACACCGGAAGTTGCGCTCCCGGATGAGGGCCTGATGGATGGCCAGTCCGTTGGCCTTGACGGCTACCCAGCTGAGGTCATTCATACTCCCGGTCATACACAGGGATCTGTCTGCCTCTATTTCGCTCCGTTGAAGATGGTCGCGGCGGGAGACACGCTTTTCTCTGGGAGCATCGGCCGCACCGATCTACCCGGCGGAAACTCCGAGCAGATCATCGATTCGATCCATTCCCGTCTGCTCAAATTGCCGGATACGACGAAGGTGATTCCAGGTCATGGACCCTTCACAACGATTGGTGCCGAGCGACGAGCGAATCCGTTTCTCCGCTCGTAACAATCTCCAAATATTACGTAGATAAGTTATTTATTTTCAATCGATTTATACATCTACTCAAAGTCATCCTTTATGCGCATTTCATGTTTTGTTACTACCTTGATGCGTTCCCAAAAAGTTAATGAGTATGGTTACTGCTGTACTGAACTCATGTTCCAGCCCGAGAAGGCTCAGGACCAACCAGCCCGATTCTTCCATGCCGAAAAAGTAGCCCGGATGGACCCAGACGCCGCACCCCAGCAGCTCTCGCACGGTCCATTCATCGGGTTGCAGCGCGGGAATCCGTAGCACCGCATACCAGCCCCCTTCAACCTCCAATCGCCGAAGCGCCTCGTACCCGCGCAGCTGGCGATCCAGTTCAGCAAGATTCGCCGCGACTCGGGCGCGAATCTGCTTTTGAATTGCTTCTCGTCCCGCAAGCCAGGCAGGCAGCGCCCCCTGCACTGGGGCATTCATTGAAAGGAAAGTATCGGCGATGACCTCCAGCCGGTCCATTGCTTGAACGCGCTCTGGTCCTGTCGCGACGATCCAGGCCGCCTTCATCTGCGGCAGTCCGGCAATCTTGCTCAGGCCGCTCACCACGTAGACAGGGACGCCTTCAAGGCCTTCCGCAAAGCTCTCCGCGGTGCCCTGGAACCCATAGTCCTGGAACTGGTAATCAAGGAAGACTTCATCGACGACGAGTGAAAGATCGAATTCTTTGCACAGCCGCGCAAATTCCTGCGCTTCCCACTTCTTCGTGAAGTGGCCTGTCGGGTTGTTTGGGTGGACCAGAACGATCGCCCGGGTGTCGGGCGAAATGGCTCTTCGAAATCCCTCCGCATCGATCTGCCAGCCGTGGTCATAAACCAGCGGGGCAGGTTTGACCCGGACATCAGCCAGATCGGCCAGAAAGTCGAACAACGGGTAGCTCGGCTGCGGGACCAGCACCTCGCTTCCCGGATCGCAGAGGAGCCGGAATAGGTAGCTGTAAGCCTCGCTTGTGCTGGTCGTCAGAACGATCTGCCCGGGGTCAAGCGGGACACCGAGGTCCGCGTAATACCTGCACACGGCCTCGCGCGCAGGCGCCAGTCCCTTAGGCTGCGGATCATAGTCCAGCGAACAATCATCCACGAGCGAAGCCAAAAGATCCCGGTCATATTGAAACCCGCAGCGCGTCGGATTTGAGACGGTCAGATCTGCAATCGGCAAACCGGCTTCGATGCGCTGCCGGTGCGCGCGCGAAAGATCATTCTCTTCGGTGTTCCAATTCGTTCTGCGCGAAAATCGTGTCATGCTCAGTTGAAATCCACATTCAGTTCAAAATCTCACCCGACACGCTGCGAAACCCTGCAGCGCCATGCGCCTCAACCCCATCATGCACAATAGAAGCAGGCGTTCCTAACACGATACACGGGCAGCGTTTTTGGAGGAGAATTGGCAATTCGCGCGGTGATCTTCGACTACGGAATGGTTCTCACCGCGGCACCCGACGCAGAAGCTCACGCAGCGATGGTCCGAATCACAGGGCTCCCTGTCGAACGTTTCGAGAGCCTCTATTGGAACGACCGTCATGCCTATGACGAAGGCAAATTGTCAGGAATCACATTCTGGCAGAAGTTCCTGCGTGATGCCCAAATTGAAGCCGACCAATCCAAGGTTGAAGAGCTCAACAGCCTCGACGCCCGCATGTGGACCACGCAAAACCCTGCCATGGTCGCGTGGCAAGAGCGGCTGAAGCAGCACGGCGTGCTGACGGCAATCCTCTCCAACATGGGCGATTCGGTACTTGCCAACATTCAGCGCGAATTCGATTGGATCAACGGATTTGACGTCCTGGTTTGGAGCTATCAATTACACATAGCCAAACCGGACCCGAACATCTATCTGCACACTCTGCAACGGCTCGGTACGCGTCCCGAAGAGACTCTTTTTATCGATGACAAGCGAGTCAATGTCGATGCAGCGATCGCGCTGGGAATGAAGGCAATTGAATTCTCAACAGTCGAACAACTTCGAAAAGATCTCTTAGCTGCCGACCTGGATCTCGAGCTGCCGCTGCCTTGAGAAGAGGCTGTCGTGCGAGCCTCACCTTGCGACTCGCTTGCCGAGATGATAAGCGATTCCAGCGTTGTGGGACATGACATCCAGGCCGGGGTTGTTTGGCGTCATGAACGCATTTGAGAAATGAAAATCGCTGTAGCCTACGCGCGTGTCGTAGCGATCGGTCAACTTGATTTGCATGCCCAAGCCTATCTGCAGGCTGAAGTTCTGATAAGACGCGTAGTTTGAGAGCGCCTTGCGAGTGAAGCCGAGCATGCCTCCCTTCATGATGAAGTAAGGCTTGAAGCTCTTGTCGCTCCGCCACATCATACGGAGGCCGATGGGCGTAATCCCGACTCCCAGCACGACCCGCTTTGCCGTTGTGAGCGGATCGCCAAAGAGGTCTGTCTTCGCCGGTTGAACGAGAATCACGACCGGCAAAACCTCTCCCACATAATCCATTTGAGCTCCGAGAGTGCGGCCCCATGAATGACGGTCGTACTCAAATCCCCCGGTGTAGAAATCGCTCCACCACGTGAAGGCAAAGATGTGGTAGTGGCCAAAGGAGCTCAACCCTTCCAAGGTGATCTCGCTTTCCACCGGTTGCTTTGAAGCAGTCCTTCCCTCTGACTCAATATTCGACCCGCGAGACACTTCGTCCTGCGTTCCTGACAATACGTTTCTGTCTGGGTTTTGGAGAGTTACCGGCTCTCGCGACCTTGTAATTTGGCTGGCGAGAAGACAGAGTCCTATCAACGTGCATAGGTGGCAGATGCGCGTGTTCCCCGGAGCCGAAAGCCCCGCGTTGTTGCACGACCAAGCAATGGTCGCCTATCAATTCTCTGCACAAAGAGGCACCTATGAAGCGGAATTGGACGAAACGGGACCCAGACCCTTGCGACCGGGTGAATCCTGCCCGGCAGTATATAGTCCTCAATTCGAGTTGGACGCGGGAAGTGTAGTTTGGGGGTGCTTGCGAAATCACCCGCCGGTAATCGAATGATCCCTGGCCCGCGATCGCCAATCAGGTCAAAACAGCGCGTGGCTGTGGACACGGCTTCAATCGACCCGGTAGTGCTCGGTGGCCCCGGTGTTCTACACTTGCTTGCCTTTGATAATTCGTCCAGCTCAATCGTGTAACTGGCTGGAAAGTTCCAAACTAACTCGAATCCGGCGGCTTCGTAATTCACCGCAGCCGCCCTGTCAACCTGCAAGGGGCCAGAATGAAGTTCAAAAACGTTCTCATGAACGCACCAATCTCCGCCCTGTGTGCGGCGATTCTATGTTTTGGGGCATCGGTCGCAGTTGCGCAGGCTATCCCGCAAGTGACGGGCGACGCCCGGGTCGACAAGCTCCTCAGCCAGATGACCCTTGAAGAGAAGCTGACACTGATTCATGGCACAAGCGAAGATCCCTCTGTGTACCAGGGCCAGGCTGGTTATCTTGCCGGCATTCCGCGCCTGGGTATTCCTGGCCTCCGCTTTGCGGACGGACCTCCAGGCGTGCTGACGCGCCATCCTTCGCAGGGCGAAACGGCCACGATGGGCGTCGCCGCAACCTTCAGTGTGAAAGACGCTGAAGACAACGGCGTCGTGATTGGCCGCGAAGACCGCGCTCTTGGCATCGATGTCTCTCTCCAGCCATTCGTCAACATCGATCGCGATCTCGAATTTGGCCGCGGGTACAACACGTTTGGCGAGGATCCGTTCCTCACCAGCCAAATGGGCGTAGCAGAAGTGAAAGGCATTCAAGCGCAGCATGTGATGGCGCAAATCAAGCACTACGTCGCCTACGACTCGAACGCAACCAATATCTTTGTCGATGACCAGACGCTCCATGAGGTCTACGTGGCTCCCTTCGATGCCGCGGTCAAGGCGGGCGTCTCGTCGATCATGTGTTCCTACAATCGCGTCAACGGCACGTTTGCCTGCGGCAACGAGTCAACACTGACGCGAATTCTTCGAGACGAGATCGGGTTCAAGGGATTCGTAACTTCGGATTGGGGCGCAACCCACGCGGTCAACTTCATCAACGCCGGCCTGGATATGGAGATGCCGGGAGGCCAGCCCGGACCGATGGGCTCTTTCATCCCCTCGTTCTTTGACTCGCTGCCCCCTCCGCCACCGTTGCACATCGACCCCAAGGCAGCTGCGGAAATGAATGAGGCAATGTTCGGCGGCCACATTCCTGAAGAACCTGCTCCCACCCGCGAAGCCGGCGGCGATTTCGGAGTGAAACTCAATCCGGAGAAAATGCCCGATGCCCTGAAGGACGGCAGCGTCAACGAAGCAGCTGTGACCCGCGCCGCCAGCCGTGTGCTCTATGAGATCGTGCACTTCGGCTACCTCGATGGCCAGTCAAAGCACGAAGTCACACCGCAGGCCATCGATGCCAATGCGAAGATCATCGAGAAAACGGGTGAAGACGCTGCGGTCCTCCTGAAGAATGAGGGAGGCGTGCTGCCTTTGAAGGCCGCCGATCTCGACTCCGTGGTTCTCATTGGCCCCACCGCTGCCCAGGTCGACTCAATCGGCATCAACGGCGAGCGGTCCGTTGGCTTGCCTTCGCGCCAGATCGGCCCATTGGCAGCAATGAAACATATCTCCGGCAACTCCGATATCGGATTCGCCGTGGATGACGACATGACGGGGACACCAATTCCAACAAGCGCCCTCAGCCACGACGGCCAACCCGGACTCGAGCGGACTGGATCGGGCGCTTCACAGACCGATCCCCAGCTGAACTTCACCGTGAAAAACGGCAAGGCTCTGCCTCCGAATTCTGTTGTCACCTGGAAAGGTACACTCACGGTTCCCGACGCAGGAAGCTACTGGCTCTATCTGCAGGCCCTCGGAACCAACGCTCGCCTCTCTCTCGACGGCAAGCGACTCGCGGGAACAGGCGCTTTCCAAGGCGGCGTGCATGGCGACATCCTGCAAGCCAACCAGGACAACGCGATCCCCACAACAGACGGCCTTGACAATGTACGTCGCGCGGTCGATCTTACCGCGGGGCCGCATGCGATCGAAATCACCACCAGCCTCGACAGTTCGAATGCACCCGTTCAAGTCCGCCTCAGTTGGTACACACCCGAGCAGCGCAAGACGGACCACGAAGCCGCCATCGCCGCAGCGAAAAACGCCAAAATCGCGGTTGTCTTCTTGTGGACGCGCCTCGAGCCGGTCTTCGGCCTGCCCGGCGATCAAAACAAGCTTGTCGAGGAAGTCGCAGCCGTCAATCCCAACACTGTCGTCGTGCTCAACACGAGCCAGCCCGTCGCCCTGCCGTGGATCGACAAGGTGAAAGCGGTACTTGAGATGTGGTGGCCGGGCGATGAAGGTGGATGGTCCACGGCAAATCTGCTTCTGGGCAAGACCAGTCCCGCCGGCCGTCTCCCTGTCACCTGGGGCAAGAGCCTCTCAGATTACCCGGCCACGAATCCGAAGTATCCCGAGCGCTCACACAAGGGCGTCGATGGCAAAACCACCTACAGCGAAGGCGTCAACGTTGGCTATCGCTGGTTTGACAAGGAGAATATCGAACCGCTCTTTGCTTTCGGCCACGGCCTGAGCTACACGACCTTCGCGTACTCCGCCCTTGCCGTTGAGAGGGCCACTGATGGCGGCCTCAATGTACACGTCGCCATCAAGAATACCGGGAACGCTGATTCAGACGAAGTGCCGCAGGTCTATCTCGGCGCACCCAGCGAAATTCCACCGGGTGTGCAGTTCCCCGTCCGAGAGCTCGTCGCCTTCGACCGGATTCACCTGGCTGCCGGCGAATCGAAGACCCTGGAGTTACATGTCGCTCCGCGTCAGCTCGAGTATTGGTCGGTGGCAGAAACGAAGTGGCTCCGGCCCAATGGCAGTCGCATCGTCAGTGTGGGCGGCTCCTCGCGTGACCTTCGCCTGAATCAGACGATCAACTAAGCATCTCGCACAGAAACAGCAATGCCGGAACTAAGGCTCCGGCATTGCTGCATTCGAGAACTTCTCATCGTCCGCACATCTCAGTTTTCTATTCCCTGTTCCCTGCCGGGGTCCCCGGCGACAGGTCTTCGTCGCTGGGGTGGCTGTCCCCTGTCTTCAAAGCGCCACGCCCAAGCCAACCAGATTCGCGGCCGCAATGATGACGGCGATTCCAACCCAGAGTATGCGAATCGGCCGGCTGGAAACGCCTTTCCACTCGCCCAGGGCCAGTCCCACCAGTGCGCCGCACAAAACATAAATACTCATGTGCAGCATCCAGTTCACGAACGACAAATGTTGGGGAATATTCGCAGCGCCCCAAGCGTAAAAGAAGAATTGCAAATACCACATGATTCCGCCCGTCGCAGCCAGTGCCGTGTTCTTCATCAGCACAGGCCGCTCCTGTTTCAAATCTTCGCGCAGTGAGAGCCTCTTCAGCGCCGCCAGCCGGATGAAGCAATAGCCCATGTTGATCACGGCGCCGCCGCCCATGATGCACACGTAGCTTGGCAGCGCAGCGTAGAGCGGATTCACACCTAGGTTCAGCGCTGCGGCCTCCATGGGTTTCGCTGCGTCGATGGCGAACGACATGCCTGATGAAAAAATGCCGCACATGACCGCGAGCAGAAGACCAAGCGTGAGATTGAACTCCCGTATCTCGCCGCTCAATTGCAGTTCCTTTTGGTGCCCGGCGTAGGAGACGATGGCCACCCCAAGAAGTGCCACAACCACACCCGCCATGGTCAGCAGGCCGCCCCGCGTTTCAAACAGAGTTGCGAACTGGCCATGCATGATGGGAGGGATCAACGTGCCCACCACAAGCGTGACGCCAATTGCGACGCCGATCCCGAGCGACATGCCAAGGTGGCGCATGGTGAGGCCATAACTCACATTGCCCACGCCCCACATCGCGCCGAAGAGCGCCACCTTCAGCAGCAGATGCGGGCCCATCGATGCGTAGAACCCGCGAAAATCAGGAAGCAGGATCAAGCTCACGCCGATTGGCAGCAGAATCCAGGAAAAGAAGCCCGCCACGGCCCACGTGGTCTCCCACGACCATTGCTTCACCTTTTCAATCGGCGCATAAAACGAGGCGGCCATTCCAGCACCGATTACGTGCCATCCAATTCCGGCGATGACAGACGTCATTCCCTCTCTCTTTCTGCAATACCGGCCGCTCTCTTCCGCTGCCCATGCGTATTCCCATTTGAAATTGTTTCCGCAGAGAGACCTTATGGAATCGCTTGCGTCCTTGTCAAAGACAAAGTGCTTGGAAGGTCGCGTCCAAAAAACCCGGCCCAGATCCCTCTCAGACCACCTGATTCGGCCAATTACACTTTTCATATGGCACTTCGCCTGTACGTTGCCAGCACCAGCCAGGGAAAATTACGCGACTTCCGCACCGCCGCGGCGGCACACTCCGTATCCATCGATCCTCTTCCGAATCTCGAAACCATTCCCGCGCCCGAAGAGAACGGGGCCACATTCGCTGCTAACGCCGAGCTCAAAGCCGTCTACTATTCGCGCCTCGCTCCGGGAGAATTGGTCCTCGCCGACGACTCTGGACTCGAAGTCGACGCTCTTTCCGGCGCCCCCGGCGTTCGCTCGGCGCGCTTCGCAGCGGACACCGGCCTGGTGGACTCGCCCGACGCTCCGGCCGACAATACTGACGTCTGGAACAACATGCTGCTGCTGCAGAAGCTTGCCAATGTGCCCGCAGCCCAGCGCACAGCGCGCTACCGCTGCGTCCTTGTCGCTGCGCGCGATGGTGAGCCTCTCAATTCAGCAGAAGGCTCAGTCGAAGGCCTCGTTCTCGAAGCACCGCGAGGCACCGGCGGTTTTGGCTACGATCCCCTCTTCTTCCTGCCTGAACTTGACCGCACCATGGCCGAGATCGATCTCGAAACCAAGCTTTCGCTCAGCCATCGCGGGCGCGCTTTTCTGGCCCTTCTTTCCCTCCTGAGTGGCTCGACAGCCACCCGCAATTGACAGCGTCGCAAATAGCGGTCCCCGCGCCTTGACGGTCGTTATCTCGGAATCGAATAATACCGTTGAGACAAGACTTACGAATGCTTGCTTAGCCCCCACACCCCGACCGGAAAATCCAGGAGCTGCAATTCGCATGGCAACCGCCCAACATCCTTCTACGCCTGAGGTACATAGAGGCGTCAAGCCCTTGCGTGCCGGTCAGGGCATGAGTTTTCTCTGGCACAAGCTGCATTCCCTGCTGGGCATTGTCCCCATCGGCGCTTTCCTACTGGAGCACCTGCTCTCGAACTTCGAGGCCCTCAAAGGCCCCGCTGCCTACGGTGCGCAGGTCAAGTTCCTCAACGCGCTTCCTCTCGTTCGCGTTCTGGAGTGGGTCTTCATCTTCCTGCCCATCCTCTATCACGGCATTTACGGCGTCTACATCTGGCTGCGCGGCAAATCGAACATCGTCTACTATCCCTGGGCTGGCAACTGGATGTACATCGCGCAGCGCTACACCGGCCTCATCGCTTTCGCCTACATCCTCCAGCACGTGCTGCGCCAGCGATTCATGGGTATCAGCCTGCCGGAGAATCCCGGCGCCGCTTTCGCCAAGGTGCAGCACGAGCTCGCCAATCCCTGGATGCTTGCGGTCTACGTCATCGCCATGATCGCTGTCTGCTGGCACTTCGCTTATGGCATCTGGCTCTTCGCAGCCAAGTGGGGTATCACGCCCGGCGAAGTCGCGCGCAAGCGCTTCGGCTATGTCTGCGCGGCTTTCGGCATTTTGCTCTGCGCCATGGGCCTCGCCAGCATCTGGGCTTTCGTTTCGCCGAAGTACCAGAACACCCCTGACATTGTTCCTCCGGCCATCGTTCAGCTCATCGAACCTGGTCATCGCTCGACCCTGCCTATGTCGAACGAGCAAGCATCCCTGACATGGACGCAACTTCCATCTCTGACCTCAATCCCCTGAGGAGGTTTTCTATGTCCACAACTCGACTCACCAGCCCTGAGTTCCAGAAATACGCAGGCGCCGCCAACAACGCGATCGTCGAACTGAGCCGTGCTGTAGCTTCCTCCGGCCTCGATCCGGAATTGCAACAGCTCGTCAAACTGCGTGCCTCGCAAATCAACGGCTGTGCCTTCTGCACACAACTCCATCTCAACGAATCGCGCCACATGGGTATCGCCGCCCCCAAGCTTGACCTCGTCGCGGTCTGGCGTGAAGCCGGCGTCTTTTCTGAAAAGGAAAAAGCCGCACTCACCTGGACCGAGCTCCTTACGCGCCTCTCCGAGCATCACGTCTCCGACGCCGACTATGCTGCCGTTTCCGAGCACTTTTCTCGTCAGGAGCTCGCCTGGCTCAGCGCCGCAGTAGCCGTCATCAATCCATGGAACCGTATCGCCGCACCATTTCAGTACGCGCCTCCGATTCCGCGCCACCCCATTCAAGCCTCAGTTAAGGAAACTTCTCCAGAACCAGCAACCGTGTCGTAAGAATTGCGCCGCAGGCGCTCATTGCCTGGACGGCCAGTCCGAAAGGATTCGATAGAGAATGGCGGGACCAAGAATTGTCGTGATCGGCGGAGGCCTTGCTGGGCTAGCAGCCGTCATCAAAATCGCTGAAGCAGGCGGCACCGTCGATCTGTTCTCGATCGTCCCCGTCAAGCGCTCCCACTCGGTTTGCGCGCAGGGCGGCATCAACGCCGCAAAAAATCTGAAGGGAGAAGGCGACACCACCGACAAACATTTCGACGACACCATCTACGGCGGCGACTTCCTCGCCAACCAGACACCGGTGAAAGCCATGTGCGAGGCCGCACCCGGCATCATCGATCTGCTCGACCGCATGGGTGTTCCCTTCAATCGCACTCCAGAAGGACTTCTCGACTTCCGCCGCTTCGGCGGCACCCTCTACAACCGCACCGCGTTCGCGGGCGCTACGACCGGCCAGCAGCTTCTCTACGCACTCGACGAGCAGGTGCGCCGCTACGAATCGACAGGCCATGTCAACAAGTTCGAAGGCTGGGAGTTCCTCTCCGCGGTTCTCGACTCCAAAGGTCAGGCGCGCGGCATCACCGCGCTCAACCTGCGCACCATGGAACTGCGTTCTTTTCCTGCCGACGCCATCATCCTCGCCACCGGCGGCATCGGCGCGATCTTCGGGAAGAGCACAAACTCTGTCGTCTGCACCGGCTCCGCACAATCCGCGGTCTTCCAGCAGGGCGCGTATTACGCCAATGGTGAATTCATCCAGGTGCACCCCACGGCCATACCCGGCGAAGACAAGCTGCGCCTGATGTCCGAGTCCGCCCGCGGCGAAGGCGGCCGCGTCTGGGTACCGCGTACTCCCGGCGACAAACGCCCGATCAAGCAGATTCCAGAATCTGAGCGCTTCTATTTTCTCGAAGAGTGGTATCCGAAATACGGCAATCTAGTCCCCCGCGACATCGCCACCCGCGCCATTCACAAGGTCGTCTATGAAGAGCATCTCGGCATCGATGGCCAGCCCATGGTCTATCTCGACCTCACGCACATCGACCGTGAAACGCTCAACCGCAAGCTCGAGGGCATTCTCGAAATCTACGAAAAGTTTGTCGGCGACGATCCGCGCGAAGTGCCCATGAAGATCTTCCCCGGCATGCACTACACCATGGGCGGCCTCTGGGTCGACTTCAACCAGATGACCAACATCCCCGGCGTGTTTGCCGCCGGCGAGTGCGAGTACCAGTACCACGGCGCCAATCGCCTCGGCGCCAATTCGCTGGTCAGTTGCATCTTCGGCGGATTCCGCGCTGGGCCCATCGCTCTGGCCTACGCCAAAAGCCTGCCTTCTGCCGAAGGCGATGGCGGCCACGCAGCCGAGTTGAAACGCCAATCCGAAATCAACAGCAAGCTCATAAGCAATGAGGGCGCCGAGAATCCATTCAAGCTGTGGCGCGAACTCGGCGAGACCATGACCAAGCACGCGACGGTCATCCGCTACAACAAGGGACTCGAAGAGGCCGACAAGAGAATTCTCGAGTTGATGGACCGCTACAAGAAAGTGAACCTCTGCGACCGTAGCCAGTGGGCCAACACCAGCTTTGCCTTCGCGCGCCAGTTATACAACATGCTCGAGCTCTCGCGCGTCGTTGTCGGCGGAGCGATCCTGCGCGACGAATCGCGCGGCGCACACTACAAGCCGGACTTCCCCGACCGCAACGACGAAAAGTTTCTCAAGACCACCAAGGCCAGCTTCACCGGCCAGGGTTCCAAGCCGCGCTTTGAATTTGAAGCGGTCGACATCCAATACATCAAGCCGCGCCCGCGCCGTTACGACGCAACCAAGTAGATCGGCGTGGGACACAGGAAAGCGTTAGATCGGTCTGGGACACAGCAAGGCCCCGGAGGGGCCGCAGGAAAATAGCCCAGGGCAAAGCGCAGCGACGCCCTGGGTCACCGGAAGACCACCGATCGCGCCCCGTAGGGGCGGCAGGAACCAAATCGGAGGGAGCAGGGGCCTTTAGGCCCGGAAGGATCGAACGCAATCATGGCACCCAAGACCGTGCAACTCGAAATTAAGCGCCAGGCCAGCCCCGATGCATCCGCCGTGTGGGAGAAGTTCGAACTTGAATGGCGTTCCGGCATGAACGTCATCTCCGCCATGATGGAGATCGCGACCAACCCCGTCACCGCCGACGGCCGCCCCACAACGCCGATCACCTACGACTCGAATTGCCTCGAAGAAATCTGTGGTTCCTGCGCCATGCGCATCAACGGCAAGGCCCGCATGGCCTGCTCCGCGCTTGTCGAGAATCTGGAACAGCCCATCCGCGTTGAGCCCCTGTCGAAATTCCCCCTCGTCCGCGACCTCCAGGTCGACCGCTCTGTACTCTTTGAAAATCTCATGCGCGTCAAAGCCTGGGTCCCCGTCGACGGAACCTACGATCTGGGTTCCGGCCCGCGCGTCTTCCCGCAACAGCAGGAAGCCAATTATCCCCTCTCGAACTGCATCTCCTGCTGCTGCTGCATGGAGGTCTGCCCGCAATTCAACGAGGACACAAACTTCGTCGGCGCAGCCACGATTGCGCAGGTCAAGCTCTTCAACAATCACCCCACGGGCAAAGTCTTCAAGGAAGAGCGCCTGCGCGCGCTCGCCGGCGATGGCGGCATCCAGGAATGCGGCTTCGCCCAAAACTGCGTCGAAATCTGCCCCAAGCAGATTCCACTCACCAACGCCATCTCCGACGTCAGCCGCGACGTAACCGTCCAGGTTGTCAAGGACCTCCTCCGCGGATAGCGCATTCAAAGCCGACTCAGCGTCATCGGCGCACGAATGCTGACGGAGGAGAATCCTCATCCTCATGATTTAGGGACGCGGAAAAAGGCTATGAATCGGCAGATTTGGAGCGGATAACATTTCCTCGTGATACCAGAACGAGGTACACGGGAATGATCGCTGCATATTTTGATGAAAGTGCAGACGCGAAGAACGAACGGGTTTTTGCCGTGGGCGGATTCATAGGACGAAATGCGAATTGGATAGACCTGGAATTCAAATGAAAAGACCTTCTGAAAGAGCACGGCATTTCGTACTATCACGCTGCGGACTGTTTGTACGGACGAAAAGAATTCGCAACATTCCGTAGGAAACCGGACAAGTGGGGCGATGGAGAGCAAGAAAAGCTAAGACAGATTCATAATGATTTCTTGGATTTGGCCATAAACTCCGGAGTAACAGGATTAGTTGAGGCAATCGATCTACGGGAATACAACGCGCTCGCTGGAATCCCTGCCAACAAAGAGATGTTCGGTGGAACTCCGTATTACCTCTGCTATCACCTGGCCATGCGGAGGGCCATATCCGCCGTTAAGGAGCTTGAGGAATCGGACCCAGCATCTTCAGCCATAGTTGCCTTTGTGTGCGACGGGCACGAAGCGTATTCGGAACATATGAAGACTGTTCATGAGGATTTTAGAAGGGCTGATCCTGCTGATAGCCGTTTGATAGGCTCTTTCACCTACGACGATGACAAACAACTAATTGCCTTGCAAGCCGCGGACGCTCTTGTATATGAAGTGCGCAAGGATTTGTTTGAACAGATGGAAGACTCCGCTTACCAAGAAAGACCAGAACTGTCTGTCCGGCGTCAAGCGTTTGGTCTGGTCGTGTTGCCTCATGCAGGAATGTTACCGAGTTTGCCTCAGGAAAATGTTACCGTCAAGAATCTTGTTGGATGCGCTGAGCTGAGCCTGGAGCGAA